>Ga0081455_10003244_pt1 | contig 18830 bp, 12 predicted proteins | sample TabmetS3T2R1_FD_70207 | JGI IMG/M metagenome (GOLD analysis project Ga0081455, IMG submission 70207) | Tabebuia heterophylla rhizosphere microbial communities from the University of Puerto Rico - S3T2R1 | ecosystem: Host-associated > Plants > Roots > Rhizosphere ... | reverse complement strand
CGAGGAGCGTGTCAGGCTGAAGCAGCCCGGTTCCAAGGCCGAGATCTTGCGCCATACGCCGGCCGGGAGGGTACCCGCACTCAAGACCCAATGGGGGTCGTGTGGGACAGTCTCGCCATCTTGGAGCTTCTTGCCGAGCGCCACCCCGAATGCGCTCTTTGGCCGCATGACAGCGAGGCGCGGGTCGTCGCGCGGAGCATCGCGGCCGAAATGCATTCAGGCTTCGTCACGCTTCGCGACGAGATGTCGATGGACCTGCTCGCGAGACTGCCGTCGCCTCCGATTGAGGGCATGCTTGAAACCGATATCAGGCGGATCGTCGCCATCTGGAAGGACACGCGGGCGCGTTTCGGCGCGGGCCGACCGTTCCTGTTCGGCGCGTTCTCCAACGCCGATGCCATGTATGCGCCGGTCGCAACCCGCTTCCGCACCTACGGCGTCGATCTTGCCCGCTATGGCGATGACGGCACCGCCGCGGCCTATGCAGAAACGCTGCTTGCGTTGCCGGCGATGGCGGAATGGACGAAAGGCGCCGTCGCGGAGACCAGCAGCTAACCTGCCGAGGCCTTCGCTGCGCTATCCGCCCGGCTTCGCCCCCTTCAGCCGCGCGAGCATCGACCACAGCGACGATGGGCGCTCGGTGCTCCGCTCGGACCGGTCGGTGAGAAGCGCGGCCAGCTTGTGAAACGCCTCCGCCGCCTTCGACCTGCTCGACACCTCCTCGATCATCTGCCCGTTGTTCGCCGCCGTGCAGAAGAGTTGAGCATCGAAGTCGATGACGATGCCGGGAGCGAGGCCTACGGCCGCGCCGAAATCGTCGAGCGCGACTTCGGGACGCTTGGCGAGGCCGACCTGGTTGAGCACGAGCAACGGCGGCCGGTCGTTGGGGCGCGAGGCCTTGATCTGGTCGATCAGGTTCTTGGCATTGCGCAGGTTCGCGATATCGGGAACGGCGGTCACGACCACATGGTCGGCGCGCATCACCAGTTCCTTCGCCCACTCGGTCCAGACATGCGGCACGTCGAGCGCGATCCATGGCGCGCTGTCGCGCACCACGTCGAGCACGGTCTCGCAAGATGAGGCGTCAAGATCGTAAGGCCGGTCGAGCGTGCCGGGCGCGGCGAACACGCTGAGAAAATCCGAGCAGCGCGACAGGAGCCGGTCGAGCTTCAGCACATCGAAACGGTGCGGCGCGGCGAGCGCATCGGCGATCCCTTGCAGTGGGTCCTGGTTGAAATCGAGCCCAGCCGTGCCGAAGGGGAGATCGAAATCGGCGATGACCACCTCGCGCTCGAGCGAGGCGGCGATGGCAAACGCGGTGTTGTGGCAAACGGTGCTCGAGCCCGAGCCGCCCTTCGCGCCGATAAAGGCAATGGTCTGGCCGATCGGCCGCGCGTGCGGATCGCTGTAGAGGCCGGACAACGTCTCGATGATCTGGAGCACGCTTACGGGAGCGACCAGATACTCGCTGACGCCGCGGCGAAGCAGCTCGCGATAGAGCACGACGTCGTTGAGGTGGCCGACGACCATGACCTTGGTGGCGGGGTCGCAAAGCCCGGCCAGACGGTCGAGCTCGGCGAGCATGGTGGCGCGATCGAGCAGGGATTCGATGACGATGAGGTTGGGCGTGGGGGCGTTGCGATAGAAGGCGCAAGCCCCGTCGATGCCTCCCATCTGTACGCTCACCCGCGCGCGGGAAAGCCGCCGGTCTTGCGCCGCCCGCTCGATCGCGGCGGCCGTGTCCTGATCCTCGCAAAAGGCCTGGATGTTCACGCGCGGGATGGGACGGAGCCGCGAGGGAGCCTCGCTGTCGCGACCCGGACCGGGTTCGCCGGGCGGCGCGGAACCCAGCGAAAATGCCGCATCGCCGATCACTGGCGCGCTCCGACTGACTGACCTCGCATCTGACGGCACGCCGTCCGCTTCGACTGTGAGCGCCAATCCTCAACGCCGCGTTAACGGACGTGCCAGAATTGGCCTGCGCTCAGCCGAGCGCAGTCATGAATGGGCTGTGCGGATAGGCCAGCAATCCCGCCGCCGCGAGCGCGATGCCGTAAGGCATGCCCTCGTTCGGGCTGTGCAGGCGGACGACCCAGCCCTTCGAGGCGAGCATGGCCGGCAGCGGTTGGGCGCGCCAGAAGAGGAGGAGGAGCGCAAGCGCCCCGCCGATCAAGGCGGCGTAGAGGGCGTAAGGAATGATCGCTTGCGGACCGAGCCAAAGGCAGGTCGCCGCGAACAGCTTGGCGTCGCCGCCGCCGACGAGGCCCAGGGAGAAAAGGGCAAAACCGAGCATGAGCGCCACGAGCGCAAGGCCGGCGTGGAGGCCGATATCGGCGAGGCCGAGGCCTGCCAGCGGGGCCGCCAAGAAGAACAGCAGGGCGAGCGCGATCACGATGCGGTTCGGCACCGTGAGCGTGAAGAGATCGGTGACCGCCGCGAGCGTCATGGCGGCGGGAAAGATCGCAAGAATGAGAAGGTCCTTCATCGCCCGCCGGTCTTAAGCCCGTTCCGCAAGACGCGGGTGAGGATCGCGAAGTTGCGCTGAAGGCGGCGTTAATGCGACGGCGCGAGCGGCGCCTTGGCGGCGCGCCCCGGTTTTCGCGGCTTGGGCCCCGCTCCGGCCGGCCGGGCATAGAGGTCGTATTCGTCGGCATCTTCCACGAGAACCTCGAGCCGGTCTCCGAGCACGAGCCCCGCGTTGCCGTCGAGATAGACGTTTCCGTCGATCTCCGGCGCGTCCCAATGCGAGCGGGCGGCGACGCCCTCATCGTCGATGCGATCGACCATCACCTCGATGGTCTTGCCGACGCGCGAGGCGAGAAGCTCGGCGCTGATCGCCTGCTGATGCCGCATGAGGCGGTCATGGCGCTCGGCCTTGACCTCGGCGGGCACCTGCCCCGTAAGCGCGTTGGCGGCGGCGCCGGCCACGTCCTCGTATTTGAAGCAGCCGACGCGGGCGAGCTTCGCTTCGGAGAGCCAGGCGAGAAGCTCGGCGAAATCCTCCTCGGTCTCGCCGGGGAAACCGACGATGAAGGTCGAGCGGATGGCAAGCTCGGGGCAGATCTCCCGCCAGCGCGCGATGCGCTCCAACGTCTTCTCCCCGTGCGCGGGGCGGCACATCGCCTTCAAGATCGAGGGCGACGCATGCTGGAAGGGAATGTCGAGATAGGGCAGCACGCGGCCGTCTTCCATCAAAGGCAGAACCTGGTCCACGTGGGGATAGGGGTAGACGTAGTGGAGGCGCACCCAAACGCCGAGCGAACCGAGCGCCTCGGCGAGAGCGAGGAAGCGCGTCTCGCGCTCTTCGCCGCGCCAGGCGCTCTTGGCATAGCCGAGGTCGAGTCCGTAGGCGCTCGTGTCCTGGGAGATGACAAGAAGCTCCTGCACGCCCGCGGCGACGAGACGCTCGGCCTCGCGCATGACGTCGCCGAGGGGACGGCTCGCGAGCCGCCCGCGCAAGTTCGGGATGATGCAGAAGCTGCACTTGTTGTTGCAGCCTTCCGAAATCTTCACATAGGCGTAATGGCGGGGCGTGAGCCTGATCCCTTGCGGCGGCACGAGATCGAGAAACGGATCGTGCGGGCGCGGCAGCGCCTTGTGGACCTCGGCGACCACGGCCTCATATTGGTGCGGGCCGGTGATGGCGAGCACTTGCGGGTGGGCGGCGCGGATGCGTTCCTGTTCGATCCCGAGGCAGCCCGTGACGATGACGCGGCCGTTCTCGCGCAAGGCCTCGCCGATCGCGGCGAGCGACTCCTCCTTGGCGCTGTCGAGGAAGCCGCAAGTGTTGACCACGACGGCATCGGCGTCCTCGTAGCTCGCGGAGAGCTCGTAGCCTTCGGCGCGAAGCCGCGTGATGATGCGTTCGGAATCGACGAGCGCCTTGGGGCAGCCGAGGCTGACAAAGCCCACTCGGGGCGCGGTTCCTTTTACCGGACTATCGCTCATCGGCGCGCTTATAGGCGAGACGCGCCTCTCCGTCGATGGTCGTAACGCCGAGGCGACGCCCTAGCGCAACAGTTCCTCGATTTCGGGATCCTCGGGCTCTTCGGCCTCTTCCTGGTCTGGCGCGCCCGCATCCGGCTTCGCCTTCGGCGCGTCCTTCTTGGACGGGGGCGCTTCGCCTTCGCCCTCGCCACCGCCGCGCTGCTCGATCCTGATATCGCCGAGGATGCGGCCGATCGCCTCGCCGACGGGCTTCCCTTTGAACTTCTTCTGTATCGCCTTGCCGATCTGGTTCACGGTCTTGCCCGCCTTCTCGGGATCGGCGAAGAGCTGCTTGACCTCGGGCGTGATGGTCGGCCGGTCGAGCGGCCCCTCGATGCGCACCGGCACGGAAAGTCCGGCAAGATCGTTGGCGCCGCGCTGTCCTTCGGGTCCCGCCACGATCTCGGGATTGGCGAGGAAATTCATCCGGCTCTCGATCAAGTTCACGGTGCCGGCGGCGGTCACCTTCACTAGCGGGCTCGTCGCCGTGAGATTGCTCGTCTCGGCAATGCCGTCCTTGATGGTGAAGCTGCCGCCGAGATCGGTGAACGCGGTCTTGGCGTCAGGTCCCTGACGCAGCTCCGGGATCTCGCCCGCGCCGATCTGATCGATCATCTCGGTGAGGTTGATGCCTTCGATCGCGCCGTCGCTCACGGCAAGGCTGCCCTGACCGGTAAGGGAGGACTTGACCGCCTCGCTGTCGTCGCCCGCGCCGCTCAGCTGAAGCGCGAGCTTGGTGCGGCCCTCGAGCAGGCTGACCTGGGCGGCGTCGGACAAGAGGCTCTTGATCTGAACGCCATCGAGCAGGAAGTCGCCGTTGAAGGCGGGAACCTCCTTCGATGCATCGAACACGAGCTTGCCGGTCGCATGCCCGTCATAGAGGTCCATGCCGCCGAGGGTGGCGTTCAAGATGCCGTCGCGGAAGGCGAGACCGAGCGAACTCGGCCCAAGCTCGAGATGAAAAACGCGCGTCTTGCGCACATTGAGATTGACGTCGGCGTCGAACGAGGCGGGCGTCGAGGACGAAGCGGGCGCGGGAGCGGCGGGAGTCGGTGTGGCCGAAACCGCATCAGGCGCCGCGTTTTGGCTTGGCGTTTCGACGGGAGCGGGCGCTTGCGCTTCCGGCGCGGCTCCCCCGGCATCCTCCTTCGGCTTGGTGAACCAGTCGGCCTGACCTTGCGCCGAAGGCTCGCTCCTCGGTTGCGCTGCCGCGCCCGGCTGCGGCGGGGATGACTTTTCCGCGCGCGCGCCCTTCGCACCCGAGGCGAGAAACGGATTGAGGTCGAGATAGTCGAGCGCGAGCGCCGCCCTGACATGCGGCCGGGGCGAGCCCAAGGAAACCACGGCCTGCCCCTGCCCGCGCGCATGTTCGAGCGCGAAGCGCGAATTGCTGAGCGTGATCTCGCCCTCCTTCCAGGCGACGTGGCTTGAAATCTCGCCGTCGCCGATCGCGGTCATGGACGCGGGCTTCTCGCGCATCCAGGCGAGCAGCGAGGGGATCGAGTGCGCCTTGGCCGACAGCTCTCCCTGCCCGGAAACTTTGGGCTTGGTGGTAAGGCTGCCATCGAAGCGGGCGGCGATCGCCTTGGTGTCGAGGGAGACCACGAGACGCGCAGGCTTCTTCTCGCGGAGATCGGCGATGGAGTTGACCTCGAAGCTGAAATCGACGCTCTCCTCCTTCCAGTCGAACTTGCCCGAGCCGGTGAGCGGCGTGGAGAGGCTGGGGAGCGCGAGATTTGCGTTGATGTGCTCGACGCGACGCTCTTTGCCTTTCTCGTCGTAGACGATGTTGACGGTTCCGTCCTCGATGCGGATGTCCTTGAGCTTGACGTCGCGGGGCGGCTTCGGGTTGGGATTTTCGGCTTTCGGCTGCTTCGGCTTTGGCGCGGCTTTCTTTCCGTCATCGCCGAGGCGGACCGTCACCACCGGCCGCTCGAGAACGATGCGCTCGGAATCGACGTTGCGGCTCAAAAGCTCGATCAGGCTGAGATCGATCACGAGCCGTCCGACCGAGAAGTCCGTGGTGCCGGCGCGCGCTTCGGGATCGATGAAGGCCGCGTCGGTGATGACGACGCGCGGGCCCGGGGTGAACAGGAGCGCGGTCGTGCCGTTGACGGTGAGTTCGCGTCCCGTCTGCTCCTTGATGCGATTGGCCACGCGCTCGCGCGCCCAATCGGCGGAGACGAGGAGATTGACAGCAAGAAGCGCGAGCAACAGGACGCCCAGGATGCTCCCGGCAACGATCAGGATGAGCCGGTTGCGCGGGCTCACGCCCCAAGCGCGGGACGTACGGTGCTTCGGCGCGCCCGGTTCTTTCCGGGCGGGCGGCTGAGCTTGGGTCGGGTGGTTTTGCATGGGCTTTCGGTCGAATCCGGTGGGACTCTAGCCCGACAAATAAGGTGAGATTAGGAAGGGATTTGCGGTGTCAGCGCACCAAAATGGCGTGATTATCCCACTGAAATTGCGAAACCTGCCGCGACGCCGCGCTTCCGGGGCCGGCCGTGACAAGCCAGCCCTCGCCGCTCGTGAGCAGGAAATTCGCAGGAAGGTGCGTCGGCGCAAGGCCGCAGCCATCGGCGAGATCGCTCGCGCCAAGATAGCGCCGCCCCTCAACGTCCCAATAGGTGACATGGCCGCCCTTCGGCGCCGATGCTGCGACGATGCCGCCGCTCCGGTCGGCGGCGACCGACCCGATATAGTTGTGCAACGCCTTCTGCATCGCGGGCGCCGCCTCGACGATAACGGGCGTCTCGCCTCGCGCATGAAAGCCGATCAGCGCCGGCGCGTCGTCTTCTGGCCCGCGATATTGGCAGCCGAAGACGACGGTGTCGTTCGCGCCGATGGCGAGGTGGCGGATCGAGAGCTGATGCAGCGCGGGCACGAGGCGATGCTCTTCGAGGAGATCGCCGGTCGTGACATCGACATAGACGAGAGAAGGCTGCATGTCGGCGAGGTTGAGTTCGTCGGCCCCATGATCGGGATGGGTGCGGATGCCGCCATTGGCGATGACCATGGTGCGGCCGTCGGCAAGAAGCGCGATGTCGTGCGGCTCCATGCCGTGAGCGGGGAATTCGCCGATCTGCTTGTAGCCGCCGGTCGCGTCGCGCACCCCGATCATGCCTGAGGCGCGCTCGTAGTCATTCTCGGTGGCGTAGAGCAGCTTGCCGTCGGCCGAGAACACGCCGTGGCCGAAGAAGTGACGCTCGGCTTTCGTCGCGAACCAGATCGGCGCGCGGCCATTGACCGGCACCGCGACGCCGAACCGGCCGGGGCGGCGCGCGAACGCGACCCACTCGCCGCCGCCGGGACGAAGCGCGATGTCGTGGCCGCGCCCGGGAAGCTCGACCGCCTGCTCGTCGCCATCGAGGGTGAAGAGCGCCGCCTGAAAATTCCCCCTGTCGTCCTTGCGCGAGGCGGCGAAGCACTCGGGCTGAAACCCGGCTCCTGCGCGCACCGGAAGCGACATGGCGGCAGCCCCGCCGGCAAGACCGATGAGAAGCGCGCGGCGGTCAAGGCTCATGATCTAGTCTCCGTCCATGGCATTGAAGCCGAAAGCAAGGCCCGCACCGCGCGCGATCGCATCGGCGGCCGTTTTCCCCGCGCTCTTGAGCGAGACGCGCAAGGCCTCGATCTTGCCGCGCAGGTCTGCGTCCTTGACCAATTCGGCCATCGACTTGCCGATTCCGCTCAAGACATCGATGGCGTGGCCGAGGTCAAACAGGACCGATTTCTCGACGCCGGGCGATTCTCCCGCGACCACTTGCGCCAATCCACCCTTGGCAAAGAGCGCGCGAACGCCCTCGAGATTGCCGGCGGCGTTGGCGAGGCTCTGCCCGCTCCGCCAGAAGGCGGCGAGCTTGGGCCGCGCCTCCTCTGGCGTGGCGCCGAGCGGCTTGCCGAGCTTCTGATCGCGCACAAGCTCGATGCCGGCGGTGAAGGACTTGAACAGCTCGAGCGTAACCTCTTTCGGCGCGCGATAAGGAGTCGTATCGGGGCCGGGAGCGAGGAACGACTTTTCGTAAGGCGAGCCTTCGCCCCATTCCTCGGCGACCGACTTGGCGATGCCGGCGCTGTTGGCAGCGGCCGCGCGCGCGAAGGCGCAACGAAAGGCGCCGTCCTCGGAAGGCGCTGCCAGCGCCTCGACGCCATCGCCATAGAGCAGATATTCGAGCGCGGGCAGCCCTTGCAGCGCGACGCTCTTGCCCGAAAGCACCTCGGGCTTCGTCACACTCTCGTCGCGCTTTGCGAGCGCGTCCCTGATTTGCCGGTCGCCCAGTCCCTTCGGGTCGGGCCAGAAGAATAGACTTTCATAGCGGTGGTCCTCGACGATCGGACCGAAGCGCAGGATCTCGACCTTGCTCCAGGCCGCGACCGCGGCGGCGAAACCTCTTCTCGCCGCCTCGAGTGAATCGGGGGAAGGCGCCTGGCACAGCGCGCCGACCTTGTCGCTGAGCGCCGCAGTCTCGTCCGCGAGCGCGGCGTAGAAGGGGCGAATAACTTCGGTCAGCGCCGCGCGGGCGATTGCCGCATGATCGGTCTCGGCGCGAGCGGCAAACGCGCTCGCAAAGAGAATTGCGGCACAAGTAAACACCGCCATAAGGCCCCCTCTCCCCCTGGGGGAGAGGTGTGATGAGGCGAGCTCGGGCTTCATAGCGAGTTCACGAAAGCGAGCAGCGCATCGCGGTCGGCCTTGGGCAGGTCCGCGAATTTGTCACGCGCGCCCTCTGCCTCGCCGCCATGCCAGAGGATGGCCTCGGTGAGATTACGCGCGCGCCCGTCATGGAGAAAGAGCGTGTGCCCGCTCACGGTCTCGGTCAAGCCGATGCCCCAGAGCGGCGGCGTGCGCCACTCGCTCCCCGTCGCCTCGCCTTCGGGCCTGCCGTCGGCGAGGCCCTCGCCCATGTCGTGCAGCAAGAGATCGGTGTAAGGCCAGATCAGCTGATGCGACAGGTGCGGCTGGCCGGGCACGTCGCCGGTCACGAATTTCGGCCGGTGACAGCTCGCGCAGCCGATGCCGTAGAAGATTTCCTTGCCCTTCAGCACTTGAGGGGCGTCCGGATCGCGCCGCGCCGGCACCGCCAGGTTCTGCGCGTAGAAGGTGACGAGCTTGAACAGCTCATCGCCGAGCTCGACATTCTGATATTTCGCCGAGTTGCCGTTCGGCGCCTCGATGCATGCGGTTTCCTTCTCGGTACAATCGCCGGCGCCATGCGGGATCATGGTCGTCGAAAGCCCGATATCGCCGGAGGCCGCCTCCGCCGTCTGTTGCGCGATGGTAGGAATACCGGCCTTCCAGCCGAAGCGGCCCAGCATCGCCTTGTCATGCTCGCGCGACCAGACGCGGTTCGGCTTGCCGGAAACGCCGTCCTTCGCCTCGGCCGCATGGGCGAGGATCTGGTCTTCGGGGATCGCTTCGAGCAGCCCGAGCCCGATCATGGGCGGGGCGACGCGCGGCGAAATCATGATGCCGGAGCTCATCGGTCCATAGCCGGGATCGGTCAGCGTGTAGGACGGCGCGCGCAACGAGACGGTCTCGTCGTCGGCGAGCTTCACCTCGCGTTCCTCATACGCGATCTTGAGCTTGGCTTCGGCGGGGATGCCTTGGATCGAGCGGTCTTGAAGCTGTCCGCCATAGACGGGATCGGGAATCGTATTGGCGCGGTGGCTCGCGAGATTTTCCTTCTCTTCTGCCGTCGCGGGCGGAACCGAAAGCCGGATCAGCATCGAGCCTGAATCGTCGGCGACGTCGGCCGAGAGTTGCGGATGGCCGCGACCGTCTTTCAGGTGGCAGTTCTGACAGGCGCGCGAATTGAACAGGGGGCCGAGCCCGTCGGAAGCATCGGTCGAAGACGGCGCCGAGATCCAGTTCTTGCGAAAGATGCCGTTGCCGACCTTGAATTCGAGCTCGCGCTTGAAATCCATGTTGCCGGAGGAGAGCGAGAAAGCATTGGGCGTTGCGGTCGAGCCGCGCGAGGTGGCGCCGCCGCCGGGCTTGTCCTCGCCGGGCTCGGGCTCGGTGAAATCGGTCGTGGGCTTGATGAGGCTTCCGCTCGCCGTGTCTTCGCCGTGGGTCTGAAATGCGCCGGTAAGAAGCGGCAAGACCGCTCCGAACGCGACCACCGCGAGGCGCAAGGCGCGGCGCGCCTCCCACGATGAAGCCTTCAGGAACAGCCGATGGGCGCGACTGCGGGAACTGGAAAGAGGTGCGTACACGCGTCCTTCGTTAGAAACTGATACTGGTGCGCGCCCCCACGACCGTTGCGTCCTTTTGGCCAGCCACGTTGCCGCCGGGCTGGAAAATGTACTGAAAATCGGGCTGGATCGCCAAGCCGGGATTGACCTGGTAGGTGTAGCTGACTTCGATCAGCGCCTCGTAATTGCGCGCCACCGGCTCGCCGAAATCGACGTCGAAGGCGGAGACCTTGTCGGAGATGTTGGTATAGGCAAAGCCGATTGCCAGCGCATCGTTGGGCCGGTTCCTCAACATTCCGGTGAAGGTAAAGCCGCCGTCGAAATAGAAATCGATGAGGTTGCGGTCTTCGGGCGCGCCAATGAAGCGGGCGAAGATGCCGACGCCTTGCGGGTCCTGGCTGCCCGGCACGCGCCAGATCAACTGGTCGACAATGGCGTAGAGGCCCCAATTGTGGTCGAGCGGGGCGCCGGAATTCCCGGTCACGGCGATGAGCGCGCCGCCCGAGTCGAAGCGCTGATCCTCGAACGTGCCGAAGTGATTCCATCCGCCGACCTTCACCGCGCCGGGAAGGCGGCCGCTTTGATTATAGCGATAGACGCCTTCGACCATCAGCAGCGGGTCGTCGTCCAACTCGAAGTCGAGCCCATGATCGTTGCAGCGCTGCGGATCGTCGCTGGCGCAAGGAGGCGCCGGGTCGCCGTTATAGACGCCGACCAGCAATCCCATCTTTTCATTCGGATTAACCGCGACGCGAACGCCGGGCGTGGCGAGCGGATAGGCCGGACCGCCGCTCGGCAGGTCGGCGGCGGTGATCGAAGGCCAGCCCCAGGTGCCGTTGATGAAGTAGCCGCCGCCGTCGCTGAGGATGAATTCCTCATCGGCCGCGAGCTGGCCCACTCTCACCGTGAGCTTGTCCTTGATGATCGTCTGCTCGAGCCAGAGCTCGAAGAGACGCGTTGCATCGGTTGCTTCGAGACTGGTCACGGGCATGAGGGCGCCGATATTCGCCGCCGTGATCGAATTGCCGTGAATTTGAAAGCCGTTGGCGTGGAAGCAAAGCCCTTTCCAAAATCCGAGCTTGTTCATGTCGGCGTTGACGTAAAGCTCGAGCACGCCCTGATACTCGCCGCCCTCATCGAAGCCGCCCCAATTGTAGAAGGGCTCGGCGAAGTAGCCGCCGCCGACGCCGATGCCCGATCTGGCAAGGGCCGCGCGCACGCCGCCCACATCAGCCTTGAAGGCAACTTCCTCGGGGATGCCGTTCGGGGTTTCCGGGACGTCGCAATTGGCGCGCGCCACACTAGGCGCTGCGAGCCATGCCGAGAGGGCGAAAGAGAGCGCGCCCGCCGCTCTGAGCCACGTCCTTGCCGCCCCCGCTCGCCTGCTCGTCATCTTGTGTCCCCCAAATCCCTATGTGCTACGTGGTCTCGCACGTCAATTCGGCGTGGCGTTTTCTCCACCGGCCCCTGTGGCTTCGGCTTTGACCTTGGCCGGATCATCAAGACTGTCCGACCCTTCGAATTCGATCGCCTTGAGGTCGAGAGCGGCGACGGCCCGCTCGATCGACTTGGTCTGGTCGCGAAGGGCGGAGATGACGCGCTCGACCACTTCGTTGCCGGCCTCGTTCCCCTCGCCGATCATCTGGTCGTAAGATTCGGTCGTGAGCGCGCGCAAGTAGAGCGCGTTCATCGCCTCCATGGTGGCGTCGAGCTTCGCCCTCACCTCATCGTTGATCTCGGGCGACTTGGCGCGGACGAGGTCGGAGATGCTCGGGCCCGACACCAGCGAGCGGTCGACGCGGCGATAGGCGCCGAGATAGACATTGCGAATGCCGAGCGCGTCGAAGAAGTGCGAGGCATGGGTGTTGTCGGAGAAGCAATCGTGCTCCTCTTCCGGATCGTGGATCATGAGCCCGAGCTTCATGCGCTCGCCGGCAAGCTCGCCGTAAGAGAGGCTGCCGAGCCCGGTCATGATCGCGGTAAGCCCCGCTTCGCCGCTTCCCGCCTCGACGGCTTTCCGCGCCTCGCCGCCCGGCGCCCATTGCGCCGCCATCCAGGCGAGGTCATTGACGAGAAGGTCGGTTACGGCGCGGAGATACTCGGCGCGCCGCGCGCAATTGCCGTTGGTGCATTTGGCGGTATCGAAATCGCTCGCTTGCCGCGCGCCGTTGCCGGGGCCCGTGCCATTCAGGTCCTGGCCCCAGAGCAGAAACTCCACGGCGTGGTAGCCGGTGGCGACATTGGCCTCGACGCCGCCCGCCTCTTGGAGTGAATCGGCAAGCAATTCGGCCGTGATCTTGCTGGTATCGAGCTTCTTGCCGCCGATGGTCAGCGTCGTGTTGGCGATCACATTGGCGGCGTAAAGCTCGTTCTCGGGCGACTCCGTGCCGTAGGACGAGGCGACATAATCGATCAGGCCCTCGTCGAGCGGCCAGGCGTTCACCTTGCCCTCCCAATCGTCGACGATGGCGTTGCCGAAGCGGTAAGCCTCGGTCTGCATGTAAGGGATGCGGGCGGCGATCCAGGCGGCCCGCGCGGCGCGCAAATTGTCCTCGGTCGGCTTTGCGATCAGGGCGTCCACGGCAAGCTTGAGCGTCCGCGCCGTGTCGGCCGAGTCGGCGTAGCCGGCCGCGGCGATATCGGCGTAGATCTTGAGGACGTCTTTGGCGGCGGGCGCGGCGGCAAGCGGCGCGGCAACACACGCGCTCATCGCCAGCGCGGCAATCGGAATTGCAATCGATCGGACGCGAATCATCGTCACCCCTTGTTCCCCCCTGGGCGCCCCCGCGCCACGCCCGGCAAAGAAGAATGCGATGGCCTTTGGGCCTAAGACCCTCAGGCCACCGCAAGGTTGAGATGAGCAAACGGCCGCGCTTTCGCTTGGACGTTTGAGGCCTCCGGGCTGGGCAGCCGGATGCCTTGTCATGACCCTAGTGCTAAAGCTAACATGCACAAAGTGAACTCTTTTCATGAGAATAATTGCACGTCATGCATCTAAGGGAGATCGACGCCAATCTTCTCGTCACGCTCGACGCCCTCCTCGTCGATGCGAGCGTCACCCGCGCCGCCGAGCGCCTCGGCCGGAGCGCGTCGGCCATCAGCCACGCTTTGGCCAAGCTGCGCGAGATTTTCGGCGATGAGCTGTTCGTGCGCGCGGGCCAGAGGCTCGTGCCCACGGCAAAAGCGCTCGAGCTTGCGCCGACCGTTCACGTCATCCTCGCCGGCATGGAGAGCCTGCTCCGGCCGAGCAAGCCGTTCGACCCCTCCGAGACGTCGCGCGATTTTGCCGTCGCAACCAGCGAGGCCGGCGAGTTGATGCTGGTGCAGCCGTTGCGCCTCCGGCTGCAACGGCTCGCGCCGAATGTGCGGGTCGGGTGGGTCGCCACGCGCGGCGAGGACAACATCGATGCGCTGCGCAATGGGCGGTCTCATTTCGTCATCGATATCGAGGGCGCCTCCCCGCAAGCCCCGGATATCCGCGTGCTCAGACTGGGCGACGACGCGCTCGCCACGCTTGCCCGTCCCGGCCACCGCCTCGCGCGCGCCGCGCCGAAGGCTGAGTCCTTCGCCGCCTCGGGCCATATCGATGTGCATGGCCTGCCTGCGCTCGAACTCGTCAATCGCGCGCTCGCCGCGCACAATCTCACCGCGACCGTCACTTCACGCGCGTCCTCCCTGCTTTCGGGGCTTTTGCTTGCGCTGAACAGCGACGCGCTCATTACCGTGCCTGCGTCTCTTGCCGCTTCACTCGAAAAGCAGTTCGGGTTCAAGCGCGTTCGCCAGCCCTTTCCGCCCATCCTCTTTCCATTGCGGCTGATGTGGCATTCGAGCTACGACCGCGACGAATGTCATGCCTGGGTGCGCGCGGAACTCGTCAAGTTTTCCGGCGAGATGCAGGTTAGCGACTGAGGAATAGTTATGCGCGTCATGTCGTTTGCGTCGTTTCGTATCGCCGCGGGCTTCGCTGCCGTACTTGTCCTCGCCGCGCCGGCATTAGCTGTGGAGCCGTCGGCGCTCGAGAGCAATGTCGTCGTTCCGGTGGACGGAGTCGACAAGACGCTAACGCTCGAAGAAGCGATGGCCGCCCTAAATATCCCTTCGGTCAGCCTCGCGCTGATCGACGGCGACCGCATCGCTTTCGCGCAAGCCTACGGCGCAAGCTCGACGCCCGAGACGATCTATCAGGCCGCGTCGCTCTCGAAATTCGTGGCCGCGGTCGGCGCCATGCGGCTCGTCGAGGGGAAACGCCTCGACCTCGACGCCGACGTCAATGCGAGCCTCGCGTCGTGGAAGGTCCCTCAGAATGGTTTCGACAAGGGCCATCCCGTCACCTTGCGCGGGCTCCTCAGCATGACGGCGGGAATCGGCGTGCCCGGGTTCCTCGGCTATGCGATCGGCGATGAGGTGCCGAACCTGACCCAGATCCTCTACGGCGTGCCGCCGGCGAACTCGGCGCCTATCACCGTGATTGCCGAGCCGGGCAGCGTCTATCGCTATTCCGGCGGGAGCTACGAGGTCGCCGAAGCGCTGATGGTCGATACTATGGGGACTTCCTTTCCCGACCTCATGAAGGAGGTCGTGCTCGAGCCTGCGGGCATGGCGCGCAGCGGCTTCACCACGACCCTTCCGGCGGATCTCGACCGCGAGGCCATGCACGGGCATTTGGCCGACGGCAGCGAAATCCCCGGCGGCTACCATCTCTTCCCCGAACATGCCGCCGCCGGGCTCTGGTCCACCCCCACCGACCTCGCCAATCTCCTTATTCTGATTGGCCGCGCCTGGCGGGGCGAAAGCCAGCTTTTCCTTGCGCCCCAGACCGTGCGGGAGATGCTGACGCCGCAGAAACCCGGCCCTTACGGGCTCGGCGCCGCCATCGGCGAGGCCGACGGGGTCCTCACGGTCATGAAACGGGGACAGAACGCCGGTTTTCAGTCCTACCTCATCCTGCTTCCCGCCGAGGGCAAGGGCATGGTCGTGATGACCAACGGCGACAACGGCTCGATTCTGGCGGAAGCGTTGATCCGCCGCGCCGCCCAGCTGTTCGACTGGCCCGCCCTTGGGCCGCTCGAAGACTGAGCCGAAGGCCAACCGGGCGCCTATACTTTCGAGCCTCTGGTTTCCGTCACAAGCCTCGATTACGATGGGGGCTCGCCCGTATTGCCGAGTACGGGTCTCCGGAGGTCATCGATGTCCGCATGGTTCCGCGCCGGCCTCTTCGCCGCGCTGTTCGTTTTCGTCACCACCCCTTCCCCCGCAGCCGAGAAGACATTTCAAGACGACGCGCTCGACGACGCCGCGATCACCCTTGAGTCCGAACTCAAGGACGAAGCGGGCACGGTCGAAAAGCCGCTCGCCAAGCTGACGCAAGAGGCCGAGGCGCTGCTCAAGCGCCAGGATCTCGAAGCCGCGGCGAATGTCTACGTGCAGATCGTGACGCTCACGCCTGATGACGGCAAGGCTTGGCGGCGCCTCGCCGATATCTGGCTGCTCATCCCCGCAACCAGCGAGGACGACGGCTCGACGCGCATCGAGCGCGCCCGCACCGCCGGTTACATCGCCTATCAGCGCGCGACGACGCCGGAGGAGGAATCCGTCTCGCTCGTCACGCTCGCCAACGCTTTCACCAAGCGCGAGGAATGGCGCCAGGCATTGAACGCGCTGAAGCTTGCCCTCCAACTGCGACCGACGCCCGAGCTTCAGATCGTCTATAACAGCTTGCGCGAGAAATACGGCTTCCGCGTTGCCAATTTCAGCGTCGATTCCGATGCGGCGAGCCCGCGCGCCTGCTTCCAGTTCACCGAGGGCCTGCCGAAGCGCACCGACTTCGCCCCCTTCATCGCCGTGGCCGGAGAGGACAAGCCCGCTCTGTCGGTCGACGACCAGCAAATCTGCGTCGAGGGATTGAAGCACGGCGAGACCTACGGCATCACGCTCCGCGCCGGCCTCCCATCGAGCGTCGGCGAGGACCTGCTCAAGAACGCAGACTTTAATATTTATGTGCGCGACCGGACCCCGTCGGTCAGGCTCTCGGGCAACGCCTATGTGCTGCCGCGCACCGGCCAGCAGGGCATCCCGCTCGTCACCGTCAACACCGATAAAGTCAAGGCGACCATCTACCGTATCGGCGACCGCAGCATCACCGACAACGTGCTCGGCTACGAGTTCGAGCGGAACCTCTACGACTCCGATCTCGAGGCGATCGCCGACGAGAAGGGCGAGAAGGTCTGGACAGGCGAGCTCAAGGTCGAGAAGGAACTCAACCAGGAAATCACGACCGCCTTCCCCATCATGGACGCGGTGCCGGAGCTTCAGCCCGGCGTGTATCTGCTCGCGGCGCGGCCCGCCAATATCCCGGGCGACGATTACAGCCAGCGCACGACGCAGTGGTTCATCGTCTCGGATCTCGGATTGACGGCGTTCTCGGGCACCGACGGCATCCATGCTTATGTCAACTCGCTCGCGACCACGGCGCCGCTCGCCGGCGTCGAGCTCCGGCTCATTGCCCGCAACAACGACGTGCTGGCGGCAGCGAAGACCGACGAAGCCGGCGCCGTGACTTTCGCGCCGGGGTTGGCGCGCGGCGAAGGCGGCCTCTCGCCCGCGCTGCTGGTGGCATCGGGCGAAGGCGGCGACTACGCCTTCCTCAGTCTCAAGCAATCGGCCTTCGATCTTACCGACCGGGGCGTTGCCGGGCGCGACGCGCCGCAAGGGCTCGATGCGTTCGTGTTCACCGAGCGCGGCGTCTATCGCACCGGCGAGACGGTCTATGTGACGGCGCTGCTCCGCGACGCCGCCGGCGTCGCCGTGCCCAGTGTGGATTTGACCATGGTGGTCGAGCGCCCCGACGGGGTCGAGTATCGCCGCAGCGTCGTGCCGGACCAGGGCATCGGCGGCCGCTCGCTCGCCGTGCCGATCATCGCTTCGGCACCGACAGGGACTTGGCGCGTCGCCGTCTATGCCGACCCGAAGGGCGCTTCCGTAGGCGATGCGAGCTTCCTCGTCGAAGACTACGTGGCCGACCGGCTCGAATTCGACCTGACGACGAAAGCCACGGCGATTTCGCCCGGGACGCCGGTCGAAGTCGCGCTCGACGGGCGCTTCCTCTACGGCGCGCCGGCCTCAGGGCTCGGCATCGAAGGCGAGATCAAGGTCGTCAAATCCGCGGAACGGCCGGACTATCCCGGTTACACGTTTGGGATCGACGCCGCCGACCAGGCCGAACGAGAGGACGAAGGGAGCGTCGAGAGCGTTCCTCTGGCCGATCTCCCCGAGACCGATGCAGACGGAAAAGCGACGTTTGAGGCCATTCTCGGCAAGTTGCCCGCCTCGACCAAGCCGCGCGAGGCCAATATCGTGGTGCGGCTCGCCGAGCCCGGCGGCCGCGCCATCGAGCGCGAGATCACGCTTCCCGTCGTGCCGAGTGCGCCGATGATCGGCGTGAAGCCGCTCTTCGCCGGCAAATCGCTCAACGACAACGACACCGCCAAGTTCGACGTGGTCATGGTCGCGCCCGACGGCAAGCAGATGGCGGCCAGCGGACTTAAATGGCAATTGCTAAACATCGAGTCCAAATATCAGTGGTACCGCAGCAACGGCTATTGGGCCTACGAGCCGATCAAGGTGACGCGCCGCGTCGCCGACGGCACTCTCGACCTCACCGAAGGCGCGCCCGGCAAGATTTCGGTTCCCGTCACCTGGGGACGCTACCGGCTCGAAGTGACGAGCCCCGATCCGCAAGGACCGGAAACCACGGTCGGGTTCGATTCAGGCTGGTACGCCGAAGCCTCGGCGGACACGCCCGATCTGCTCGAGATCGCGCTCGACAAGCCGGAATATAAAGCGGGCGACACCATGACGGTCGCGGTGACGGCTCGGAGCGCCGGCAAGGTGACGCTGTCGGTGATCGGCGACCGGCTCATCACACAGACCACAACCGAGGTCGAGCCTGGCCTCGTCAAGCTGCCGCTCACGGTGGGCGAGGATTGGGGCACCGGCGCCTATGTGCTTGCGACGCTCCGACGTCCGCTCGATGAGAAGCGCATGCCCGGCCGCGCCATCGGCGTGCAGTGGTTCAGCGTGGACAAGCAAGCGCACACGATCGGCGTCGCTCTCGATATTCCCGAAAAGATAAGACCGGAGACCGCGCTCAACATTCCGGTCAAGCTTGCCGGACTCGCGGCGGGCGAGGAGGCGCGCATCGTCGTCTCCGCCGTCGATGTCGGCATTCTCAACCTCACCAATTACAAGGCGCCCGCGCCCGACGAGTATTATCTCGGGCAGCGCAAGCTGTCGGCGGAGATCCGCGACCTCTACGGCCAGCTGATCGACGGCATGCAAGGCACGAAAGGCGAGATCAGGACCGGCGGCGACGGCGGCGCAGGCGTGCTGCAGGGCAGCCCGCCGACGCAAGCACCGCTCGCCTTCTATTCTGGCATCGTCACCGCCGGGCCTGACGGCACGGCCCAAGCGAGCTTCGACATTCCCGCCTTCTCCGGAACAGTGCGCGTGATGGCGGTCGCGTGGAGCAAGGACAAGACGGGGCATGCCTCGCGCGACGTCATCGTGCGCGATCCTGTCGTCGTGACGGCGACCTTGCCGCGCTTTCTCCTGAGCGGCGACAAGAGCACGTTCAGGCTCGATCTCGACAATGT
>Ga0081455_10003243_pt1 | contig 18837 bp, 17 predicted proteins | sample TabmetS3T2R1_FD_70207 | JGI IMG/M metagenome (GOLD analysis project Ga0081455, IMG submission 70207) | Tabebuia heterophylla rhizosphere microbial communities from the University of Puerto Rico - S3T2R1 | ecosystem: Host-associated > Plants > Roots > Rhizosphere ... | reverse complement strand
GCGCTCTGGGCCGTACGGAGGCTCCAAGAGATTCCGGCACGAGAGCTGCCCGACCTGGCAGGTCTGGGAATACTCGAACAGCTTGAGCGCTCAGATCCAAGCAGCCCAGTATGATGCCGGGCTGTCTCTCTCCAATGCCGAAGATCAAAACGATCTTGAACAAGTACGAGACGATTTCGCCACTGCAATCCAAGACTTAGCTGATCAAAAGACCGAGGGTGCCGACAATATCGAATCCGGCTTCGGCCACGAGACCATGCAGTCTGAAGAGCTGCGCGAGACGGCATCTGAGCTAGAGAGCTGGGTCTCAGAGATCGAGAGCTGGCAATCCTCGGATGAACCAGACGAAGATGAACTTGATCTTGAGGATGATGCTACCGAGGAAGATCGGGCGCAGGCCAGGCAAGATCAAATGGATGAGTGGCTGGAGGATGCTCGGGACAGCCTGCAGGAGGTTATTGACTCAAGCCCATTCTGATCAAGGACAGAAGGACCGAAGGACGGAAGGACGAAAGTGGTTTTGAGTGCTGTTCTCATCTCGTCTTTTGTAATAGCCGGATTGGGAATCGCGGGATCTGTCTACCAAGGAAGGAAGCTCGCCATAGGTTGGGCACTCGGCTTCGGCTCAGAAGTCTTGTGGATCATCAGCGGCCTGATCACAGCACAGTGGGGGCTGAGCATTGCCGGGCTTGCCTATGCGAGCATAGCGGCTCACAACTTCCTGAAGTGGCGACGCGAGGACCGGCAGCTTAAAGGCGAATCGGAAACTAGTTGATCAAGAAACAGAAAGCCCCTGGCATTACACCAGGGGCCTTTTGTTTGCCCTCCTAAGCCGCAGCTCGGAACTGAATCCCTGCTGGCTGGTAGAAGTACAGCCACTCGCAATTGTCGAGCCCGTCACCATCGGTTCCGACCTTGACACGAAGGAACGTGTCGTTGGCGTCCGAGATCGGGTTGCGAGCGTTGATGGTTGCTTGATCATCAGCGGCAAAGTCAAGATCAAGACCATCGATCACCTTGTGCTGAGTCCAGCGCACGGTGCCGTGTGAGCTGACATCCCAGTGAAGATCAACTCCGGCGTCAGCAGCAGGCCCGGCGTCCGCGTCATCACGCTCGATCATGAACGTCAAGCTCACGCGGGTCTTGCCTGCGGGGTCTTCGTACTTGTAATTCCAGTCAGCCGTGACTGTGTAGGGAATTCCGCCGCCGTCCTCGCAGGTCTGGGTATCGGTGAATCCGTAACCCTCGGGCTCGACAACGGCGTTGGCTGGGAGGGAGATCAGCAAGCTAGCGATTGCCAACAGTCCCCCGATAACTAGTGCAAGGATCTTCCTCACGTAAGCCCCTTTCATGATCGGTTAGGTAGGGCGCGATCAATCTAGCGGAGCTTTTCGAGCTATGTGGGTGAATCGAGAAACTTGGTAGAGACCAATCAACCCCCGACCAAAGACCGGGGGTTGTGGTGGGGAGAACGGTTCCACGTCCACTCAGTGGCAGCCTTTCGGCTCCAAGCGAATCACCAAGATCATCAGTTGCCCTGCAAAGGCACGGGTTCCGGGTAGCTAACCCGTCCCAGATACCGCCTCACCGGATTCGGCCCTGACGTTGCTCTGGTTTGCTGCCGCCTGACGTGCCTTTGATCTCCGACGCTGCTAGAGATCTTCAGCCATCCCCCGCACCGGCCGCTAAGCCAGCACGTGAGACGGGAGCTTACTGCTGAGCCCGGCGCGGGTCAACGGGTTTGTTCTCAATCACAAGATCAGTGTGGATGATTCGCCAGCTCGGAGAGTAGCCCGCAAGCCCGACCGTCGCCATCAACACGAACACGCCCAGCAGCTCTAGCCAATCATCGAACCAGAGCACTAGGAAGTTGCCGACCGATAGCAGCGCGATGCACAACAGCAGCCAGCGCAGCAGCCGCCACTGATACTTTTCCCGCGTTCTGACGATCGCCCAAGGCTCTGCCGGGGGAGGTGCCAGCGAGAGCCTCTGGCGCGGCGTAGAACGGGCCGTAGCGCCCTCTCCAGTGGGATGGTGGGCCGACCTACCGGCGAAGTCTCCTAGCGGCATGGCGCAAAGCGTAGAGAGCCCCCACGGTTATATGTCTCACTTTCTCGCCCAGCCCCCACAATGTGACACACATCACACGATTGGCTATTGACTGCGCTATTGACCGGGGTATATAGTAGTACTTGTAAGTGAGAGAAGGGACGGGGGTCCTGGTCTCAGAGAAGTTCCAGTCCTGACGGGGGACAGAACGTGGCGGTCCGGAAGGCGCACGGGGCAGGAACTAAAAACTCAAGAGTGTGTAGCAAGATCAAAAGGGCCGACCGGCACTGGACTTCGTTCACTGGTCGGACCAAACAGAGCTTCGGGCGGGCCGCAAGGTCCGAGGTACGAAGTTGACTCCCCCCGCTGATCGGGTCTCCGCGCCCGATGCTCTACCCGATATTGATCTTGATCACCCGCGCTGGACCTAGCCTAGCCATGGCATCCCACCTGACGCGTTCGCAATTGCAATCCCGCTATAACCTTGATGGCCCGGCGGTATAGAGACTCCCTATTGGTAAGGGCCAGGAGTCGCACAATTTGGAACGGCAGAGGCCCCCATGGTGACTGCGGTTAGCAGCAAGAGCCAGCCCGTTGGAGTCGGGCCGGGTGATCATCTACAACATGCGCCGCCACGCTTGAGACACAGCGCGAGGCAACCCGTAAAGATCACTTAGTGATCAACGTGAACGGGGAAAAATTGGTGAACCGTTACCCGGCGCAAAATACTCAAGATCAGCTCTGCATCCGAAACCGGTACTCAACCCGGGCGTGTAAGGCTAATGCGGGATACCCGCGAGGCAACGGCAGGAGTTGATCTTGATAAACGGGAGTCGGCACAACCGAGCTGTAAGGCACCGACTCCCCCAAACGATCTTGATGTGCATTCCGACATGAGACCAGGCCACTGCCGAAAGGCATGCGACATGAGACCAGGGCACTGGCATCAAGATCAAATAAACCGGTAAGGCCGACGAATGAGCGGACGACTCCGGCAAAAGTGATCATGGCGCACCGCAGGCAGGCTAAGCATGAGCTGCCCGGGAGAGGCTAGGACCCTCTCACGCGCCATGGTCACCCCTAAGCCCCGGTTGGCAGTCACCCGGACAGGCACCCCCCACGGACACCCGCGAAGCCCGAGAGGAAACCTGAAGCCCTGCTGTACGGCCCCCGGGGCTAGCAAGCTCCGGGGTTTTCAAGATCAATTAGACGGAAGGACAGAAATGGCAGACAAAGAATCTGTGTACGAAATCATCACCGAGAAAATGATCAAGATCATGGAAGCTGGCACCGTCCCGTGGCGCAAGCCCTGGCATGGCGGATCGAACATGCCGCGCAACTTGTCATCTGGCAAGCCCTATCGCGGCGTTAACGTGTTCTTGCTGGCTGTCGAAGCTCTAGAGAATGGCTACAAGTCTCCGTATTGGATGACCTACAAGCAGGCTCAAGAGCACGGCGGCAACGTCCGCAAGGGCGAGAAATCCACGATCGTGATCTTCTGGAAGTCCTACATCAGCAAAGAACTGGACGAGGACGGCAAGCCGAAGAAATTCTTCGTGGCTCGGTACTACCGGGTATTCAACCTTGATCAAACCGAAGGTGTGAAGATCCCGAAGGGCCGCGCGATCGACGGGCCGCAAGAGATCAAAGATCCGATCGAAGCAGCCGAAGCAATCGTCGCCGGTTACCCCAACGCTCCCAAGATCAAAGAGGGTTACCCCGAAGCGGTCTACAACGTGGACGCCGACATGATCATGGTGCCGTCACTGGCACAGCATCACACGGTGGAAGAGTACTACTCGACCAAGTTTCACGAGATGGGGCATTCGACCGGTCACAAGTCACGGCTTAACCGGAAATTTGGCACCGAGAGAGGGAATCACGCTTACGGGTGTGAGGAACTGGTTGCCGAGATGACCTCCGCGTATTTGTGCGCAGAGTCCGGCATCTCAATGTCGGTGATCGACAACCAAGCCGCCTATCTGGCGGGCTGGATCAAAACGATCAAGGAAGATCCCAAGATGGTGATCAAGGCCGCGAGCCAAGCTCAGAAAGCCGCCGATCACATCCTGGATCGCAAGTTCCAAGATCAGGAAGAAGAAACCGAAGTGGAGAAGGCAGCCTAACCGCTGCCTTTTTCCACATCAGAAGGAAGGACAAACGAGCATGAAACAAGATCAACGAACAGACATACACCGGCCATCATCACCGGATTTCGACCCGGAAGCGTACGAGTGTTACGGGGTCTGGGATCTCCAGCCTGATTGGCCGTATCCCGGCTGGGCAACAGAGCGTCAAGCAATCATCCGATCGCTGACCGAGAAGGGTTACAAGATCGGGATGCACGGACTCGGGCAGTGCGGCCACTGTGGCGCGCACATCCGCTATGCCGCGCTGATGGTCCGCGAGGATGTCAAGGAATACATCTGGGTTGGCGAGATCTGCCTTTGGGGCAGGTTCGAAGACATGACCAAGATCGAATTTCAAAAGCTGCGGAAGCAAGCACAGCTCGACCGCGAGAAAATGCGGATCAAAACAGCTCGCGAGCAATTGATCAATGATCACCCTCTGCTGGTCTGGCTCACCTATGCGCCAGTGATCACTAACTCGAAGGGGTTCGTGAACGGCTTTCTGTGTGGTCTCAACGCCAAAATGATCCGATACGGGGAGCTGAGCCCGAGGCAAATCGAGACTGCCGAGCGAGTGATCTTGGAAAACACCGAGCGCGACGATCGACAGGCTGAGCTGGACCGGCTAGCTGCTGAAGCACTCGAAGAGATGCTCGCCAACGGCGTCAAGTGCCCCGAGGGCCGCGTCCAGATTGAGGGCGAAGTGATCAAGCTCAAGGATTACGACGGCTACATGCCCGGGAGCACGGTCACCAAAATGACGGTCAAGAATCCTGCCGGGTGGCTGGTCTGGGGCTCGGTACCTAGCGATATCTGGGATGTCGAGAAGGGTGATCACGTACGGTTCACCGCGACCGTCACGCCGTCCGGAGATGATCCGCTGTTTGGCAAGTTCAAGCGGCCGGTCAAAGCCGAGGTGATCGACAATGCATGACAAAGATGATCTTGTCGGTCAGTACTTCGTTTCCCGGCTCGGGCCGCAAGTGATCTTCTGGAAGGTGCTCCGCCAGACACCTAGCGGGGTCAGCATTCAGGAGTGGAGCGCCAAGCGCAACGAACGGCAGAGACTGACCCCCGGTGAAGGGCCGCGAATCTCTCGCGGCCTGGAGTCGGTCATTCATCGCAAGCGGTTCATTGGCGGACCGGTCGAGCCTTGGATTCGGGTTGGAACCATCGCCGCTCATCTCTGGGACGGCACCCCGCAATCCGACTACATATCAGATGGAGTGAAATGATCATGACACGACCACAGAGGACCATGACCAGAGATCAAGCTCGGGCCGAGGTCCGCAGAATAAATGATCAAGGTGTCGTTGAGGCACTGGTCCAGCAGTCGGTTGTCTGTGAGGACACGCTGTGGCAGGAACTGAAGGGAGTATTGCATGCCGAGGGCACGACCATTTCCCGCGAGTTTCGTCGGTGGGCAACTGCCCGGGTCAAGCAGTCACAAGCGCAACCACCACAGCAAGAATGATCACCAAGATCACAAAGACCGCGCAGATCAGTATCGACTGCAGCCAGGGTCTAGCTCGATCAGAGACCATGATCAATAGAGGGTCGCTCGCCTAACCAGTGAGCGGCCCTTTTTTTATGTCCTGACAAATGACAATCACAGTTCGGTGCGGTACGGTGCTGGGCGGATCTACGCGCTGCGGCTCTCATAACTCTGCGCCGTAGGTCAGGGTTCGGGGACCGTGGCCTCGCATTTCCCCCAGTGAGTCCCGGTCTCCGGCCGTCACTCTCAGTCTCTCAGAACAGCTCTCAGTGCTGGCAATCCACTAAACGCACGCTGGACAGCCGTTTTTTGACCTCCCAGACGCGCCAGGATCGATTCTCAGGCCGCGCGAGGTACCTCCGGGGGCGAATCCTTGGACCCGACTCTCTGCAGCGCTGCAGCGGTCCCTGTGGGCTTCCAGAGCCCGTAATAGGTCGCGGCCGAGGTAGCGAACGATGTGATTGCCGCCACAAGCCAGTTGCCCAGATCGAAGTCAGCTTCAGTGTTGATAGCAAACAGCAGGTCAGTCAGCCCGGTGCTGAGGATGTTCAGCCCGGCCAGCAGCAGCGCCTTGGTCGCGCTCGGGGTCGCCCGGGTCGTGATCAGCCCTACCACGAGCGGCAAGATGACAGCGACCAGTGCTTCGATGATCAGCGACCAGCTCACGTCGAAGTTGATCTCGACTTCCATGATCATTTTTTCTCCTAGGGTAGGACCAAGCGAACCTTGGTCGCGTCGTAGTACGTCGGCGTCCCGGTCACCACGTTGATCCGGCCCCATCTATTGATCTTGAGAACGCCATGAATCCGGTAGCCCAGCTCGCGGTCTCTGACTTTGATCTTGTCGACGGTGTAGCCGTTCAGCCCGTCTACCATCACTTCATAGGTACCGTCAGTGACTTCGATGTTGATCGGGTTGTATGGCGAGTCACCCCATCGGCCAAGATCGGCATAGGTCGGGCCGTTGTACCGTCGATCACCCTTAAGCCCGTCACCGCCGCGCTCTTGCTCGCGGACTTGAGCTTGTAGCGACTCGGACGCGTGAGCGTAGGACTCTCGGGAACCGAAATGAATGTGCTTTTCATTTTCCCACGGATCGCCGCCGTAGCCGCGTGGGAATGGCCGGATTCCTGATCTTCGCATTGTTGCGCAGAAGTCCCAGACTCTGGCCTTGGTACGACCGTCGATCGCGATGTCTCCGACGCCTAGCCCCATGTGCGTGGTACCGCTGAAGCTGCTCTCTGGCCGACGCCCACCTTGCACGATGCGGACCGAACCCCAACCCGATGCGTGAGCGCATGCGACCAAGATCGACTTGTCGATTGGTGTCACCCACTTATTGGTGCCTCCGAACGCTAGATACTCTGACTTCCACGTGCTCGACCACAAGATCGGCACGCTCGGGTCCTGGACTACCCATGCTTTAAGATCATCAATCGTTTGCCACTTGGGATTTGCCCAGTTTTGATCAAGAGGCTTGTCGGTGTATTGCCAGAAGTCCCAGTCTTTGACATCGGTCTTTGAGGTGTAGTGCGCGAGCCAGAGGAAGTCTCCGCGTTTGACTGTGGTGTTCATCCAGTCCGAGCGGTTGCAGTACAGCCCGCACTTGTTGTCTGGTCTAAGCCGTTTGACCTCCGCGATGAAGTCTCGTGCGTCTGCTACCGAGGGATGCCCGCTGCCGGTCTTTTCCCAGTCGCACACCAGAAGATCAAATGGCTTGAGATCAACGATCTTGGTGACGAAATATCCAGCCTGTTCCTTGGCGTTTCCGGGATGCAGGAAGTGATAGTGCCCGACTACAAGATCAGCATCACGAGCTGCCTTGATTTGATCTTTGGCTGCCGGGTTGGTTACTGTTCGGCCCTCGGTGGCCTTGATGAACGCGAACGCATCTCCGCTCGCGGGCTTCCAATTGGGCTGGTACCGCGACACATCATTGCCGTGCAGCATCTGCAATCTCCATGATCACGTCGGCATACAGACCGTTGTGGTCTGATGCATAGTTTGGCAGAGCATCAAGATCAGTTCTCTTCAAAACGGCATCTTCCAACTTGACGCCGCGAGTAAAGATCTCATCTATCCAGCGACCGGTGCGTGGCGTTGGCGTGTTGAAACCGTGAAAGGTGCTGATCGTTTCGCCGCTGATCTTGTCGTCCGGCAGTCGGACCTGCAATGGCTTGTACCCCTCGCTGAGCGCAACCTTGCGCACGCCTTTGGTTTGTGGGTTGTCGTTGATGTCACCGAGCAAGATCGAATTCGGGGTTGGGCCGTCTCCGGCATGGGCATGCGGGTGCTTGGCAATGTGATCATCAAGAATGTTGAGCGCTTGCGTGATCTGCTTGATGCGCAGCGCTGGCGCGTTGGGCTCTTCAGGACCGCCAGACGCCAGATGGATCGATGAAAACCACGCACCCCAACCAGTCTCGATGTGGTTCAGCCGAACAGTGATCAAGTATCGGTGCCGTTCCCCACTCGGGAGGGTGGTCTCTAGCAGCGTGCCGTCTTCGGCTTGCATGATCTTGGTATCCCACATGATCTTGACGTTGTGATGCCGACCGACAAAAGTCCAATTCTCGCCCAGCCCTTCCTGTACGTCTGCCACGGCATCGTTGGTCAGCTCTTGGCATCCGATCACGAACGGTTTGATCCGCTTCAGAAACAAGATCATCGCTGGTAACCGTCGCGGCCACTGCTCGCGCTTGTGATCTTCGGGAAGATCAGATCGTCGGAAGTTGAGCTGCAGCGCTCTAAGCGTCGGGGTCGCCATCTTGATCTTCTCTCTTCTTCATCGCTTTCTCGCGCGCGTCGATCTCGTGGAGCTTCTCCCGGCCGTAGACCATCATCGCGACCAGCGAGCTGACCAGGAAGCCACCGACGAAGTTGACCTGTACGTCGGCCCACGTCAGATGCGCCGAGTCCATACCCCACAAGCTGATCATGGAAGACGCGAACGCGGTGAAGCTCGTCCAGAAAGGTCTCCCTGGCCGGTATCTCTTGATCATCCACTGGATGGGCATCACGGCACCGGGAACGTCCCCGAGACGGTCACGGTGTCATCGATCGCGATCGTGCTGCTAGGGGTACCTGAGACCAGCTCGACCCCGCCGCCGTTATTGACCTCTGCACATCCATCGTTGGTATTGCCTCGCCAGGTGCACTCCCAGTCCCGATCAGGTCTGAAGTCGACCGGGAGCGTGACGCAGACCGGGTCACTTGAGATGTTGCCTGGAGATCCAGCGTTGTACGCGGCACAAGAGATCGAGCTGGTCTTCCTGATCACGCTGATGCTGAACGTCACCATGTTGTTGATCTTGCGGACGTAGCCACTGGAGTACTGGAAGTCAGTGCCTGCCACGATCCCAGTGGTGACCGCGCCGCTGTCGTACCAGACTGTTCGCCAGACCGAGCTGCCGCCAGAACCGCTGATCTTGAGCCAGAGTGCGGTCGGGCACGCTACCCAGACCGGCGCGACGTGCGCCGCGTAGACCGAGTCCCGCTCGGCCTGGTCGTCGACCCAGTGCACGATCTTGTGACCGATGGCCTCGGCGTACAGCAGGATGTCGGCGGGTATCGCGACTTGATCTTCCGGCGCTGGTACCGGATCTCCACCGAGCGTGGTGAATGCAGATCCCATGATCTTTTCCTTTCCTATGGATTCAACGTGACCTTGAGATCACCAGAGCCAGCGCTGAAGAGCGCGAAGTCATAAGTGCTTGGGGTGTACGTGAGGACGCTGTTTGAGGTTTCCCCGGTTGTGAAATGAGCCAGCATCTCTTCCAGAGACCATGACCACCAACCCTCTTGGCCACGCAGCAAGCCCGGGCCGAACCATGGGTTCCAGTAGTCGACGCCGTAGAAGTCCGCATCGTTGATCACGCTCGGTGGTGATGTGAAGTCACACGTCCAAAGCTGCGGCTGTTCAACTCCGGCATACCCATGAGTCACCGAGCTTCGGATGAACCGCATCTCGACTTTCTTGACTCGGGTCTTGTATTTGTTCATGAAATCCCGGGGAGCGGTGCCCCAGCAGAACAGAGTCCCCCACGGCCCGTCACCGAGCGAGGCGTAAGGCGGATATCCACTGAGCGGCGAATCGCTGCCTCTGTTGAGACCCTGCGGCCATTTCGTGGTCGAGTTCGCGGCCAGAGTCGTGCCGTTCCACGCGTACGCCTTGACCGCAGTCGGCTTGATCGTGGTGACAAGCTCAGGTGCTGGCTCGGGCTCTGGTGGCGGGTTCGGTGGCGGTTGAGTCGGAGGTGCGGTACCGGTCCCGGCCTTCATGTGAATTCGACCGTCGTTATGCCCCCAGATCACGTCAGTGATGATCACGTTCCAGCCAGTCAGTGGTGACGGAGCGCTGAGCGACCATGTGACCTGCGGCGGAGGACTCGTGATGTCTGTGTATGGATGCCCGTGAGCCGGAGGGACGGTTGGCTGTGGCGGAATGTAAACCTCGAACGCATCGCCCACTCTGCCGATCACTGTCCAGTGATCACCCATGCTCCGGACCAGAACAAGATCACCAATCTGCCGGTCCATGTAGCTTGCCAACGCTTCAACGTACGGGTGGACCTCGCCCAGATAGTTCAACCCAACAGTGCCGTCTCCGTTGACCGAGATAACGAAAGCACCAGTGAACTCGTGCGCTTCCTGACCTTCCACGGGTGCAGAGGCTTTAGCAAGATCATAAACTCCACTCATACCGGTGCTCCTGTAATCTCTTCCCCTTCGGACTCCACTAACGCCATAGGCCCTTGAGCACGCAGCGTGATCTGTGTTGCCGCGTCATCCATCTTGTAGTTGACCTTTTCGATCACGAAGTTCTCTTGATGATCACTGCCGTCTGGGATCAGGCCGATGCAGTCTCCGGCATCGAGCGTCGGGTTGAAGATCGACGTGATCGATACATAACGCCGTGCTGACAGCGACAGCGCGAGCCGTTTCCGGCCAGCCAACTCCAGCATCTGAAGATCACGCATCAACGGACTCTGATAGAAGCCGGTAACGATGCCGAAGGATGAAGCTCCGGCAGCTCCGAACCTGATCGGATCGACTCCTGCGTACGTCGGGCTGAACGGGTTGGAATCCCAGATGTGCAGTGGCCCGATCACAGGCGCGTTGCTCGGTGCCGCCCAAACCGTCCAGACGTTGCGCATGTTCTCGCGCGTCAGCGTGGTACTGGAGCTGACTTTCACACCTTTATCAACAGTGATCGTCCACACAGGGTCAGTCGGGTTGATCACCGTTCGCTCAGCGACGAAGGTCCCAACACGGTTGACGTAGCAGTCGGCCGAATACGCACCAGTGATCGACTTAGAGCTGCTGTCCCCGTCGATCGCTGCCCACCGATCACGATCGAAGGTGACTGGTGCCATCGGCTGTTGCGCCGTCTTGATCAGCCAGATGATGTTGGCCGTTGGGATGGCTTCCAAGATCAGTTTGCTGAGCGTGATCTGTGGAGTGTCCTGTGGTTGCATCGGCAATGATCTTGGGATGTGAAACCGATAATCCTTGATAACCGCTTCTAGACCCTCTAGCTCGAAGTTGGTATATCGGCCGTTGATCACCATGCCACCAATTCGGTAGACGCCCATCGGGATGGTCCACCACTGTGCGCGTACGCCCTTGATCTCCAGAAACGCACGGACCCAAGTTGTGAGCTGATTTACCCGATGATCAACATCGATGGCCGCGCACGATGCCTGCCAACGAACTTGCGAAGTGGCATCACAGGTGAAGTCGCTGTCGTAGACATCCATCGTCCCACCGACCGTGGCAAAACGATCATTGGACCACTCCAGCCGGACACGGCGCTTGGTTACAGTGTTGAGCGCTTTGAGCACTGCGCTAGGGACCCTGTAGACCATCGCGTTCCTCTAACGCTTCAGCGATCCGCTCCAGTACCTTGATCAGCTCATCGAGCCGCTCCAACAGCAGGTTAAACGCTTGAGTGAAGTAATCGTCCATGATCAATCCACCGCCGAGAAAGCAAGATCATCATAAGTAATTCCAGTAGCTTCCAAAGCGGCATAGTTGGCGTACTGGGTCTGCAGCCAGGCATAGTCACGTAGCGGCAGATAATTGGGCTGGCCTTCGGTGTCTGGCCGCTCGACCTCTTGAAATTGGATGTTGAAGATCTTTTCTTGGCCGTCCATCCTCGCGAAGTCCAAGATCGTGTACTCCGAGACCGTGGCGTAGAACGGCTTCCGGTTGTAACGGCCAGTCGGTGATAGGTAGAGAACAGCTTCATCCAAGATCGTCAAGAGATCGTTCATTTCAGCGATCGTGCTAGTGATCAGCATGTAATCCCCAGAAGCGCTGTAGGCAGAGTTCACACCACCTGCTGGCTTGCCGGTGCTCTGCTTGTTGACGAACGTTGTTGATCTTTGCCTGGTGAAGTCTTTCTGATCAACTGGTAGGAACATGATCAGCCCCGGAGTCTCCACAGACTTGATCATGGTGGACGGTAGATCTACCGAACGATCTTCGATGACGAAGTTCACGGTTCCGGTTGGGCTGCCAACCTGTCCGTAGTAGATCGGCTCGGCATACCACTCGGTGTCTTGGTTGGGGGTCAGCTCATCATCGAATGCATACGCGGTACCGAGCACGGCTTGCGCCGGATCTCCGCCGCGTACGTTTCCGCCGTCAGTTTTGCGAACGAATCGGATGTAGTCCGGAGGAACCGTTTCGATCTTGATGTCATCGAAGCGAGCATTGGCGTTGGAGTCCCAGCCATAGCCGGTGATCGTGATCTTCTTTAGGTTGTTGCCCTTGGGGATGAAGAAATCGGTGTACCAGTAGCGCTCGACGTTGCCGGGGAAACCGAGCGTGTTCGTCTGCCAGTTATAACCGGCGAGGTTGTACGCCTTGACCTCCAGCCGGGCTCCGACCGAGCTAGTCCAAGCCGAGCTGAGACCCTCGCTTCCTTTGATCTTGAACCAAATCCGGACGCACTGCTCTCCCGATACCGAGGACGGCAGCGTGTAGCTGATGCCCTGTCCGCCAGAGGTCCACGAGTTGAGCAAGGACTGTTGCCCGTTGATCGGGCTAGACGAAGTCTTGGAAACCGTCGATGGAGAGATCGCGGTCCAGGTCGGCTCGGTGATCACCGGAGTGCCCTTGGTGACTCCGTCCATGATCACCCAGAGCGCTACCCCCTCCTCGATCGCTTCGGACTGCATCGAGATCGTCTTGGAATTGGATTGGCTCGATCCTTCGAGAGTCCCGTCAGGGGACAGCTCCGCCCAGTCCACGTTGCCGATCAAGAGAATTTTCAAGACGATGTCGTCAACCGAGGCAGTCACTCCGGACAGCGTTGCCGTTACCGTCATTCCAGTTTGGGCACTGGCACCCCACATGTAGGCGATCTTGGTCCCGCCGTTCTGACTGCCATCTCGATGATCACGAGAGACGCCGGGCACGACCGTGAGCCCCTTGTTATTGGTGATCGTGATCTTGTCACCGGCAGCATCGCCAGACGCAGCGTTGTATGACGCCATGGCAACGACCAAGGTGTTAGGGGATGAAGGGAGGTTGAACGCCGGGGAGGTAGCAGATCCTGAAACGCCCGGCACTGCGGGGGTTCCTTGATCTTTTGGCCGGACTGCGATCGTGACGCCAGCGACCGCGACGTTGGTTAGATCGGTGCTCGTGGGCGTGGCGTTCTTGATCCCGGTTGCGACGCCGTTGGTCCCGGTACCCCGCTGCAAGTAGCAAGTCTCCATAGAGGTGTTGCCGCTAGAGGTGTGCCCAGAAGTAGTGTCTTGCAGCTCGGTCATCCCGGACGGTGGCGTGAACGTCATCGTGACAACGGTCGTGTTGTTGCTCGCGAGGTGATTAGTCAAGATCAAACATTGATCAGTTACCGGAGTGATCGACGGTGAGGGAACTTGAGTGATCACTCCCGCTGTCGCTGTGCTCGTGGTCGGAGTGACATCCTCCGGAGTCGTGCTGTCAAAAGTGCCAGCTTGAATCGCCACGGTGACCGCTGAGAATCGACCGGACGTGTGCGCGATAGCCGGGTTGGAGTCGCCAGCCTGCAAGACCCGTTTCATCACGCCGAACGTGTAGTTATTGCTGACCCCTTGATAGCTAGTCTCGGGAACGAGCGCGGACCAACCGCTGGGCACTGTCGTGGTGACCGTCGTACCGCGTACGTTGTAGATCAAATAGCAAAGATCACCGGCCTGCCAACCCGAGGGCAACGGCACTGTTGATGTTGTATCTGACCCGGTGCCCGAGCTGTACTTATTCGAGCCTCTGATCAAGGGCAAGGTAGCCGGGACAGCCGGGATTCCGATCTCGGACACGACCTGCGAAAGTGATGAGTCCACCGTGCACGGCGTGCCATTGGACTTGATCATGGTCGCGCAATACTGCAGCGCAGATGGCAGCGTGCCAGGTGGGTTGTAGTTCATTGATTGCGTGCCGCGCCCACCGATGTTCTTCCACGCGAACCCACCCGCGAAGCTAGTAGCCGGGACAACCTTGGGCCGTACCAAGATCGCGCTGCCGACACGTTGAACATCAGTGATCTTGGTCCCCGCCAACGTCGCAGTCTTGGTACCGGTCGCCCCGGCACTCCCAAGCGCTAGCCGGTTAACTTCGATCGCAGTATTGGTTGAGCCGCTGTCGCTGTCGTCCTCGGCAATCTCAGTCATTCCCGGTGGAGGCGTGAACGTCATGCTCTGATTGCCGCTCGTGCCGTTGCGCACACAGTGAGCAGTGATCAACATCGAGCTGTCTTTGGAAGAGGTAATCGATGGAGCGCGCACGCTGCTACCGCTAACGCCGGAGTTGGTGTCTTTCGTCGGAGTCGTACCGTCCGGATCTGCGGGGTCGTAGTCATAGATCGCAACCGCGACGGCAGCGAACCGCCCACTTGCACGAGTGATCGTGGGACCGGAATCGCCAGCTTGCAGGATGCGCCGGAACACGGCATGCATGAGGTTGGCGTTCTGCCCTGAGACGAAAGCTGAGACCTTCGCTGTCCAACCACTCGGAGTTGTGATCGCTGGCGTACTGGCCAACACCGAACAGAAGATGTAGCAAAGATCACCGGCCTGCCAACCGGCTGGCAGTGTGATCGCTGTTGTGGTGCCCGAGTTGCTGTGCGCTACAGATGATGATCGAACTGAGGGAGCGACGATCGCGTCACCGAAGATCTCTGAACCGAACGGCTCGAAGTCAAACGCATAGAGCGGTGATCCTTGGAACTTCGCGCGCAGCAGCACCCCGCGACGATCACTCAGATAGCGAGCATCGAGCTTGCCGTCAGCAGACGTATCAGTCAGCGTTACCATGATCACTTTCTCCCACGAGATAACAACGTCGCAGCTCTGGACATCAGTTGATCAGCTCGGCCATCGACGTAGGCGTTGAATTCTTGATCACCAACCCGCAAGATCACCTTGTCCGGCAGACCCATTCCTGCGGCCGGTGCTTGCACGGTGATCGGTTGGCCGGTAATCGCTTTTCTCGGATCGATGTTGATCGCCTGCCCGGCTAGGAAGTTCCTCACATTCCTTGGGTCAGCGATGGTTTCATCAAAGAAATCGGCAGCATCAAATCTGTTCAGAATGTCAGTGAGCGACATCATGTGATCACCGATCCGCACGACAGTGTCTTTGATCGTGTCTGCTACTGGTCGGAGCTTGTCAGCTATCGGCGTAAGTGCTTTCACAACTCGATCACCAATGGGAGCGATCTTGTCGGCCAGCTCACCGACTCGACTCTGGATCTGTGGGATCACTGATCTGATCTTGTCTGCGATCGGTTGCAACTTGTCCACGACTGTCTTGATGTGATCACTGATGTTGAGGTTTTGCAGGGTCTGGGAGAACGGCTTGAGCTTGTCAACGATGTTGGTGATGCTTTGCTCAAGATTGATGCTCGATAGGTCGCCCTTGATCGACTGTGCCGCATCCTTGACGATCTGCTTGACCTCGGGGAAATGGCTCCGTAGCTCACCGATGATCTTGCGAATCTCGGGCATCTGCTCCGCCATGCCCCGGACAAAGCCCCTGATCGTATCCGCGCCGAACTCGTGGAACACCTTCGATGGCGAGCCGAGCTTGAGCTTCTCCTGGACGAACTGCTTTACAAGATCAACTAACTCTTTGACCTTGGCCCGCACATCCGGCATCAGGGAATCGAAGCCGTCGATGAACCCTTGGATGGTGAAGTTGCCGTACTGGAAAAAGATCTTGGACGGGGACTTGATGGCCAACCCGTTGCTCGCTGTGACGGCTTCTTTGACCATCCCCACGAACTTTTGAAGTAGCGCCTGAGCCTTTCCGATCAAGGAATCGACGCCATCGATGTAGCCCTGGATAGTCCACTCGCCATACTGGAAGAACACCTTTGACGGGGACTTGGCGTTGAGGCCCTTGGCATCGGTCGTGGCCTGCTTGACCTTGTCGGTCAGCTCCCTGATCTTGGCCTCGGCCTCATGGATCTTGGACGTAATGCCGTCGATGAAGCCTTGCACAAGATCTTTACCGGCCTGCAGCAGCCAGTTCTTGGCGTCCCTGAAAGCGTCAACGATCTTGTTTTTAAGATCAGTTGCGGCCTGGACTACCTTGTCAACTCCACCCTTGACCGCGTCCGCGATGCTGTTCCAGATTTCAGTGGTCTTGTTCTTGACCTCGTTCCATGCATTGACGACAGCGTCTTTCACGGTGGTCATCGCAGGAGTTACAGCGGTCTTGATCGAATCGATCGCCCTGACTACCGCGTCCTTGATCGAATTCCAGATCTGCTCAGTACTGGACTTGATCGAATTCCATACGCCCTCGACATTGGTCTTGATCGTATTTGTTTCTTGGGTCGCACCATCCTTGGCTTGCCTGACCGGACCCAAGATCGCTTCCTTGATCCCGTTCCAAATCTCGGTGGCTTTGTCCTTGATCGTTGTCCAGATCTGTTGTGCACTAGTGGAGATCTCATTCCACCGTGTTTGCAGCTCGGTCTTTACGGTGTTGACCACGTTGAGGATGGCGTCCTTGACCTGTGTCCAGATCTCGGTTGCCTTGTCCTTGATCTGTGTCCAGATCTGCTGAGCTGTGGTGGATATCTCGGTCCACTGCTGCTGCCATGAGGTCTTGATTTGGGTGATCTTGTTCTGAAGATCAGTTTGTAGCTCGGTGAGCTTGGTCGAGACGGTGGTCTTGACCTGATCCCAGATTGGGCCGATGAAGTCCTTAATACCGTTCCAGACGGTTTCCCACGCCTGCTTGATCGTGTTCGTGCCAGTGACGATCGCAAGCTGGACAGCAGCAATGCCAAGATCAACTATGGACTGGATTAAACCCCAGGCAGCTTGCACTGGCGGACCGAACAGGTTCCAGAACCCGTCCCAAGCGATCTTGATCGCGCCGGTTACAGAATCGATCACACCCTTTACGCCATCGATCCCACCTTGGACGGTCTGCTTGATCAACTCCCAGATATCGACAGCTTTTTGCTTGATTCCATCCCAGAAGAGATTCCATGCGTCCTTGATCTCTGTGACCTTGGACGTAATGGCATCTTTAATGATCGTTATTCCATCGGTGATCGGCTGTGTCATAGCCGCCCAGATATCGATGGCTTTCTGCTTGATTTCGTCCCAGTGCTGATTCCACGAGTCGCGGATTTCAGTGATCTTGGTTGAGATGGTTTCCTTGATCAAACCGATGCCATCGGTGATCGGCTGTGTTAGTCCTGTCCAGATGTCTACAACTTTTTGCTTAAAGCCATCCCAGAAGAGATCCCACTTACCCTTTAGTTCGGTGACGAAGTTGGAAATCTTGCCCTTGATCTCATCGATCTTGGCGACGATCCCACCAACGGTCTCAACGACCTTTTCCTTGGCCCGGGTAAAGCCAGTGATCACTTCAGTTGCGAAGAGGGTGACCTTTTCGATTACCTCGATGATCTTGACAATGAACTTCGTCAGTGCCGGAATGACTTCAGTGATAATGAAGGTCGCGAACTTGATCAGCGGCGGAAGAACTTCCTTGACAAAGATCGTTGCGAGTTTGATCAAGGAAACGATCAGTTCCAAGTTGTTCTTAGTTGTCCACAAAACGATTGCAGCAACAACTTTCAAGATCATTACGATCAGTTGGCCGATTTCCTCGCGGTAAGGTGCTAGTGCTACCCACAGCTCTTTGAGTGCCGCCCAAAGATCCATGAGGGCCGGTTTCATATCGACCCACGCCTGCTTGAGCGCCTCCCAGACCTGGCTAGCGGCGTCCTTCAGCATCGGCCAGATGGTTTGCTGCCAGACCGCCCACAGCTCTTTCAGCGCGTCCCAGAACACTCGTGCGGCAGCGCCTACGTCTTGCAGGAAGCCGATGAAGCCGGTGGCTGTGGTTACCCCGTTGAAGCCATCGACCAGTGCCTGCACGCCCTCTTTGAGCTTGTCGAAAGCCGTGAGGGCGATGTCCTTGATCGACGCCCACAACCCGTCGACAAAGGCGCGGAACTTCTCATTGTGCTTATACAGCTCATAAAGCGCGGTACCGATCGCCACGACCGCCGCAATCGCGATCCCCCATGGGCCAGTAGCAAAAGCCGCCAGGGCAGGAAGGAAGCGCGCAAACATCCCGCCGACCTTCTCGATGATCCCCAGCGTGGCTAGTGCGGTCTTGAACTCAGCGATGAAAGCAACGGCTTTCATGATCGTTCCGCCAGCGATCAAGAGACCGGAAGCGAAGATCGCAAACTTGGCACCGGCCTCTTGCACAACCGGGGGCAGCTTCATAAACCAGCCGACAACGGTATTGATCCCGTCAGCAAGATCAGTAAATGCCTTCAGCAGCGGGGTACCGATTTGGATCAGTAGGGTCTCCAGCGAGCCCTTGAGCTTCTCCAGCGAGCCCTTGAAGTTGTCCATTCGTTGAGCGGCAACATCAGCGGCCTTGACTTCATCGATCCGCTTGGCCATGTTGGAGAACTCTTCGCCAGTGGTGTTCACTAGCGCAGAGATCACCGGCCACGCGTTACGACCGAAAGCACCCTCGTAGAAGGTCTTTTTCTCTTCGTCGGAGAGGTTCTTGGTCTTGTCGCGCAAGATCCCGATGATCTCTGTGAACGGCTTCAGCTTGCCGTTCGCGTCATAGAAGATGTTCGAGCCGTCCTTGGTGATCAAGCCCAGCTCTTTGAATGCTTCCCTCTG
>Ga0081455_10003242_pt1 | contig 18848 bp, 19 predicted proteins | sample TabmetS3T2R1_FD_70207 | JGI IMG/M metagenome (GOLD analysis project Ga0081455, IMG submission 70207) | Tabebuia heterophylla rhizosphere microbial communities from the University of Puerto Rico - S3T2R1 | ecosystem: Host-associated > Plants > Roots > Rhizosphere ... | reverse complement strand
GCTGCAGGGCGAGCCGCTGACGCTTGTCGACCCCGGACCGCTGATGCCCGAGACGCGGACCCGGCTCGAGGCCGGCCTTGCCGAGCTCGGCCTCGAGGTCGGCGACATCGAGCTGATCGTCCTCACGCACCAGCACCACGACCACGTCGGCCTGGCGGCGGAGGTCCGCGAGCGCTCGGGCGCCCAGGTGGCGGCGATCGCGCCGCTCGCTGACTATCTCGCGGACTTCGACGGGGCGATGGACCGCGACGACATCTACGCGATGACGCTCATGCGCCGCCACGGCGTTCCCGACCAGGCGGCGGACACGCTGGGCGGGCTCTCGAAGGCCTTCCGGCGCTTCGGCGCGGGCGTCGAGGTCGACCGGGTCCTGCGCGACGGCGACACGTTGGAAGCGGGCGGGCGGGCGTGGGACGTCGCGCTGCGGCCGGGCCACAGCCCGACCGACACGCTCCTCTATGACCGGTCGCGTGGCGTGCTCATCGGCGGCGACCACCTCCTGCGCGAGGTGTCGTCGAACCCGGTGGCCCACCCGCCGACCGGGGACGTGGATGCTGCGGCGGCCGCCGCATCACCCGACCGGCCGCGGCCGCTGGTCGACTACATGGCGAGCATGCAGAGCACAGCGGAGCTGCCGCGGCTGTCCAGCGTGCTGCCGGGCCACGGCGCCGTGTTCAGCGACGCGCGCGAGCTCGTCGCGCAACGGCTCGCGATGCACGAGCGCCGAGCGGAGAAGATCCTCGCGGAGGTCGACGGCGAGCGCACCGCGGCGGACATCGGGCATGCGCTGTGGCGCAACGTGCCCGTGACGCAGGCGTACCTCGTCCTCAGCGAGGTGCTCGGTCACCTCGGCCTGCTCGCCGAGCGAGGCGCCGTGTCAGAGGCCGCCGAGGACGGGCTTGTTCGCTACGTCCGCCCCTAGCGGCCAGGTGCGCCGCAGTTCGTAGAGGGTGGTGCGTTCGGCGGCGGGGCGCTGTGCTTTGTGGGCGGCGGCGATGAGTTGGGGTGGGTCGAGTTTGACGCCGTGGTAGCTGCCGGCCAGGCGGCTGATGCTTTCTTCCATGAGGGTGCCGCCGAGGTCGTTGACCCCCCAGGACAGTGATTCGGTGGCGATGTCGATGCCCATCTTGACCCACGAGGCCTGCAGGCTTGCGATCGTTTTGCCCAGGGCCAGGCGGAAGACGGCGGTGTGCTTGAGGTTCTCGGCGGGGGTGATCTCTTCGACGCCGTGGGTGCGGCCCAGCAGGGTGTGGAAGGGGATGAACGAGAGGGGGACGAACTCGGTGATCCCGCCGGTGCGCTCCTGCACCGCGCGGACCACGCGCATGTGCTCGGCCAGTTCCCAGGGCTCCTCGATGTGCCCGAACATCACCGTCGCCGTCGACCGCAACCCCGCCGCGTGCGAGGCCTCGATGATCTCGATCCAGCGGGCGACCGGCAGCTTGTTGGGGCTGATGCGCTCGCGGACCCCGTCATGGAGGACCTCGGCGGCGGTGCCCGGTGTCGAGCCCAGCCCCGCGTCCCTGAGCCGGGCGAACACCTCGCTGGCGGGGAGGGCGCTGATGTCGCACATGTGCGCGATCTCCATCGGGCTATAGGCATGCAAATGCAACTGCGGAGCCGTGTCCTTGGCCAGGCGCAGCCAGAACAGATAGTCCTCCAGGCCCCAGTCGGGGTGGATCCCGGACTGCATGCAGATCTCCGTGGCCCCATAGTCGACCGCCTCATGGACCCGGCGCACGAACTCGGCCTGGTCGTGCTGGTAGGCGTCGGGGGAGCGCTTGCCCTGCCCGAACCCACAAAACGCGCACCCCACGATGCACACGTTCGAGACGTTGATGTTGCGATTGACCACGAACGTCACCGTGTCGCCCGCGAGCTCTGAGCGCAGCTCGTCGGCCGCCTGGCGCAGGTCCTCGATGACCTCCGGGCGCGTCTCGGCGAACAGCGCCGTCAACTCCTCCTCACTGAGCCGCTCACCGTCGCGGCCCTTGGCGATCGCGCCCGCCACCAGCTCGCTGCGGATCGCCCTCGCCTCCGTCCTGCCCGAGCCGCGCCTTGGGATAAAGCTCCAGTACTTGGTCTTGATCACATCCAGCACGCCCTGCGCGACCCACTCGGCGTCGATGTAGCGCGGATAGACACACAACCGCTCCGTCAGCGCCACCCCATCCTGCGCGAGGCGCTTTCTGACCTGATGCGGCGAAGGGAACGGATGCTCGGGCGAGATGTGATCGCCGTTCGCGCTCAGCCCACCCAGATCCGTCGCGCCGGCGGCGACCAGCTCGGGCCACCAGTCCGCCAGGTTCGGCGGGACCTGGATGCCCACGTCGGGCATCAACCGCCGCGTCTCGGCCACCAGGCGCTTCATCTCCTCGATGCCCACCGGGGTCGCCCAGGAGGGCATGTCGCGGTGCGGCGCCTCCGAAATGCCGGTCCGCCAGAACGCGTCGGCGGCATCGGTGGCGATGTCGGCGGGCTCCTCGCCGTAATAACGGCGATGGGGCACGAAGTTCTGAAGAATCACCTCCTGCACATGCCCGAACTCGGCGTGCACCCCCGCCAGCGCCTCCAACGACGCGACCCGATCCTCCTCGCTCTCCCCGATCCCCACCAGAATCCCGCTCGTAAACGGGATCCGCAGCTCCCCCGCGGCCCGGATCGTCTCCAACCGCCGCGCCGGATCCTTCGTCGGCGAGCCCTGATGCGCGACCAGGTCCGGGTTGACCGACTCCAGCATCAACCCCTGCGACGCGGTCACCTCACGCAGCCGCGCCAGCTCCGAACGATCCAACACCCCCAGATTGGTATGCGCCAACAACCCCCGCTCCAACGCCCGCCCACACGCCCACACCACATACGCGGTGAAGTCCCCATGCCCCCACCCGGCCAGCCGCTCGCGCACCCCGGGGTGATGATCCGGCGCCTCCCCCGTCAACACCAACAACTCCTTGACCCGCCGCCGCGCCGCATCATCCAACAGCCGCTCCACCTCACCCGGGCCATGCAAATGCGCACCATGCGTCGCAAACGCGCAGTACTTACAAAAGCACTGACACGTCCTCGACAACGACAACGTGACGTTGCGCGAAAAGGTGACGCGGCGACGCATCGCCTCTGAAACCCTACCGACGCCGATGGGTCGCCTCCGTCCGCTCCTCGTCATCGCGCTCGTCGCTGCGCTCGCCCTCGGCGGCTGCTCGCGCACGTCCGAGGACCGGCCCAACGAGAGCGCCAAGCTCGTCCTGGACTTCCAGCCCAATGCGGTGCACGCCGGCATCTACCTCGCGCTCGAGCGCGACTACGACGGCGCGGAGGGCGTGAACCTCGGCGTCCAGGCGCCCTCCTCCTCGACTGACAGCGTCAAGCTGCTGCTCTCCGGCCGCGCCCAGTTCGCGATCCTCGACATCCACGACCTGGCCATCGCGCGCGAGAAGGGCCGCGACATCGTCGGCGTGATGGCGCTCGTGCAGGTCCCGCTCGCCGCCGTCATGGCCCAGCCGCAGATCGCCCGCCCGCGCGACCTCGAGGGCAAGAAGGCCGGCGTCACCGGGCTGCCCTCCGACGACGCCGTCCTGAGCTCGATCGTGCGCGGCGACGGCGGCGACCCCTCCAAGGTCCACAAGGTCACGATCGGCTTCCAGGCGGTCGCCGCGCTCCTGGCCCACCGCGTCGACGCCGCGACCGCCTTCTGGAACGCCGAGGGCGTAGCGCTCCAGGCCGAGCGCCCCGGCATCCGCCAGTTCAAGGTCGACGACTTCGGCGCGCCGCCCTACCCCGAACTCGTGCTCTGCGTCAGCCGCGAGACGCTGCAGGACCACCGCTCGCTCGTCGCCGCCACAGTCCGCGCGCTGCGGCGCGGCTACGAGGAGACGATCAACGACCCGGAGTCGGCAGTGGAGGCCCTCGTCGACCGCGCGGGCGTCAAGCGCGACGTCACGACGCGCCAGCTCGATGCCGTCTCCCCCGCGTTCACCGAAGGCGCCGACCAATACGGCGAGCTCGATCCCGCGAAGCTGCGGCGCTGGGCCGTGTGGGAAGCGCGCTTCGGCATCACGAAGCGCCCGCCGAACGTCGCGCAGGCCTTCGCGCCCGGGTTCTAGGACCTCAGTGCCGCGTTGCCGTTCAACCGGCCGGCCAGCACCTCGGCCGGGTCGCCGTGGAGCAGCCACCCGTCGCGGACACGCTCGACGAGACCGTCGCGCGCGAGGCCGGTGAGCGCGGTGGTCACCGACGGCCGCCGCGCGCCGACGAGCGTCGCGAGCGTGCGGTGCGGCATGTCGAGCGGTAGGCGCACGCCGCCGGGGCCCACCCGGCCCCAGCGCTCGGCCAGCGCCCACAGCAGCACGACGAGCCGGTCATCGACCCTCGGCAGCTGCGCGATCGCGCGCTGGAACGCCAGCGTACGGGCACGTCGCACGTGCCGCGCGCCGAGTGCCGTCGCGATCGGGGGCCAGCGCCCCGCTGCCATCGCCACGCGCGTATCGAGGATGGCGATCCGCGACCCGGTATGCACGCGCCACGTGACCGCAAAGGGGAGCGGGTCGAACTGGATGTCGTCGTCCCACGGGCGCAGGACGTCGCCGCTGCCCAGCAGCTCCGTCGTCGTGCGCCCGGCGAACACCACGTCCCGCGTGAGCACGCCGTCGAGGATCATCACCCCGACCACCGGCGGCATCTCCGCGAACTCGTCGAGCGGATTCCACAGCCCCGGCTCGAGCGTCAGCCCCGGGACAGCCAGCACGCGCTCAGCGGCCGAAAGCTCCTGGGGGTTGAGTCCTTCGCCGAGCTCGGGCTCGACCTGAAGCAGGCTGATGGTGGTTCGTTCCGACGACATGTCTCACCTGCGCCATTTGGCGCCTGCACGCGTGTGTTCCCCCGCCCGCGCGCAGTCAACCCTGCTGGGCGGCAAGGCGGCCGACGAGATCCGCCCCTTCGCGTGCCATGCGCGAACGCGGTACGACTTGGTCGAACCCCGCTGCCAGCGCGCGGTCGCGCACTTCCGGCTGTACATGGGCGAAAAAGCCGAGCGTACGCACATCGTGTAGCTCGCCGCCCATGGCGAGGGTCTCCACGAGCCCGATGCCGTCGAGGTCCGCCGTGAGGTCGACGACCAGCACGTCGATTCCGCCAACTTCGTCCCATGCCTCGACATCGCCCGAGATGAGGTCGACCTCGTGGCCCGCCGCCTCGAGCGACGCCTGGACCTTGGAGCCGAAGAGCAGATCGGGGATGAGCGCCGCGACGCGCGCCATCACTGCGAGCGGACGCGCCTGAACTCCCGGCGGACCGACTCCGGGCGGCCCCACATCTGCACGACCTCGACGCGCCCGCTGCGCGCCTCGCGCAGGGCGAGCTCGCCGGTGATGCCGGCGTCGTCGAGCAGCTTCAGCGCCCCGTGCACGGCCGGCGCCGCCGCCGCGTGCCCGAACCGGTGGGCGACCAGCAGCCGCCAGTGCCAGTCGTACCTGGAGTACGGCTGGGCGTTGCAGGTGACGAGATAGGTGGCCGCATCGATGTAGCGCGACTCGTCGTCGATGCGCAGGTCGAGCTCGAGGTCGGTCCAGTCATCGGGCAGCGAGTCGACGATCTGCTGAAACGTGTCGGCGAGCCCCATCGAATGGAGCCTAGCCAAGGAACGTGTCGATCAGCAGAAAGCCGTTCAGCGCGATGATCATCGCCGCGACGATGGACGCCGCGACCGTCGTGATCCGCCGGTTGACGAGCGCGCCCATGATGTCGCGCCGGCGCGTCAGCAGCACGAGCGGGACGAGCGCGAACGGGATCCCGAAGCTCAGCACGACCTGCGAGATGACCAGCGAGCGCGACGGATCAAGGCCGATCGCCAGGACGATGAGCGCCGGCGCCATCGTCACCAGGCGGCGCAGGACCAGCGGGATCGTGCGCGCGATGAAGCCCTGCATGACGACCTGTCCGGCGTAGGTGCCCACGCTCGACGACGCGAGCCCCGAGGCCAGCAGCGCCAGGGCGAACGCGAGCGCCGCCCCGCCGCCTGCGAGCGCGGAGAACTGCGAGTGGGCCTCCTCGATCGAGTCCAGGCCGACCAGGCCGTGCGCGTGGAACAGCGAGGCCGCGATGATCAGCATCGACATGTTGACGAGGCCCGCGATGCCCATCGCGAGGCTGACGTCGAGGCGCTGGAAGCGCAGCAGCCTGCGCCGCTCGTCATCGTCGTGCGCGGGCATCCGGTTCTGCGTGAGCGCGGAGTGCAGGTAGATGACGTGCGGCATCACCGTGGCGCCGAGGATGCCGGTCGCCAGCAGCACGGAGTCGGTGCCCGCGAAGCCCGGGATGAACCCCTTCGCCGCCTCCCCGCCGTCGAACCCGATGTTCAGCGTGTCGTAGAGGAAGCCGAGGATGATGAGGAAGAGCAGGCCCGCGATGGCGGCCTCGAAGCGCCGGTAGCCCCTGGCCTGCAGCGCCAGGATCGCGAAGGCGGCGACCGCGGTGATGAGGCCGGCGGCGAAGAGCGGCACGCCGAAGAGGAGGTTCAGGGCGATCGCCGCGCCGACGAACTCGGCGAGGTCGGTGGCCATGGCGATGAGCTCGGCCTGCACCCAGAGCCCCCACGAGACGCGCCGCGGGAAGTGTTCGCGGCACAGCTCGGGCAGGTTCTTTCCCGTCGCGATGCCGATCTTCGCCGACAGGTTCTGGATCAGCATCGCCATGAGGTTCGCGCTGAGCAACACCCACAGCAGCAGGTAGCCGTACCTGGCGCCGCCGGCGATGTTCGTGGCGAAGTTGCCCGGGTCGACGTACGCGACGCACGCGACGAAGGCGGGCCCGAGCATCGCAAGCGTCGTGCGCAGGCGCCCGCGCGAGCGCAGCCGCTGGAGCCGACTTGGAGCGGGAAGTGCGACCGACTGCTCGGTCATCGCTTCACCTCCACGCGCATCGCGGTCGCCAGCGCTCCGCCGAGGACATGCACTTCGTCGCCGAAGCGGGCGAAGATCGGGCCGTCGAAGGGCTGTTTCTCGATCACCTCGAAGTCGTCGCCGGGCGCGATCCCGCGATCGGCCAGGTAGCGCAGCATCTCGGGATCGGAATCGGAGATCCGCACGAAGCGGGCACGCATGCCGGGCTCGAGGTCCCCCAGCGCATCCGTCGGCTTCTCCTCCATCTTCAGCTCGGCTGAGGGGATCGGGTCGCCGTGCGGGTCGACCGTCGGGTTGCCGAGCTTCTTGGCAATCAGCTCCTCGAGCTCCTCTGACAGCACATGCTCGAGCACCTCGGCCTCTTCGTGCACCCGATCCCACGGGACGTCCAGCGTCTCGGCCAGGTACAGCTCGAGCAGGCGGTGATGGCGGATCACCTCGAGCGCGACCCGCTCGCCGGCCGAGGTGAGCCGCACGCCCTTGTAGGGCTCGTGGGTGACGAGGCCGAGCCCGTCGAGCTTCTTGACCATCCCCGACGCCGACGCGGGCGTGACGCCCAGCCGCTCGGCGAGGGCGTTGGTCGTGACCGTGCCCTCGCGGCTCTGGATCGCGTAGATCGCCTTCGCGTAGTTCTCGACCGCTTCGCTGATGTCGCTGCCCCTGGTCGCCATCACGCGCTCACCAGCAGTCCCGTGGCGTACATGGCCAGCATGCCCCCGGCGATCCCGCCGGCGACAGCGGGGTCGAGGATGCGCCCCGCGGCGTTGCGCAGGCCGGGCGCGATCTGCACGATGACCTGGGCGATCGCGCCGACGCCCACGCCCAGCAGGAGGGCGGCGAGCGACGGGGTGAACGCGGCGGAGCCGATCCACGCCCCGAGCACGGCGGGGCCGCCCGCCAGCAGCCCGAGCGCGATCAGCCGGCCGACGGAGGCGCGCACGCCGGCGCGCCCGAGCGGCGCGACGATGGCGAGGCCTTCGGTGGTGTTGTGGATGGCGAAGCCGACGACGAGGAACGTGCCCAGCGCCAGGGCGCCCGTCGCGTAGGCCGACCCGATCGCCAGCCCCTCGCCCAGGTTGTGCAGCCCGATGCCGAGCGCGACCAGCGCGGCCAGGCGCTGCGGCGAGGCGCCCGCCGCCTCGGCGCGCGAGCGGCGCGACTCGACGCGTGCGGACACCGCGGCGAGGGCGAGGTAGGCGAGGAGGGCACCGAGCGCCACGAGGCCTGCGCCGCCCAGCGCCTGAGCGCCCTCGCCGGCGATCTGCAGCGCCTCAAGCGTCGCGTCGATGGCGAGGAAGCCGAGCAGCCCGACCGTCGCCGCGAGCAGCACGCGGATCCACGTCGCACCGATGCGGCGCACGAACGGCAGCCACAGCATGCCGAGCGCCACCGGGATCACGCCGACGTAGACCCCGAGCAGCGCCATGAGCCCGAAGAAGCCGAGATCGGCCTCGGGCGTCGCCACCGCGGCGCCGATCTCGTGCAGGAACGTGGCGCCCGTCGCGGTGAGCAGGCCGACCTCGTAGGCCTCGCCCTCGATCCACGGATACGGGATGTGCACCGTCTGTGCGCGCAGCCGCGCGATCTCGCGCTCGGCGACGTCGAAGTCGACGTAGGCGTCGTTGACGAAGGCCTGGGCCACGGTCACGGTGTCGGGGCCGTCGTTGCGGACGGTGAGCGCGATCGAGCCGGGCTCGAGGACGGTCCGCTCGATCGAGAGCTCCTCGACCGCTGGTCCCGGCCGGTCGCCGAGCCCCGGCCCGCCCAGCGCGGCGAACGCGCCGAGCACGCCCACGGCGAGCAGCAGCGGTACGAGCCCGAGCACCCACGCCGGTGCGCGTCGTCGCAGGAGCGGCCGGCTGTCGACGTGCACACCCATCACGGGCTCCCCGGCAGGTCGCAGACCAGGCGGCCGTCGCCCTTCTCGCAGACCTCGAAGAAGCCCATCCAGCCGAGCTCTGTGAACTCCGACTGGTGGGCGTGGAACATGAACTTGCCGGTGCTCGGGAAGCGCATCTCGACGATCCCGCGCTGCCCCTGGCACTGCATGACGGTGTCGGTGAGCTCGCTGGGCTGCAGCGACGTCCCAGTGGGGAAGTAGTTGAAGACGTTCCCGTGGATGTGGAACGAGTTGACGAGGTCGTACTCGAGGACGTTGACCAGGTAGAGCCGGATCAGCTCGTCGCGCGCGACGGCGATCGGCTCGTCCATGTAGGCGAACGGGATGCTGTTCGCCGCGTAGAGCTCGTTGGAGCGATCGAAGTTGGTGTCGAACCCGTTCATGACCATCACGAGCTCGTCCGCCTCCGGCCGGCCCTCCTTCGGGTCGACGATGAACGCGCCGTACAGGCCCTTGGTGATGTGCGCGGCCAGCGGCGCCGCGTGGCAGTGGTAGAGGTGCAGGCCGAACGGCTCGGCGTCGAACTCGTAGACCGTCGAGCCGCCGGGCTCGATGAGGCCGGCGCCGACACCCGGGACGCCGTCCATCTCCGCGGGATGGATCCCGTGGAAGTGGATCGTGTGCGGATGCTGCGAGGCGTTGCGGAACGCGATCCGTAGCCGCTCGCCCTCGCGGGCGCGCAGCGTCGGCCCCGGGATGCGGCCGTTGTAGGTCCACGCGGCGAACGCGACGCCCGGCGCGACCTCGATCTCCTTCTCGTAGGCGACGAGCTCCCACTCGCGGAGGGTCCGCCCGCTCGCGAGGCGGCGCGTCCTGCCCTCGTCGAAGTCACGGACCAGGACGCTGGGGTGAAAGCCGTTGCGCTCGTGGTCGACGTGGCCGCCGGTGCGGCGGAAGCCCGCGTGCTGCAGCGAGCCGTTCGCGGATGCCTCGGAGCCGTGATTCCCATGGGGGGCGGCGGAGCGGTCCTGCGCGGCCGCGTCACCAGGAAGCAGTCGCACCGCTGCGCCGGCGCCCACGAGCGGGGCCAGCGCGGCAAGCGCGCGCCTTCGGGTGATGGTGGCCATGAACAACGATTATGGCACACCTAAACCTTAAGCTGCCAGGCCTCAGAGAACGGAGTTCGGAGAGCTCAGAACCCAGCTCTCGTATCCTCGGGTCATGGCAGTCAGCGAGCGCATCGACGCCCCTTATGAGGCGCTCACCGAGGACGTCGGACTCGTCGACCGTTCGGAGCGCGGCAAGCTCGCGCTCACCGGCGGGGAGGCGAAGACGTTCCTCACCGGGCAGGTCACGAACGACATCGAGGCGCTGCAGGCCGGAACCGGCTGCTACGCAGCGCTGCTGACGAACAAGGGCAAGATGCTCGGCGACCTGCGCGTGATCGACACGGGCGACGAGCTGTGGCTCGACACCGAGCGGCCCGCGCTGCAGGCGCTGTTCGACACCATCCGCCGCGGCAGCGTCGGCTGGCAGGTCGAACTGCACAAGCGCACCGTGCAGCAGGCGCTGCTGTCGCTCGTCGGTCCACGGGCCGCGGACGTGGCGGGCGGCGTGGTCGGGCCCGAGCACGCGAACCGCACCGCCCAGTTCGGCGGCGCCGAGGTCCTCCTCGTCGCGACCGACCTCGGCATCGACATCGTGTGTGCCGCCGAGGACGCGGACCGCGTGCGCGCCGCGCTCGGGGTCACGGACGTTCCGGAGGAGGTTGCCGAGGTCCTGCGGGTGGAGTCTGGTCGGCCGCGCTACGGCGTCGACCTCGACGAGACGACGATCCCCCAGGAGGCGGGCCTCAACGAGCGCGCCGTGAGCTTCACGAAGGGCTGCTACGTCGGGCAGGAGACCGTCGCACGCCTGCACTACAGGGGCAAGCCCAACCGCCACCTGCGCGGCCTGCGCTTCTCCGAGCCGGTCGCGACCGGTACGCCGCTGCTGCTCGGCGAGCGCGAAGTCGGCAGGGTCGGGTCGAGCGTCGTCTCGCCGCGCTTCGGGCCGATCGGCCTGGCGATCGTCCGCCGCGAGGCCGCGGTCGGCGACACGCTGAACGCGGGCTCCGCGAGCGCGGTCGTCGGCGAGCTGCCGTTCAGCTAGCCAGCGCCTGCGGGCCGCCGGCGGCCTGTGCCGGCGTTCCGACGAAGCGCGCGAGCCTGTCGCGATCGGCGCCGCCGTGCAGGTCGAGCACCGCCGCGTCGTGGCCGTCGAGCCAGGTGGCGACGATCCGCGCCTCGTCGACCTCGTCGGGCGCGAGACACGCGGTCGCCCCCGTGCCGTCGCCGCCGCGCAGCGCCCGAGCCGTGCGCTCGGCGACCTCGTCGATGTCGCCCAGCGGTCCCCAGTCCATCACCCGCCCGCCCACGAGCCAGAACGCGTCGAAGCGCCCGCCCTGCGGATGCTCGGCGAGCACGAGCCGGGGGCGGGCGTGGGTGGCGGCGAGCACGCCGCCGAGGCGGTCGAGCAGCCATCCCAGCCGCTCGCGGCGGCGGCGCAGCCAGGCCGCGCGCTCGAAGCGCTGTGCCGCGGCCGCCGCGCGCATCTGCTCGTCGACGTGCACGAGCAGCGCCGCGCCGCCGTCGCCCTCGCCGGTGAAGAGCGCGAGCGCCTCGTCGAGGCGGCGCCGGTAGAGGTTCGGGTCGAGGTCGCCGAGGCAGGGCGACAGGCAGCGTCCCATCTGCCCGTACGCGCTCGGCCAGTAGCGGCGCGGCAGCTTGCGCGCGCAGTGACGCAGGCCGAAGAGCGAGTTGAGCTGCTCGAGCAGCTCGACCGCCGAGGCACGGCCGCGCAGCGGGCCGACGCTGACCCCGCGCCCCGGCGCCGGCGCCGGCGCGACCTCCAGCACGGGGAAGGCGATGTCGAGCCGGCAGCGCAGGTACACGTAGCTGTCGACGTGCTTGAGGCGCGCGTTGCCCGGCGGACGCAGGGTCTTGATGAGCCGGTTCTCGAGCAGGAGCGCACCGAGCTCGGAGTTCGTCTGCTCATGCTCGACGGTCTCGGCCTGCTGGACCCACGCGCCCTCGTGCGACGAGGGCTGGAAGTGCGAACGCGCCCGCGTGCGGACGCTGATCGACTTGCCCACGTAGACGACCTGGCCCGACGCATTGCGCACGACGTAGACGCCGGGGTCGTCGGTCAGGTGCGCGAGATCGGGCACGCGCCGGCGTTCTCCGCGCGAACGCGCCGGCCCGTCGGTCGCCACCGCCCGCGACCGACGCGGCCGCGCGGGCTTCATCAGGTCGAGGGCGTCGCGGACGGTGGCCGCGTGGGCGCACAGCCGCGGGAACAGCGCGCAGAACACGCGCGCGCAGGTCTCGGCGTCGGCGAGCGCGCGGTGTGAGATCTCGACCTCGATCCCCAGCGACTCCGCCAACGCGCGCAGCCGCCGCTGGCGGCCGAGCGGGTGGAACCGCCGCGCGAGCGCGACCGTGCAGAGCTGCGGCGGGTTGGGCCACCGGATCCCCGCGCGCTCGAAGGCCTGGCGCAGCACCCGCCGGTCGAACGACGCGCTGTGAGCGACCAGCACGCGCCCGCGCAGCTGCGACGCGAGGTCGGGAAGCAGCGCCTCCGCGGGTGGCGCCTCGTCGACCATCGCCTGGGTGATGCCGGTGAACCGCTGGATCCCGCGCGACAGCGGCGCGCGCACGGACAGCAGCGTCTCCCAGCGCTCGTGCAGCTCGCCGCCGCCGACCAGCACGGCGCCGACCTCGGTGAGCTCGCAGGCATCGCCCGCGAGGCCGTTGGTCTCGGTGTCGACGACGAGGAACTCGGCGGTGGCGACGGGCTGATCAAGATCCATCCACCCGGTGGTGTACGCCCCGCGCCCGACGGATCGAAAACCGCCGTGCAAGGCATTGGCTATGTCACGCCGTGCGGCTGGGTAGTCTCGGCGCAACGCTTCTGGGAGAGAAGGAGGACCCCTTGACCACCTCGGCCACCCCACCTGGGACCGACCGAACGCTCGCCGAGCGCGAGGCCTGGGACGCCTACCGTGAGAGCCTGCGCGACCTCGAGGGTACGGACTACGAAGAGGCCGAAAGCGCCTCGTGGGCGCGCCTGCAGCGAGCGCTGCGCGAGCTCGGCGTCATCACAGACGACGAATCGACCGATCTTCAATAGGGTTCTCCCGCCGGGCCGGCTGAACGGCCCGTTCGACGGGGAGAGACATGACGATGAGGCGCTGGGCGGCACTGACGCCGCTCGCACTGACGGGGGTCGTGCTCACGGGCTGCGGCAGCAGCGCGGACTACAAGAATGAGCCCCGGCCTCCGGCGCCGATCATCCTGACCGCATCGATCGACGAGCAGCGCGTCTCGGTCTCCCCCCGGGCCTTCGGCGCGGGGCCGATCTCGCTCATCGTGACCAACCAGACGAGCACGTCGCAGCGCGTCACCGTCGAGAGCGCGAACAAGACCGGGACCGGCCCGGGCATCAGGCAGGAGACCGCGCCGATCAGCCCGCGCGACACGGCGACGCTGAAGGTCGAGGTCACGCCGGGCCGCTACTCGGTGCACGTCGGCGCCGACGGCATCACCGCCGCGCTGCTGCGCGTCGGGCCGCAGCGCCCGAGCGCGCAGAACGACCTTTTGCAGCCGTAGACCGCCGACCGGCGGGTCTGACACCATCGCGCCATGCTGGTGCGGACGATCGCCGGGCTGCTCTGTGCAGGGCTGCTCTGCAGCGGGATCGCCGCCGGTCAGGAGAACCAGAGCCAGTCGCTCTTCCGCGACATCCTCCTGAAGGACTCCGGCACCGCCAGCGGGGTCAAGCGCCTCTTGCGCACGAACGCCGGGTTCGTGTCTCCCAACCCGACGTTCGCCGACCTCACCGGCGACGGCAAGATGGACGCGGTCATCACCGTCCAGAACGGCGGCGCCGCCGGCAGCGTGGCCGCCTACGTGCTCACCGCCGACGGCTCGTCGGGCGGCACGCTGCGCGTCGTCCTGCGCAGCCAGTCGCTCTACCAGGGGCGCGTGCGGGTCAACGCCCCGACCGTGACGGTGATCGCGCCGATCTACGCGCGCGGCGACGATGTGTGCTGCACCCGGCAGGCGACCGAGCGCGACTATGGGTGGGACGCCGCGGCGAAGGCGTTCAAACACACCGCGACGCGCACCGTGAGTAGAGCTAGCCGAACCTGACCACTAATGCATCTGCGCAATACTTGCGCACGTGCAAGCAAGTAGTACGGCCACGCAGGTCTCCCCCAAGCAGCTCGCCGCCGAGCTGCTCGAGCTGTGGCACCACCTGATGCGCGGCAGCACCCAGCAGATGTACGCCGTCATCGCCGAGCTCGACCTCACGATCACGCAGATGAAGGCGCTGCACGTGCTCTCCGGCTGCGATCGCGAGGTCTCCGTGAAGGAGCTCTCCGACCGCCTGGCCCTGTCGCTCCCCGGCGCGAGTCGCACCGTCGATGCGCTCCTGCGGCGCGGCTGGGTCGAGCGCCGCGAGGACTCCAACGACCGGCGCATGAAGCGCGTCGGGATCACCGCTGCCGGGCGCAACATCGTCGACCGCATCGAGACCGCCCGCCTCGCCGGCCTCGAGCAGTACGCCACCTCTCTCACCCCCGAGCAGCGAACCCGCCTGTCCGAAGCCCTCTCCGACCTCCCCCACCGCTCATGACCCGAATCCGCTCCGCCATCACCGACGAGAACCGCCGTTGGTGGACCCTCGGCGCGATGTGCTTCGCGCTGTTCATGATCATGCTCGACAACACGGTCGTGAACGTCGCGCTGCCGTCGATCCAGAAGGACCTCCACTCCTCGATCAGCGGCCTCGAATGGACCGTCAACGCCTACACGCTGAGCTTCGCCGTCCTGCTCGTGACCGGCGGCCGCCTCGGCGACATCTTCGGCCGACGCCGCATGTTCCTCTTCGGTGTCCTCGTGTTCGGCGCGTCGAGTGCGTTCATCGCGCTCTCGCAGACCGAGGCGTGGCTCGTCACCGGCCGCGCCATCCAGGGCGTCGGCGCCGCGTTCATGATGCCCGCGACGCTGTCGATCATCTCCAACGCCTTCCCGCCGCACGAGCGCGGCAAGGCGATCGGCACCTGGGCAGGGGTCAGCGCGCTCGCGCTGGCCATCGGCCCCGTCGTCGGCGGCTTTCTCACCGAGGACGTCTCCTGGCAGTCGATCTTCCTCCTCAACGTCCCCGTCGCGGTGATCGCCGTGTTCGTCACGCTCGTCGCAACGCGCGAGTCGCGCGACGAGACCTCGACCCACCACATCGACTTCCCCGGCGTCGCCTCGATCTCGATCGGCCTCGGCGCGCTCGTGCTGGCGCTCGTCGAGGGCAACTCGTGGGGCTGGGGCTCGCCCAGGATTCTCGCGCTGTTCGCGGTCGCCGCGGTGGCACTGGCCACGTTCGTGATCACCGAGCTGCGCGTCGACGAGCCGATGGTCGACTTCAACTTCTTCCGCTCGAAGTCGTTCCTCGGGGCCAACATGGTCGCGTTCCTCGTCAGCTTCGCGATGCTCGCGATGTTCTTCTTCCTCGCCCTGTACATGCAGAACATCAAGGGCTACTCGCCGCTCCAAGCCGGCGTGCGCTTCCTCCCCTCGACGCTCGTGATCGTCGTGATCGGCCCGATCTCCGGGCGGCTCTCGGACCGCATCGGCCCGAGGCCGCTGATGGTGGCGGGGCTGCTGATGGTGGCCGGCGCGCTGTTCTGGCAGGGCCACCTCGCCGTCAACACGAGCTATGGCTTCCTCGTGGGCGCCTTCATGCTGATGGGGCTGGGGATCGGCCTCGTCATGTCGCCGATGAGCACCGCGGCGATGAATGCGGTCGAGCCAACGAAGGCCGGCGTCGCCAGCGGCATCTTGTCGATGTGGCGCATGGTCGGCGGCACGTTCGGCGTCGCCGTCATGGGCGCCCTCATCACGGGGCTTGGCAAGTCGAAGATCGACAGCCTGCTCCCCGCCGTCCCCCAGGATCGCCGCCAGGCGCTGGCAGATTCGCTGGGCGCGGGCGGAGCGCGCGTCAACGGACGGATCGGCGACGCCGTGGAGCAGGCCTACGTCTACGCGCTCAACAACGGGCTGCGCATCGCGGCCGCCGTCACGGTCCTCGGCGCGCTGTTGGCGTGGCTGCTGATCGCCGATCGCGTCCAGGCACCGGCGACGGCCACGGCCGGCGTGCCCGCGCCGCCCGAGGCCGAGGCCGAGGCGAAGCTCGCCGAAGCGGCCTAACCGGCTTTCCGCATCCGGCCGCGGCGCTAGCGTGCGCTGCGGCCGGATGCAGACCCTCGACGCCGTCGACCCCGAAGCGATCCGCGCGCTGCACGAGCGCGGGGAGTTCTTCTGGCTCGACCTCCACGCACCGTCGGACGCGGAGGTCGACAAGCTCGGCGAGCTGCTCAGCATCCCCGAGCTCGCGATCGAGGACACCAAGGAGTTCGACCAGCGCGCGAAGCTCGACGACTACGGCGAGCGGGTGCTCATCGTCTTCTACGGCGCCGACAGCGGCGGGCTCGTCGAAACGCACATCCATGTGTCGGGCGACGAGGTGGTCACCGTGCGCCGCGCACCCTGCGCCCATCTCGGCACGGTCAAGGAGAAGATCAAGACGGGCGCCGTCCACACCGAGCAGGAGCTCGTCTACCGCATCCTCGACGCGCTGGCCGACTCGCTGCGTATCCATGTCGACGGCATCGGTGACGAGGTCGAGCACCTCGAGCAGGTGGCGTTCGTCCGCCCCACCGCGGTCGAACGCCGCCGCATGAGCCAGCTGCGCGCGGAGTTGTTCCGGCTCAAGCAGATCGTGGTGCCCCAACGCGACATGCTCGCGCGCGGCGGCGAACTGCTCGAGCGCCTCCCCGGCCTCGAACGCGACCTCGCGAGCCATCGCTTCGGCGACGTCCACGACGATCTCGTGATCATCGCGAACGAGATCGACTACCTGCGCGAGGTGCTCTCCGAGGCCGTCAACGTCCTGCTCAACCAGATGGCAGGGCGGCTGACCATCGTCGCCACCGTGTTTCTGCCACTGTCGTTCGCGACCGGCTTCTTCGGCATGAACTTCGGATGGATGGTGCGTCACATCGACTCGGCCTGGACCTTCTTCGTGCTCGGCTTGGGGTCGATGGCGCTCACGCTGGTCGTCGCCGGAGTCCTGCTTATCCGCGCGGGCTATCTCGCTCGCCGGTAGGGTTGGCTGTCCGCCCCTTGAACGCGGGCGTACAACAGAGAAACGGGAGCGGAGCATGGCGGTTGATCTGACGCAGGTCGCGAACGTCGACGCGTTACCGGGCGAGCTGCCGCCCACGATGGCCGCGTGGGTGATCCGCCAGGAGCGCGAGGGCGAGCCCGTGGACGCCTTCCAGGTCGAGGAGATCGAGGTCCCCGAGCCGGGCGCGTTCGAGGTCGTCGTGCGCGTCATGGCGGCGGGCGTGAACTTCAACAACGTGTGGGCGGCGCTGGGCAAGCCGGTGTCGGTCTTCCGCTACCACCCCGACTGCGATCACCACATCGGCGGCTCGGATGCGTCGGGCGTGGTCTGGAAGGTCGGGCCGGGTGTGACGCGCTGGAAGCCCGGCGACGAGGTCGTCATGCACTGCAACCAGGCCTCCTACGAGGACCCCGAGGTCCACGGCCTCGATCCGCTGGCCGCGCCCTCGCAGCGGATCTGGGGCTACGAGACGAGCTGGGGCTCGTTCGCGCAGTTCACCAAGGTCCAGGCCCAGCAGCTGCTGCCCAAGCCGCCGCACCTCGCGTGGGAGGAGGCCGCCTCGTACGGCCTGACCTACTTCACCGCCTACCGGATGCTCATCGACCGCGCCCAGCTGCACGCCGGCCACCGCGTGCTCATCTGGGGCGCGGCGGGCGGCCTCGGCGTGTTCGCCACGCAGCTGTGCCGCGCAGCGGGCGCCGAGTCGGTCGGCGTGGTGTCGAGCCCGGAGAAGGGCGCGCTGGTCGAGCAGCTCGGCGCGAAGGGCTTCATCGACCGCAACGAGTTCGCGGGCATGATGCGCCGCGGCGGCGAGACTCCCGAGGAGGAGAAGGCGCGCTTCGCCGTCTCCCGCGACTTCGCCAAGCGCGTCAAGGAGGTCCTCGGCGACGCGCCCGACATCGTCTTCGAGCACGTGGGCAAGGCGACGTTCCCGACCTCGGTCTTCACGGTCAAGCCGTTCGGCAAGGTCGTCATCTGCGGCGCCACCTCGGGCTACGACCTCGACTTCGACGTGCGCTACCTGTGGATGCGTCAGAAGCAGATCATCGGCTCGCACTTCGCCAACGCGTGGGAGTGCAACCTCGCCAACCGGCTCATCGAGGAGAGCAAGGTCCGGCCGGTGCTGTGGCGTACGATGCGCTTCGACCAGGTTGCGGAGGCCCACCAACTGATGCACGAGAACAAGCACCTCGGGAAGATCGCCATCCTCGTCGGCGCCACCGAAGAGGGACTCGGCCGGACGGCCGAGGGCCCCGGCGCCCTCCGCGCGGAGGTCGGCGCCTGATGGCCGGCGTGGTGCACATCCCCTGGTACGCGACCGGCCTGCGCAAGGACAAGCTCGCCGACGCACTGACGGGAATCGCCCCGGTCGCCCTGCGCTACGGGGCGACTTCGTACGCGGTCTACCGCTCGCAGGACGACCGCTACAAGTTCCTGCAGATGGCGGCGTTCGACGAGCACCGCGACTGGGAGCGCTACTGGAACGGCCCCGAGTTCATCGACTTCCGGGTGCTGACCTCGAGCTGGTACCAGGTGCCGGTGCTCTACGTCTGGAACGACCTCATCGCCTCGGGCACGCTCGAGCCCGAGGCGGCCAACCACGTCGCCGCCGGCGTCGCGGGCACCGAGCTCAACGGCTGACTAGGGCGCCAGCCGCACCACCTGCGGGTCGTGGTCGGACGCCTGGTCGGCGTACTCGGCGTTGACGTGGACGACCTGGTACTGGACGCCGCCCACGCTCGGCGCGACCAGGATGTGGTCGAGCACCTGCGAGACGCCGTTGAAGACGTAGGTGTAGCGCTCGTTGACCGGCAGCGTCGTGATCAGATCCGAGAGGATCGACTTGCCCGAGCCGTCCGCGGTGCCCGTCCGGAGGGCGGAGAGCG
>Ga0081455_10003241_pt1 | contig 18853 bp, 9 predicted proteins | sample TabmetS3T2R1_FD_70207 | JGI IMG/M metagenome (GOLD analysis project Ga0081455, IMG submission 70207) | Tabebuia heterophylla rhizosphere microbial communities from the University of Puerto Rico - S3T2R1 | ecosystem: Host-associated > Plants > Roots > Rhizosphere ... | reverse complement strand
GCTCCGTTTACAGGATCTTGCCTGGCAACCCACTGATGAAAAATGTGGGTAAAGACAAGGCTTTACTCTGACGCCCGCTCCGCGGGCTTTAGAAAAGAGCTTTTAAAATACGCTCTAAGGCTTTGTTCAAATCGATCAACTCAGAGGCCGATAGCCCCAGGCTTGTATTACCCGCGGGTGGCTGACGAAACTTCTTTTGTCGCGCGCAAGCTCGTATAGATCGGCGATTAATCTGTCGACTTCGTCCTTTCCGGCTATACCATCGGCGACTACGGAGTCTGCAATGTTCTCCATCGAGATTGCGTAGATGAGTTTTACCTCGCCATCTATTCCAGCCGGTTGCACGACGTTTGCTTGTATCCTCTCAAAGCCGGCGTCAAGAAGAAGCCCGGGCAGCCGCAAGCCGATGTTCGGATCGCCTCCTCTGCGCCGCGACGCCTGTGTGTAGATTTCACCCAGGCGCTGGAAGGCGACGGAGAACGGATGGCAAAAGATCGCTCCGAAATCTATGTCCTCGATTATCACCAGTCCGCCCGGCCGAGCCGCCTGGCCGAGCCTTGCCACCGCATCGGCCGGATCGCTGAGGTGAGTAAGCAGGAACCTCGTGTAAACGACGTCGAATTCCGACGACGTCTGGCTCTGGCGGATATCTGCAAGCCGGTATTCCACGTTCCCGAATCCTTTTTCTTCGGCTTCGCGCCGCGCCAGTTCGAGCTTGGTCTCGTCGATATCCCATCCGACGATCCTTCCTTCAGGGCCGACGAGGCCGGCAAGATCTAAGGTCACGTCGCCGCCGCCACAGCCGACGTCGAGGCAAGCCATTCGCCCCTCGATCCCGACTCGATCAAACAGGCTGAGCGTAGTCGGCCGCATGACGCGGGCCAGGATTCGCAGGCGCTCTCTCCCCTCCAACCCGCCCCGGATCAGATAGTGATTTCGTTGCATTGTGTATTTCCTCCCTCCTTATCCTGGTCGATACCGAAACAACCATTTAACGCGTGCTTTGCCAGGAATGCCGCCGCGCCTTCCGGGGCGCTGAAAATCTCCCAGTTGCGCTCCGGCGCATTAAAGTTCTCGGTCAATTCGTCGGCGAGCTCTTTGTTTTGCGCGGCTGCCGCGAACAATTCGATCACATAGGGCGGCGGCGGCTGCAGCGTCATGTTCGTCCATTCGGTCGCCGCCCGTCCGGCCTCCCACAACTGCCGCTCGGTCTCACGGCAGAAGGCTTCGTCCAGGCGCCGATCCTCAAGCAACGCCTCGCCTAGAAGCCAGGCGCACCTCGACGCCATGTTCGCGCCCTGCGCGATGATGGGATCATTCAGGATATGCGCGTCCCCGAGCGCCATCGCGAATTTGCCATCCGCTAGTGGCGTGTAACCGCGGCGGACGGTCGGGGTAATCGCGCCCTGCAGGACGTCCAGTGGCCCCAACACGCCGAACTCCTTCGGATTGACCTGCTCGTAGATCGGCGGGGCGTGTTTGCGCAGCAGGTCGAGTACCGTCGCGTCGAATTTCTTCGGGTCTTCTTCATAACGCATGCGCGTCAGCGCCTCGAACGCCCGCCCCGGAATGCCTTCGAAAAGGATGCTGTTTACCCGCCCGCTGAAAGTGGTGAAGGGCGCTTGAAAAATCTCGCCGTTACCGGGGGAGAGGGTATAGATGACGCCGAGCGGATCCGGAAAATCGAGCCCTCGAAACAAGGCGCCGGTGAGCAGGCGCTGTGGATTCGTAAACGGCGCCCGCGCGGGATCGCGGGGGAACATTCCGGTCAAGCTGCCGCGCCCTGAGGCGACGACCATCAGGTCGTGACGCCCGGACAACCGGGCGACGTCGCTCGACTCGAGCGCGCCGACGGCGACCTTCCCGCCGCGCGCCGCAAAATCCTCCAGCAGAGTGGATTGATAGATGCGCATGTCCACACTACTCGCAGGTCGCTTGAACGAACCGTTCCAAACGATGGGGGGCTTGACGCCTACGCGCATGTGAACGCCGAACACCCCGAAATCCGGGAAGTCCCAATGATCAACGCCCAGCGCCCGCTCCCGTTCACGCGTGTGGTCAAAGCGCACGACGAAATTGGACAACCGACTCGCGCTGATCTGCCGCGGTGTTTTGTCGCTGTATATGGTTGCGCCGACGCCATGCTTTTGTAGGAATAATCCGAGCTGCAATCCTGCGACGCCCGATCCGACGATGCCGATGTTTTTCATGATCTTCTCTCCGGGCTACGGACTGTATGCTGAGACAGTTGTGAATGTCTTGATGGAATCCTAAAAAAGCTGATAAAAACCCCTGATGCTAACTGATTTTGTTGTCACAATCTCAAGCCTTAAATTTAGGAAGTAATCAAAAAAGTTATGCGACTTTCCAGTGTTACTTGATTTAGTAATGAGTCGTAAGCCACCTAGCTATTCAAGTGTTTCACTGGTAGCTCCGATTCTCCTCCGCGTAGTAGCGTGAGAGCTAGACGCCAAGGCACGGCGCCGCACGGCGAAAACTTAAGGGAAGAGCGAAACTACTTGACTCGGTTGAAGATGCCGGTGGTGAAGGATGGCGATTGAAGAATATGCCGCGGCGTCCGGCCGAGCCGCGGTAAGGCGCCAATGATAAGGCCCGGCGCAAAGTTCAGCCGGGAGTATGGCGCGTAGGTCTCGGCGGTTCAACGGTTTTGGCGCGCTGCCGGGCCGGTGTATCAATACTGATCTCGTCGACGCCGCAGGGGCGTCGGCTGGAGCTATTTGTTGTGTGGCTGCATGGCGGACGTCTTGGTCAGGCCAAGGACTTGTACCACACGGTGAAGTCGCACTCCGTCGCCAACTCGGGGACCAACTCCGGATGCAGTATCTCTAAGGATTCAGGCGCCTGCGGCTTATACCCAATCCTGGAGTACCACTTTTTCAGGAACTCCTTGCTCGGGTGAATCCAATTGCGGGGTGTCAAGAGTTCGAGTCGCATCGTGTGACATGCCATGTCGCGGGCCCATTTCTCAGCGCGATCGACCAGCGCGGAACCGATCCCATTTCCGCGGTGGTTAAGGTCAGCCACGAGCATGCCGAACTCTCCGACTCCATCGCGCATGAGGTTGACGTTCACCGACCCAACGAGCGCGCCGTCGATCTCGGCCAGGATCAGCGCTTGAGCGCGGAGAAGGCGTTCGACCTCGGCGGGATTGGTCCGAACGCCCTTTCGCTTCCACATGCCCGATTCAGCGTCGTCATAGACCTCGTTGATCAAGTCCGAGAGTCGCTTGATGTTGTCAGATCCGAGATCCGACTCAATCGGGAACCGGGTCGTCATTTTCTGTGCTTGCTTCATGCCACTATCTTCGGTATTTCAAGCGCCCATGTAAACCGACATAAGTCCTTATCGTTTGCCTTCCAGGTTCGCCCACTCCCCCGACTGGATGAAGCTCGCCCAGTAGAACGGATGTCGGCGAGCTTTGTGTTTGATCATCTCCAGTTGCACACGCCTCAGCCCATCGCCTCGACCTTCGCCGCGCTCCAACGCCTTGTAGTACTCGATCATCAAGTCCCGCGCGCCGAGATCAGAGACCGGCCACAAGCTCATCACCTGCGTCTCAGATCCCGCCAGCGACAGCGCCCGCCGTAGCCCGAAGACACCCTCGCCGTTCTTCACCTCTCCTACTCCCGTGTCGCAGGCCGAGAGCGTGACCAGCTTCGTCCCAAACAAATCCAGCCCCGCGGCTTCTAAGGCCGTCAGGACGCCGTCGTCCCCTTGATCGGCGCGGCCCAGTCGCTGATTGACGCCAGCCAGCGCAAGCCCTGAACGGAGCAGCGGATTATCAACCGGCTGGTCAGGGGCCGCTACTGATCGGACTGTGGCCGCGCTCATGTCGCGCCCGCCGACCAGCTCGAGTTCCTGGTCCCGCAGGAAAAATCCATGTGTGGCCACGTGGAGAATGCTCGGTCTGTGGAGTCGCTTGAGCGCGGCCTCGGTGGCCCGCTCTCTGGTAAACACTGTGGCCCGGGGCAGAATCGCTTTAAGCGCCCGCGCTTCGCCCGCCGTCCCTTTCAACGGAGGGAAATAGATTTCATCCAGGTTGAGCCTTGAGCCGGCGGATTGCGGTAGCCCGGCTGGAAGCCCGACGTCTCGGCGCATTGCCACGACGGCGCCTGCCCTGGCGCCGTAATCGGGATCGGCCACAATTACAGTGTCCTGATTCTCCGGCCGGCCCACAGGCGACCGGAGCAGGTCGCGCCCGCTCGTCAAATAGCTGATCGAGTAGCGTTCGACCAGGTAGCGGCCCTGCCGATCAACCAGGGCGGCGAACGGAATGAGGTTGAGCAAACCATCGGGCGCTATCAGCAGACGCCGGATCTCCTCAACCCCCGACTGCGCTAACGCCAGCACGGGCCGCATCACTTTTTCATCCACCGTTCGCGCCAGCCGATTGACGTCCGATCGGCGCGGATCGCGCAGCGCTTGTCGCCAGGAAGTTATCGCGCGGTCGATCGGCGCGGCTTCGCCTAGGTCTGTCCATTTCGGCCGGCCTTGCGCCGCCAGCAGATAGGCGAGGTAACGCGGCGCCGCCTTGTTCTTATTGTTGCGCGCATCCCGCGGCGTGTAGACGGCGAATTCCACCAGGGCGCTGTCGGCGGGGAGGGCCGACTGGACGCCAGTTAGAATGACCGGCTGCGCTTGCGCGCGAAACTCAGGGCTGCGGGCGCTCAAAGCTGATTCCAATTCTTCAACTTTGTCTGCATGCGATTTGAGTCGCGCCAGGTAGGTCTCAGGCTTATCCGCTCCAGACTCTTTGAGCGTGAGCGCGGCCAACTGTGAGCGCGCCTCGGCTAGTTGGTCGAAGAGCGCCTGGTCCTCGGGCGTCGCACGGCGCCGCAAGGCGGCAATCGTGTCGGCCATCACGTCGAGTCCGCGTCCTTTCCGTCGGAGCAGAGTCGTGAAAGCCAGGTCGAGAGCCTGAGGGTCATGCGGGAGCGCCTGGGTATGAAGCGTGAGTGTGAAATCGGTCTGTTTCGAGAAGAGGGCGAGGTAAGCAAGTTTCTGGCGTTCAGAGCCCTTGGCTAGATTGAGCGCGAGGTTGCGTTCGCTGACGGAGTTGGCGCGGGCCTGAACTGTAACGGCTTGAGCGAAATCACCTTTTGCCGTGTAAAGCGCTGCCAGGTCGTTGAGGCTGGCGGCGGTGTCCAGATGATCATTGCCCAGCGCCTTCTCGCGAATGTCGAGAGCTCGCTTGTAAAGCGGTTCGGCCTCACCGTACTTCCCCTGCGAGGCGTAGAGGAGCGCCAGGCTGTTGAGGCTTTGGGCAGTGTCCGGATGATCTTTGCCCAACACCTTCTCGCAGATGTTGAGAGCTCGCTTGATAAGTGGCTCGGCCTCCACGTACTTCCCCTGGTCGTAGTAGAGTCCCGCCAGGTTTTGGAGGCTGTTGGCGGTGTTCGGATGATCATTGCCCAGCGCATTCTCGCGAATGTCGAGAGCTCGCTTAATAAGTGGTTCGGCCTCTTCGTACTTCCCCTGCGCCCTATAGAGCGCAGCCAGGTTGTTGAGGCTGTTGGCGGTTAACGGGTGATCTTTGCCCGGCGCCTTCTCGTAGATGTCGAGAGCGCGCTTGTAGAGCGGTTCGGCCTCCAGGTACTTCCCCTGCGTTTTATAGAGCGCCGCCAGGTTGTTGAGGCTTAGCGCAGTGTCCGGATGATTTTTGCCCAGCGCCTTCTCGTATATGTCGATAGCGCGCTTGTAGAGCGGTTCGGCCTCCACGTACTTCCCCTGCGAGTAGTAGAGCGCCGCCAGGTTGTTGAGGGTTAGCGCAGTGTCCGGATGATCTTTGCCCAGCGCATTCTCGCGAATGTCGAGAACTCGCTTGTAGAGCGGTTCGGCCTCCACGTATTTCGCCTGGTCGTAGTAGAGTCCCGCCAGGTTGCTGATGGTTAGAGCGGTGTCCGGATGATTTTTGCCCAGCGCCTTCTCGTAGATGTCGATAGCGCGCCTGAAGAGCGGTTCAGCCTCCACGTACTTCCCCTGGTAGTAGTAGAGCGTCGCCAAGTTGTTGAGGTTTGCGCCGACGCCCAAATGATCTTTGCCCAGCGCATTCTCACGGATGTCGAGAGCGCGCTTGTAAAGCGGTTCGGCTTCCACGTACTTCCCCTGCGAGGCGTAGAGTACCGCCAGGTTGTCGAGGCTTTGGGCGGTGTCCGGATGATCTTTGCCCAGCGCCTTCTCGTGAATGTCGAGAGCGCGCTTGTAGAGCGGTTCGGCCTCCGCGTACTTCCCCTGGTAGTAGTAGAGCGCCGCCAGATTGTTGAGGCTCTCGGCGGTGTCCGGATGATCTTTGCCCAGCGCCTTTTCACGGATGTCAAGCGCGCGGCTATAGAGCGGTTCCGCCTTAACATACTCGCCTCTGTTAGTGTAAATGTTTGCTAGTCTATTGATGGCGGCAGCGACGTCGCTGTGTTCAGTCCCCAGCAGTCTTTCACGAATCTCCAACGCGCGTTCGGCTAACGGGAGCGCTTCATCATTCTTTCCGGCGCCAATCAGTTTGAGAGCCTCCTCATACTGCTTGCTCGCGTTATGCAAAGCGAGGTCAGTGTCTGTCGCGACGCGCAACTCCTCGATCCGAATCTCATAGCTTCCGGAGGGCGTTCCATTCTGTTTGGGGCGCACAATCAACTGGAAGGCGCCCGCCGCTTCGGCTACCAGTGACACTTCTGCGCGCCCCCGTGACCTGCTTTCGGAGTCGAACTCCAGGATTTGCTTTCCACCCGGCCCTGACACCTGCGCCACTACATCGATGCCCTGCCGCTCGACGACCACCTTCAGGAATTGACCGGCGTTCAACCTGATCCGATAAGTATGGCTTTGATCGCCTGCCAATTCGCGTCTAATGGCTTTGCCAGGCTCGAGCAGACGCGCCTCCTTCTCGTCATCGGCTTTGGCGCCGGCGTCACGCTGCGTTTGGGCTTTAGTCGGCTGTTGGGCAGGCCTCCAGAGTTTGCGCCCCAAGGCGTTCTCCGAAAGAGCAACGGCCAATGAGATGAATAACAGGCAAAATGTCAGGAATTTAGCCACGCTTCGAGTCATGAACTGCGGGTTCGGTTCGTTTAAGGCTGAATCAGGTCGGCTTCGATCAATCATAGAAGGGGACAGATCGAACCGTAACGGTTGTCTTGCCTTCATGCTCGGCGAACGTCATTACACTCAGAACTTCCAGCGGCCAGATTGGGCTGAATGGAGCTCGGATCGTATTGCCATCCTCATCCGCAAAGGAATTTATGAAGACGATCCGCTCCGGCGCAACGATTTCGCGATAAACAAATTTGCCCCACATCTGGCGGCTGTCAGGAGAGCGCATACTGTAAAGGAAAACGCCGCCCGGACGGAAATCCAGTTTTTCGACACGCGTCTTGAAGTCCTTAGCCCCCCACCATCGCTCCAGGCGCTCAGACTCCGCGTACGCCTTGAACACGAGTTCGCGTGGAGCATCGAAGACACGCGAGATGATGAGCTCACAACTCTTGATCTCCGTAACAGAATCATTTTCCATTTCGGCCATGTTTATTCTCCACATTTGTTATGCGGTTACTGCAAATAGCAGATAATCGCTCAACTGAAGGGACTGTATGCCCGAACAACCGTAAATGTCTTGATAGAATTCTGAAAAAGCTGATGAAAAGCTGATAAAATGCCGATTAAACGCTGATGCGAGGTTTGAGTCAGCGGCGATGGCCGCCATTTCAAATCCATATTGGAGAACTATGGACAAGAAAGAGAGACGGTTATACGAATTCGATCGGTTTTGTCTCGACGCTTCAGAGCGCATTCTCCTGCACGATCAGCGAGAGACGCCGCTTTCCCCCAAAGTCTTCGAGACGCTGTTGTTGCTGGTCGAGAACAACGGGCGCGTCCTCGGCAAGGAGGAGTTGCTCCAGACCATCTGGCCCGACAGCTTCGTCGAGGAAAGCAGCCTCACTCAGAATATCTCGCTGCTCAGAAAGGCCCTCGGAGAGGGCGGCGACGGGCGACGGTTTATTGAGACTGTCCCTAAGCGCGGTTACAGGTTCATCGCGCCGGTGAGGGTGGTGAATAAAGAGACCGCGGCGGGCGAGGGGCTGGCGCGTCACTCCACCGCAACTGAAGCTGCAATCAGAGAAGAGAATGAAACTCATCCCGAGCGGCGCGAAGAAGTTAGGCCTGGGGCTGATCTCCAACCGACATCTTCGGCTTTCCCATCATATTTAAATTCGAGCCGTAAAGTCGCCGTCGCCGTAATGGCATTGTCGCTGGCCGTTGCTGGCGGGGCATACCTCTTGGCGTCGAAACGTCAAGGCGACGTAGCCGCCGGGAGTGGAAATAGAGTTCGGTCATTGGCGGCTCTTCCTTTTAAGCCTCTCGGCAATGAAAGCGGCGACGATTTTCTCGGACTCGGAATGGCCAACGCCTTGATCCTCAAGCTCGGCGGTTTCGACGGCCTCACTGTCCTGACGACCGGTTCGATCACGCAATACGCCGGGCGCGTATACGACGCGCGGGAGGTCGGGAAGCGACTCGGCGTCGACGCAGTGCTCGACGGGACGATCCAGCGCGCCGGCGACCGCGTGCGGGTGACGGCCACGCTGATCGATTTGCGCGACGGTAAGATGATCTGGTCGGGCAAGTTTGACGAACGATTCACCGACGTGTTCGCGCTGCAAGACTCGATCTCGGAGAAAGTGTCCGGCGCGCTCAAATTGCGGCTTGCGGCAGGAGGAGGGGCGCATCCGGCCGGGCGATTCACAGAGAATATGGAGGCGTATCAGATGTACTCGATGGGTCTCTATTTCCGTAACAGGGATACGCCCGAGAGTCTGTCAAAAGCCGTCGAATATTTCAGGCAGGCGACCGAGAAGGACCCCAACTACGCGCTTGCCTTCGCTATGTTGGCCGATACTTACGCGGCGATCGCTGGTTACGGCCTGATGACAGTTAACGAATTACGCGAAAAGGCTCAAGTCGCAGGCGCCAAGGCGCTTGAACTTGACGATTCGTTACCGGAAGCGATTGCCGCAGTCGGAGTGGTGAAAGCGCAATTCGACGGCGACTTGGAGGGAGCCGAACAGATGTATCGGCGGGCCCTCGACTTGAATCCCAGCTTCGGGACCGTTTATCTGTTGTACGCATTTCTTCTCTTAGAGATGGATAGACTCGAAGAATCCATCAAGCACATGCAGCGCGCACATGAGTTTGATCCGCTCTCACCCATCATCAACACCCATTTGAGCCACCTGCATCGTATATCACACCGGCCGGATGAGGCGCTCAAATATACCCGCATGGCGCTTGAGGTCGATCCGAATTTCTGGTGGGCGCATTCCCAGCAAGGTGAAGCTTATGAAGACAAGGGAATGTACCGGGAGGCCGAGGCGGAGTACCGGAAGCTCGTCGAGATGGAAGGATTTAGCCTCTACGGGAAGCATAAACTGATCTATCTCTACGTGGTAATGGGGCGTAATGATGAAGCTCGGAAACTGTTTGCGGAGACTCAAAAGCCGCTTCAGGATGGGAAAGCCTGGCCGCATGCAATGGACGTCATCGCCATAGCCCACGTTGCCCTCGGCCAGAAGGACAAAGCGTTTGAGTGGTTGAACAGAGCTGCCGAATCAGGGGTCTTAAGCCGCTACACTCTTCGGCATGATGATAAACTGGACCCTCTCAGATCGGACCCGAGGTTTGAATCTCTACGGCGACGTTTGAAATAAACGCAATGCCGCAATCGTTTTAGAGAACTATGGACAAGAAAGAGAGACGGTTATACGAATTCGATCGGTTTTGTCTCGACGCCTCAGAGCGCATTCTCCTACACGATCAGCAGGAGACGCCGTTGACTCCCAAAGTCTTCGAGACACTGCTGTTGCTGGTTGAGAATAGCGGGCGCGTCATCGAGAAGGAGGAGTTGCTACAGACCATCTGGCCCGACAGCTTTGTCGAGGAAAGCAGCCTCACGCAGAATATCTCCCTGCTCAGAAAAGCCCTCGGAGAGGGCGGCGACGGGCGGCGGTTTATTGAGACGATCCCGAAGCGCGGTTACAAGTTCATCGCCCCGGTGAGGGTGGTGAATAAAGAGGCCCCCGCAGACGAAGCTCCGCCGGAGCGCTCGGCGGCGCCTGAAGCCGCAATCAAAGAAGAGAATGAAACTCACCTCCACCGGCAGGAAGGGGTTGCGCTTCGGGCCGGTCTCCAACCAACATTTTTAGCTTTCCCCACAAATTTAAATTCGGGCCGCAAAGTCGCCGTCGTCGTATTGGCGTTGTCGCTGGCCGTCGCGGGCGGGATATATCTCCGGGTTGCGAAGCAGGCGAAACGTCAGGACAGCGTAAGCGCTGAGAGTGGAAATAGAGTTCGGTTATTGGCGGTTCTTCCCTTTAAACCTCTCGGCGATGAAAGCGGCGACGATTTTCTCGGACTCGGGATGGCCGACGCCTTGATCCTCAAGCTCGGCGGTTTCGACGGCCTCACGGTCCTGACGACCAGTTCGATCGCGCAATACGCCAGGCGCGAGTACGACACGCGAGAAGTCGGGAAGCGCCTCGGCGTCGACGCCGTGCTCGACGGAACGATCCAGCGCGTCGGCGACCGCGTGCGGGTGACGGCCACGCTGCTCGATCTGCGCGACGGTAAGATGCTCTGGTCGGGCAAGTTTGACGAACGATTCACCGATGTTTTCGCGCTGCAAGACTCGATCTCGGAGAAAGTGTCCGGCGCGCTCAAGTTGCAGCTTGCGGCGGGAGGAAGATCGCGCCCGAACAGGCGATTTACAGATAGCGTGGACGCCTATAGGTTGTACTCGATGGGCCTCTATTTCTGCCACAAGAGTATGCCCGAGGACCTGTCAAAAGCCGTCGAATATTTCAGGCAGGCGACCGAAAAGGACCCCAACTACGCGCTAGCCTACGCCATGTTGGCCGATACTTACGCTGTGATCGCCGACAATGGTTACGATTTCAGGGCGCACGACGAGGCGGGCGAAAAGGCCCGGGCCGCAGCCGCTAAGGCGCTGGAGCTGGATGCTTCCCTGCCGGAGGCTATTGCCGCCGGTGGTGAGGTGAAAGCGCAGTTCGATGGCGACTTCGAGGGGGCCGAGCAAATGTATAAGCGAGCCCTCGACTTGAATCCAAACTGCGGAATCGTCTATCTGCTGTATGCGATTCTTCTCTTAGAGATGGATAGATTAGAAGAAGGCGCCATGCGGATGCAGCGCGCGCTCGAGCTCGATCCGCTCTCGCCCGACATCATTACGCACATGAGCTTGCTGCATGTCGCAGCGCGCCGGCCGGACGAGGCGCTCAAATATACCCGCATGGCGCTTGAGATCGATCCGAATGACTGGCGGGCGCGCTTCTATCAAGCTGAAGCATATGAGATCAAGGGAATGTACCGGGAGGCCGAGGCGGAATACCGGAAGATCGCCGAAGAGGAAAGATTAAGCCTCTTCGGCAAGCATAGGCTGATTTATCTCTACGTAATGATGGGCCGTCGTGATGAAGCTTGGAAGCTGTTTGCGGAGACTCAAAAGTCGATCCAGGAGGGTAAAGCCACGCCGCGGGTGATGTTCAGCATCGCTTTAGCCCATGTCGCTCTTGGTTTGAATGACAAAGCGTTTGAGTGGCTGAACAAAGCCGCCGACGCGGGGACCTTAAGCCGCAACGCCCTTCGGCGTAATCCCAAAGTGGCCCCTCTGAGGTCAGACCCGAGGTTTGAACCTCTAGTACGCCGATTGAAATCAAGGCGGCAGATCTGATTCAATCCCGGCCCGCGAGGTTCGCGCAGTCGCAGCGAAAATCGGCGTGATCCCCGCGCCCCCCGTGGTTGATCCCATTCACGCAATCGAAATCCGCTTCAATTTGCGGCGTAGGCTACGGCTTTGCGACCACGAATTGGCGCGTTTCCAACTCGCGCCGGTAGAAGGCGCGCGGCCTTTGAACGCCGCGCTGTTTGGGGTCTTTCGCCTTCGCGTCGTTCCCGGCGGAATCGAGCGGCGGGCGCGTTTGCATCTCGCGCTCCTGCAACTGCGGCACGCGTTCCTCGGCGTAATTGAACCACTCGCGGGCTAGCGCCATGCCGTCTCTCGGGTCTCTGTCGGCCAGTCCTTTCTTCAATCCATCCTCGATCAGCGCGAAGGTCAAATAACCGTGGCCGAGTTGGGCGGCTTCGAGCGCCGCCTGATAGCTCTGCGCGGCGGTCAGAATGTACATGCCCTTTTCGTAAGCCAGTTGGGCAAGCCCGGAGGAATTCATCGGGCTTCGGCGGTTCTCTTCTGTCTCGATCGCCTGTCCCAAGTCGCATGCGTCGAGCACGAAGAGCATCTGACCGGCGTCTACGCCTTCGAGCGCCGCTTCGAGTTCCAGGTCGGAAACGCCGTGCGAGAGGACCGTTCGCATGGCCTCAGCGTCGAGGGCGTTGCGCGCGCCCGCGTAGCCGAGGTCGTGCGGGATCAGGTAGAACCGCGCGCCCTGCGCCGCGCCGTGCCCCACGAAGAAGATCGACACGGCGTCTTCGGGCTGAGCCGGTTGAATCTTCGACAGGGCAGGCGGCGCGCCGGGGGGAAGCGTCGCTTGGGAGTTCGACAGGCGTTTGAGCGCGAGGAGTATGTTCGCCTTCGTCGCCTCGCAGTCGAGCAGCCGGATGACTTCGACACGCCCGTATCCCTGCAACTTCGCTTGCTGCGCGCGGATCTCATCGGCGAAGTAGGTGGCGTCGGCGGCGGCGTATTTCAGGTTGTATTGCGGGTTGGCGTACTGGTTGACGCCGAAGGCGATGACGTAAGCCACGCCCTTGCGCCGCAGCGACTCGTCGCCGGTGACGGTCAACATGGCGTCTGGGCTTTTGACGTTGTCGCGGTTGAAGGCGTAAGCGACCAGGCGGTTCTCTCCGGCGACGATCGGGACCTCGGCTTCGAGCGTCGCCTGTCTCCGGCCCTTCAACGCGTCGCCGCTCCAGACTTTGACCAGCGTGCCGTTGCGGAACAACCGAACGTCGCGCGCGCCTGTGGGAGCGGCCTGATTAGCCGAAGCAGGCTCGCTGACCTCTACCTTCACTTTGATTGTGCGGCCCGACGCGTTTTGCGCGTCTGCGCGGGAGAGTTTTAAGCTCGGGCGCCGGCGGTCTATCTGCTCCACGTCACGCGTCGCCCTCGGGCGCTTGCCAGAGGCGATGTCGGAGAGCAGGCCTGGGTAGAAGTATTCGTTGAAGAAGATTTCGACCGGCGCGACGTCGAAGATGTCGTTCGGCGAGAAGCGCCATAATATCTGACTCCACGCGGCAGGCGTCCCGTCAAACAAACCGTCTGGCGTCACCACCAGCCAATCGGCGCCGTCGTTGAGAGTGACGAGCGTAGCGAGCGTCTCGCCGCTATTGACATCCCACAACCGCGCGCTGCCGTCGTCGCTGCCAGAAACCAATAACTTGCCGTCGGAGCTGAAGGCGACCGCTTTGACGCTCTGTGAATGCCCCTTGAGAGTCGCAAGCTCGCGCCCCGTGGCCGTCTCCCACAGTTTCACGACGGCGTCGTCGCCGGCCGAGGCCAGCAGTCGGGAGTCGGGGCTGAAGGCCGTGGCGCGTATGCTGGACGTGTGCCCTGAAATTCTTCGCAATTCGCGACCCGCCGCCGCGTCCCACAGTATGATCGAATTATCGTAAATTTCGGCGGAGTTCTCTAACTCATCGGGCCTGGTCGGATTCATCCCGGCGCGCGATTCGAGCTGAGACGACGCGATCAGCCGCCCGTCGGCGCTCCACGCCAGGCTGTAAACGTAGACGCTGCGTTCTTGCGTCATCGTGAAAAGTTCGCGCCCGCTGCGAGCCTCGTTGATCTTGATCCAGCGACCTCCCGCGGCGGAAGCGATCAGGCTGCCGTCGTTGTTGAACGCCATTGATGAAGGGTTGTCTACGCCGCGCGTAACCGACGGTGTAGCAGTCATAGGCAGAGCCACGCCGGCATTGAGATCCCAAACGCCGCCTGCCTTCGCGCCGCCGACCGCGAGCGCGCGCCCGTCGCCGCTGAAAGCCGCGCTCTCAACCGGCAGAGCCGTCCTGCCCAAAGTCCGCTCCTGCGTGACGACCCTGGCGGTCGGGGCCGCCGACACATCCCATATTTTGATCGCGCTGTCGAAACCGGTCGTCGCCAGAAACTTTCCGTCCGCGCTGTAGCTGACGGCGGCTCCGTCATTGCGGCCGATGATCACCGCCAGATTGCGTCCCGCGACCGGATCTAAGAGCCTGATCGTTTTACCGCTCACGACCGCGCATTGCCGATTGTCATTGCTGAAGGCGAAGTGGTAAGGCGCCCCGTACTGTGAAATTTGATCCAACGCCTCGGAGCTTTGCGCGCCGGTGTCTAGCGAAATCAATTCTCGCCCGCTCGACGCGTCCCAGATCCTGATTTTGTTCTCTCGACCGGTGAAGCGCTGCCGCCCGTCTGAAATGACAAATTGCGAGTCGTTGAACGCGACGGCCACGCGCCCGTCCGGGGTGAACCTGATGGCGCGCAGATGCCTCGTAAAAGGGGGGAGCGGCGCCCCATCCGCCGACTTACTCTGCGCCGATAGATCGCTGCCCATCGGCGTCAATGACGACTTCTGACCCAGGATTTTGATCGTCCGAATAACGCGTCCGCTGGACGCGTCGCGCAACGTTAACGTCTCCGATCGCTCGGCCCCATTTATTGCTCCGACGTCGGTCGCCAACGTCCTCCCGTCGGGGCTGAGGGCGAAGGCCAGGAACTTGTCGCCCATGAGTAACTCGCCATCATTGGCGCCCAACTTCAACTCTTGAAGCTTTCGCCCTGATCCGACGTCCCACACAGCCAATGAAGATTGGGACGCCGACGTCGTCGCAAGCCGTCGGGCGTCTGCGGAGAAATACGCCGAGCCGATATCATTGACACAAGTCAAATCCAGGCTGCGAATCCGCCGCCCCGATCGCGTGTCCCACTGCTTGAGCGTTCCGGCGCTGACGGAATAGATTGATGAACCATCAGGGCTGAAAACAAAGGGCGAATTGACGCCGCTCGCAGTCGAATTGCGCGTTCCCAGATTGATCGTGAACAATTCGCGCCCCGTCGAAACTTCCCACAATTTGATCGAACCGGCCATAAAATCCATTGAAGCCAGCAACCGCCCGTCGGGGCTGAATGCTACGTTGAACGCGGGCCGGGAGACGCCGGTCTGCAGCGCCAACTCGGGCCGCCCGGCGCGCGGCCCCGACGATTCGGCCGTGCTAGCCTTCGTGGCCTCTTCGACGGGGATTCGCTGCTGCGGCGCCGGCGGTCGCTGCCGCTGCTGCGGCGCGAAGCCTAGAGCGGCTTGCAAATCAGTGTAGGGGCAGACTGCCCCGGTGGTCGCGTGTAAAGCCAAACCGGGGCACACACACAGGTCTGCCCCTACAGTACTTGCGATTGCAAACCGCTCTAATGGCGACGGGGCGAGCGCGAAGATCAAAAACGAAGCGAAGAGACGAATGCGGACGGAAGTTTTGCGATTGAATAGCGTGTTTAGCATAGGTTTCAAAACGTCGCTGCTTTGTTTTTTGATATAGGGCGTTTCGCCGGATCAGTACCGCGAGCGGTAGCGAGCGTGACTTGCGCAGCGGTACTGATCCATCGATTCGCCGGATCAGTACCGCGATCGGTAGCGAGCGTGATTTGCCGCACTGATCCATCGATGCGTCGCCGGGGTTAACTTTTCAGCGCAACGCTCTATTCCGTATTGAAAGTGGGGCGCCAAAGCTCAGCGCCGCACGTCGAAAGCGCGAATGAAGAGGGAAACCGCTTGACCAGGTTGAAGATTATGGCGACACAGGACGGCGATTGAAGAAAACACTGTGGCAGGCGGCTTCAGGCGCGGTATATCACCAATGATAATGTCCGGCGCAAAGTACAGCCGGGGGTAAGATGCGAAGGTCCTGGAAATTCAACGGCTTCGGCGCGCTGCCGGCCGGTGTATCAATGCTGATATAACGACCTGAGCAATGATCATGATCTGTAGCTCGCCGGAGTGGCTGCCCGTCGGATACCGCTGGCAAACCCGAGCGGAGGTATTTCGCGCCCCGGAGGGGCGACGGAAATTAACCGGCGCCGGAGCGAAGCGGAACCACCGGGAAAGGTCGAAGAAGATTGTTCGCGTCCCGGCAGGGACGCCGGACCGGAATTCGCAACAGGACCAATCCCGGTCCGGAGCCCTTTCAGGGCGCGTGGTCCTGCCCCATCGTTTCCGGCGCCTACGCTTCGCTCGGGCGCCGGCTAATTTCCCTCGCGCCTCCAGCGCTGTAGGAGTTTGCCAGCCAATATCCCGTTGCGCTCACTTCTTGAGCGGCGCTTTTGGCTTCAGCTTACCGATCAACGACTCGACTTCGGCCCTCAGCCCCAGTTCGTTGATAAGGCGGTGGAGGTTGGGCGGTTTGATGCCGAGCAAGCCGGCGGCCTCGCTCAGGTTGCCCCTGGCACGGTCGATAGCCTCATGGATAACCCGTTTTTTGGCCACTTCGGACGCTTGTCTGGCGACCCGATTGATGTCAAGGTCGGGAGCGCCCGTGAGTGGGGCCAGGGCGCGAATCTCTTCGGGCAGGTCCGCCGGCGCTATGAATTCAGGCGCATCTGTCGATCCTGCGTCGTGGCGCAGCGCCGCATAATAGATGGCGCTCTCCAATTCGCGCACATTGCCCGGCCAATGGTAGCTTTTCAAACAGGCGAGCGCTTCGGGGGTAATCAGCGTCACGGGCGGTTGGCGTTTCGCGCCATATTTCCTGGCGAAGTGACGGGCGAGCAGTTCGATATCCTCACGACGCTCCCGCAGCGGCGGCAAGGTTATGGGGAAGACTTTGAGCCGGTAATAAAGGTCTTCGCGGAACGCCCCGGCCTTGATGGCGGATTCCAGGTCGCGATTGGTCGCGGCGAGGACTCTGACGTCCACCTGGATTGAGCGTGTGCCGCCGAGCCGCTCGAATTCAGGTTTGACCTCAGAGTCCACGGGCAGCACTCGGAGCAGCTTGGCTTGCAGCGAGATGGGCAACTCGCCTATCTCATCGAGGAAGACCGTGCCGCCGTGCGCCGCTTCCAGCTTGCCTTTCTTTACTTGTTTGGCCGCCCCGGTAAAGGCGCCCGGTTCGTGGCCGAAGATCTCGCTCTCCAGCAGCGTCTCCGGGATCGCCGCGCAGTTGATCGCTATAAAGGGCTGACCGGCGCGCCGGCTGCGGTCATGGATGGCGCGGGCCACCAGTTCCTTACCCGTGCCACTCTCCCCGAGGATCAAGACGGTGGCGTCCGAAGAGGCGACTTTGGCAATGTTCTCATACACCTCGGTAAGCTTCTGACTCTCACCGATGATACGGCGCTGGGACCGCAGTTCGGCGCCGAGCCGCCGGGTCTCCTGCTCCAGCCACTCGGCGCGCCAGGCTTTTTCCAACGCATTGGCGGACAGGTCGGCAATTGCCGTCACCATGTCTATGTGATGGTCGTCGAAGCGGCCGCGCTCATCGTCAGCCGCCAGATAAATGACGCCGAGCGCCTTTCCATCTGCGATCAGCGGGACGACGAGCGCAGACTGCGGCGGAGCGCCGTCGGTGAAAAGCATCGGACGACGTTCATGCCGCGCCCGTTGGATGGGCAGGCGTTTAACTTGAATGGCGGCGTCCGTCTCCGGCCGCCGAAACCTGACCGCTTCTTCGGTCAACTCATCAGCCTCGTCTACGAAACGAAGAAGAACTCCTCGTTCGGCGGGAACGATCTCAAAAATGGAGTCGAGCAATTGCAGCGCGAGCGCGCGGGGCTGGCGGACGGCGTTGATCGCCCGGCTGACCTTCAGCAATTCGTTCAGGTCGCCGGCGAGAGAAGCGGACGGCGGCAGCGCGGCTTCTACTTTCGCCGGGTCCAGGTATAGCACGTCTTCCGGCCGGCGCTGGGTGGTTGCGCCTATGGCCGTGGTGGCGTCACTGAACCGCACGAAGCTCGTAGGTTGTGAGATTTCGCCCTCGTCGAGCAAAAAAATGAAGACGGAATCACCGATGGTGAGGTGATCGAAATGCGCTAACGCGCGTTTCTTCACCGGCTCGTTATTGACGAACGTGCCGTTGGTGCTCAGGTCCTCGATCACGAATTGATTTCCGACCTTGCGGATCACGCAATGTTGCCGTGACACCAGATCGCCGCCGAGGCACAGTTGATTGGACGGCGCGCGCCCGATCGAACATTCGTTCTCATCCAGGATCACGGTCATGCCCTTCGACGGGCCGGTCAACCCCATCAGCTTAGGAGACATCTTTTTCCGTTCTACGTATTACGCCGTGAACAAAGTCCTTTGACATTTTGCGACAAGACTTGGCCACAGAGGTCACAGAGATCACAGAGGGCGGCGGCTTGGTTTTTTTATGCTCTGTGCCCTCTGTGTGCTCTGTGGCTCAATCCGAATTTTGGTGTGCCAGGCATATAGTTTACGGACTACTTATGAATCAAATCAACATTCATCATGAGCATCTCGGCCTGCGGGGAGACGTTCATCTTGATCTTGGCAGGAGTGGGCGCTCCTGGTGGCAGCCCCACGTCACGCAGGATACGATCGCGCTCGACCGTGGTTTGGGCCTGACCAAATTTTCGGCTCTGACTCTCGTGGGCGGCGGTGTCGGCATTGGCTAAAAGCTGTTTCCATTGCATGGCGGACGGACGCCATGGACAGGCCTCCGGCTTATCATGGCAATATACGACCAACCGCTCCTCGGCCAGGACGTCCGGCAGCCGCTCCCGCGTGACAATCAGATAGAAACGTTCGATGGCCACGGACTGGTTGAAGTGAAACCAACGAAACTCCGGGTCATCTTCGCGGCTCGAAGGCACTTCTCTGGGCACATGCGC
>Ga0081455_10003240_pt1 | contig 18858 bp, 17 predicted proteins | sample TabmetS3T2R1_FD_70207 | JGI IMG/M metagenome (GOLD analysis project Ga0081455, IMG submission 70207) | Tabebuia heterophylla rhizosphere microbial communities from the University of Puerto Rico - S3T2R1 | ecosystem: Host-associated > Plants > Roots > Rhizosphere ... | reverse complement strand
GATGAGTTTGGAGTCCTGTTAATACTTTCGCTCCTCAGGCTGCCAGCGCGTGATGGTGACGGGCAGGTAGTCAATCTTTGGTCCATCGGGTGTTCGGTAAGCCAAAGTATGCTTGAGGAAATGCTCATCGTCGCGTTTAGGAAAGTCAGTCCGCGTATGGGACCCACGCGACTCTCTTCGCAAAAGGGCAGAATTGGCAACCGCCTCGGCTACGTCAAGCATGAAATCAAGCTCGAGCGCGTTCATGACTTCTGTGTTGAAGGTGCTGCCACGATCCTCAATGATGATGTCCTTAAATCGTTCTCTAAGAGTTCTCAAGGTCTTGCAAGTCTTCTGCATCTTTTCTTCATCACGATAGATGCCGGCGCCTTCCTCCATCGCTTGCTGCATTTCCTGGCGAATAGTTGCGATTTTTTCCTTGCCGCCGTCCTTGCGCAAGAACTGACGATCAAGTCGCCGTTGTTCGTCCGCAGCCAGTGCGTCAATTGCCGCCGACGCCGGAGTCGAAACAGTGTCGGCGTAGGCGGCTGCGGCACGACCTGCGCGAGTTCCGAATACCAACAGCTCCGTTAGCGAGTTGGAACCCAACCGGTTTGCTCCATTGATAGAAACGCAGGCGGTCTCACCGGCGGCATAAAGTCCCGGCAAGGCTGTTTTAGCGTTGATATCGGTAGAAATGCCTCCCATCATGTAGTGCACTACCGGCCGCACCGGAATCGGCTCATATACAGGATCTATCCCCACGTATTTGCGCGCGAGCTCTCGAACGAAGGGTAGTTTTTTGTTGATCACTTCCTCGCCGAGGTGGCGCAGGTCGAGATGCACGTAATGGCCATAAGGGCCCTCAAAGGTGCGGCCCTTAGCGAACTCCTGCATGTGACAACGCGAGAGAATGTCACGCGGCCCTAACTCCATCTTTCGGTGCGTGGGCTTATCCGTCGGCGGCCCAAGGCCGTAATCATGGAGATAACGGTGGCCGTCTTTGTTCTTTAGCCAACCGCCTTCACCCCGCGATGCTTCCGTGATCAAGATGCCCGTTCCTGGTAAGCCAGTGGGATGGTATTGAACAAACTCCATATCTTTCAGTGCGACCCCGGCTCGATAGGCCACCGCCATTCCATCCCCGGTATTGATCGCGGCGTTGGTGGTAAAAGGGAAAATGCGACCGCCCCCTCCGGTGCAGAGGATCACAGCTTTGCCAACGATCGCTTCGACACGGCCGGTATAAAGATTGATGGATGTGACCCCGCAGACCTTACTGTCATCCACCAACAAGGAGGTAAGAAAGCACTCGTCATAGCGGATGATATTGTCGTACTTGAGTGAAGTCTGGAAAAGCGTGTGAAGCAGATGAAATCCCGTCTTGTCGGCGGCAAAAAGGGTTCGATCGACGCTCATGCCGCCGAAAGATCTGGCGCTCACGCGGCCGTCCGGGTCGCGACTCCAGGGACATCCCCAGTGCTCAAGTTGGATGAGTTCTCCAGGAGCCTCCTTGACAAAAGCCTCGACTGCGTCTTGGTCCGCCATGAAGTCGGCGCCAAAAATGGTGTCTTTCGCGTGGAGGTCGAGGCTATCATACTCGCGGAGAACCGCCGCGGTTCCTCCCTCGGCGGAAACCGTGTGGCTTCTCATAGGGTAGACTTTGGAGACCAACGCGATCGACAGCTTACGCGACATTTCCGCTGCCGCAATCGCGGCTCGCAGACCCGCGCCGCCGCCGCCAACAATAACGATGTCATGAGTAAACATTTTGCGTTGTATTATAAGCTGATCCGGTAGCTATCAAGTTTGTCGTAGCATTCTCGCAGGCCGAAGGGAAGTCGCAGGATTGGCTAATTAGGCCTTTTTACGACCGTATAACCGAGCTCTTCTATCGCAGAGAGGATGTCGGCGACCGCGGTAAGGTCTTGGATTTCGGCATGACCCATGCGAACTTTAACCGCGTAGTTGTAACCGAATGGGTGTTTCTCCTTGCGAAACTTGATGATCTCCTGGGCCAGTAGGATAGGGTTAATCTTTTTTTCTGCCGCTTCCATACAGGGGAATGGGGTAATGGAGTTTTGGAGTACTGGAGTGATGGGTGTTCGGAACAACACTCCGTCAGCCCATTACTCCACTATTCCATTACTCCAATGCTCCACTCTTTATTAGGACATCATGCTGACCTTCGACTCGACGTCCGCCGTCGAGACGATATGTCGCTTGAGGTTCATCTCGTTGGGGTCAAAACCCAGGGCCAAACCAACGAACTGAGGCAAGTGGAGTATCGGCAGATCAATCTCTTTTCCTGTTTGCGCTTCTGCCCTCGACTGGTTGCCGTCCAGGTTTAGATGACAGAGAGGGCAGGGGGTGACCATAAAATCAGCCCCTTTCTCTTTGGACTCGCCGGTGTGCTTTGCCACCATCGCCAGAGAGTTTTCCTCGTTCGCTGAGAGAATCGGAAAGCCGCAGCACTTTCCCTTACCGCTGATGTCCGCCATTTCAGCGCCTAAGATATTTATCAGTTCATCCAGATAGCTCTTCCGCCGGTTGAGTTCTTTCGTTGGTGTTATGGCTTCAGGAGGACGGCGCAAAAAGCAACCATAAAAAGGCGAGACTTTGAGACCCTTAAGGGGTCTCTGTATCAGCGACTGGAGACGCTCGATGCCGTAGTCTTCGAAGAGAACCCAAAGGAGATGTTTTACCTCGGTGGTTCCCTTGTACTCGAGGCCTTCGTCCGCCAGGTATTCTCGGTTGATCTTATCGCGGTAATTGGGATCGTCTTTGAGCCGGTAGTTCGCTTGCGCCATGACGCCCTGGCAGGTGCTGCATATGGTCATGACGGGCAACCCCATCTGTTCGGCTTTGGCGAAGGTTCTGGCATTAATCGGATCGGTGATGTTTTGGGGCAGAACGCCGGCTCCGGTACAACCTACGCTCTTCAGCTCGTCAAGCTCGATTCCGAGCTTTTCAGCGACCTTGACCGCCGACGGGTAGAGCTCTGGGCACCCTCCGCGAGAAACGCAGCCCGGGTAGAACGCGTATTTCATTTTTCCTCCTGCTCAGCTTTCTCAAAGATTTTCTTGATCTTGTCAGCGTCGGGCCGCTTCGAATGCATATAGGGAATCGGCGCCTTCCCTCGGGACAAGGCTTTCGCTGCGGTAGGAAGGAGTTTCATCAGGCCTTTGACGTTTGTCAGCCCCTCAGATTCAACGGCCAACCGGCCTTCATCCAGCCAGCCGCTTTCCTTAACCGACGCGGCAAAGCTCGCGTGGTGGCGGGCGACGGCCTCATGACTGATCCCGGAGTTGAAGGCCTTGTCGCGCAAAGCAACAATTCGCTTGGTCGGTTCGATGTTTCTCGGGCAATGTTCGTCCGCCTCGTAACAGTGAACGCAATCCCATATGCCCTTGGGTTTTTCGACTATCTTTATTTGTTCCCGGGAAGCTTTATTGCGGGGATCAAAAGCCAACCGGTACGCCTTGGTGAGGGCTGCGGGGCCAAGGAAATTGAAGTCGACCGGCAGAACTGTGCAACCCTCGTCGCACATGCCGCACTGGTAACAGCTCATGACTTTTCTCAAGTCCGCCATCGCCGCATCCGGAACTATGTTTTCACCATCAGCGGTCTCGCTGCCTTCAAGCCACGGTTTGACCGCTTTGATCTTGTTCCACATGAAAGCATCCCAATCGAACACGAGGTCCTTGTTGACAGGGACGTTGCGGAGCGGATCGAGGGAGATTTCCGGGCCCTTCTGGGTGTAGGCAGAGACCTTGGCCGTACATGTCAAGCGTGCGCTGTTGTTGACGCGCACCATGCAGTCGCCGCAGGTACCCCGCAGGCAGGAAGCGCGAAAGGCCAAGGTGCTGTCGATCTCATCGCGGATCTTGAGTAGACCGTCAAGAACGGTTGCGCCGTCGGGCAGGTCGACAGTGTAGTTGGAGCGGCCGGGCTTGCCGTCCTTTTCCGGGTCTTTGCGATAAACCTTGAATGTGATTTGCATCCCAGTGCCTCCTCCGGTCTCTTTGGTTCAGTTCCCGACCGGTCGCTTCTCGACTTGCGCTGATCCCTGCATAAGTTTGACTGCGGTATGATACTTCCAGTTTTGATCATCCGTATTGGGGAAGTCCGCCCTGCGATGGGCGCCACGACTCTCAGAGCGCGCCTGAGCGGATAGGGTTACCACTTCCGCCAAGGTAAGCATCGCTCCAAGTTCCAAACCTGTCGTGAGCTCATAGTTGTAGATTCTCGATGGATTGCGCACTGGAATCTTTTGATGACGTTCTTTTAGTTGCTTAATCCCGGCGATCGCCTCCTGCAATCCTTTGGCGTCGCGGCTAAGACCGACCTTCTCGTTCATCAATTGTCCCAACTCCGAATGGATTTTCCCCAACGTATCTCCGGTCGAGCTTCCCGAAGTGAGCGCCGCGAGCTGTTTCTCTTCGTCGGTTAATTTGCCCGCCGGGAAGTTCTTCTTTGGCGCGCTCTTGGCGTATTTGGATGCGGCCTCGCCCACGCGCCTGCCGAAGACCACCGCCTCGGTGAGCGTGTTTCCCGCCAAACGCCCTGCGCCATGGAGACCATTGCACGCGCATTCTCCGACGGCAAATAGTCCAGCGATCGAAGTTTCTCCATCGGCACGCGTCTCGATTCCACCCATCGCACGATGGGCCACCGGACGGATGGGAATCAAATCCTTCATTGCGTCGAGGCCGGCCACCGTACGGAGCTGTTCATGAGTCTGGGGGAATCGCGTTAGAAGTTTTTCTTTCCCGATGGGTTTTAAGTCGAGAAACGGAGCCCCATCACCATTGCCAAGCTGAGCAATGGCGAGGCATAGCTTATCTCGCGTCAATCCCTTTGACTTCTGGATCACCTCACCCTTCTGATTCACGATCTCCGCCCCGGCGCTCAAGGTCGCCTCGGTGATGACAAAGCTTTGACCTTTCGGGCACACCGTCGGATAGAACTGAACCATTTCCATGTCCATGAGGCGAGCGCCGGACGAGTAAGCGAGAGCTTGACCGTCACCGGTGGTGCCGATGGATACGGTCGAAGGCAGATACATACGCGTGAAACCACCCGTGGCAAGGATTACGGCGCGTGCGGCAAAGGCGTCAAGTTTTCCAGTTCTGAGACTAAGCGCGGTAACTCCCAGACAGTTTCCGCCATCGACGACCAAAGAAGTGACGAACCACTCTTCGAATGAAGGGATTTGCCCGCGTTGAAACTGCTCGTGAAGGACCTGCAACACCATGTGACCGGTTCGATCATCCGCGTAGCAGGCGCGGCTGTGGCTATTGGAACCGAAGCCTCGGCGGTCGAGCTTGCCTTGGTTGTCCCGGTTAAACGGCACCCCCATGCGCTCCAGCCAGATAACATCCCTGGCGGCGTCCTGGACGAATGCTTGAACAACGGCCCGATCACACAATCCGTCTCCGGCAGTCAAAGTATCCTCGGCAAAACTCCCCGGCGAGTCATCCTTGCCAAGGGGAGCGTTGAGACCGCCCTGGGCAATCGCCGAGTTAGTTCTCAACGGATGCGTCTTGGTAATGAGGGCAACGTTGGACGCCGCACGTTTTGCCGCAATGGCGGCCCTTAATCCCGAAGCGCCTCCACCAATAACCAAAACATCAAACTCTGGCATTTCAGTCTCGCTGGTCTTGAACTGTGCTCTTAGGTTAACTCTTTGACCCTATAACAGATGGCTATCTGACCGTCAAGGAAATGGAGGCCGCAACGCCGAAGATGGAAGATGGAGGATAGAAGATCGATTCAAACCCTCCATCCTCGATCCTCCATCCTCATTCTTTCTCCGGGATTCCCGGTTCGGTCATCCGCCAAGGATCCAAGATAGTGGCTAGCTTGTCCGAGGATAGAACCTTATGGGCCACGGCGATTTCCCTTATAGTTTTTTCGGTGGCGTAGGACTCTTTTGCGATTCTCGCTGCGGCATCGTAGCCGATCACCGGCGCAAGCGAGGTGAACATGGCAAGACTTTGCTCTACCATCTCTGTGCAGTGCCCTTCGTTGGCTTCGATGCCCACGACACACTTCTCAGCGAAGGCTTTGACTACGTTGGCGGTGAACTCTATGTCGTTGCAAGGCTCCTCCATTTTTCCGTTGGCGACTGGATTTGACACTCGTGAAGTCTGAAATGTATTTTCGCGACGTGAATTATAGCTTGAGCTGGCGCCGGAAGGGTACCTCAGACGCGAGACTCGGTATAGTTGTGTTCTCATGCTTGTGAAACAGGATTTTCGATGTTAATGCCTGAATCGATAACGGGAGGAGTGTTGCTCCTGTGGTTTATCCTGACTGCTGCTTCCCTCGTCTTCCTTATTTACGATCTGGAAACTAACACCCCCGCCATGTGGGTGATGAAACTCGCATGGGTATTGATCGTGCTGTACGGAGGACCGATTGGACTCTTTATATATCTTCTCTCCTGCCGGCAGCCCATGCCGGGGACTCACGACCAGTTCATAGCTTCACACTGGAAGCAGTCGGTAGGGTCGCTCATGCACTGTGTGGCAGGAGACGCCACTGGTCTCATACTCGGCGCTATTGCCACATTTCATCTGGGGTTTCCGAACGGCCTCGACCTCATCATCGAGTACCTGACGGCTTTCGTGATGGGACTTCTCATATTTCAGGCGCTGTTTATGAAATCCATGATGGGAGGCGACTATTTCACGGCGATTAAAAAGACGTTTTTCGCGGAAACAGTCTCGATGAATTTTGTCATGGTTGGAATGATTCCTGTTATGGCAATCATGCGGATGAAGATACCGGGAGGCGATGACCCCAAGGGACTCATGTTCTGGGGAATATCGTCGCTTTCAACCATAGCCGGGGCGATAGCCGCATATCCCATAAACTCATGGCTTGTCGGCAGCGGACTCAAGCACGGCATGATGACGGCCATATCAAGCAAGCCCGTTATGACCGGAATGTCTGGCCACGCACATAAAGAACCTCAGGTTTCTATTCTAAAAAAAACCGGCGTGTTCCTTCTATCCGCAGCCTGCCTAGTCGCTGCAGTTTGGATTACGTCAATGTTTGTTGAATTCAAGTTCCGTTAGCAGGCCTCCGGAGGTTCTCTTTGTAGTGTGCAGCAGAAAGGACCGGCCCCTCTCGTCCTTTAATCACTTTGCTACAACACAGGCGCACTTTTTCCTTGACGCCTGTTTCGGTTCTGCAGTATACACACCCTTGCAGTTAGGCGGCAACTTCAAGAAGCTGCCCAGTCTCAAGTATCCATCCGGGTCCAACTCCGCGAAATCTACAGCAAGCCCGCCAACAAGATCGGTATGACGCAATGGATAGCGTCGACGGACAATCCTACGAGGAGGACTCACGATGAACGGCCAAAACGGCGACGGTGCGATTCGCATGTCCCGGCGCGGCCTGTTGCGGATGGGGGCCGCCGGACTCGTTGGGGGGAGTCTTCTCGCGCGTGCACAGACGGGATTCGGCCAGGCTTCGGCCCAACCCGGGCCAAACACCGAGGCCGCCTATGTGCCACGACCGCGCACTCCCCAATACCGTTTCCGGGTGGGCGCGACGACGCTCAACCCCGACGGCCGCCGGGCGACGCCCGGGATCACGATCAACGGGCAGTACCCCGGCCCGGAGATTCGCGTGCGCGAGGGCTCGATGCTGCGCATCGAAGTGGAGAACACGCTCCCCGACGAGCCGACGTCGATTCACTGGCACGGCCTGTTGCTGCCGGCTGGAATGGATGGCGTACCGGACGTCTCAGGTTTTCCGATCGCGCCTAGGCAGGTCTTCGTCTACGAGTATCCGCTACTCCAGAGCGGCACCTATTGGTACCATTCGCATTGGCAATTGCAGGAACAGATCGGGATGGCCGGCCCGTTCGTGATCGAGGCCAGGGACGAGCCGCTACGGGTCGATCACGACATCGTCGTCATGCTCGGCGACTGGTTGTACCGATCGCCGTATGCCGCGCTCACGGCGCTCAAGAAAGGGCCGGCGAAACCGATGGCGGCCGGGGCGAAGATGGCCGACATGAAGCCAGATCTGGCGGACATCGAGTACGACGCCTTGCTGCTGAACGGCCGCGGCACCCGGGATCCCTGGACCTACCAGGCGCGACCCGGGGAGCGTATCCGGCTCCGCATTATCAACGCGGCTGCGTCGACCTACTTTCGGTTGCGCCTCGATGGGCATCCGCTCGCTATCACACACGCAGACGGGCTTGCGGTGGAAGCGGTCACGGTCGACTACCTGCAGATGGGAATGGCGGAGACCTACGACGCGGTTGTGACGCTTTCCGGCTCAGGCAGCTATACGCTGCACGCAGTCGCGGTCGACGGTTCTGGACAGGCGATCGGTGTGCTGCACACGCCTGATGCTGCCGCGAAGCCAAATCTCGCGATGCCGACGTTCGAGGGCCGCGCGCTTTCCTATGGCGACTTACGCGCCGTGGCGCCGACAGCGCTTCCTCCGGGTCCGGCGCGCCCGTTCACGCTCGCGCTACAAGGCGATATGGCCAAGTACGTGTGGACGATCAATGGACAGGTTTATCCGAAGACCGATCCGCTCCTGATCCGTCAGGGCGATCGCGTCCAGATCGAATTGCGCAACGAGACCTTGATGTGGCATCCGATGCACCTGCACGGTCACTTTTTCCGTGTCCTTCAAGGTGCGGGGGAACGCGCGCCGTTCAAACACACCGTGAACGTCGCGCCGCGCGAGACCGTGCGCATCGAATTCACCGCCGACAATCCCGGGCGGTGGATCTTCCACTGCCACAACCTCTATCACCTCGAGGCCGGCATGGCGCGAGTCTTCGAGTACGAAGCGTGAGGTCGCACGTTCGCCCTTTCGGTAACCCTGACGACGCGGGTGGACGTGCGCTCTTCCTGCCACAGCGTCCCTATTTTCCCATCGGCATCCCGAATCAGAAATCCTCGCATTCGTCACTCATGGCGCGCTGCGGAGCTGTTCCTGCTCGCGCTATCATTAGCCTTGATACTCGCCGCCGCGGTCCATGGACAGACAAGTCCTCCGAATCCGTCCCCCGTACGTTGTCCGCATCCCGCCAATCCTCATCGATTACACTTCGAATGCGTCGGCGAAGCATTTGACTTCATCCAAGAAACGTTGACCAAAGACTGGGTGGGATTTCGAACCGAGTTGAGCAGACTTGGGATCACGCCTGTCGCATCCTATACTAGCCAGTTCATGGGCAATCCGAGCGGCGGACGGTCGCGCGGATTCACCTACAGCGGGACGTTGCAGGCCTCGATAAACTGGGACCTCCAAAGGCTCCTCGGCACTCCCGGCCTTTCGTTCAATGTTGGCGGCGCGTGGTCCACGGGGAAAAACCTTTCAGCGGATTATGTTGGTAATACCTTTTCGGTTCAGAGCGCGTACAGCGCTCCGGGAAACGGCACGAATAACCTGACTCTGGGCCAGATTTATTTGCAACAGCAATTGTTCAATAACTCACTATTGATCGCCGCCGGACGCCTGGCGCCTCAGAGCACCTTCGCCACGATGCCAGTGTTCAACAATTACCTCAACGCAGGTATCAACCCAGCTCCAGGCGCTCTCGCTATAAACGACGCGACTTTTGCATTGTATCCCCCTGGGGTGGAATGGGGCGCTCAAGCGATTTACAAGATCACGCCGCCGCTTCAGGTAGGGGCCGGGGTATTCAACACCAACCAGAGTTCCGCCCTGGGCGCCAAGGGCGGGCTCAGCTTCGCCTTCCAGCAAGGCAACCGGGGGCCGCTATCGGTGGTTCAGCTAAACTATCTTTTCAACCAGGCATCGGGGGATACAGGTTTGCCGGGACAATACAGTCTCGGTGGTTTCTATGACAGCAACAGTTTCACGAGCCTCAGCAATCCCAGCGCCGTCAGGAGCGGTAACTACGGCATCTATGGCCTGTTTCAACAGATGGTTTACCGCGACGGAGAAGCCGGTAGCCAAAAAGGCTTAACGGTTTGGGGGGCGACAGTCCTCGCGCCTAAATCGAGTGTCAACGCCATGCCCTATTTCGGAGGCGCTGGCTTGAGTTATGAGGGACCCATTCCTAGCCGCGGCAACGACATTGCTTCAGCGGGAGTGATTTACGGGGGCTTCAGCCGATATATTCCCCGCACAACCGCCGAGACGGTCATTGAGGCGAATTACCAGATCACCTTAAATCGCTGGCTCACTATAACCCCTGACATGCAGTATGTCATCAGGCCCAGCGGCAGCAGAGCAATCAAAAACGCCTTGGTATTGGGCACACAGATAGCAATCGTCTTCTAGAAGATCCGAGTCCCGTGGTGACCTCAAGTTGATCACCGCTAAGGTTCACGCTATGGTGGCAGGAAATTTTCGCAAATCCCGCCTCAAGGGCGGCGCATGATACACGCCGAGAACGCGAAGGCAACGGTCATATGCGGCGGCTTCGGCGATAAGCATTTTCGCTGCGATTTTTTTAAGTCATTCTACTCTTCATGAGATGGCTGAGCGACCCAAGGACCTGATCTACGCGCATGATGAAAAGCCGCCTACGATCCCGCTGATTGCCGTCGGCTTTCAGCATGTCGCTGTGATCTGCCCGTATCTGGTCATGGTGGCGCTGGTGGCCGGCGCGGCAAGACTTCCCCAGGAGGCTGCACGCAATGCGATGGGTCTTGCCATGATCGCGGTGGCGTTTCTGACTGTTTTGCAGAGCTTACGCCTTGGGCGGATCGGCTCGGGGTACCTTTGCCCGCCTGTTGTTTCTGCGATTTATCTCCCCTCGGCCATGTCGGCTGCGACCGCTTTTGGGTTTCCGGTGGCATGCGGCATGGTGATCTTTGCCGGTGCATGCGAGATCGCCGTCGGCTGGCTGGTCAACAGCCTCCGCAAGTTCTTCCCGGCCGTAGTTTCCGGCGTGGTAATCATCGCTGTGGGACTCGAATTGGGAAGGATCGGCCTCGGAGTGCTCTTCGATCCGACCGTAACGCACGACATACGCGCCGGCAATATGTTTCTCACAGCACTCTGTGTGCTCGCGACCATGACCGCCCTGGCGGTTTGGGCAAAGGGGCTTCTTAAGCTGCTATGCGTGCTGATCGGAATTATGCTCGGCTACGTCGTAGCGGCTCTCTTCCAGGTCTTTCCCAGGGACTTTGGCATTCAGTTGTCCCAGAGTCCGCTCTTTGCGCTGCCCAATCCGGGATTTCTTTCGTATGGTTTTGAGCCGTCGTTGATGTTGCCCTTTGCCATCGCTGGTTTGGCCTCCGGCTTGCGGGTGGTAGGGGTGTTGACCACATGCCAGCAGATGAACGATGCGGCTTGGCGCCGGCCCGACATGAAGAGCATCTCGGGGGGTGTGATCGCTGACGGAATCGGGTGCGCCGTTGGCGGCGCGCTGGGCACCCCGGGTATGAGTGCTAGCCCGAGCCTCGTCGGAATCGAGAAGATCACGGGTGTCACGAGCCGGGTCATCGCTTGGTCGATCGCGGGTTGGCTGATTGTGCTTTCGTGCCTTCCGCAGTTTGCGACTCTGATTGTCAACATGCCGCGGCCGGTCATGGCGGCGGCGTTGTTTTTCAACGGATCCCTGATGTTTGTGGCCGGCATCCAGATCGTCGTCAGCCGACCCATCACACTGCGCGCCTCGTTGATCATCGGACTTTCGGTGCTGTCCGCGCTGTCGGTGCTGTTTTTTCCAGATTTCTACAAATCTCTGCCATCCTGGACGCATCAGTTCACGGCATCCGAAATCACCGTCGCAGTGATCGTTGCCGTAACCCTCAACGCCGTCTTCCTGCTCGGAACGTGGCGCTACAGCCAGTTGCGCCTGGGCGGTGACGGAACGCCGCTGACATCTTCGTCGTTTGACGCCTTTTTCGAGGGCCGGGCCGCGGAGTGGAAAATCCCTGCGGACGATGTCCGGCGCGTGCGGGCGGTGGTGGATCAGGCCATCGAGCATGTGGCGGCCAGTGCCCACGGGCCTGTGCAGATCCGGATCGGGAGCGATATGTTCGACGTCACAGTCACGCTAACCTACACCGGCAACTTGCCGAATCTTCCCGATCAGCGGCCGAAACGGGATCTCTTGGAAGAGCAAAGCTTCGTCAGTGGCCTGACAGGCTATCTTTCCGGTCTGTACGCCGACCGAATCGAGCGGAGTGCGAGAGGGGAGGATTGCGAAATCAAGCTGCTGTTCCGTTTATAAAAATAGCTCTGGCGACACACTCTCAAGCCGATGATCGAAGGCGCGGCCGACCCGATATGGCTGGGTAAGGGAGGCGCTGAAAACTTATCCTTGCGCTATGAGTTTGAGCTCCCGCTCAATCTGGGAGCATTGGAGCGATAATGTGGGATGATCCATCAACAGTTTCTTGAAAGACTCCACTGCACGCTCATCGGAGGGATTAATTTTGATAGCTTCGATTAATTATAGCGCCGAGCCTCTCAAGTTATCCTGGCCGTGAAGAGAAACAGCCAAATTCCTGTAAGCCTCAGGGCGCATCGGGTCTATTTCAATAGCGCGACGGCAGTAGCACTCGCCCTCGGAGTAAAGCTCTAGAGCGTTAAGGCAATGGGCGGCATTGTTGAAAAGAAAATATACCGTTGGGGTATCTTTCGGCAAAAGCGATAGGCCGATGCCGTAATGCTCAAGGGCGAGTCCCCATTCCTCGTCGGCTTCAGCCATTTCACCCTGCGCTAGATGGCCCCTAGCTACTTCTGAATTCGTAATCGGGATACCTTGTGATAGCAGGGATCGGTGGGCAGTGTTCATGCCCTAAAGAAAGAGCAAAGGGCACGCCACGAAGAACGCCTAGAAATTTCTAGAAATATGCAGTCTCTGGAGGTCACTGCAGGCAATTTGACAGCTCATTGTGTCAAAATGTCAGCTCGTGGCACAATCGGGAATGCGTTTGTCTTTGCTCTCCGCCGATGGCCATTTATTTTTTCGATCTGAGCCATCAGCGTCTCGCGTCCGGTTTTTTGTTGGAGGTGACTTAATTTTAGGTGATGCGTTCGGAGCTGTAGCTAGGGACTAAAAATATTTGATTGTGATTTTCCTGTACGAACATTCGCCCGGTCTTTAGACACAGGGTTTTGTGGCCCTCGATAGCTTGAAGCTGTGGAGGCCGCATTCTTCCTTGGTAAGTTTCGGCGATGCTCTGTTTCTCCAGTGGACCATTGTCCAGATGAATACGAATGCGCATGGGATGCACGGCAGCACATTCAACGCAACGCACGTAAATGTCGTATTGCGGCACTGGCACTCCCCCTTTTCTAATCCCTACTGTGGCGCATACATGAGGGCTGGTCAATATGACAGCCAGTGGCTGCTAGTTCTCAGTGGTCAAAACGCGAGGCCATCTCAACGGGTGCTCCGCTCCCCAATCCGCCAGAGATAAATCGTTCGCAATAAGCCACCCGAGTCTGTCATTCGTTCTACCCGATCAGGCTTCCAATCCCCCATGCTGAAATCGTGAGAAACTACTCTGGAACCCGGCTTCAATTGACGCATGATCGCAGCTCTCAGCCGCAGGTTGGCTCCGGGATACAGATACATCGTCACGACGCTGGCAGGCGATAGGTCCACGGTCCGGATATCCTGTTCGCGAATTTCGGCAAGAGCTTCCACACCGGCTTCTTTAATACTGCGCTGTGAAGACGTCACCAGAGCGGGATCGATCTCAAAACCGACGGCCTTGGCCTTGTATCGCTTAGCCGCCGTAATGACGATTCTTCCGTCTCCCGATCCGAGATCATAGAGGATATCCTCCTGGCTGACTTGAGCCAGTTCCAGCATTCGATCGACCACTTCTTGCGGTGTGGGCACGAACGGAGCGATATACGTCGAGTCGCGGTCCTGTTCTTCCGCGTGGACGATGCCAATCCAATCATCGCCTTCGGAGTCAAATTTCAGGCAGCCGATGACCGAGAGAAGAGTTAGCGAGACAAGAAATAAAACCCGACGCAATTGCTTCATCTGATTATCGTCTATCTCTATCGCATCTCAAGGCACCCACTCCGACTCGAAAGAGTTCTTCGATTGTGAACAAACACCGAGCCATAGACAAAGCGCAATGAGGTGTCCCGGGTTACATCCGTCCACAAAAGGAAAAGGATGAGAGTGGGCAGGGTTACTTTAACTCGATCTCCTTGCTAAAAAACTCGATCGCAGTTTGGCCGACCTGTTCCGTGTCGTAGTAGGCGTAGCCGGCGACGGCAAGGGCGCCGATGGCGGGCAGGAGTCGCCAGAGTCCTGCCCGCGCGACGCGGTGGACGAGCCTGACTCCGATGCTCTCCAGCACGCTTTCAGCCATCCGCAGCGACGCGTGCCTTACAACGACTCTTTCGCCCATGCGTGTTACGAGGTCACGCACGACTTGAGCCGCGGCATGGCGGAATAAACAGTAAATCATCGATTCTTCTGTGAGTTTTCCTTTCTTGCCGAAAACGGTGCCAATGTCGGCCACCATTTGCGCCTGGAGCCGCCAGATGGCGGCGAGATCAGGGAGAATCGTCAACCATCCTAAAGGCCCGGACGGCAGCGCAAGCGCTCCTGAAATCGCTGCGGCCTTGAGAGAAGCTTCAGAGATGAGCTTGCGAGAACGAGCGCGCGCTTCGATGGTTTCTTTCTCCGTGCTCGTCGGAATTTCATGAATCACTCTAAAGAGAATACGGAAAAGCCTATCCAATAGTTCGCGTTCTTGTAGCGCGCCTCTCCGGATAAGCGGATTGTCACTAAACATACGGTCCTCCAAACGTGGGTCTTGGAACTAAAACACTTTGTATGCGAGGTGTTGTCGCCGACGGGTCAAGTTGGAAAAGACTCTGATCAAAGCTATGGTCAGATTCACTCGCAAATCATCTTCGGCCGTTCAGCTTTGCGCTCTCTCCGGTTGCGGCCGGCCAAACGGTTAAATACTAACGAAGAAGTCTGCTGATGGCAAGAAAAAAATGCCAAAAGTGAGGACGAATGCGATGTGCTTTCTACGGATTGATTGTTATGGATGAAGGAAGCTTCGGCAAACCAGAAAAGATTTCGTTGGCGAGCAATACGGGGTGAACGCGCGGAAAAAGTACGGATAGGCCTACAAGAGAGTTGGAGATCGCGTACACTGGCAACGCAACGTGGACCATAGCCACGTCTTTGTGCTACCAAGACATCAAATAGTTTTTATGAAAGAGGTCCAACAACTTCACAGAACAATAATCGCTTGCCGCAAATGCCCGCGGCTAGTGCGCTGGCGCGAGCTAGTGGCGCGCAATCCACCCCGGCGCTACCGAGACGAAAAGTATTGGGCGAGACCTTTACCGGGCTTCGGCGATCCTGATGCGCGTCTTTTGATTATCGGGCTGGCACCTGCGGCTCACGGCGGCAATCGAACCGGCAGAATATTCACAGGCGATCGCAGCGGCGACTGGCTCTACGGAGCGCTCCACGCCGCCGGTTTCGCCAATCAGCCCGACTCCATTCATCGCAATGACGGTCTGAAACTCACGGATTGCTACATTACCGCCGCTGTCCGGTGCGCGCCGCCGGATAATAAACCGAGCCGGGTTGAATTTGAGCGCTGCCGGCCGTACCTAGTTCAAGAGCTCCAAGTATTCAAGACCGTTCGTGTGGTCATCGCTCTGGGAAAGATCGCTTTCGACTCGTTTCTTTCGGCGTATCAAGAAAGCGACGGAACGACTCCCAAACCGCGGCCGCGCTTTGGCCACGGTGCGTCCATTATTCTGCCTAATGGTATGACATTGATTTGCTCGTACCATCCCAGCCAGCAAAACACGTTCACCGGAAAACTCACGCGACCGATGTTTCAAAGCATTTTCGAAAGGGCCAAGGCAGTCTTGCGAGAGGTGCCTTAACTTGAACGATGGAAACCGGAATTTTGTATGCGATCACGGCTGGGCTTTTTTGGGGGACAAGTCCGGTTTTGGTGAAACGGGGACTGGTCGATTCAGATGTGAGCGCGGCGACTTTGATTCAGCAGGCCGCCATTCTTTTCACTCTGATTTTGTTTACGCTATTGGAAGGTTCCGTTTCTCCGGGCCAGGTCTCCACTCTGGCTATCTGCGTTTTCATCGCCATAGGTACTGTGGGTGCTTATCTGGGACGCACCTTGTTTGTGAAGAGCGTTGATCAGATCGGAGCAACCAGGGCGCAGTTAGTCAATAATACGTCACCCTTGATAACCGTCTTGCTGGCAGCGTTGCTGCTTGGCGAACGTCTTACGGTGACGGTACTTCTCGGCGTCATCTTTATCGTCTCCGGCATATTTTTTATTCCCAGAGACGAGCTGCAGCCTGATCGCGTTCCGGCGAAACCAATCCTCACTTTAACCTCAGTTCTGGCAACAATTTGCTACGGGCTCGTGCCCGTCATGAAGAAATTCGCTACCGATAACGGTGGTTCTCCAATGCTCGGTGCCTTGACCATCCATGCGACGGGCTTGCTGCTATTGCTTACCCTCGGCAGTCTGCTCAAGATAGAATTAAAATGGCAAAAGGTTCCATGGCTGAGCTTTCTTTGTTTTGCCGTTGCTGGGGCGCTGCAGGCCATCGGGTCCGTCTTTACTTTGAACGCTCTCCTTTACGCACCTGCTTCCGTAGTCGGGCCCATTTGGAATACCCAACCGATCATCAGCTTCTTTCTTGCGCGTGTTACCCTGAAAGGGATAGAAGTTGTGACATTCAGAGACGGAATCGCCGCCGCGGTGGTGGTCATGGGGGTCTTGGTGATGCGTTGGGCGTGAGGAGTCCGAGTCAGGCGTGGTTCTTGTCAATTTGGAGAGGTCCACATGAAGACCAATATAGACAATGAATATTCTGACATTGCCGCTGAATTGACGAAGCGTCTCGAAGGAGACGTTTACTTCGACCGTACCTCGCGGCTGCTCTATTCGACGGATGCTTCCATGTACCAGATCGAGCCGATTGGCGTCGTCGTGCCGCGCCATAAGGGAGACGTACAGGCCGTGATCGAAATTGCCAATCGGTTCAACGTGCCAGTGTTGCCCCGCGGCGGGGGCACTTCGCTTGCCGGGCAGACGGTTGGGCACGCCGTTGTGCTCGATTTTTCCAAGTACATGCAGCAGGTTCTCGAGGTGAATCAAGAAGAACTCTGGTGCCGGGTCCAACCGGGGCTTGTTCAAGATGAGTTGAACGCTCACGTGCGGCCCATGGGACTGCAATTTGGCCCGGACACCTCGACGTCAAACCGGGCTACCATCGGCGGCATGATCGGCAACAATTCCGCGGGCGCCCATTCGCTCACCTACGGCAAGACACTGGACCATGTGCTGGATCTCACCGTGCTGCTGGCCGACGGTAGCGAGTTGGTGCTGAGGGATTTATCGCCTGAATCATTGGATAACAAGCTTCGAGCAGATACTTCAGAAGGACGTGTCTATCGGGAGGTCGCCCAACGGGCGCAGGAACACAGGAGCGAAATACTTGCGCGCTATCCCAAGATCATGCGCCGCGTATCAGGCTATAACCTGGATGAATTCATCAAATCCAAACCCTTCAATCTCTCGCGCATTCTGGTTGGCTCCGAAGGGACTTTAGGCATCGTGGTCGAAGCGAGAATGCGACTCGTTCCCAAACCGAAATGGACAGCCCTCGACGTTATTCACTTTGAAGACGACATCGAAGCTCTGGAGGCGTCGCAGACGATTCTCGAAACCGGGCCCTATGCTTTGGAATCCACCGACAAAATGATTCTCAATCTCGCTCGCGGCAATATCGAGCAATCGCGCAAGTTGGGCTTCGTTCAAGGTAATCCCGATTCCCTCCTAATGGTTGAATACGCCGGCGACACAGCGGATGCCGTAAAGCGGCAGGTTTACCAGCTGGAAGAGCTCCGTAAGGCGCGTCGCATTGGCTACGCGGCTTCGCTGGCGTTCAATCCGGATGAGGTGAAGGCGATCTGGGGCGTGCGCAAGGCAGGACTCGGGCTGTTGCTCGGAACTAAGGGAGATAAGAAGCCCATCGCTTTTGTCGAGGATACCGCGGTTGAGCCCGCGAAGTTGCCGGAATTCATCAAACGTTTCCGGGAAATCATTACTCGTCACGATGCCATCGCCGGCTACTATGGCCATTGTTCGGTGGGTTGCATGCATATCCGGCCGCTGATCAATCTCAAGGAGCCAAGCGAAGTCAAAAAGATGGTCTCCATCGCCGATGAGATTTCCGATCTTGTCCTCGAATTCAACGGGGCGATGTCCGGAGAGCACGGCGACGGACTGGCCAGAAGTCACTTTAATAAGAAACTTTTCGGTCCCATTCTTTACGAGGCGTTTCGCCAGGTGAAAACCGCCTTTGATCCGAAGAACCTCATGAATCCCGGCAAGATTGTCGACTCGCCGGCAATAACCGAGTCGCTGCGGATTAGCCCAGCCTACAAAACCTGGGAGCCAGAGACCACCTTGGATTTCAGCGGCCAGGGCGGCTTTGTCAGGGCCGTTGAGATGTGCAGCGGCATGGGGGAGTGCCGGAAGAAGCTGGACGGCACGATGTGTCCGTCGTATATGGGAACCCTCGACGAAGAACACTCCACGCGAGGCAGGGCCAACGCCCTGCGTTCTGTGCTCTCGGGAAAAGTCCCGAAAGAAGAATTTACCGGCAAGCGACTCTACGAGGTCATGGATCTTTGCTTGGAGTGTAAGGCATGCAAAGCTGAGTGTCCCTCCAATGTCGACATGGCGAAGCTCAAGTATGAGTTTCTCGAGCACTATCACCGGGCGAACGGTCTGCCGCTGCGCAACCGGCTCTTCGGTGGTATCGAGCGGTTAAATCGTATCGGTTCGCAGTTTGCTCCGCTCTCTAACTGGATCGTCGGTTCAGGATTGAATCGCTGGTTTATGGAGAAAGTGGCGGGCATCGATCGCC
>Ga0081455_10003239_pt1 | contig 18862 bp, 23 predicted proteins | sample TabmetS3T2R1_FD_70207 | JGI IMG/M metagenome (GOLD analysis project Ga0081455, IMG submission 70207) | Tabebuia heterophylla rhizosphere microbial communities from the University of Puerto Rico - S3T2R1 | ecosystem: Host-associated > Plants > Roots > Rhizosphere ... | reverse complement strand
CGCTTACCTCTAAAGATTGAAACCCTATTTTCATTTCGCGCGCCGCGGCCTCGTACTCTTTCACACCAACAGGACCAATAGACGCAACTACAGCCTCTGTCTCCCAAAGGACTCCGACGCGCGACATCCCTGGGACCAGCTCCTTGAACAATTCGAGCCGCTTTCCGTTCAAGTCTTTGGTGAGTCTAGTGAGCCCCGTGATATTTCCACCCGGGCGGGCAAAGCTATCGACTAACCCAGTCGCGACCGGATCCACGTTAGTCACCATGACAATGGGAGTCGTCTTGGTCGCCTGTTTGGCCGCGAGGATCGCTGGTACAGTTCCGCTGACAAGGACATCGACCTTGAGTTGCACGAGTTCGGCTACTAGGTCTGAAATTTGGTTTCTCTTTCCCTCAATGTAGCGATACTCAACCTGGATGTTTTGCCCCTCGATGTAACCAAAATCTCTCAGCCCTTGCCGAAATGCCTCAACCTGAGGGCCAGGATTGCCGGGATCACCAAATCCGGAGACGTATCCGACCCGCGGAACTTTCGTAGGCTGCTGCGCACGCGCGGGATACAACAAACCCAGCGACAATGTAGCTAGAAGAGACAGGAAAATCTTTTCCTTCATGCTTCCCGTCGTAATCTTGTGCTCTCGTAATCGACAATCCAAAATCGAAAATCCAAAAATTATTTGATGACCCTGTCCACCCGATACAGCACAGACTCCGGAATTGTTATGCCGATTTGCTTGGCGGTTTTCAGATTGATCACCAGCTCGAACTTTGTCGGGGTTTCGACGGGCAAATCGGCCGGCTTGGCTCCCTTTTTAAGAATTCTATCCACGTAAGTGGCGGCGCGCCGGTAGAGGTCGCTAACATTTGGCCCATAGGACATGAGACCACCTGCGTCCACAAATTCACTGTAGCCAAAAATTGCTGGCAGCCGGCTCTTCGCCGCAAGCTCCGCGATCCGGGCTAGGTGTTTGGCGAACATAGGCGACGACAGTACTATGAGAGAGTGGGCTCCCGCTCTGTTTATCGCCGAGAAGGCGCTTTCGAAATCGTTGGGTCCTTCCACCCCCACCGGTCGAAGCTGGAGCTCCAATGAGTGAGCCGCCGCCTCGGTTTCTTGCATTTGCAGCTTGTTTCCTCTCAATGTCGGAACCCAAAGAACAGCGACGGAAGAGCTTTTCGGAGCAACCTCCCTGAGAAGTTCCAGCCACTTTCCACTTAAAACGGCGGAGATGGTGGTTACTCCCGTGATGTTTCCACCCGGCCGTGCCAGGCTGGCGACAAGCCCTGCAGCCACCGGATCACCACCACCTCCCATGACTATAGGGATTGTCTTGGTTGCGCGTTGGGCAGCAAGGGATGGTTCGGTTGCCGTGGTTACGATGACGTCCACCCTCAGACGGACTAGTTCCTCGGCGAACTCTGACAGCTGCTGAGATCCCCCCTCAGCATACCTGTACTCGACCAGGACATTTTTTCCCTCAACGTAGCCTAACTCCCGGAAACCTTGACGGAAGGCTTCAATAGCAGGATGCCTGGCGGCGCTCGTTAGAAATCCGATCCGCGGAACTTTCGGAGGCTGTTGCGCCTCGGCGAGATACACCGAAGCGAGCAACATTGTAGCGAGGAGAAAGATGAGAATCTTTTTCTTCATGGCTTCCCTCCTAAACTAGGATCCGCAAATAGAAAATCTAGTCAGAGATATTTTGAAATGTTTCGGCGTTGATTCCATAGCGTCCATCTGATCATCTTGTTCCCAACAAGGCCAACGCAGGGGCGACCCATGGAACATTGTGCACCGAATTCGGCAATCCTATTTACCACTGTTTTGACCGTATTTCATTAACTTCTATCTCGCTGAGATGGCGTGCAGGAAACCGTGGGTTTTCGACATTCCAGCCGTAAACAAAGAGATACCGACCCAGTAAGGAAACCGCGTCGGGGGTGCTTGTTGGGTCGAGAGCAATCGAGTGCCTGCGGCCAAACTCACTGTCGAAGGCTCTTAAAATGCCTTTGGGATGCAGTGAGTCATTTTATTCACGGGGGAGTTACCTAAAAGCCACGCTCCCATCTCCTTTCTAGTTTCACCTCAGCCCGCCAACCAAAATTTTCATCAGTCTTTCAAGGGATTAGATCGGGTATCGCCAACCTCCGTTATCGGCATGCCGTTTGCCTTTGATTGATCGGCAGATTTCTCGAGTCGTGTATAGGCGGTTTTCCTTTTGCTCTTATAGCTTAGCGCGATGCGCATGATCTGAGGCTGCGTCTAACAGGAGCGATGGACAAACTCTAGTTCCATTCTCTTTTTGCGATAGGTTCTTCGATGGAAATCGTTTGTAGAAAGCGAACGCAAACCAACATTTGGCACTTCTGTGTAGATTGCACCGCCTGGCCCAGTCGGAACTACACTGAAAAGTGGCTGGAATCAACGAGCGTTGATCCCTCTACCATTTGCATCCAATGCCTGCAAAGAAGGCGAAAAGGGAAATGCAGTATGTGTGGTCCGTGCGATAGACAAGTTGGAGAGCAGGAGTACTAATCCGCGCCAAATAGGATAGTAGACCTTCCCGCGCCAGCCTGAAGCGCTCTGTGTCTTTTGCTCTTGCCGGCAGCAAACTGTCGTTGACAAAGAACCGCGCGCTACTCGGACCTTTCCAAAATTCTCTGCCGACCTCGACGAAGGCCTGCGTGACCCGGGCCAGCATGATAACCGACCTGGTCATCCACAGTTGCGATGTTCAGAGGGGCTTTCTTTGTGGCATAACAGTTGCCGTAAAGGCAGGGCAGCCGGATTGCCACTTGCCCTTAGGCAATGACTTATCTTTCAGTCAGTCCTTGGCTACGGAGAGATCTATGAAAGAAGACTCATGCTTCTTGTGATCGTGGTTGTTACCGCGGCACAGGGGATAAGTGCTGAAGCACAGCAGTCGACGAAACTCGCTCGGATAGGATTCCTAATTGCTGCCTCTCGTTCCGCTATCTCGGCCCGCACCGAGGTATTCCAGCAGGGTCTGCGCGAGCTTGGCTACGTGGAGGGAAAAAACATTGTCATTGAGTGGCGATCTTCGGAGGGACAACTCGATCGTCTCCCCGCGCTCGCGGCCGAGCTAGTACATCTCAAGGTAGAAGCCATCGTTACGACTGGTTCTGGAGTGACCCGGGCCGCAAAGGAAGCGACTGTGACGATTCCTATTGTCATGGTGCAGGATAACGATCCGGTCGCCAATGGGTTCGTTGCCAGTCTCGCGCGACTCGCCGGAAACATTACTGGATTGGCAATTCTTGCTCCCGAGATAAGCGGGAAACAAGTGGAGCTTCTCAAAGAGACTGTTCCTAGGCTCTCACGTCTGGCCGCCCTCGGTACTTCAAACAGCCCGGGCGTTTCTCAAGCGTCAAAAGAGGTGGAACTCGCCGCAGAGACATTTGGAGTAAAGCTTCAATACTTAGACGTACGAAATTCCAAGGATCTCGAGACTGCATTCCGAACCGCAAGCAAGAGGCGTGCTGACGCAGTTCTTGTGCTGCCAGGCGCCGTCCTCAATTCTCAGCGAAAACAGATCATAGATCTGACGGCAAAGAGTCGGCTCCCAGCGATGTTCCCCTTTCCAGAATATGTAGAGGCTGGGGGCCTTATGAGCTACGGCGCGAGTTTCACCGACCTGTACCGCCGCGCTGCCACTTATGTTGACAAGATTCTGAAAGGCACCAAACCAGCCGATCTCCCGGTGGAGCAGCCGAGAAAGTTCGAGTTCATCATCAATCTCAAAGCGGCGAAACAAATCGGACTGACGATTCCGGAATCGGTGCTCTTTCGTGCGGACAGAGTGATTAAGTGATGAACACGTGACTTTTCTCAATACCATCCAAACGCCGCCAGCTCCCACCGACCGCCCTGCGGCTGATGAAGTGCTTTGGGATTCAGTGAGTCATTTTTAGCACCGAGGGAGTGACCCAAAAGCCTCGCTTCCTATCTTCCTTCTAGTTTCATCTCAATCCTACAACTAAAATTTCCTCCGCAATTCAGAAGTTTAGTTTGACGCTTCCCGGACTCCGAGATCGGCATGCTGTTTGCGCTTTCGATTTGCCAGTTTTCTATCACTTTGAACCAATGGAGGCTCTATGAAGAAGAACATATCTGTTTTCTATCGCTTCGTCGCGCTACTGCTGATACTCAGCGCGTTCAGCGTCAATGCCCACGCCATCGAGGCGATCATCGACACTGACGAAGTCCGGACGACGCCGGTCCAGCATCGCTACATTCATGGCGTCATTCTCGACGACGCCAACTTCCAGATCCTCCTGCCGGTGTTATGAAATGCAAGGTTGTCATTCACCCCCGCGGTTTCTCCGAAACGGAGTTCAACACCGGGGCAAATGGCTCGGATCGAAGAGCCGAGCGGCATCTCTTTTCCAGGCGCGCGCGGCGGCGCAGCACAGTCGAACGGTTTACCTTCAAGAATTTTGCCGCTCCAGAAAATCGAGCCCTGCTCGCTCATCGGAGGGAAAACCCAATCGACATCGCGCATCTTTGCATACCTCATCTGCAAGTTTCGAGAATTGCTCGTTGAAATACCCGACTTAAATTCAACCCAGACGAAGCGATCAAGTTCGTTTCGAACGTCTGTAATAACCTGCCGTAACCAAGGGAGAGCGCGATGATAGATCTCTACACTTACGCAACGCCGAATGGTCACAAGGCCTCGATTATGTTGGAGGAGACGGGACTGCCATATGCCGTGCGCATCGTCGACATCGAGCGCGGCGATCAGCACTCGCCGGAGTTTCGCGCTCTCAGCCCGAACGCAAAGATCCCCGTCATCGTGGACCGCGCAACCGGCCGGGCCGTATTCGAATCCGGAGCTATCCTTTCGTATCTGGCGCAGAAGAGCGGCCGTTTCAATCCGGCAACTCCCGACCAGCAAATAGAGACTCTGCAATGGCTGTTCTTCCAGGTTGGGCACATCGGTCCTATGCTGGGTCAGCTCTGGTACTTCAAAGTTTTTGCACCCGAGAAGATTCCGCTCGCCATCGAGCGCTACGAGCGTGAGGCCGTGCGTCTTTTCGGCGTGCTCAATGAAAGACTGCGCGATCGCGACTATCTCATAGGCGATTACGGTATTGCCGACATCGCCAACTGGCCTTGGATCGACGCCTTTCCGCAGCTCGGCTTGACGCTGGACGAACATCCGAACCTGAAACGCTGGCACCAGGAGATCGCGAAACGCCCAGCGGTGATTCGCGGTCTCGCGGTCCCGAATCTGGCTGGGCTTCAGACCAAATGACCAAAGGAGAGTTACTATGGAAACAATTTTCGTTGCTCTTGCGCTCCTCGCTGGCGGGCTCCTACCGATTCAAGCCGGCGCCAACGCGCAGCTCAGCAAGTCCGTCGCCAGCCCGTTCGCGGCGACCACCCTCCAGCTCATGGTGGGCGCGGCAGTGCTATTGCTGATCACCACGCTTGCCGGCTCGCTTGCCGCCTTGGCCGGTCTCTCGGACGTGGTCTGGTGGCATGCAATTGGCGGGTTGGCCAGCGCGCTTTACGTCGTTTCGGGAATTCTTCTGTTTCCAAGGCTAGGCGCCGTTGTCACCGTCGGTCTGTACATCGCCGGGCAGATGCTCGCCTCCGTTTCGCTCGACACCTCCGGCATCCTTGGTGTCGTTCCGCAGTCGTTCGACCTCGCTACGGCTGCAGGTACCGGGGCCGTGTTGCTGGGAATAATCGCAATCGTAAGGGGCCAAACCGGCGGTACGAACGCACAGCCGGTTGCAGGCCTTCCCGGCTGGGTGCTGTTGGCGTTCATCGCCGGCGCGATCTTGCCGATTCAAGGGGCGGTCAACGCGCTACTGCGCGCCGACCTTGGCGCTCCGCTCGCTGTAGGCGCGATCAGCTTCGGCGTCGCCACTGCCGGCATGGTGTTGGTTTTCTTGCTTGCGGCGATCAGCACGAAAAGGCCCAAACCTCAGATGCGCGCGCTGCCGAGGATGCCCTTGTGGGGATGGCTCGGCGGCTTCGTCGGCGCTTGCTACGTCGTGACCGTGTTTATGGCCATTCCGGAAATCGGCACTGCTGCTACCGTTGGGCTCACGATCGTCGGGCAACAATTGGTCTCGATGCTCGTGGACAGATTCGGCCTCTTGCGTCTGCCGCAACGGCCCATTTCGAGACTGCGCTTAGGAGGCGTGGCGCTGCTTCTCGGTGAGGTGGGCCTGATCCTGATGTTATGACAATGAATGGGAGTTGGAATGCCATAAACATTAGTATGGCACCGATCACCAGCAAGGGAATGATGAACGCGGTGGAACCTCATTCCAACAAAGAGGTTATTCATGGCTCAAATCGCATTAAGCCGCTATTTCGGCACCTGCCGATAAATCGGCAGGTTTCGCTTCGTCAAATCCTCAGCACGCCGCGTGTCAAATTGCGCATCTCCGTGGGATCGAAGCTGGAGAGTTGGCAGTTGCTTTGCTATTCTTGATTGTCACAACAGAAACAGCCACACACGAAAGGAATCCGGCTATGGCTATCCGACTGAATCACACAATCGTCGCTGCACACGACAAGGAAACTGCGGCAAAATTCTTGAGCGAGATCCTTGGCCTTCCGGTGCCGTCGTTGGTCGGCCCGTTTGCGGTGGTGCGGATAAGCGACGACACGTCGCTGGACTATATCGACGCCGATGGCGAGATCACGTCGCAGCACTATGCGTTCCTGGTGGACGAGAACGAATTCGACGAGATCTTCGAGCGGATTCGTAAACGGAGCCTGACATACTGGGCCGACCCAGGCCGCCGCGAGCGCGACCAGATCAACACCTGGGACGGCGGGCGCGGACTCTACTTCGACGACCCGAACCACCACTTACTCGAGATCATCACCCGTCCGTACGGCAGCGGTGGCACAACGACGTCCCGACTTCACCCCTTGTTCGCGACACCGAGTCCCGAAGATCACGAGAGCGGCCACTCTGCTCCTCAAGGGAAGAGGAGTGGAGGCAGAATCTGACTCACGGCAGGCAATCCTGAATGGCATAAGCCTGACCTTAGGTGTAGCTCAGGCCTCGCATGAATTTTCTGCCTAATACATGGTAGGAAGCTTTATGCCGCTAGTCACACTCACCACCCGCGAAGGCAAGTCCAGTGAGTTTAAGTCCGCAGTGCTTGGCGCTGTGCATAGCGCGCTGATCGCTTCAGGCGTGCCCGAAAAGGATCGGTTTCAGCGTGTCCTGGAGCTCAGCCCGGATGATTTCCGTTTCGATCTAGAATACCCCGATCTCGCTCGTCGAACAGACGATTTCATCTTGATTGAAATCCTCCTTTCGGTAGGTCGCAGTCTTAAAGTGAAGAAGAAGATCCTGACCGATATTCTTGCCGGCTTATCGACAAGTCCTGGTTTGAACGCCGAAAACGTGATGGTCTGTTTCAAAGAGACCTTGTGGGAAAACTGGTCGTTTGGTGGCGGGCGGTTTTTTTACACCTGAAGCTTCTCGGCAATCCTGTGCCGCTCTATGCGTACAAGTTCTTTAAATCGCCAAGTGAATTCCCTTTAGTAGCTAGGCTTCGAATCCGGCTACACTGCAAGGACCTCCTTCGCTATGCCGCTACTTTTTTCCTACGGTACTCTCCAGCAAGAAAACGTGCAGCTGTCCACGTTCGGAAGGCTGCTCCAAGGAGAAAAGGACGAACTTCTTGGGTTCGAGCAGTCGCTAGTAAGGATCGAGATCCCCCAAGTCGTGGCTACCAGCGGCAAGACGCATCATCCTATCGTCAAGTTCAACGGCAAAGACAACAGTCGTGTGAGTGGGACAGCATTCGAGATCACCGACGCTGAGCTCGCTAGAGCCGACCAATACGAGGTCGCGTCGTACAAACGGGTAGCCGCAGTGCTCGCTTCTGGGAAGCAGGCGTGGGTGTACGTAGACGCTCGCTTTGCGCCGGGAACAAGCATTCCTTAATCTCCTTTTTCAGTCAATCGCGAATCTCTCTGACTTCGACATCGCGGACTGGATTATTGCGCACGGCAGGCTAAACTTAGCTGGCAGTCTCTAGCTACTCGGCCGAGTGGGGCAAATTTCCGACAATAGAATACATATGAACGCGATTGAAGTGAAAGGTTTGACGAAAATCTATCGGTCGAACACGGCTGAGCCTGTCCGCGCGCTCGACGGCATTTCACTGCAGGTGCCGCAGGGTTGCGTGTTTGGATTGCTGGGGCCCAACGGTGCGGGAAAGAGCACTCTGGTCAAGGTTCTCACCACGATCACGTCGCCGACGTCCGGAGCGGCGACCGTGCTCGGCCGCGATGTCACTCGATCGCCGTTGGAGGTAAGGCGGCAGATCGCCGTGGTGCTTCAGCAAACCGCGGTGGAGAGTTTGTTGACCGTCAAAGACAATCTTTTGATCTACGCTTATCTACACGGGGTCGGCCGCCGAGAAGCATGGAAGCGCATGCAAAGCTTGGTTGAAGAGTTCGATCTCGCGGACAAGCTTGACGAAACCGTCTATGACTTGAGCATCGGCACCAAACGCCGCGTCCAGGTCGCCAAGATCTTTATGCTTGACTCGCCGGTTATCTTTCTGGACGAGGCCACAACCGGCATGGATCCCTTCATGAAAAGGCGGGTTATGGACCGCATCCGGCGGGAAGCCCGCAGCGGCCGGACCGTGCTGCTAACCACACAAGTTCTAAGCGAGGCCGAACAGCTATGCGACACCATCCTGATCATCGACCGCGGTCGAACCTTGGCATCCGGGACGCTGCACGATCTGCGGCGGCTTTCAGAACAGATGTTCCGGGTGAGCCTGTCATTTGCCGGCATTGACGGCGACCTCATCGGCCGGCTCGAGGCGCTCATGCCGGTGGAATTCAAGGCCGATGGGAAGTCTGTGGAGATGCTGTTTCGCGGCAAGGAGGCATCGCTTCTGGGAGAGCTAGCGGACATTTCACGGTCCGTGCCCATTACGCAGTTTGAGATCCGCGGCGCCGATCTGGAAGAAATTTTCATGGCCCTCGTAAAGGAGACCGTGTGAGGGAAATCGCTGCTGTTATCTATCGGGATTGGCGCCAACGGATCACCAATGTCGGATTTGTTTTTTGGGACTTATTCGTCCCGGTAGCCTACCTGGCGCTGTTTGGCATAGGCTTCGAGCGCGCGCTGGCCACGTCGTTTGTCGTGGACGGCCAGTCACTAGATTACACAGCCTATTTGTTGCCTGGTGTGATCGCGATGACGGCCTTTAGCGTTGCGATGAACACGGCATGGGGCTTTTTCATGGACAAGGATTCCGGTATCTTTTTCGAGCTGCTGACTTATCCGATCACTCGCCGCCAACTTCTAATCGGCAAAGTCTGTTTCAATGTGTTGCTGAGCGTGCTCGGAGCATTGCTTACCATTACCCTTGGCATTTTCGTGATGGGTATCGGTATCCGCTGGGAACTCTTGCCCCTGACTGCGGTCATTATTATGGCGACAACAGCCGGATGGTTTTTCCTGTTGAGTATTTTTGCTATCCGCTTGCACAGGATGGATGCTTTCAACACGCTTACGAGCGCAGCCTACATCTTTTTGATGTTCCTGAGCAGTATGTTCTATCCCCTGTCGGAATTGCCCGGATGGTTTCAAACGGTGGCGCTAATCAATCCGATGACCTGGCAAGTCGACATGTTGCGCTTTAGCCTGCTCGGTACCGGCGCACCAACAGTCATGCTGCTGGAAGGGGCGGCCTTCATTGCGTTCGGCCTGGTGGGTCTTGCCTTCGCCGTCCGGGCCCTTGACGATGCGGCATAACCTGAGAAAGTCGTTCAACATTCCGTCCTCGCGGTGTAGAAATTCCTCCTAGGTAGAGAAGCCGCTATTTCGGCACCTGCCGATAAATAGGCAGGCTTGGTTTTTTCACAATCCTCATTAACTGAGGTCGAGGCGCCCATTTATAATGTTCGGATTTCATTCTTTTGGATAAAATTGGATGTGATCTGGCATAGCATTTGCCGGTTGAGTATTGGTCAGATTGTAACAGCGATAAGGCGATCAATGACCAATGGGCCAAACTGTCTTTTCTTCGGCTCCACGCTTACATCGCCGGGGTCCGCTCAACGAACAGGAGGCAACTAATGGCAATGATCGGAAGACAACTTCTTTCAGTCAACGTCGGCCGACCGCGCGAGTTTGAATACAACGGCCGACCCGCCAAGAGCGCCATCTGGAAGATACCCGTCGCCGGTCGTGTTCAAGCCAGAGGTGTGAACCTCGAAGGAAACGATCAGGCGGATCGACCGGCTGGCGCGCAAGTACACGGGAAAGCCGTTTCCGTTCAGGGACAAGCCCGCCGAGCGCGTCGTACTGGTTATTGCGGTGGAACGGGCGCGTTACATCGAGCTGCCCCTCGTTCACGCACCGACGTAGCATCACGCGAGCTCCGCCCGCCACTAGAACTTGGACACCGCTCATCTCAGTAGTTTCAACATTTCGGCGGCTGGCGTTGGACCGGCAGGCTGCGGTCCTAAAAACGTAGAGCAACTAATTGGCGTATTAGTGGTCACATTGACTCATTAACGCTATTTGCAGTGAATGACGACGGCGAACCTTATGCCGCTCCATTCGCCGAGGAAAGCGTTCTTGTGAGGTTTGATGGTAAGCAGAGTGCCTGTCCCAGTGTTTGCAAGCGACGGCCAAGGGAGTCGTTACGTAAAAATGATTAAGGCTCAACGATGAGAGTACTTGTTACCGGCAGCGCAGGTCACCTCGGTGAGGCGCTAGTTCGCACGCTGCAGAAAACGAGCCATGAAGTCGTTGGCTTCGACATTGTCGCTTCAAACTTTACGAGCAAGGTTGGTTCGATAGTGGACCGCTCTTGCGTGAAGAGATGCATGAAGGGCTTGGACGCGGTCCTCCATACGGCGAGCTTGCATAAACCCCATGTGATCACTCACAGCCGGCAGGACTTTGTCGATACCAACGTTACGGGCACGCTCAATCTCCTTGAAGAAGCCGCGTCGGCCGGCGTTCAGTCCTTTGTCTTCACGAGCACGACCAGCGCATTTGGCGGAGCTTTGACGCCCCCGGCCGGAGCACCCGCGGTGTGGGTAACCGAGGACGTCACATCCGTTCCCAAGAATATCTACGGCGTGACGAAGACTGCGGCGGAGGATCTTTGCGAGTTCTTCCACCGGGATCGTGGCCTTGCCTGCCTCATCTTGAGAACTTCGCGGTTTTTTCCGGAAGAGGACGACTGCGAGGCGACGCGGCAGGCGTACGACGATTACAATGTCAAAGCGAACGAATATCTCTACCGGCGTGTGGATCTCGAGGACGTCGTGAGCGCCCATTTGATTGCCCTTGAGCGGGCTCCCGCAATCGGCTTCGGCCGATACATCATTACCGCGACCACTCCTTTTTTGCCTGAGGACATGTTCGACTTGCGTGTGAACGCGCCGCTGGTCGCGAAGCGACGGGTTCCCGAGTATGAAGTGGAGTATGAGCGTCGCGGCTGGAAGATGTTCCACAGCATTGATCGTGTATACGTCAACGAAAAGGCACGAAGGGATTTGGGCTGGAATTCTTGCTACAATTTTGACTATGTGCTCGCCAGGTTACGATCTAACGAAGAGTTTCGTAGCCCATTGTCGATTACTGTGGGTTCCAAGGGTTATCATTCAAAGCGCATCCAAGAACGGTTGGCTCGGTGACAGCTGATAGCCCGCCTTTTCAATAGGTCGGCCGAGGGCAGAGATCGGACAGAAATAAAACCGCGATCCGTAAGGAGAAAGATCGCCGTTGACGCCATCGCTGAGCTCGAGATCAAGGAGAGATACCATGAGTCACTTCTTTGCTTACCTTTCCCGAATGAAATTCATTCGTCGCTGGGGGCTGATGCGCAACACTTACCCCGAAAATATTCAAGAACACAGTCTGCGTGTCGCCATGGTCGCACATGCCCTGGCAGTTATCCGTAACAGACTGTTTGCGGGCAATGTGAGTGGGGAAAGAACGGCCTTGTTGGCCTTGTATCACGACGCTGGCGAGGTGCTGACCGGCGATCTACCCGCGCCCGTCAAGTATTTCAATCCTGAGATCAAGAATGCTTACAAAGAGATTGAAGCCGCCGCAGCCAGGAAACTGTTCAACATGATTCCCGAAGCTTTGAAAGCGGATTACCAGGGACTTTTTTTCGCTGAAGAAGCGGATCGCGAGTCTCGCGAGCTGGTCAAGGCAGCGGACAAGCTCTGTGCTTACCTAAAATGCATGGAAGAGATTGGCGCGGGAAATGAGGAATTCGCGAAAGCTGAGAAGGCGCTCAGGTCCAGCGTGGAGGAGCTGGACCTGCCGGAGGTACGCTACTTTCTGGACACTTTTGTGCCGAGCTTCAGACTAACTCTTGACGAACTCGATTGAAGCTTTATCGAACGGCTCGTTATCGGCCAGGCGTCTGAACGTTTGGCGGTATATCCAAGAATCAACGAAATTGTCCCGACAGCCCTTAGCTATTCGTCGTATTGATGAAATACGACCGATACTAGAATTGGGCTGAGATGGAATGCTGTTGTCGATTTTGTGCTGCGCCAAACGACTATAGGTGGAAGCAGCGAACAAGTCGGACCAGGAGGAAATTATGAAATACGTATGCCTTGGATATATGGAAGAGAAAAAGTGGGAAACAATGTCCGAAAGCGAGCGCAACGCCCTGATCGACGAGTGCTTCGCCTACGACGACGTGCTTCGGAAGAACGGTCATTTTCTTGGCGGAGAAGCGCTCCAGAGCGCGGGAAACGCCACCACCTTGCGATGGAAGAACGGCAAGGTGTCCATCACCGATGGCCCGTATGCCGAGACGAAAGAGCAGTTGGGCGGGATCCTCGTGCTCGAAGCCAGGGACTTGAATCATGCCGTCCAGTTGATGTCAAAGCATCCAGGTGTAAAGGTCGGACCTTTCGAAATTCGCCCGGCCGAGGACTTGAGCGAAATGATCCGCGAAAGCGAGCAGCGGCGTTCAAGAACAAAAGCGCACGATTAAGCCAAAATTTGCTAGCTCATGGATCATCGGACGGAAGCACTCCGCGCCACGAACGCAACGGAGTCAGCAAAGGAGTTGTAGATGAAGATGAAACTATACGAGTTTGGCCCTACCCGATCCATCCGCGTGCGCTGGACGCTCCAGGAACTGGAAGCGGATTTCGAGTCCATCCGCGTTAACCTACCGGCCGGCGAGCACTGTCGTTCCGAATTCCTCAAGATCAATCCCGCGGGAAAGATCCCTGTGCTCGTCGACGACGACCTGGTGCTCACCGAGTCTGTAGCGATCGTGCTCTATCTGGCGGAAAAATATTCCGATAGGGGGCTGCTGCCGGCCGGCCTCAACGAGCGCGCCGAGGTCAATCGCTGGTTGCTGTTCGCAGCGACGGAGTTGGAGCAACCGCTGTGGCGCATCGCGCGCCATACGACACTCTATCCGGAGGAACAGCGCTTGCCCGGCGACGTGACCCTCGCCACCGCCGAGTTCAAAGCCATGGCATCAGTGCTAGAAAAGCACATGCAAGGGCGGCAGTTTGTCGCGGGCGTTACCGTAAGCGTCGCGGATTTTGTGATGGCATACACGCTCGACTGGGGCAATGAGTACAACTTGCTGGACGATTGCCCGCAGCTGCTGGCCTATACAAAGCGGATGTACGCCCGGCCGCATGCACCGCCGCGCATCGCCGAAGCTTTCGCCGCAATTTCGTCGGAACAAAATTCTGCCCGTGACGCTGGTGAATTCAAAAGGTCCCCGGAGCGATACACGAAGAACTGAAGCGCGTCGACGCGGCTCTCTAAGCTAGTGTCGTTTGCTCAGAACTCGGGACAGCGTTTTTGAGGCTTTCGGAAATAATGTCGTCAAGATTTCCATTTCACCTTGAGTCATAACGTTGTGCAATTCGTTTTAAATAACTGTCGATGGGCCGATATCGTCTTTCCGCATATTTAGCTCGTGGACGATGGCGACGGAGGCGCGCTTGTGAACACGTGACGGATGGCTCGTCGCACGCAAGGAGCGGCGGATGAAAGACAATTGCGTAGCTTGAGTCGTCTTGAATCGAAGGATATTCTTGTAGCCATGCGTAGTGCAGAGTTTGGGGATCAGAACCCCGAGGCGTTGCGGGATCAGTATCAGGCCCTCTTGGAGGTCACGGAGTCTATCGCCTCCCATCGAGACCTATCCGAGTTGTTCCACGATCTCACCCAACCGCTGCGCAATGTGCTTCACTTCGACTACTTGAGCGTGAGGCTGCATGATCCACAGCGCAACGTAATGCGTATACAGATTTTGGAAAAATCCGCGCCCGGAGAGTTGGTTGCGGAATTGCCCGTCGACGAATCGCTCGCGGGTTTTGTATGGCAAACTCAGCAGGCTCTTTATATTGCCGACATTGAGCACGAAGTTCGCTTCCCCCGTGCGATGCAGAGGCTGCGCGAAAATCATCTCAAATCTTGCTGCTGTTTACCTTTGAGCACCGCGCACAGACGCCTGGGGGCTATGACCTTAGGCAGCGTTCGAGAAAAAGCGTATCAACCCACAGACTTTCGGTTTCTCGAGCAGGTTGCAAGGCAAGTGGCGGTGGCCATCGACAACGCGCTTAATTTTGACCACGCTCAGTCGCTTCAGAAGCAATTCAAGGGGGAGCGTGACCATTTGCGCCTGTTGTTAGAGGTTAACAACGCCCTGGTCTCGACCCTCAACTTGAGCGAGCTGCTTAACGCGGTATCCGTATCGCTGCGACCCCTGGTGCCACACGAATACGCGAGCCTATCCCTGTATGATCCCAAAACCGGGTGTCTGCAGGTCCATGCCCTAGATTTTCCGTTTGATAATAAACCCTATGAAGAATGTCTGTCGGTCCCGGTTGAGGGAACGCCGACCGGCTTGGCTTATTCGTCCCGCAAACCTGTGGTGCTTAACCGTGAGGGTCTTGAGCGCTTGCAGAGTGATATCTGTCGTTTGTTATTGGCGAGTAAAGTTCAATCGGTGTGTTGTTTACCGCTGATTTCGCACAACCGCGCCCTTGGAGCTTTGAACTTGGCGAGCCTGCAGGAAAATGCGTTCGAGCCGGACGATGTCCAGCTTCTAAACCAAGTCGCCTCCCAGGTCGCCATCGCCGTCGAGAACGCGCTTAATTTCGAGCAGGCGCAATCCGTGCAGCAACAACTCAAGGAAGAGCACGATCGCTTGAGGCTTGTGCTTGATGTCAATAACACAATCGTCTCGACGCTGGATTTGCGCGAACTGCTCAACGCCGTCTCGGCGTCGCTCCGGCGATTGGTGCCGCACGAGTATGCCAGCCTTTCGCTCTATGACGCCGAAACCCGGCGTTTGCAGATTCACGCGTTGGATTTTCCGGCCAGCAAGGGCCTGATCCAGGAAGGCCTCTGGATCCCTGCAGAGGGTACGCCTCACGGCCGAGCCTTATCCTCAGGTCAACCGCTCTTCGTAACCCTCCAGGAGATTGAACAATTTGAGCTTACGCCGCGTATCCGCGCGGAGGGCCTCAAGTCAGGGTGTTTCTTGCCTCTCATTTCGCGCGGCCGGCCCCTCGGCACCTTGGTGGTGGCGAGTTTACAAGCGGAGACTTTCCCGCAAAAAGATGCCGATTTGCTGCAGCATGTGGCCAATCAAATAGCCATCGGTGTCGAGAACGCGCTCGCGTACGGTAAAGTCGTGGATCGGGCCAACCAGCTTAGCGAAGAGAAGCTATACCTCCAAGACGAGATCCGCACCGAACACAACTTCGAAGAGATCATCGGTGAAAGTCCTGCCCTGAAAAAAGTCCTGGAACAGATACAGACGGTGGCGCCGACGGATTCAACCATTCTCATCCTAGGTGAAACCGGCACCGGCAAGGAGTTGATCGCTCGCGCCATTCACAATCTCAGCACGCGTCGCGAGCGGACACTCGTTAAGGTGAACTGTTCCGCTATTCCGACCGGCCTGCTGGAAAGCGAACTTTTCGGGCACGAGAAGGGAGCTTTCACAGGCGCCATTGCGCAACGCGTTGGCCGGTTCGAACTGGCCCACCGAGGCACGATTTTTCTGGACGAGATAGGCGATATCTCCATCGAGCTCCAACCCAAGCTCCTGCGCGTTCTCCAGGAACAGGAGTTCGAGCGGCTGGGAAGCACGAAAACGATACGCGTGGACGTTCGCCTGGTGGCAGCTACCAACGCGGATCTCGCGCAGAAGGTCGCTGACAATCAATTTCGTCTCGATCTGTTTTACCGGCTTAACGTGTTCCCGATTGTCATCCCACCGCTGCGCGAACGCAGAGAAGATATCCCTCTTCTCGTGCGTTACTTCGCCCAGAAATATGCGCGACGCATGAAAAAGCCGATTAATACGATTCCCATCAAAACGATGAGTACTCTGGTGGACTACCACTGGCCCGGCAATGTGCGTGAGCTCGAAAACTTCATCGAACGCGCAGTCATTCTTTCGCGTGGCGCGAACCTAGAAATTCCCGTTGCTGAGTTGAAACAAAAGGCCAAAGTCGCAGGGTCCTCCTCACCGAACGGTCTCGGTACCCTCGAGCAAGCGGAACGGGAGCACATCTCGCGCACTCTCAGTGAAACCAATTGGATCATCGGCGGGCCATCAGGTGCAGCTGCGCGCCTAGGCATGAAGCGGACAACACTCCAGTCCCTCATGAGAAGACTCGGCATCGCTCGTCCGACTAAACCCCGTACCACTGGGTTAAGTCAGTGACTTTGAGACCTTTGACTCTGGGAATTTAGAAGCATTCACACGAACCTGGCTAGTACGAAGAGAGCCGCTATTTCGGCATCCCTGCCGATAGGTCGGCATAGTGTTCGTCAATCCTCACTAGTTGTGGCGTGAACAATTCGTGATCATCCTAATTTTCGTTCTTATAGGTGCCACCCAAACTTTTGTGATCTGGCACAGCGCTTGCCGGGATTATTCCAGCGGAGCGGCTTTGAGAGATCCCATCGCCGGAGGAGTCAAAGCATGAGTGTGAAGTTTAGCGAAAAGGAGATTCGATTTCTAAACTACATGCGTATTGGCCGTTTAGCCACTGCGGATGGCGAAGCTATCCATTTAGTTCCTATCTGTCCCGTGTTTGACGGAAGTGTCTTCTACATGGCTACGCACGCGAAAACTCGCAAAGTCAGAAATCTTCGCAAGAACAACAAGGCGACCCTGCTTATTGATCAATACTCCGAGGACTGGATGCGTCATGTGGCAACTATGATGACGGGAACGGTAGACGTCATCGAGAAGGGCTCAGAATTTGAGAAGGCCAAGGCGCTGTTGGAAGCAAAGTTTCAGCAATACAACGAGCTGTTTCCCATAAAAGCAGGCGAAAGCGTTATCCTGTGCTTCAAGCCGACTAAGGCGGTGACATGGGACTACGTTGTGGGAGAACTTCACGAACCTCACTGACGCGAATACTCGCACTTGAGCTGGGTACGGCAGACGTCTTCGGCGGAAAATTGCGCGTCACAGATGTTTTAACTCGCGGCCGGCAAACAAAATAGAAGGTTGCTATGAGTGGTGCTAGTACGCTGAGCAGCGCACAATGGTTCCTCCGACTCTCGATCGCAGGTGGCTTCCTTTCATCTGTGGCCGATCGATTGGGTATTTTGGGTCCCCCGGGCACGCCAAACATAGCATGGGGCGCATGGGCACCGTTCGTCGAGTATGCCGGCAAGCTGAATTGGTTCGCCCCGGCACCAATCGTTTCTTTCCTGGCGTGGGCGGCTACGTTCGGTGAGATTGTCTTCGCTGTCGGCCTGATCGTGGGCTGGCAACTCCGCTGGTTCGCGCTTGGGAGCGGGCTCCTCTTGCTTTGCTTCGCGCTAGCGATGACCTTTGCTCTGGGGATTAAGGCACCCTTGAACTACTCAGTCTTCGCCGCTTCCGCTGGCGCGCTTTTTCTGGCGACATCGACACGGAGCAGCCTGCAAGCAAGCAAGTGCCATGGCTTTAGCACGTAAACCACGGAGTCTCATGAAGCAATCAGGCCATCAGCCACTTGATAAATCTCACGAAGAATTCTTCGCCGGGGGCGAACTCTCAGCCGCAGGTCGTTTCAGAACCGGCAAGCCGATGGCAAATGGAAGTATTACTACTGCGATGGCAGAGCCAATGGCCATCGGCAACTGGGAAATTCAACGGGTTAACTCCGTGATGGCCATTTGAGGAGCGACTATGAAGTTTCTTTGTCTTTCGTACTGGGATCAAAGGAGGTTTGACCTCATGTCTGAAAGCGAACGTGAGATCTTCATCAAGGAATGCTTCGCTTATGACAAGGTCCTCCGAAGGGACGGTCACTTCGTTCGCCTGGAGGTCCTGCAAAGTGCGCGGAGCGCAAAGACCCTGCACCCTCGGAGCGGCAAGGTGTCCATCACCGATGGTCCCTATGCTGAGACCAAAGAATAAATAGCGGTATTCTCTTGCTCGAAGCCGATGAGCTAAATCACACAGCTGAGTTAATGTCGAAGCATCCGGGTATTCGCGTGGCCGTTTTCGAGATTCGTCCGCTCGACGAGGAAGCTACAGCGAACGTCAATACCGCCGTGAACCAGTGAGCGAGCAATGGCGCCGGCGTTCATTCGACAAATATTGTCGACTCGGTAAGGCTGGGACTATTAATCACAACGATCAAGCAAGATCAACCCAAGCCCAGATAGGAGAAGGTTTATCGCTGACGAGAAACAACTGATGTTGTTTCTTTGTCGATTCTTAGGCATTCGCAAACGGCTACCGGATGAAAGAAGCAAATTAACCCTAATCCGACATTATTTCGAAGCGGCTCAGGCGATGAGCCCTACAGCCGTGGGCAATGGGACACAGCCTTGAGGGCCACCCCGCAATCCCCTGGG
>Ga0081455_10003238_pt1 | contig 18862 bp, 17 predicted proteins | sample TabmetS3T2R1_FD_70207 | JGI IMG/M metagenome (GOLD analysis project Ga0081455, IMG submission 70207) | Tabebuia heterophylla rhizosphere microbial communities from the University of Puerto Rico - S3T2R1 | ecosystem: Host-associated > Plants > Roots > Rhizosphere ... | reverse complement strand
GCGAGCCGCCCCCGGCTGCTGCTGCTCGACGAAGTCGCGAACGGCCTCGATGCGCGCAATCACGAGCGACTCATGCGCTTCCTCGCGCGCACCACGAGATCGGCGATGCCGTGGGTGCTCTCGACGCATCGCCTCCATGACGTGCCCGAGAGCGTGACACACCTGCTGGAGCTAGAGCGTGGCCGAATCCGGCAGCGCGGCGCGGCGGGTCCGGCGCAGGCACGCGAGTTGCTGCGACAGGAACGCGCGGAATTCCTCGCACGCAAGGGTGCGAGTCCGGCGCAGCGTGCGCCGCGCCGGCGGCGGCGCGGCCGCGTCCTCGTATCGCTGCGCCACGCGGACGTCCATGTCGACGAGGCACACATCCTTCATGACGTGAATCTCGAAGTGCGCGCCGGCGACTGCTGGGTCATCCACGGCGCGAACGGCTCGGGAAAGTCGACGCTGCTGCGCACGATCTACGGTGACCACGCCGTGGCGGCGGGCGGCGCCATCACGCGCGCGGGCGTGGTCCCCGGCGTGCCGCTCGAAGCATTCAAGCTGCGCACCGCCTTCATCGCGCCGCATCTTCAGACCTGGCACGCTCCAAAGATGCCCGTCATGGAAGTGGTCGCATCGGGACGGTACGCGAGCATCGGTCTCAACGACGCGATCACCGCCGCCGACCGGCGCCACGCCGAACGCGCGCTGCGGCGTTTCGGATTGTTCGGCTTGCGCGGGCGTACGCTCGCGGAGCTTTCCTATGGGCAGGCGCGTCGCGTGTTGTTTGCCCGGGCTTGGGTGCGCGAGCCCGTGCTCGCGCTGCTCGACGAGCCGTTCGCGGGGCTCGACCGTGCGACGCGCGCGGATCTCACGCGCCGGCTCAACGCGTGGCTCGCCGAGGGCGGCAGCTGCGCGCTCGCGACCCACCATCGCGACGAGTGGCCCGCGCGTACCACTCACGTGCTCGAGCTCGCAGCAGGGCGCGCCACTTCGCATCATCCGGGAGACGCATGAAGCCGTTGTCGTTTGGATTCCTCGTGATCTCACTCGCGCTGCTCGCCTTCGTCATCGTGCGCTACGGCGTGAGTCCGGAGCGTGTCGCCGTGCACCTCACGCCGGGTCCGACGCAACCGCAGGTGTCGCCGGCCGAGGCCGGCATCGATACCGTCGCGCTCGCGCAGGCCGTGGACTACGCGGCAAAACGCCATACACGCGCGTTGCTCGTCGGTCGCGGCGGGCATCTCGTGTTCCAGAAATACTGGGGCGACACGAACCTCGATACGGTCGTCGAGCTCTCGGGATTCACGCCGGCACTCGCGGCGATCGCGACCGGCAGCGCCATCAACGACCGTCTCATCGCGAGCATCGATCTGCCCGCCGCGCATTACCTGCCGTCGCTCGTTCCGGGCAACGCGTCGATCCGCGATCTGCTGTCGGTGCGCGAGGGGACGCCCGAGTTCGAGCACGACGTCGATGCGCTCGCGCGCCTGCTCGAAAAGGTGACGGGCAAGGACTATCCGCAGCTCATCGCCGAGCGCATCTGGACGCCGCTCGAAGGCGGAGAATTCGCGCTCGTGCACCGCGGGCGCGATGCGCCGGTGCGAGCCGACTGCTGCATCCGCGCGCGGCTCGCCGACTGGATGCGCATCGGCGAAGTGCTCGCGAACGATGGCATCTTCGAAGGCAACCAGCTCACGCCGCCGCATTTCGTCAAGCAGATGCTGACGCCATCGAGCAAGGAATCGCCGACGGGCTTCTTCACCCACGTCGACGGCGTGTTCGCGGCGCACGACCTCGCGCGCCTCGAGTCGCGCGGCGGGAACCGGCTGTGGGTCGTGCCCTCGCTGCGGCTCGTGATCCTGCGCTACGGCCGCGACCCCGGCGCCGCCGGCTGGGACGAGGCGATGATTCCCGACACGATCATCCGCGGCACCGAGGGCTGGAAGCCGCCCGTCGTGGGCGAGGGTGCCGACCCGAAGTTGTTTGCTCCGCACTGACGGCTCGCGCTTGTAGAAAGGGCTTTTCGCGCGATGTAGTTTGTTCTGCGCGTCCTACACCCGGACCGACGCGACGTCTCAGCCTTACGACGGCTCGTATCCATTCGACGACAGTCGGCCGCCTGCACGTGCAGATTGCGCGCAGGGCGGTGCGATTCGCTGCGCGTGTGATGACGCTGGCCCACGGCTTGCAACTCCCCCGGACAGTGCCCCATCGTCAGGGAGTATTTGCAATGTCTGGTGACTTCTCTCAGTCCGCGCGCCGTCTCGGCCCGTGGCTTGCCATGTTGTTAGGTACGGGTCTCGCGGGATGCGGTGGTGGAGGCGATTCCTCCGACCCGCCGCAGCAATCGCAGGATCCGCCCACCAATCCGACACCGCCGGCGGAGACGTTGCCGCCGCTGTCGGCGACCGTCGTCGACCTCAACGACAATCATGCTGTCGGCGCCGATCACTGGCCTGAAGGCGCGACGTCCGATGGCGCACAAGGCCAGACCGTGGGCGGGCTCGATTGCCTCGCGAACATGCCCGAGACCTACCACGTGCACACGCACCTCTCGATCTTCCTCAACGGCGAGGCGCTCGCGGTGCCGGGTCACGTGGGCATCGTGCAGCAGAGCGGGGGTACGGAGTGCTTCTACTCGGTCCACACGCACGACAAGTCGGGCAAGTTGCACGTCGAGGCCGCGGCGGCCGGCATGTTCACGCTCGGGCAGTTCTTCGCGGAGTGGGGCGAGACGCTCGACTCGGCCAACATCGCCGGGCTGACCGGCATGCCGGTCGTGGTCTACGTGACCGACGATGGCAAGGTGACCAAGGCGACCGGCGACTGGCACGACATCGAGCTCAAGTCGCATCGCGAGATCACGATCCAGGTCGGAACCGCGATCACGGAGATTCCGAACTTCACGTGGGCCGCGAACTGAGGGCGGCCCCGGGTTCGTTTCGCCGGACGGGTCAGTCGAAGCTCATCCCGGTTTCGAAGATCGAGACGGCCTGGCCCACGATCCAGACGCCGTCGAGCTTGTGCTGATCCCCGTTCGGGGCGAACTCGAGCTCGACGTCGACCCGGCCCGCGCGGTGCACGTAGTGACCTTGTGCGCCCGTAAAGCGCACCGTGGTCGCGGTCAGCGGCAGCAGCTTCTGCTCGGCGAGGTACGCGCCTAACAAGCCGTGCGCGTTGCCGCTGACCGGATCCTCGGGAATCCCGAGCGCGGGGCAGAACATGCGCGACTCCGTGAGGCAACCCGTGAGCGCGTGCGACAGCGTGAACACGAAGAACCCCGCGGCGCCGAGCTGCGCCGAGAGCGTGGTGAGGCGCGAGAAGTCGGGCTTGAGCTGACGCAGCTGCTCGCTGCCGCGCACGCCGATGAGGAGGCGCGTACCCGTGCCGCCGACGATGCGCAGCGGGCAGCGCGTGTCGATGTCGCCCGTGGAGAGCGCGAGCGCGTCGAGCACGGCGAGACGTTCACGATCGTTGAGCTCGCGCCCGAGCGGCGGCGCCGGCTGGCGCACGGCGATGCGGCGCGCTGCGCCTTCACCGCGTACTTCCACGTCGACGAGACCCGATTTCTGTTTCTGCCGCACGCGCCCGCTCTTCGCGGGATGCGCGAGGCCGTCGCGCGACAGCACGAAATGCGTGGCGACCGTCGCGTGACCGACGAAGCCCGCCTCGGTGCGCGGCGTGAAAAAGCGCACGCGCAGGTCGTGGTCGTTGCCGTCGGGCTTGAGAACGAACGCCGTGTCCGCGTTGTTGAGCTCGCGCGCGATCGCGAGCATCTCGCCATCGGAGAGCGAGTCCGCGTCGAGCACGACGCCTGCGGGATTGCCCGTGAACCGGTCGGTCGTGAAGGCATCGACCTGGAAGATGCGGATGAGGCGGCTCATGCGGGCGGCGAATTCTACCCGCAAACCCGCGTGACTCAAGGTCGTTTTCCGTTACCATGTGCCGCACCTCGGGGTGGCCGGATTTCCGGCCTGAGACGCGGATGGGCCGCGAACCCGTAGAACCTGATCCGGCTAGTACCGGCGGAGGGATAGGAATGTCTCGCTCGTTCACCGCGTTCGCGGTTCCACTCTTGTTTGTCACATTCGGGGCGTACGCCGCCGACGCTTCTCTCGAAGAAGTCATCGTCACGGCCGACCTGCGCGATCGTGATCTCTCGAAGCTGCCCGCGAGCGCGACGGTGCTCGACGCGGAGACTTTGCGCATCGCGGGCGTGCAGCACTTCGAAGACGTGCTCGGCCTCGTGCCCAATCTCAACTGGTCCGCGGGCACTTCGCGACCGCGCTTCTTCCAGTTGCGCGGTATCGGCGAGCTCGAACAGTGGCAGGGCGCGCCGAATCCTTCGGTCGGATTCCTCATCGACGGCATCGATTTCTCGGGCGTCGGAATGCCCGCGACTCTCGCGGACGTCGATCGCATCGAAGTGCTGCGCGGACCGCAGGGCACGGCGTATGGCGCGAACGCGCTCGCGGGGCTCATCGCGGTCAACACGCGCGCGCCGTCGCGCGATCCCGAGTTCGACGGCGACGTCACGTTTGGCGATCACGACACGCGCGGCATCACGGGTGTCGTCGGGGGGCCGATGGGCGACGACACGGCGGCCTGGCGCTTCGTCGCGAACAACTATCGCAGCGACGGCTTCCGGCGCAACGTCTATCTCGGCCGCGACGACACCAACGGCTACGACGAGAGCACCGCACGACTGCGCGTGCACACCGATCCGACCGACCGGCTCGCGTTCGATGTCACGGCGATGTGGGTCGACCTCGACAATGGCTACGACGCGTTCTCGCTCGACAATTCGCGCATCACCCATTCGGACAAGCCGGGCCAGGACACGCAGCTCGTGCATGCGGCCGCAGCGCGGCTCGCCTACCGCGGCGATGCCGTCGACGTCGTCAGCCTCACCACGTTCGGCGACTCGCGCAGCGTCTATTCGTTCGACGGCGACTGGGGCAACGACCGCGACTGGGGCGTGAACGCGCCGTACGACTACTTCGAGCGCTTCGATCGCGACCGCGAGACCGTGAGCTCCGATCTGCGCGTGCTGTCGCACGCTTCCGTCGACGATGGCGCGGCACTGTCGTGGCTCGCGGGTGCGTATGCGCTGCGCACGTCGGAAGACGTGGCGCAGAATGACGTGTACCACGACCTGCTGTTCGGCGATGGCGACGTCACGCTCGACAGCCGCTATCGCGCGACGAATGTCGCCGCGTATGGCGAGCTCGAATTGCGGCTCGGTGCGGCCGACGTGCTGTCCGTCGGCGCGCGTGTCGAACATCGTTCGGCCGACTACGACGATTCCGATGGCGCGAGCTTCTCGCCCGACGAGACGATGGTCGGCGGCACGCTGAGCCTGCGCCACGATTTCGCGGCACGTCGCAGCGGTTACGTCACGCTCGCGCGCGGCTACAAGGCCGGCGGTTTCAACATCGGCGCCGACGTCCCCGCGGACCATCGCAGCTTCGATGCGGAGATCCTGCACAGCATCGAGGTCGGGATGCGCGCCCGGGCGGACGCCGTAGCCCTCTCGGGTGACGTCGCACTCTTCTATATGCGGCGCGAGTCGCAGCAGGTTCCCACGGGCGAGCAGCTCGTACCGGGGAATCCCCTGAGCTTCGTCCTGTTCACCGACAACGCCGCGCGCGGCGAGAACTACGGGCTCGAGGGCGCGGTGCGCTGGCGACCGTCGAGCGCATGGTTGCTAGACCTGGGCGGCGCGATCCTGAAGACGCGATACCTCGGTTACCGGTTCAACGACCGCAATCTCGACGGCCGCGAGCAGGCACACGCGCCCGAGTACCAGTACGACCTCGGCATCGAATACCGGCATCCGGCCGGCGTCTTCGCGCGTATCGATTTCGCCGGTCTCGACGACTTCTACTTCGATGCGTCGAACGACGAGCGCGCGCCGGCGCGAGTGCTCACGCACCTCAAGGCGGGTTACTCAGGGAAACACTGGCGCGCGGAAGTGTGGGTGCGGAATCTTTTTGACAGGTACTATTCGCAGCGGGGATTCCGCTTCGGCAACGAGCCGCCGGATTTCGCACCGACGCGTTACGTCGAGGCCGGGGATCCGCGCCAGGCCGGCGTGACGGTCGCGTACTCATTCCGTTGACGGAGAAGAGATGAAAATCGGCGTCGAGATCAGTCTGTACCCGCTGCGCAACGATTTCATTCCGCCGATCCGAGGATTCATCGAACGACTGAACGCCGACGGTCGCTTCAAGGTGCTCACGAACGACATGAGCACGCAGATCTTCGGGTCCTACGACGACGTCATGAGCGCGCTCACGCGGGAGATTCGTCCCACGTTCGAGAGCGACGGCAAGTCCATTTTCGTCATGAAGGTCCTCGGTCCCCTCGGCTGAGCCCGCGTCGCAGTTCCCACGTGACGATGCGTGACGTAGCACTCGAGCTGCTGAACATCGTGGCGCTGGCCACCGGTGTGGCCTACGCCGTGCTCGCCGCGCGCCGTAATCGCCTGTGCTGGATCGCGGGCGCCGTCGCGTCCGGGGCCGCCGCGTTCCTCTCCGCCGTCAACAAACTACCGATGCAAGCGGCGCTGCAGGTGTTCTACGTCGGCATGGCGGCTTATGGCTGGTGGAGCTGGTCGCGCAATTCGAGCGAAGGCGAGCTCGCCGTCGGGGTGTGGCCCGTCGCGGCACATCTCGTCGTGGCCGCGGTGCTCGTCGCGCTGTCGTTCGTCACGGCCAGGTGGCTCGAGCCCGGCAGCTTCGCCGCCTGGCCGCTGCTCGATTCGTTGACGACGTGGTTCAGCGTGTTCGCGACCTGGCTCGCGGCGCGCGCGCGCCTCGAGAACTGGATCTACTGGATCGTGCTCAACGCGGTCATGGTGTTCCTGTTCTTCGCGCAACGCGTGTGGGGCATGGCGCTGCTCAGCGTCTTCCTGACGGTGATCGCCGTGGCCGGGTTCGTCTCCTGGCAACGCAAGTTCCGTGCGCAGGTCACAGCGGCGGTGCCGGCGTGATCGGCGGCGCGCTGCTCCAGCACGTTCCCGGTTGTGAGGACGGCGAGGCGCCGTACTCGCAGGAGCTCATCGCCGGCGGCAAGGTCAACCGCAGCTTCCTGGTGCGCACGCGTCGCGGGCGCTTCGTCGTCCGGCTCAACGAGAACTCGGCGACGGATCCCGGCCTCGACCGCGAACGCGAGCTCGTCATCCACGGCCTCGCGGCGAACGCGGGACTCGCACCGCACATCATCCATGCGACGCCGGATCGCTCGTGCCTCATCACCGAGTATCTCGAAGGCCGCATCTGGACGCCGCACTACTTCTCGCGCATGCGCGACCTGCGGTCGCTCGGCCTGCGCCTGCGCACGCTGCACGGACTCCCGCCGCCGTCCGTGCCGCGCTTCGACCCGCTGGCTGCCGCGCGCCGGTATGCGGACGCCATCGCGCACAGCGAGCCGCAGGAACACGCGCGCCTGCAATTGTTGTTAGACACCGGCGCGGCGGCGCTCGCACGCTCGGGATCGGCGGCGCGCCCGGCGGCGATCGTGCACAGCGACCTGCACCACGGCAACGTGCTCACGGCCGATCGCATCTACTTCATCGACTGGGAGTACGCGCAGGTCGGCGATCCACTGCTCGACCTCGCGTGCATCGTCGCCTACTCCCCGCGCGCGGTCGCGCACGGCGCCCTGATGCTCGAGGCTGCGGGACTCGCGGATCGTGGCGTCACCCCCGCGATGCTCGCGGACCTCGCGAGCGTGTTCACGCTGCTCACCTATCTCTGGTATCGCGCCCGCCGCGTGGCGCGCACGGTGCCGGCCACCGACCTCCAGCTCGAGTCGACGGCACTGCGGCGCATTCTCGCGCTGGCGCCCGACGGTCAACCTCGGCACACTAGCGCCCCGAATTCGGGTGACATGGGCCGGGCTGGACAGAGGAATGACGACGATTCAGGTGATTGATCGCGATGGGGTATCCCACGAAGTCGAGGCAAAACCCGGCCTCAAGGTGATGGAAGTCCTGCGCGAGCTGGACTACGGCGTGGCCGCCATTTGCGGCGGCATGTGTTCCTGCGCCACGTGCCATGTCTACATCGATCCCGCCTGGGTCGACAAACTTCCGCCGCCGATGTCCGACGAGCGCGATCTTCTGTCGGAATTGACCCATCGGCGCGAGAACTCGCGTTTGTCCTGCCAGGTCGAAATAACGACGGCGCTCTCGGGACTCACGCTCACGATCGCCGAGGACGAATAGCCCGGCAAACGCCGCGGTTGCGGAGGTCGTGATGCAGTCGACGACGTGGATGATCGCCTTCGCGGCCATCGGTGGCCTCATCGCCGCGTATCGCATCTGGCAGAACCTGCAGAAGCTGCGCCAGCGCCAGAACGACTCCTGGGACGAACGCCTCATCGACCAGCTGCGCAAGCGCGGCAGCGATCCGTTCAAGCCGCACGACGTGGATTTCTTCCTCGCGTTTCCCGCGCAGGAAGCCGCCGAGCGGCTCGCGAACCGGCTGCGTGGCGACGGCTTCGATGCCGACGTCGTCGATCGACCCGAGAACGGCGACCTGCGTTTCAGCCTGCATGCGCACAAGTCGATGAAGCTCACCGTGCCCGACATGAAGGAGCTGTCGCGCAAGCTCACCGACGCGGCGGCGGAGCTCGGCGGGCGCTACGACGGCTGGTCGGCGAAGGAAGTCCCGCGCGAGGCCGGACCTCACTAGCCACCGCCGTTCGCGGGCTACTTCTTCTCGGTCTGCTTCTTCACGGCCTCGGCGGCGGCCTTGATCGCGTCGGGATCGCCGAGGTAACCACTCCTCACGGGCTTCAGGTTTGCGTCGAGCTCGTACACGAGCGGCACGCCCGTCGGGATGTTGAGCTCGGTGATTTCCGCCTCGCTCACGTCGTCGAGCATCTTCACCATCGCGCGCAACGAATTGCCGTGCGCGGCGACGAGCACGTTCTTGCCGGCCTTGAGCTCCGCGACGATGCGGTCGTTCCAGAACGGCAGTACGCGGGCGAGCGTGTCCTTGAGCGACTCGCAGGCGGGCAGCACGCGCGGATCGAGGTTCGCGTAGCGGCGATCGTTGACGGGATGACGCGCGTCGCTCGTCTCGAGCGGCGGCGGCGGGATGTCGTAGCTGCGGCGCCAGATCTTCACCTGCGCCTCGCCGTGCTTCTCGACGGTCTGCGCCTTGTTGAGACCCTGCAGCGCCCCATAGTGGCGCTCGTTGAGGCGCCAGCTGCGCTCGACGGGCAGCCACATGAGATCCATCTCGTCGAGCACGATCCACAGCGTGCGGATCGCGCGCTTGAGCACCGACGTGAACGCGACGTCGGGCACGAGTCCCGCCTTGCGGATCTCGACACCCGCGGACTTCGCCTCGAGACGGCCCTGGTCGGACAGATCGACGTCGTGCCAGCCGGTGAACAGGTTCTCGACGTTCCAGGTGCTCTGTCCGTGGCGGACGAGGATGAGCTTTCCTGGGTTTGACTTGGCGGGCATGCGCGCTCCTGGATGAGAAGAGGCGCGATGTTACCCGAAACACGAGCCCGTTCAGCCGGCGGGCGGCACCGCGTGATCCGCGAGACCGCGCGCGCAGCGGATCGTGCCGTCGCGACGCGCCGCCGCGAGCAGCGCGAGATTCGCCGGCAGCGCGGCGCGCGAGGCGGGCGGATGGTGCAGGTGGACCGCGATGCCGCCGAACAGCAGCGACCGTCGGCGCACGCCGGCATTCCCGAGCCTCACGGCGATCTCCTTGTCCTCGGGACCCCAGCCGACGAACTGCTCGTTGAAGCCGTTGACGCGTTCGAGATCGTCGCGCCAGTAACCCTGGTTGCAGCCCTTGAGCGAGATGAGGCGGTTCGCGACGCCGCCGAGTGCGCGGGCGAGCACCGTCGAGCGCAGTAGATAGGCGCGTCGCAGCACGCCCAGGCCGGCCGACGCGGGCCCCACGTGCCGCAACGGGTCGGCGAGCAGCGACCGCGTTAGCGACTCGTCCGCGAGCACGCGCACACCCTGCGTAAAGCAGCCGCGGCGCGCGAATCTCGCATGATCGGCGACGAATTGCGGGTGCAGCAGCATGTCGCCGTCGACGAATACGAGGTAGTCGGCGCGCGTCGCGGCGATCGCGAGATTGCGCAGGCGCGCGAGTCTGAAGCCCTCGTGCGGCTGGCTCACCCAACGCAGCGGCGCGGGTGCGAGCGGGGCGTGACGCCTGACGACTGCACGCGTCTCGGGCGTCGAGCCATCGTCGGCGACGAGGATTTCCGCGGGCGCCTTGCGCTGATGCTTCACGCTCGCGAGCACCGCGGCGAGCGCGTCGGGGCGCTCGTACGTGGTGATGACGAGCGCGAGCCGCAACGCGTCAGTGCGCGGAGAGGCTGCGCACGGCGTCGACGCCCACGGTGAGCGTCGCGAAGTCGGCCGTGCCCGCGCGCATCTCGGTGAGCGTGCGTTTCCAGATCGCGAGCGCGTCGCCGCGCTGCGCGCTCCACCGCCCGATGCGCTCGCGCATGCTGCGTCCCTTCAGGCGCAAGACCTGCAACGTGAGCGCGCGATGCGCGCGCATCGCCGCGTCGCGCAGCCCGGTGCGGGCCGTCGCCTGCCACGAGCCGTCGACGCTCAACCGGTCGATCTCGGTGTGCAGCCAGTCGAGACCGAGCTCGACGCCGAGCTCGAAGTACGCGCGCGCCACGTCGCCCACGGGCGCGCCCTGGTCCTGCGCGAGCGCGACGATGTCGAGCGCGGGCTCGAGCACCGCGAGGCGCGCGACGGCGTGGGCGAGCCGGTCGTTCACGCCGCTGCCCGCGAGCTCGGCGAGCGCGGTGTCGTGCGCGAGACGCGCCGTGCCGCCGATGACGTCGTCGACGACCGCGGCAAGCTTCTCGACGCCCGGCCTGAGCTCGCGCACCGCATTCTCGATGTGGAGGTTCTTGCCGCGTTCGCGCAGCAGCCAGTAGCTCGTGTGCCGCAGCAGCCTGGCCGCGCGATAGAACATGCCGTACTGCACGCCGGCGGGCACGGTGTTGTCGAGTGCCTCGATGTCGGCCCACAGGTCGCGCATCGAGAACAGCTCGCGCGCGATGGTGTAGGCGCGCGCGATCGCCGCCGGATCGGCGCCCGTGTCTTCCTGCGCGCGCGTGACGAACACGGGGCCCATGCGGTTCACGAGGCTGTTCGTCGTCTGCGTCGTCACGATTTCGCGGCGCAGGCGATGGCGGCGGATCTCACGTGGATAACGCTTGCGCGTCGGCGCCGGGAAGTAGCGCTGCACCTCGCTCGCGAAGTACGGATCGTCGGGCAGGTCGGAGTCGAGCAGGTGGTTCGACAGCCATAGCTTGCTGTAGGCGAGCACTACGGCGAGCTCGGGCCGCGTGAGACCGAGACGCTGCTTGCGGCGTTCCGCGAACTCATCCTCGGCGGGCAGGAACTCGATGGCGCGGTTGAGGTGGCCGCCACGCTCGAGCGCGCGGATGAGGCTCTGGTATTCCGTGAGGCGCTCCGGCGCGCGCTGCTCGAGCACCGACAGAGCCTGGCCCTGCAGGTAGTTGTTGCGCAGGACGATGCCGGCGACTTCGTCGGTCATGCTCGCGAGCAGCTTGTCGCGCGCGGCGCGCGTGAGGCCGCCCTTGCGGGCGACGTCTGCGAGCAGGATCTTGATGTTCACCTCGACGTCGGAAGTGTTGACGCCGGCGGAATTGTCGATGAAGTCGGTGTTGATGCGGCCGCCGCGCTCCTCGCATCCGAGCCGCGCGTATTCGACGCGACCGAGCTGCGTGCAGCCGAGGTTGCCGCCTTCGCCGACGACCTTCGCGCGGATCTCGCGGCCGTCGGCGCGGATCGCGTCATTCGCGCGGTCGCGCGCCTCGACGTTGCTCTCCTCGCGCGCTTTCACGTAGGTGCCGATGCCGCCGTTCCACAGGAGGTCGACGCGCGCGCGCAGGATCGCGCGCATCACCTCGACCGGGGTCGCGCTCTCGGCCGTGAGATCGAGCAGCTTGCGGACCTCGGGCGCGAGCGGGATCGATTTCGCGGCGCGCGGCCACACGCCGCCGCCGCGCGAGATGAGCTTGCGCGAATAGTCGTCCCAGCTCGAGCGCGGTAGTTTGAACAGGCGCTCGCGCTCGCGGAAGCTCGCGGCCGCGTCGGGATTCGGATCGATGAAGATGTGCCGGTGATCGAACGCCGCGACGAGCCGGATGTGCTTCGACAGCAGCATGCCGTTGCCGAACACGTCACCCGACATGTCGCCGATGCCCGCGCAGGTGAAGTCCTGCGACTGGATGTCGACGCCCATCTCGCGGAAGTGGCGCTTCACGCACTCCCACGCGCCGCGCGCCGTGATGCCCATGCCCTTGTGGTCGTAGCCCGCGGAGCCGCCCGAGGCGAACGCATCGCCGAGCCAGTGGCCGTACTCGATCGAGATCGCGTTCGCGATGTCGGAGAACGTGGCCGTGCCCTTGTCTGCTGCGACGACGAGATACGCGTCGTCACCGTCGCGGCGCACGAGGTTGGGCCGCACGGCCGTCTTGCCGTCGACGATGTTGTCCGTGACGTCGAGCAGGCCGCGAATGAAGGTCTGGTAGCTCGCGATGCCTTCCTTCATGACGTCTTCGCGCGAGCCGCCGACCGGCAGGCGCTTCGGATAGAACCCGCCCTTCGCGCCGACCGGCACGATGACGGTGTTCTTGACGTTCTGCGCCTTCATGAGGCCAAGCACTTCGGTGCGGAAGTCCTCGCGGCGATCGGACCAGCGCAGGCCGCCGCGCGCGACGTAGCCCATGCGCAGGTGCACGCCCTCGACGCGCGGGCTGTAGACGAAGATCTCGAACTTCGGCCGCGGCAGCGGCAGCTCCGGGATCGCGTGCGGGTCGAGCTTGAAGGAGACCCAGCTCTTGGGCGTGCCGCCGGGCAGGACCCCGCCTTCCATCGTTTGATAGTAGTTCGTGCGCAGAGTCGCGCGCACGACGGATAGATAGGCGCGCAGGATCCGGTCCTCGTCGAGGCTCTGGACCTTCTCGAGACCGTTCTTGATCGACTTCGCGATGCGCTCGGCCGCGGCCTCGCGCTGCTTGCCGTCGAGCGCGAACTGCGTCTGGAACAGGCGCACGAGCTGGCGCGCGATCGGCGCCTGCGCGACGAGCACGCGCTCCATGTACGCCTGGCTGAACGGAATGCCCGTCTGCAGCAGGAAGCGGCAGTACGCGCGCAGCACGACGATCTCGCGCGCCGACAGCGACGCGCACAGCAGCAGGCGGTTGAAGCCGTCGTTCTCGATCTCGCCGCGCCATGCGGCGAGGAATGCTTCCTTGAACAGGGGTTCGAGCGCGGTGACGTCGGGACGCTTGAGGTCGCGCGCCTCGAGCTCGAAGTCCTGGATCCACAGCTGCGGCACACCCATCGCGAGCTGGTAGGGATGCTCCGCGAGCACGCGCAGCCCGAAGTTCTCGAGCATGGGCAGGATGTCCGAGATCGAGATGGGATCCGCGGCGGCCTGCAGGATGCGCAGATGCAGGCGCGCGGGCATGTTGCCGGCGCGCAGGTTGATCTGCGGCGTCGCCGGATTCGCGGCGAGCGCCTCGAGATCGTCGATGTCCGCGAGCGCCTGCGCGGGCTCCACGTCGGCGCGGTACGCGGGCGGAAATGCGCGTGCGTAGCGCAGCGCGCGCTCGACGTCGCCACCGCCGACGTTGCGCGCGATCAGCGTCTGCTGCACGCGGTCTTCCCAAGTGGCGGCGGCCGCGGAGATCTCGGCCTCGATGTCGGCCACGTCTTCGACGGGCGGTACGCCCTGCGGCGTATGCACGAGCAGGTGCAGCCGGGCGAGCGTGGAGTCCGAGATCTGCACCTGCGACTCGACGTGTGCCCCGCCGAAGCGCTCGCGCACGATGCGCTCGATGCGCTCGCGCACCTCGGTGTTGTAGCGGTCGCGCGGGACGTAGACCAGGCAGGAATAGAAGCGCTCGTACTGGTCGCGCCGCACGAACAGGCGCACGCGGCGGCGTTCGTAGAGATTGACGATGCCGCGCACGCTCGCGATGAGGTCGGCCGTCGAAGTCTGGAACAGCTCGTCGCGCGGAAACGTCTCGATGACGTTGACGACGGATTTCGCGTCGTGGCTTTGCGCGGGCAGGCCGAAATGCTGGATCACGGCGTCGAGCTTCCGGCGCAACAGCGGAATCTCCGCGGGCGGCTTGTGATAGGCGCTCGAGGTCCAGAGTCCGAGGAAGCGGTGCTCGCCGTTCACGTTGCCCGCGGCGTCGAAGGTCTTCACGCCGACGTAGTCGAGATAGCTCGCACGATGCACCGTGGAGGTGGAATTCGCCTTCGTGAGCACGAGTAGGTCGGGCGCGCGCGCCTGCTCGCGCAGGTGACCCGTGAGCACGATGGGCGGCGGCGTCCTGCGAGTCGATTCGGTGCGCAGGATGCCGAGCCCGCTGTCGGCGTCGCGCACGAGCGCGTCGCGCGCTCGGCCGCGCTTGAGGTGGTAGTAGCGATAGCCGAGGAACACGAAGTGGCCGTCGTGCATCCACGCGAGCAGCGCGCGGGCCTCGGCCGCATGCGATTTCGGCACGGGCAGCGTCGCGCGATCGAGCTCGTGGGCGACGGCACGCGCGCGTTCGAGCATCGGGCGGAAGTCGGCGACGGCCTTGCGTACGTCGTTGAGCGCGACGTGCAGCCGTTTCAGCAGCGCGCGCGCGTGCGCCTCGTCGCGCGGCCGGTCGATTTCCATGAGCTGCCACGACTCGGGGCGCGAGTCGCGGCCTTCGACTCCGATGGCACGCAAGCCGCCGGCGCCGTCACGGCGCACGCCGAGCACGGGATGCACGAGCAGGTGCACCGCGATGTTCATCTGGCTGAAGACGATGCCGAGCGAATCGACGAGGAACGGCATGTCCGGCGCGACGACGCGCACGGTGGCGCGATGCGCGGCGGTCGGCGCCCGCGGATCGAGCGGCGGCGCGAGCTCGACGAGCACGCGCTGCCCGGGGCGGCGCCGTCCGGACTCGAGATGCGCGAGTGCGGCCGCGGACAGGTCCGCGGGGGCATGGGCGCGCAGGTCTTCCTCGGCGACGCCGCGGAAGAACGAGCGCACGAAGTCGCGCGTGAGCTCGCGGCGTGCAACGGGAACCTGGCGGAGGGCGTTCGCGACTATCTTTTCGATGAGTGCGAGACGGGCGGCGGGAATCTTGCCGAGCATTCAGGACCCCAAAAGATGAGCGAGGGAAGAGAGGTGAGTGCCGGAGGCGCGCGATTATACAGGTCGACGCTGCGGGTTCGTGTCAGTCCGTCTTCGCGGGACCGAGCTCGACGGCCCGGCCTAGCAACACGCGCAGGATGCGGTCGAGCGTCGCGCGATCGCGCCGGGACAACGGTGTCATGAGACTGCGCTCGTAATCGAGCGCCAGTGGAACGACGCGCGCGTAGACGCGCGTGCCGGCCGTCGTGAGCTCGAGATGCGTGCGCCGGCGATCCGTCGCGGCCGTTGTGCGGCGCAGCCGGCCGGCACCGAGCAGCGCCGCGACGGCGCGGCTCACCGCGACCTTGTCCATGGCCGTACGGGCGGTCACCTCGGCGGCCGAGAGCCCCGGATTCGCCGCGAGGACGGCCATGACCCGCCATTCGGGGATCGACAGCCCGAAATTCAGGAAGTAGGCCGCCGCGATAGCCGAGCTCACGGTGTTGGACAGCACCGACAGCCGATACGGCACAAATCTGTCGAGATGGAGTTTCGGTGGCTTCGCCATTGGTTACAATTGAAACTAAATCAATTTCGTTCCGGAGGCCAGAGAAATGGCTGCCAATTCCGCGCCGTCGAATCCCATGGGGACCGACGGCTTCGAGTTCGTCGAGTACACGGCGCCCGATCCGCAGGCGCTGCGCGACCTGTTCGAGCGCCTGGGGTTCCCGGTGGTCGCGCGCCACCGCCGGAAAAACGTCACGCGGCACTCGCAGGGCGACATCAACTTCATCATCAACGCGGAGCCGGATTCGTTCGGCCAGCGCTTCGCGCAGGCCCACGGCCCGTCCGTGTGCGCGATGGCGTTCCGCGTCAAGGACGCCACGGCCGCGTTCGAGCGCGCCATCGCGCTCGGCGCCGAGCCGTACCGCGCGGCGGTGGGCCCGATGGAGCTCAACATCCCGGCCATCATCGGCATCGGCGGTTCGCTCATCTACTTCGTGGATCGCTATGGCGAGCAGTCCATCTACGACGTCGACTTCAAGCCCGTCGCCCCGAGCGCGGTGCCGCCGGCCGGCCTCACGTACATCGACCATCTCACGCACAACGTGCACCGCGGCAACATGGACAAGTGGACGGCGTTCTACGAGAAGCTGTTCAACTTCCGCGAGATCCGCTACTTCGACATCGAAGGCAAGAAGACGGGCCTGTTCTCGCGCGCGCTCACGAGCCCCTGCGGCAAGATCCGCATCCCGATCAACGAGTCGCAGGACGACAAGTCGCAGATCGAGGAATACCTGCGCGAGTACAAGGGCGAGGGCATCCAGCACATCGCGCTCGCGACCGACGACATCTACCGGACGGTCGACGTCCTGCGCTCACGCGGCGTCGCGTTCCAGGACACGCCCGATACCTACTATGAGGGCATCGACAAGCGCGTCTCGGGGCACCGTGAGAACGTCGGCGAGCTCGAGAAGCGCCGGATCCTCATCGACGGCAATGGCGCGAACGAAGAGGGCATCCTGCTGCAGATATTCACGGCCAACGTGATCGGGCCCATTTTCTTCGAGATCATCCAGCGGAAGGGAAACCAGGGTTTCGGCGAAGGGAATTTCAAGGCATTGTTCGAGTCCATCGAACTCGACCAGATCCGCCGGGGTGTCATTTGAGTCTCGAGCTCTACCAGTTCTGGCGTAGCTCCGCGTCGTACCGCGTGCGCATCGCGCTCAATCTCAAGTCGCTGCCTTACGTCACGCATGGCGTCCACCTCACGAAGGATGGCGGCGAGCAGTGGAAGGCGGCCTACAAGGAAGTGAATCCCCAGAGCCGCGTGCCGACGCTCGTGCACGACGGCCAGCGATTCACGCAGTCGCTCGCCATCATCGAGTACCTCGACGAGGTGTTTCCCGGCACGCGGCTGATCCCGAAGGATCCCGTCGATCGCGCGACCGTGCGCATGCTGTCGCAGATCATCGCGTGCGACATCCAGCCGCTGCAGAACACGAGCACCACGAAATACCTCAAGGACGTGTTCAATCTCGGCGAGGACGCGATCACCACCTGGCTGCGCGAATGGATCTCGCGCGGGCTCGACGCGTACAACGCGCATCTCGCGCGCGACCCCGTGCACGGCAAGTTCTCGCATGGCGACACGCCGACGATGGCCGATTGTTGTCTCGTGCCGCAGCTGTATGCCGCGCAGCGTTTCGGCATCGAGCCCGCGAAGTACCCGCGGCTGGCATTGATAGGCGAGAACTGCGCCGCGCTGCCCGCGTTCCAGCACGCGCATCCGTCGAAGCAGCCCGATGCCCAGTAGCAAGGCGCCTGCATCGAAGGTCTTCGCCGATGCCCGGTCAGCGCTCGCGGGGCTCACGCACGACGGCATGACGGTCATGTCGGGCGGCTTCGGCCTGTGCGGCATCCCCGAGAACCTCATCCTCGCGTTGCGCGATTCGGGTGCGAAGAGACTCACCGTCATCTCGAACAACGCGGGCGTCGACGGTTTCGGCCTGGGCCTGCTGCTCGAGACGCGCCAGATCCGGAAGATGGTTTCGTCGTACGTCGGGGAGAACAAGGAGTTCGAGCGCCAGTTCCTCTCGAAGGAGCTCGAGCTCGAGTTCAATCCGCAGGGCACGCTCGCCGAGCGCATCCGCGCGGGCGGCGCGGGCATCTACGGTTTCTATACGCGCACGGGCGCGGGCACGGTGGTCGCGGACGGCAAGGAGACGCGTGACGTCGACGGCGAGACGTTCGTACTCGAGACCGGGCTCACCGCAGATCTCGCCATCGTGAAAGCCTGGAAGGGCGACACCGAGGGCAATCTCGTCTACCGCAAGACCGCGCGGAACTTCAACCCGATGATGGCGACTGCCGGCCGCGTGACGGTGGCGGAGGTCGAGCATCTCGTGCAGCCGGGCGAGCTCGATCCGGACCAGATCCACACGCCGGGCATCTTCGTGCAGCGGATCATCGCGGGGACGAACTACCAGAAGCGCATCGAGCAGCGCACGGTGCGCAAGAGGAGCGCGGGCTGATGCCGTGGACGCGTGACGATCTGGCGAAGCGTGCGGCGCGGGAGCTGCGCGACGGCTTCTACGTGAACCTGGGCATCGGCATTCCGACGCTCGTCGCCAACTTCATCCCGCCCGGCATGAGCGTCGTGCTCCAGTCGGAGAACGGCATGCTCGGCATGGGGCCGTTTCCCTACGAGGGCGAAGAAGACCCGGACCTCATCAACGCCGGCAAGCAGACCATCACCGAGCTCGCCACGTCGTCGTATTTCTCCTCGTCCGACAGCTTCGGGATGATCCGCGGCGGCCACATCAACCTGTCCGTGCTCGGCGCGCTCGAAGTGGCCGAGAACGGCGACCTCGCCAACTGGATGGTCCCGGGCAAGATGGTCAAGGGCATGGGCGGTGCGATGGACCTCGTCGCCGGCGTGCGGCGCGTGGTCGTCGTCATGGAACACAATTCCAAGGACGGGTCGCCGAAGTTCAAGCCGCGCTGCGAACTGCCGCTCACGGGTGCGAACTGCGTGGACATGCTGATCACCGATCTCGCGGTGTTCGAGCGGCCCGATCGCAAGAGCCGCTTCCGGCTCATCGAAACCGCGCCCGGTGTCAGCGCCGCCGACGTGCGCGCGAAGACTTCCGCGGCGTTCGAAGGTGGTTAGGAGCGGCATGCGGTGCATCCCCGGGCTGCTCGTCGCGGCCATGGTCGCG
>Ga0081455_10003237_pt1 | contig 18863 bp, 13 predicted proteins | sample TabmetS3T2R1_FD_70207 | JGI IMG/M metagenome (GOLD analysis project Ga0081455, IMG submission 70207) | Tabebuia heterophylla rhizosphere microbial communities from the University of Puerto Rico - S3T2R1 | ecosystem: Host-associated > Plants > Roots > Rhizosphere ... | reverse complement strand
CAGCGAGCAATCGGTATTGTCCCCCGTGCTCTCAAGGAGCAGCCTCCCTTCGCGCTCAAGCCGCCGCCAGAGCTGAGTGTCTGGCAGCGCCGATAACAAACCCACCATCGCAAGCGGAATAGCGCTCTCCCGAATAAACTCGATCTGCCGCTCGAAGATGTCATCTGGATCATTGTCGAAGCCGACGATGAAGCCGGCCATCACTTCCATGCCGTAGCTTTGTATCTTTCTGACGGAGTCGAGAAGGTCGCGGCGCATGTTCTGCCCCTTCTGGGCCTCCTTGAGACTCGCTTCGATCGGGGTCTCGATGCCGAGAAAGACGCGGCGGAAATGAGCGCTCCGCATCCCGTCAAGTAATTCGTCGTCCTCGGCGAGGTTCACGCTGGCTTCGGTAATGAAAGAGAACGGGCGGCCATGACGCTCCGACCAGTCGGCCAGGACAGGGAGCAGTCGCTTGACGTTGCGCTTGTTGCCGATAAAGTTATCGTCAACGATGAAAACCGTCCCGCGCCAGCCGACCCGCAATAACGCGTCCAGCTCGGCCAGCATCTGCTCATTGCTCTTCGTGCGTGGGACGCGACCATAGATCTCGATGATGTCGCAGAACTCGCATTGGAATGGGCAGCCGCGCGAGTACTGGACCGGCATCGCGCTGTAGCGTCTGATGTCGGCCAGATCGAAGTCTGGTATGGGCGTCGCGGAGAGCGCCGGTCGCTCGGCGGCCTGGTAGATGCGTTTAGGGGCGCCGCGCTCTAAGTCGCGAATGAACTCCGGCAAGGTCGTCTCCGCCTCGCCGAGGAAGATGTGATCGGCTTGGGGTAAATGCTTCGCGCCTGACGTCGCATACGGTCCTCCGATGACCACTCGCTTACCCTCCGCCTTGCATAACTCGACTACGCGCCGTAGAGAGTCTTTCTGCACGATCATCGCGCTGGCAAAGACCACGTCAGCCCACTTGATGTCGGACGACTTGAGCGGCTGGATGTTCATATCCACTAGCCGCCGCTCCCACGCTTCGGGCAGCATGGCGGAGACGGTCAGGAGGCCGAGCGGCGGGTAGGCTGATCGCTTGCCCTCGAATGAGAGAGCATGGCGGAAGCTCCAGTATGTATCGGGAAACTCCGGGTAAACGAGCAACGTTTTCATAATAGGACTCCTTGTTCACAAGCTTACAAGTCAATCTACCACTTAATCCCGGCGTTATGCTACTGACGCTTCTGTTCAACAAGGCCGGCAATGCATGATCATTCCTCAACCTGCGCGGCGCCTGTTGCCGTTTTCATATGAATGTAACTTTTATTGAGGTTTATTTGCGCGCTGCGGGTCCTTACGCGGGACCGTCTCACGCAAAGGCGCAATGACGCGCAAAGGCCGCGCTCAACTGCGATCCGCTATATGCGCGATGCTAGAGACAGATTTTTGCTACTGGCAGATCTAAGAGAGCGCGAAACTTGCGAGGAGGATAAAAGCCGCCGGATGTTGCCGCCGAGGATGAGCGCTTCCTCTTCCGGCGCCAGACCAATTACGCGAATCTTGTGCAACTCGACCTCGGGATGCAGCCACGGTCCGTCGGAGCCGAAGATCAGTTTCCGCGCCCCGGCGCGTTTGATCGCCTGGACGATATAATCAAAACGGCGCACGCCCGCCGTGTCGGCGTAAACGTTGGGCAATCGGACGAGTTGATCCACTACTTGCTGCTGCGCGCGCCAGTCGTCCATAAAACTGCCCAGGTGAGGGATGATGAAGTTTACGTCCGGGTATTCCGGCGCCAGCAGATCAACGATGTGAGCTCGGCCGACCACGTCCACCAGCATGGGAATTCGCAGCCGCCGAACCGCGTCACAGACTTCGCGAGTGGGAAGCGCGTCGTAAGCGTGAACCTTCAAGCCGCAAAAGCCGAATTCGCGGACGGCCCGGGCGACTATTTCATAAACCCGGCCGGCGTCGCGTTGCGAGTGAACCGACGCAAAGCCGATCAACCGCTCAGGGCGCCGGGCGACGATTCGAGCCAGTTCGGCGTTGGCCTGAGCGTAGTTGCTGTGACCCGCCGGGATGACAATCGTCTTGTCGATTCCGGCGGCGCGCGCGCGGCGCAAGTACGCGTCAAGCGGCGCGTTGGTGCTCCACGGCGCGTTCAATCGGTCGCCGCGTCCGGCGTGGCAATGAGCGTCAACAATCATCGGGGCGCCTCCTCGTCTCTCTTCCCGACTTCGGCCAGAAAGCGAATGCAAGTCGCGATGCCGCGATAAAAATTCGGCAGGTGAAACTTTTCGTTCGGCGCGTGAATGCGGTCGTCGGGCAAGGCAAAGCCCATCAACGCCGTCGGCGCGCCGAGCAACTCCTGAAAGTGATTCACGATAGGAATCGTTCCCCCAGAACGCAAAAAGACCGGCGACGCGCCGAACCCGTGCTCGTGAGCCCGCGCCGCCGCGCGCATCACCGGATGGCGCCGGTCAATCAACGCCGGCCGCGCGGCAAGAAAGCGGCGTACCGTCGTCCGGACGGTCGGCGGCGTGATGCGGGCGATGTGTGATCGGAAGAGCCGTTCGATCTCCGCCGGGTCTTGATCGGGCACGAGCCGGAAGTTGAGCTTGGCGGTGGCGCGCGACGGGATGACGGCTTTGACGCCTTCGCCTTGGTAACCGCCAGTAACGCCTGTGACGCTGAGCGACGGACGAACCGTCGTCCGCTCGTACAGCGAATAGCCGCGCTCGCCCCATCCACGCTCGGCCTTGGCGTCGCGCAGAATTTGTTGATCGCTGGGACCATTCGCCGCCATAAATTCGCGCTCGGCGCCGCCCCATCGACGCACGCGATCATAAAAGCCCGGAATGGCGATGCGGCGGTCGGCGTCGTGTAACCTGGCGACGATTTCGCAGAGCGCCTGCAGCGGATTATGCACCGCTCCGCCGAAATTGCCGGAATGCAGATCACTCTGCTGCCCCGCGACTTCCAGCTCAAAACTCAAGCCGCCGCGCAAAGCGTAAGTCAGCGCCGGCTGATCCGCCGCCAGCATCCGCGTGTCCGACATCACCGCCACGTCCGCCGCCAACCGCCGCCGGTTGCGTTCAACAAAGGGTTTCAAGTTTGGCGAGCCGATTTCTTCCTCGCCTTCAAACAGACATTTGGCGTTGACCGGCAAACGTCCATGCGTCTTCAGGCAGCTTTCAATCGCTTTGACATGAGCGAACATCTGCCCCTTGTCGTCGCACGCGCCGCGACCGAATATGTCGTCGCCGACGACGGTCGGTTCAAACGGCGGCGTGCGCCATTCGGCGAAAGGCTCGGCGGGCTGAACGTCGTAATGGCCGTAAATCAAAACCGTGGGCTTGCCTGGCGCGCGCAGCCATTCGGCGTACACAATCGGGTGGCGCGGGGTGGGCAAAATTTGGACTCGCTCCAAACCGACGCTTCGCAAATGCTCGGCCAGCCAACTGGCGCAACGTTTGACATCGTCCGTATGCTTGGGTTGAGCGCTAACGGTGGGAAAGCGGATGAAGTCTTTGAGGTCTGTCAACCAACGCCGACGTCTTGGGTGAAGGCGCCTCGATGAGTCTGTTTGTACCGCCCTTTTTGCCGTATTCATTGTCCGATGCGTCCACGCGACGGGCTGCGCGCCATGCGCGGCTCCTAGAGTGGTTTTCGGTCAGAGATAATACAACCCTTCTACCTCAAATTCGCGCTGACGCCGTCGCCGTGGGAGGGGTCGTCGGACTGACCGCGCCGCCCTAACGGCGGCGGACCGGCTAGAAACCGGGCTGTCGACTACTCCCGAACTCAGCAGCGTCGCGATCGATACGCCGGCGCCATATCGCCTCTCGACTTGCACTGGGGCGCCGCCGCCCTGTCTGTGTCTGACGTGCCGCACACTCGTGACAAGTCCCGTCCTCGGATCTATGACAACGAAGACGCCGCGAGCCCGCCGCGCCACACCTCCCAAAGCCGGATTGGCGTCTGCAGCGAAGATGCGATCTTGGTGGTCGCGGCTGGCAGTCGCTGAGGTGTCAACTTCAATGTGTGTCCGCTGTCCACTTGAATCAACGCCTGAAAGGTCTGGGAAATTCAACCCGGGCCCCCTGCTGCCTGCCCGCTCGGTCGCCTGGACCGGGCTGACGGTTCCCGCCACCTGAGTCTGCTCGCGGCGAACGTCTCCCCACCCTCTCGACCGCGCGAAATCAGCGAGTTGCGCCAATACGCTGTCGTGATGTGGGTTCGGATCCTGCCCCTGGTTAGCCGGGTCTGCCGGATCGCCAATCTTGTATTCGATTTCGGTCGAAAACTCGAATTCAAGCTCCGACTCAAACTCCAACTCATCTTCCCATTCCTGTTCGAGTTCGTGTCTTAAGGATCGCATACCACCCTCACAGTATTTTGTAGCGGGTTTTTACCTTGCTGCGGTGGCCTTCTTATAATTCGAATTCAAACTCGCGTTCCGCTAAGGCGCCGCCAGAAGCGCGCTCCAGGTCTGCGGGCCGATTTACGGGGTCAGCAATTGGTGTTTGCAGAAAAGAACGCGTCAATAGAACGCTGATGACGCGGATGCTGCTGATCATCGCAGATAAAACCGGAAAAGATCGGCGTCAATCCGCTCTATCCGTGTCATCAGCGTTCTATTAAACGTACACCGATGTGAAAACCGCTATAGATCACGACTCACGCAGGCCGCGCAGGTAAGGGCGGGCCGCCGCGCGCAGCCGCTCGATCGAAGGAAGCGTAACGCCGGCGGCGTGTTCGATGCGCGCCATACAGCCGACCACCAAATCCACTTCGCGGCTCGGCAATTGACTCAGTCTGCCGATGATCTCGTCAACGATGGGAGCCTGTGACCGATCGGCCGCGGAAGCGATCTGCTGTGGGTCTGCGCCCGGTTGTTTCCGCAGTTCCCGGATGCGTGTGGCGCGGCGCGATGCTTCGAGACAGATGCGCCTGATGCGCGGACTGACGGGAGGAGACGCGCCGCCGCCGGAGCCGGAAGCCAGGCCGCCGAGGCCGCGCGCCGTCTGCCGCGCCAGCGTCCGCACTGCCACGCCGGGCGTCAGCCGTTGTCCCTGCGCCGCCCGCCGCGCCAGGCTATCGACGGCGCCGCGGACGATTGCCGGGAAGCGACGGATCAAAGGCCGCGTGGCGGGACGGCGGCGCAGTGTATGCATCGCGCCGACTAGCCCTCTGGCCATCTGCGGCGAGGAGCGCAGCAGAAAGGGCGCAAGCGAAGGACGCAGCGCGGCGGCGAGCGGCGCCATCGCGGCGACGAAATCTTCAGCTTCCGCCTCGTTCGCGGTCACAGCGGCCCTGGCGCCGAGCCGCTCCATCAGGGCAAGCGCCCTGGCCTGCCGCGCCGGAGTCCATTCCTGCTCGGATTCCTGCCGACGAGCTCTACGCCGCCGCGATGGGGGAGGGCCGCCCGCTGCCGGCGGCTGCGCGCCCGGCCCTGCGCCGGAGCCTGCGCCGGAGTCGCGCCCGCTAGCCGTCTGGACAATTCTGACAAGGGTGTTTAAATCTCGCGGCGCTTCGGTAAAGTTCCCGGTCGCCACATCGAGGGCGATCTTGCCTGCCGCCGCCATCGCCGGAAGCCATCGGCCAAAGACCCTACCTAAAAAAGACGGGCGGCGCCCCGTGGAACCGGCCATGCGCTCCGCTTCGACCGCGCTTTCCCACTCGCTGAGCGGTCCATCCAGTTGAAAGCTGGGCGCCAACCCGGCCCCGCCGCGCAGCACGGCCCGGGCTGCCAGAGCCCCTGCCCGTCGCAACGCGGGACTGCCGGCGCGCGCCGCTCCGCCCATCAGATTTGCCTGTCCAGACTGCATTGAATGGCCTCCTCCGCACGGCCCGTCTCAGTCTCCTCAGAGGATCAACCGCGAAGAAACGAAGAGCACGAAGGTTTTTTCCGGTCTTATCTTCGTGCTCTTCGTTTCTTCGCGGTTGAATCTCATTAGTATTCAAACTCAAGTTCATACTCTTGCTGCCGCGCCACCGGGCGATGGCCGTTCGTCGCCGCCCTCGCCACGCGCGTAGGTTGCGGCGCGCTCCGCTCCCAGGGCAGTACGCGGGCGCCTGTCGTGCGGCCTGCCAGACCGAGCGATTGCGCGCTGGTCAGCCACTCTTCGGCGTATTCGGCGATTTCCAACAACAGCGCCTCGAACTGCGCGCGCTGTGTTTGCAGCACGTGCGGGGCGGCCAGCCAGCGCAGCACTTCGCGTCCTGCGACTGCCATACGCTGGCGCGGCGACGTCACCAGCCGTTCATTGAAGTAACGGATCAGGACTTCTTCGACCACGTCCCAGGCGTTGTCCGCGCCGAAGAGCCGTTTGATGTCTTCGGAGTTCAAAATGCGGAAGGCTTCATCCAGCAGTTGCATGACCTCAACGCGCATCACGTTCAGGTGGCCGAACGAGGTGAACTTCAGGTTGTTTCGCAGATCCAACCCCGCGCGCCTGACTATTGCGATCGAGCCGAAGCTCGGATCGTATGCCCGCTCGCGGATCACGTCCGAGATGCGTTTGTCACGCCAGAAGAGCGTCACCTGGTTGATGAAGTGCGAGAACAGGTGGTGGAAATCGGTATTCGCGCGCGACCCGGCGGGAACCGGCCCGCTGCCGTAACCGAGCACGCGGCGGTAAGCCGACAGCCGGTCTCGCTGGGTGTAGCGCAGCACTTCGCGCCGGTCGAATTGATAGAGGGCGTAGGCGCCCGACCCGGCGGACAGCCGCACCGTGCCCGCGCGGAACAGTTCCTGCAGCCGCTGAACCACGCGGAAAACGCCTATGCGCTCGTGCTGGAAGATGTAGTACAAATCGCCGACCGCGATGATGCGTTCGGAGGTGACGGTTTCGTCGTACGCCTCGACGCCCTGCGGGATGCGCGTTTGCCCGAAATCATTGGCGGCTTCGGGGCCGACGCCTACCAACTCGGCCAGGCCTTTATCGGGCGGCGGTGGTACCTTGGAGTCGGCTTCAACCGCGCCGGCCAGCAGGTCGTCAACCTGTTTGACCAGCGCGTCGGCCAGTTGCGGATTCTGAATCAAGTCGGATGAGAGCCGACTGGTGATCGTCTCGCGCAATGCGGCGATCCGATCTAACAAACTCTGATAATCTCTTTCCCTCGCCATCGTGAGCCTCCTCACTGACTGTGGTCGTTTACGCATTCGGATCAGGCGCGCTTGTTCGGCTCTCATTGGCTGAAGGGCGCGCCCGATTCATTTCTTTTCCCGGGGCTTCGCTTCACCCCTTCCCGCGTCGTTTGATTTTCGTCTTCACACGTCGTTTGACTCCCGCCCCGACAATCTCTCCTCGTCTATGTCCATCAGTGACTTTTAGTTTCGTCCGTTTCGCGGCTTCCGTAACATCTACTTCTTCTCCAATAATCTCGAAAGCGTCCCCCAACGCTCCTGTTCCGCCATCAGGGTTGGTGATATGTATCGAATAGCTCTCAGCAGCGAGGCCTGCCAGATTGAATACTGCGGTCAGCCTGGTCTCATTTTTGACATCCACGCTGTCGCTGGAGATCACGTGTGAGACATTTTCTACCGAGACGAGTTTCACCGCATGCCTTGTCATGCCCCGTTGAAAATCGCCTCCCAATACGGTCAGACGCACTCCATCTAAAGCCGCGGATTGTGGAGGAATGACCTGTTCCACCACAGGGGCCGATTGAACAATGCTGAAAGCATTCTCCAACGATCCTGTTCCGCCATCAGGGTTGGTGATCTCTATCGAATAGGTTCCAAGATCGGCGCCTGTCAGATTGAATACTGCGGCCAGCCCATTCTCGTTTCTGATATCCACGTCGTCGCTGGGGATCACGTTCGCAGGATGATCTTCCAGGACGAGTTTCACGGCATGCCTTGTCATGCCCCGTTGAAAATCGCCTCCCAATACGGTCAGACGGACGCCATCTACAGCCTCGGCTTCTGAAGGACTTACCAGTATCACCACAGGGTTCGATTGCGGCTCGCGTCTGATCTGATCGGCCAACTCGGAGACATTCTCCAATTGATCCTTCAATTCGTTCAACGCGCGGGTCACACGAGCAGTATGGAACGAATCTGGCAATTCAGTGTTATCTTCGTCATCAGAGAGAGCCGCCGTCGCCTCGACCAGCCTCCGAAGCTTGTCGGCGGTTTTGCTGAAAGCTTCGATCACGCCGTCTTTGCCGCCGTCGCGTATCAACCGCGGGCCTTCGTCGGTGGCGAAGATCTCGACCCACGATAGCAAGTCTCCCAGGAAGATCGCTGACAGTTCTGGGTCATCGAAGTGAAGCTCCAAAACCTGCCGTTCGGCGCTGCCGAGAAATACTGAATCCATCACAAAGTAGGTTTCTTCGACAGATTCGGCGACCACCGCCAAAGCGCGTGACAGTAGGACCGTCTGAGTTCCGAGGAAAACGTCCGTCGCGTCGAGATCGAAGAACTTCTTCTGCTGCTCCCACGTAAACCGCAACGAAATCGTGTTATCGGCAATGATCAGGTAGTTGGTCAGATTCTGTTCTTCGTCGATGGTGTTGACGAACTTCCGTTCCAAGCCGAATCGTTCACGGAGCAGCCCCAATTGGCCGTCCAAATCTTCCGTATCGTCCAGGTCGTCGACGTCGTTGGTGGCGAACAATTGAAAGAACAATTCGTCAACGCGGGCTACGCGCGGGCCGCCTTCGCGCCCGAGTTCGGCGACCAGTTCGGTCAAACTGGATCTGACAATCGCCCGAATCGCCTCCACATCTTCTACATCGAAAGCGGCGTTGAGTGGATGAAGCCCTTCGAGCAGCGGTAACGATTGATCGAGCATCGCTTTGGCGCGAGAGTAGATGCTGGCCTGCGCTCCGGTGACTGCGCCTAACTCGGCTGCGACGGCGTAACTTCGCGGCGTCCATTTCCACTCGACATGTCCTTGGACCTCTTTGACAGAAAACGATTGATTGAGCGCGGCGACGAAACCTTGCGCGTCGGTCGCGCGCGGTCGCCAACCCAACACTTCGCGCAGCGCGCCGTCAACTATCTGCCCGAGCTGCGACGTTCCCGACGAGACGGGCGAGCCTGGCGTAGCCGGACGTGGCGCGCGCCCCGAGCCGATTTCTTCGGTCAAGACTGCGAAACTCTGTATTTCTTCCAACAGTTTTTTCTTAGCCATCGTTTTACTCCTTCCAACCTTGTTGCATTGTCAGCCTGCTTAACTCGCGGTTCAAGAAGCGTTCCGTTTTTCCGGCTTGCGGTCTTTTATCAGCACGAGCTTTTTCGATTGGTCTACCGCCGGAGGCGATTCGGCGTTAGGGGTCATCCGTTCCGCGACCTCCTGCCAGCATTGAAAGAGCGCCTGCTGGGTGTCGAACAGTTGCCGCTGGCAGCGGTCCAGCGACTGCCTGACCAGGTCGGCCCACGCCTTCCATTCGCCTCCACGTTTACGCCCGAGGCCGACGATGTCGTCAATCGTCGAGTAACAAACCATCTCGGAGAAGAACCTTTGCTGGAGCTGATTGACGCTTGTCTGGCATGCGGTCAGGGCGGTCAGGGCGCGCCGGTCGCAACTCCAGTTCATCGTTTGCGAAACGACCTGCTGCCCATCGACGGCGGCTGACAGCGATTCTTCGGCGTCGCCGAGCGCGTCTTCGACCGATTCGCCCAGCTTATCCACCAGCTTGACTACGCCGTGCAGCGGTTTATCCTCGGCCACCGTGATCTGCAATTCGCTCAGCATGTCGCGCTGCTTTCGGCATTGCGCCGCCAGATGATGGAACGTGGTTTCAATCGACACAGGCGCCTCCTTGTCTCACCTCCGCGCCAGTTCGCGGTAAAAGTTTTCGGTGATGACGCCCGGCCGCGCCAGCCGGTTATCGAGCGCGAAGCGCGAAGCGCCGATCAAAAATCTTTCCGGCACCACGCCCGGATCGTTTCCGGCGGCCAGACGGCGCGCGGCTTCTTCGACCATTTGTTGCTCTTTTTGCCCGAAGTGAATGACTTCGCTCAATCGCTTGTCGCCCAATTCCTTGTAAGGCTGATAGCAGATCGTGTCCACCACCACCTTGATTGCGTCGCGGCAGGTATTGAGCGCCACCGGCGGAATGTTGCCGATGCGCGGGTTCGGGTAAACGCGCTGCCAGGCCCGTTCGTAATTACTCGCCTCTTCGGAGAAACCCATCCGTCGCAAGAGCTCGGTGCTGATGAAGAGCCTTATGTAGGGGGTCGGGTGCGGCCCACGCGGGCTGTACCCGGTCACTGTCGCCGGCGACCGCCCAATCACGTCAATCAGCGAGGCCACGACCGCAGGGCCGCCCAGCAACAACCCGCTCATATCGGCGAAGGTTTCCCGATTCCATCGCGTCCAGATCGCGGCGACGGAAGACGGAAAGCCGTGCTGCAACAGCCGGCGCGCAATGGCGCGAGGCACTGCCCGCGCCAGGCCGACCTCGTTCTGCAAATTGTGACTGACTTCGTGCAGGATCGCGCCGAGCGTCCACGGGTTGACCAGCCTGTGATACGGCAGTTGGATCAGCGGAAACGGATTGAGCTGTTGTCCCAAGCGCCGCAACGGAATGCCGCGCCGGAAGGTCGCGGGCGAAAAGCCCGTGCGCATGTACGAGAACGGGGGCGGCGCGGGAATGGATTTCGCCACGCCCAGGCCCAGGAACGTGTGCTGGTAACAGTCCAGGGCGATACGGTCGCAACTGACCAGCCAGTCGGCGAACTGCGATTGCCGCTGGCCGAACAGTTCGAAGTAAAAGTCCCAGACCCGCTCAATCCGGCGAACCCAGTTGTGCGCGCGCTCTTTGTTCGTCACAACGCGTTGCAGATTGACTGTCGACGGATCAGTGATCGATCGCTCGACGGTGTCTGTAACCCTCCTCGTCATTCGCAGCAAATCGCCGCGCAGCATCTTGATCAATTCGTTGACTGCGCGGACGTGCCCCTCGGTCGGCGCGGCGTCACCCGTACCGAACTCACCTTGTTTGAAAGGGCGCAAGGCCGCCGCGTGGCGGTTGACGTTGATCGCCTGCGCCCGCAGCAGCGGCATCATGGCGGCGGCGAACCGCGGGTCCCTCGGCGGTAAATCCGCTTGCGGAGGCCTATCTACCGTCGCGTCAACCGGCGGCGCCTGACGGCGGCGAGCGCGTGTCCCACGCGTGACTGTCGATGCTGATTGATTTTCGCGGAAAGGGTACATTGTTCACTCCGTCACTGCTCAAACTCGGACGCGCTTATGATTTCAGCGCCGTCCGGCCATTGCGGCGGCGGCGATGGGCGTCACGGCGGACGCAGCCGGGCCGACTCTTCGATGATGCTGGCGATCCAGCGCGCGGGAACGCTGAACGGCTTGAGCGCATCGGTGCGGGTTACTGATCACGCGGGCCGTTTGACGCGCCAACGTCCGCACGGCCCTGGCCGGAGTCACAGGTCTGCCTTGCGATGATTGCTGAGCCAGGCTGGCCGCCGTGCGGCGGACGATGTTCGGTACGGTTCTGACGAGCTGGCGGGTCGCGGGATTACTTCGCAACACCCGCGTCACGTTCGCCACGCCGCGAATGAGTTGCGGCGCGGCGCGCATCACCGCCGGAGCGATTCGCGGAATCACGCGCGCCGCCAACGGAACCAAGGCGCCGACGAAGGCTTCCGCCTCCTCTTCGCTTTCGGTTTCAGTCGCGGCGTGACCGAGGTGTTCCATCAGCGCGTCGGGATAGACGCGGCGCAGCGGGTTCATCTCTCCCTCAAACTCCCATTCGCCCTCAAACTCCGAATCGGGCAGGAAGCTGCCGAGTAAATCACCAAGCGCGCCGCCGACCCTCGTCCCAAACTGGGAACCGGGCGTGCCTGGCGCGCCGCCAATTGCGCCGCCGATGCCTCCCAACTGGCCAAGTCCGGTCCGCGCCAGATTCAATCCGGCTTGCCGTAGCGCCGGACGCAGCCGGGCCCCCACGGGCCTCAGCGTACGCGCCGCGCGCGCCGCCACTGCTCCGGCACGCCGCAGCAATGGTGACTGCAGCCCTCGTCGCGCCAGCCCGGCCAGGCTGCGGAAGAACTCTTCACCTTCGTATTCAGCTTCGAGTTCGCCTTCAAACTCGCTTTCCCATTCGCCTTCCCATTCGCCTTCCCATTCGCCTTCCAGTTCAGCTTCCAATTCATATTCGTACATTGGCAGTCCTCCTACGCCGCCGCCCGTGAGCCGCGACAGATTTGGCTAGGTTTAAGTTCTCCGTTGTCCGAGCCTTGCAGCGCTTACCCGCGAACCGGCGGGGCGGTCCGGCGAGCCGCAGTTCTTCTTTGTGTACGGGCGGCGGCTGCCGTAGCCCGCACGTTGCGTGTGATCGCTTGAGCGCAAGTGCGCGGACTGCTCAGCACGCGGCGGGTTTGTGTCGCCATGGCGCGAGCCGCGGCGCGAGGGGTGACAGGCTGGCCGGCCGCGGCGCGGCGGGCAAGCGTCGTCGCTGCGCGCCGGACGACGGTCGGGACGGCGCGGACTGCGGGACGAGTGATGCGGCGCCGGCGCAGTATGCGCGTCAGAATCGCCGCTCCGCGAGTCAGGTGCGGCACTATGGCGCGCAAAGCGCGGCGGTCGGCGCGTGAAACGATATTGGCTGTCGCAGCCCCGATCATGGCTTCGGCTTCAGCTTCGGACTGAGCGCGGGAGGCAATGGCGGCCATGTATTCGGCCATCGCTTCCTGCTGCGTGACCGGGCCTTCGGCCTCCATCTCGAATTCGCCTTCGAATTCGCCTTCGTACTCAAACTCGCCTTCGAATTCGAATTCAAACTCGCCTTCGCGCAGCGCGCGCGCCGCCATACTGCCGAGTTGACCGCCGATCATGCTGCCGACCGGCCCGCCGAGCGCGCCTACCGCGCGTCCGACCCATGGGGCGGCGACGCGAGCGACACTACGAAGAGCCGGCGCAGCCCGTCGAACAAAACCCCCGATGCCTCGAGCGATTCGACGGAAAAATTCTTCGCCCTCGAACTCGCCTTCAAGCTCGAACTCGCTTTCAAACTCGCCTTCGCCTTCGCCTTCGAACTCACTTTGGCCGCCGAACAGCCCCCCGATGCCGCGAGCGATTGTGCCCAAAAACTCCTCGCCCTCATATTCGCCTTCCATCTCGCCCTCGAATTCGCCTTCGCCTTCGAATTCGAATTCGCCTTCCAGCTCGAACTCTTCTTCATAATTCCTGGTTGCCATAACAAGACCTCCTTGCTTGTTTTGCGCTTGATTCGATTTGCCCCGCTTTTGATCGCGTGACTCCAAGTGGTGACGCCGGACGGAAGATACGCCGATCGCAACAGCCCGCGATAGTCGCTTTTTAGTGGGAAGTTCAATATAGTTAGCCCGGCCGTGTTAGCCCGGCGTGGCTAGTTCGACGAAGTTAGCTCGGCAAGGTTAGCCGGAATGCGCGTCGCTTAATTATGCGACAAGCGGAAATCAGGAAAAGCTGCTATAATCGGCCACCGTGTGATGGTCATAGTGGCGATCATAGCTGGCGCCTCAGATATGATAATTACACCAGCCGTTTGAAAGCGATCTCGGCATTGATTCGATTGCCATTACAGAGCGGGTTCAGGACTAACAATCAACCCTTTCTCAACACCCGGCCGAAGGCCCTGCGCGTGAGGCCGCCGATATGCCTGCCTGAACAGCCTTGTAACGCGCCATTAAAGGAAAAGTTGCGAGGCCGGCTGTCGTTATTTGCAAAACAATCATTGAAATTTTTCCGACTTCTGTCCGTGGGATACGGAAAGGAAAGATCATGACAACCCAATCGCTGAAGAAAAGAGAGTTGGAAGGGGGACCTGAACCGACCGACGATCTGGCGACTGCGGGATTAAAGATGCTGGCGCGTAAACTCGTCAAAGAGGCGACGAGCAGCCATCGGTCATCCGTAATTGGCGAAGGCGAAGAGCAGGACGAGGTGATCCTCGACCTGGAAGTTGATGGCGTGCGCTGTCTACTGCTCCGCGCCCACCCTAAGATGGATTCATCGCCCGTCACACTCAGCCCTCGCGAACAGGAGATTGCGCGAATGGTCGCCAAAGGCTATCCGAACAAAACGATTGCGGCTGTGCTGGAAATCAGTTCCTGGACGGTTTGCACGCATATGAGGCGCATCTTCGCCAAACTCAGCGTCGGTTCCCGCGCGGCAATGGTGGCGCGGCTGATGGAAGACGGTTTGAATGAAGGAAAATTCGGGCCGCGATGAATATTTTTAGAAATAGCCAGGCATGTTTTGTCCCCTATCTCTTTACACTTTCAAAACTGAAGAACCATAAATCTGTATAGCGACTTGGCCATCTCCCTCTTCAGCGGTACTACTCGGCGCCTATGGCAATTAACAAATGCGTGCAAGGTCACAACTTGGAAACTTGTCGTGGAGAAGACTTTTCAACACAAAGGGTCAAAGGGTCAAAGGGTCAAAGCGGATCGAAGGTGTGTGTTATTCCCTCTCTTTGACCCTTTGTCCCTTTGTGTTGTTTTTTGTTTTCCTCACACGCATGCGAAGATAATGCTCCAAATCGTAGATCATTTCGTCAGGCTCAAACGGATTGTCGCGTAAAGTTCCGGTTAATCCATAGCCCATGACGCGGAGATACTTAACAACCAACAAAGGATGTATCGCTTGAGACAAAAGGTCGCCCTGTTAATGGTCCTGGCCATAATGGTTCTACTCTTGACGCTGCGCTTTGCTCCCGCGCAGGACGGCAGCGGGCCAGATAAAGACCTAAAGCCGACTGTAATTCTCGTCTCGATCGACGGGTTTCATCCAGCCTATCTTGACAAGTATTCGGCCCCGACTCTGAGCATGCTGGCCAGACAGGGCGTGCGCGCCAGGTGGATGACTCCCGTCTACCCTTCGCTGACCTTCCCGAACCATTACTCCATCGCCACGGGCCTCTACCCGGATAACCACGGGATTGTCGGCAACATTTTCTATGACCCCGAGTTCAAACAAACCTTCAGCCTGAGCAAGCGCGAAGAGGTACAGAACGGGCGCTGGTGGCTGGGTGAGCCGATCTGGGTGACTGCCGAGAAGCAAGGGCAGCGTGCAGCAGCTTTCTTCTTCCCCGGAACTGAGGCCGAGATAGGCGGCAAGCGTCCGAGCCATTGGAGGGCGTATGACGAGAAGATTACGAACTCGGAGCGGGTTGACACGGCGCTCTCGTGGCTCGATCTCCCCGGCCCGGAGCGACCGACGCTGATCTTGACTTACTTCGGCGACGTCGATCACGCCGGCCACGAATCCGGCCCCGATTCCGACGGCGTCAGGCAATCTGTGGCTGAAGTGGACAAAGCGCTCAGAAGGCTGGTCGACGGGTTGAAATCCCGTAGGATCTTCGAGCGGGTCAACATTATTGTTGTATCCGATCACGGGATGGCGCGCATCGATACCAGCCAGGTGGTTTTGCTCGATGACTACTTCGATCCGAAGCATGCGGAGGAGATAGTTTGGAACGGCGCTTCGGTGAACATCTTTCCCAAGCCCGGTATGGAGCAGGCGATCTATTCGGCTCTGAAGTCCAAGGCGCCTCCACATGTAAAGGTCTATCGAAAGCAGGATGCGCCGTCGGGCTTACATTACGGCAGGAGCAGGCGGATTGGCGACGTCGTGCTGATGGCGGATGAGGGATGGACGATAGTCAGCAGAGAGCGATACCGTCCGCCGGCGAGAGCGGCGAACGGCGGGGCCACCTATCGCGGCGCGCACGGCTATGACAACCGCCTCGAATCGATGCGGGCGATCTTCGTCGGGCACGGCCCTGCGTTCAAGCAGTCGCAGGTGGTCGAGCCGTTCGAGAACGTGGACGTGTACAATGTGATGGCCGAGATTCTCGGGCTGAAGCCGGCCAGTAATGACGGCGGTTACGCCGCGGCCAAAGCCGTCCTGCGTTCACAGCAGTAGCGCGGGCCGTGGGCAGGCCGTTGTCGTCAATTTCTATGCCGACTTGGCGCGCCGATTGCCTATAGTTAGGCCATGAGAGAGCGATTGCCTGATGGCTTTGACCGATTATCAATACATGAGCGTCCTTCTCAGGCTCACAGCCCAAATTGGAGGTCCGAGCGGTGACATCTCGGATTCTATTGCTGTTGATCTCTTCAACCTGGGCGCGCGCGGTCTTTGCCTTTTTCCGCAGGATAGGCGCGCTCGGCTTGTTTCTCCTCGGGGTCTTCGATTCCTCTTTTCTCTTCCTCCCTTTCGGCAATGATCTTCTGCTGATCGCGCTGGTCAGCAGCGGGCGGGAACCATGGCGGTGGGTGATTTACACCCTCGCCGCCGCCCTCGGCTCAGTCGTGGGCGTCGCGCTCGTAGACCTAGTCATGCGCAAGGCCGGCGAAGAAGGGCTGGAGAAATTCGTCGGCCCGAAGAGCTTGGATAGGCTGAAGGGAAAAATTGAAAAGCGTGGCGTCTGGGCGATGTTTTTCGCCGCCCTCTTGCCCCCGCCTTTTCCGTTCACTGCGGCAGTCGCGGCGGCTTCCGCCTTGCAACTGGCGCGTCGGGGAATGCTGACGGCGGTGTTCGCGGGGCGACTGGTCCGCTTCACCGCCGAATCATTACTGGCGCTCTATTTCGGCCGCCGATTACTTCACTATTTGAGGTCGGACTATGTCGAGTACTTGGTTTACGGCTTGATCACAGTGGCTGTCGTCGGCGCCCTCCTGAGCGTCCGAAAGTGGCTTCGGGCGCGTCTCAGTCTTCTCGGAGGCTTTGGTCAGACGCCGCAATAACTCACTGCGACACGTAAATAAAGTAACCGTCTGCCGCATTGGTGGCGAGATTAGGTATACTAAAGGCGAGGAGTCCCCCGTCAATAATCTAATAAGACTACTTCAAGTATTCCGTGATCAAATGAAAACTTGGCCAGGACGACCATATCCACTAGGCGCCACATGGGATGGAAGGGGCGCGAATTTCGCGCTCTTTTCCGAAAACGCCACGGCCGTCGAACTATGTCTGTTCAGCAGCGACGATCCGAACCGCCTGACGGATCGCATTCGCATGACGGAACGAACCAATTACGTCTGGCATGTCTACTTGCCCGACGCGCGTCCGGGATTGCTTTACGCATATCGTGTGTATGGCCCGTTTGAGATCAGTAACGGGCATCGATTTAATTCAGCCAAGCTGCTGCTGGATCCTTACGCCAAGGCCATCGAGGGAGACATTAACTTGAACGACTCGATGTTCGGATACACTATTGGCGATCAGAATGAAGACCTGTCGCTCGACGGGCGCGACAGCTCGAAATACCTTCCCAAGTGCGCGCTGATTAACACGAAATTCGACTGGGAGGGTGACGCCCCGCTCCGAACGCCGTGGAGCAAGACCTTGATCTATGAGCTGCACGTCAAAGGGTTCACGGCGCGCCACCCGGCGGTCCCGGAGAAGATGCGCGGGACTTACGCGGGACTCGCGCGCCCCGCGGTGATCGAACACCTGAAGACCTTGGGCGTCACCGCCGTCGAATTGATGCCGATTCATCATTTCGTGGTCGAAAAACATATGCTCGACAGGGGGCTGACCAATTACTGGGGCTACAACTCGATCGGTTATTTCGCGCCCGACCCCCGCTACTCATACTCAAGACGCCAAGGCGGGCCGGTTGACGCGCAGGTGGTCGAATTCAAAACGATGGTGAAACACCTGCACCGGGCCGGGATCGAAGTCATCCTGGACGTCGTTTACAACCACACCGCCGAAGGCAACCACATGGGGCCGACGATCTGTTTTCGCGGCGTAGACAACGCGTCCTACTACCGTCTGGTCGAGGCCGACAAGCGTTATTACATGGACTACACCGGCTGCGGCAACACGCTGAACATGGTTCACCCGCGCGCGATCCAGCTCATCATGGACAGTCTGCGCTACTGGATTCGGGAGATGCACGTGGACGGGTTCCGGTTCGACCTGGCGGCGGCGCTGGCGCGCGAACTGCACGAAGTCGACCGTCTCGGCGCGTTCTTCGACGTCATTCATCAGGACCCCGTGATCAGTCAGGCCAAGCTGATCGCCGAGCCGTGGGACCTGGGCGAGGGCGGATATCAAGTCGGAAACTTCCCCGCGCTCTGGGCGGAATGGAACGGCATTTATCGAGACACCGTGCGCGGATTCTGGCGCGGCGACGACGGGCTGGTTTCGGACCTGGCCTACCGTCTGACGGGAAGCAGCGACCTTTACGAAGGCGACGGGCGCAAGCCGTATGCGAGCGTCAATTTCGTCACGTCGCACGACGGGTTCACGCTCACCGACCTGGTCAGTTACAACGAAAAGCATAACGAGGCCAACGGCGAAGACAATCAGGACGGACATAACCACAACCTGAGTTGGAACTGCGGCGTCGAGGGGCCTACGGATGATAGAGGCGTAAACGAATTGCGCGCGCGGCAACAGAGGAATTTCATAGCCACATTGATGCTCTCCCAGGGCGTGCCGATGTTGCAGGCCGGCGACGAGATGGGTCGCACCCAGAACGGCAACAACAACGCCTATTGCCAGGACAATAAGATCACATGGCTGAATTGGAATTTAGACGTGTCGCGCGAGCAGTTGCTGGAATTCACGCGCCTGATGACCCGGCTCTTCCACGAACACCCCGTGTTGCGGCGAAGGAAGTTCTTTCAGGGGCGGCGCATCCGCGGCTCCGAGGTTCGCGACCTGGTCTGGTTTCGGGCGGACGGCGAAGAGATGACTGAGGACGATTGGAACAACCCGCAGGCGCATTCGATAGCATTGAGACTTGCGGGCGACGCCATCGAGGAGGTAGACGATCACGGCGCCCACATCATCGATGACACGCTGCTCATCGTGATGAGCGCGGAAGCCGGGCCGATCACCTTTACCTTGCCGACACACCCGAGCGACGTTGAATGGGAATTGATCGTGGACACCAGATTCCCGTCGGGAAGG
>Ga0081455_10003236_pt1 | contig 18868 bp, 18 predicted proteins | sample TabmetS3T2R1_FD_70207 | JGI IMG/M metagenome (GOLD analysis project Ga0081455, IMG submission 70207) | Tabebuia heterophylla rhizosphere microbial communities from the University of Puerto Rico - S3T2R1 | ecosystem: Host-associated > Plants > Roots > Rhizosphere ... | reverse complement strand
GGGGGAGCGGTACTACGAAGCGGAACTGCATCGCCAGCGTGGCGAACTGCTGCTCCTGAGCGAAGCCAGGAGCCAGCCAGCCCAGGGCAGTCGGGAGCAGCACGAAGCTGAGGCATGCTTTCAGCACGCCCTCGACGTGGCTCGTCAGCAGCAGGCCAAATCCCTCGAACTGCGTGCCGCCATGAGCCTGGCGCGCCTGTGGCAGCGCCAGGGCAAGCGCGCCGAAGCCCGCGCGCTGTTGACAGAGGTTTATGACTGGTTCACCGAGGGGTTTGACACCGTCGACCTCCAGGAGGCTAAGGCATTGTTGGAGCAATGGAATGGAGCTCTCGATCGTCCTGCCGATTATACTTGCCGACAGTGAGCCTGCTACAGTTCTGCTGCACCGTGTGCTATGCTGCTCATAGTCATAATCTATGCATCGAGTATTGTGTGTGGCAGCAATGAAGAAACGGTTGCTATTTTCTGAGGATGAACTGATGAGTACTGGGAGTATGCTTAAGGAACAACTGGTTCGGGAACTTGCCAGGCTTCCGGAGGAGCGACTGCACGAAGTACTGCATTTTGTGGAGTCTTTGCTCCGTCAGGAGCAGCAGGCACGGGCAGCAACCCTTCTGCAAGAGTGCGACCCCGAGCAAGACCCTCTTCTCCAATACAGCGGTGGAGTGGCGCATGGCTCTCTGGCCCGCAATATTGATCAAGAACTCTATGGGACATAAGGAGTGGCAATTTTCATTGATACGTGGGGCTGGTTGACCCTTCGAGATCGACGTGAAGCGCGTCATCGAGAAGTGGATCACTTCTACCGGGAGGTGCGTCGCCGTCGAGACAGCATCTATACCAGTGATTATGTGCTGGATGAAACTATAACGCTGCTCTTTCGGCGTCTCCCGTTTGTCAGAGCGAAAGAGTCTCTGCAATACATACAGCAAGCGATAGCTGAAGGATACCTCCGTCTGGAGTGGATAACGCCCCAACGGTTCGAGAAAGCCATAGAACTACGCTATAGGTTTCAAGATAAACCGCGGATTTCCTTCACGGATCTTACCTCGATAGTAGTAATGTCAGAGCGTGAGATTGAGGAGATCCTCACCGAGGATGACCATTTCCTGCACGTTGGGATGGGTTTTCGGAAGGTCCCATGACTATGGCACGCACGAGTAATTATGCCCTTCGTCTGCTGGCCTCCCTCAAAGCTGAAGCGGAAAAAGTGGCAGCAGAGGAAGGCACAACGCTTAATCAATTTATTAATGTTGCCGGAGCTGAGAAATTAGCAGCTTTGCGGACAGCACGGTACTTCCAGAAGCGAGCTGCCCATGCCGATCTGGCGGTATTTGATCAACTCCTGGCGCGCGCGGGAGAGGAACCACCACGTCCAGGTGATGAATTACCCGATGCGTAAGCCGTCGGAGGTGCCGCGATGGTTGAGAACCACACCCAATTGGCGTAGCATGGGGTGACATGAGCGGGTCGATAGAGGAGCTGGGAGCATGGCACGCGAGCCAGGAGTGGAGATTTTTTCGATTGGGACGGAATTAGTGATGGGGCGCATTCAGGATACCAATGCGTTCTGGATGGCACAGGAGCTAGTGGACCTCGGGGCTCTGATGCGTCGTATCACGGTGCTCCCCGACGATATCGACAGCATCCTCGAAGCCCTGGAAGGGGCGGTGCAGCGTCATACTGATGTGGTACTGACCTCAGGTGGTCTTGGCCCCACTCCAGACGATCTCACGGTGCAGGCGCTGTCTACGCTGGTCGGGGTACAGCCTGTAGTGCATGAGCCCACGCTGGAGGCATATATACGGCGCCGCAACTTGCGTGGCCGCGGTGAATTGACCCCGGCGTTGCTGCGCATGGCAACGGTACCGACCGGCGCCCAGGTGTATCAGAACCCCGCCGGATGGGCGCCCTGCGTCTCGGTCACCAAAGGCGCGACGACGTTTTTCGCCCTGCCAGGGCCCCCACCAGAAATGCAGGCAGTGTTTACCATGCACATCGTACCGTTCTTTGCCCTCACCTATCCCGCCCGAGCTGCGGCATTACGGGTCACCGTCGATATGTACGAGTCGGAACTAGCACCGTTCTTCGCGCAAGTGCGTGAGCGCTATCCCAGCACATACCTGAAGGGTTATATTGCCCTGGGAGGCCTTGATTCGCCCCTGGGATTGCCGCTCGACATTATCGCCCGCAGCACGGCGGAGGCCCCAGCCGAGACTATTCTGCAACAGGCCGTGGCCTATCTGAGTGAACTTGTCGCGACCAAGGGGCGGACGCTACGCAATCTGTGACTACCATAGCATAGGGATAGTCTCTTTCCCCCGACCTCATACATCTTCGCAAACCTCAAGGAAGGAATCCATTGAACGACTACTTGCTGTCCGTGCTATTGGGCATCATTGAAGGGCTAACTGAGTTTCTTCCCATTAGCTCTACAGCGCACTTGCGCATCGCCGAGGCGCTAGTGCACATCGATCTTTCTGATGGCTATTGGAAGATGTACACTATCGTGATCCAACTGGGCGCCATTCTTTGCCTTCTGGTGTACTTCCGCTCGAGGATCAGCGCGTTTCTCAGGAGCTTTCCCGGCGGCGTGCATGGCGACCGCACACCGCTCACGCACCCGTTGGGCCTGACCCTTGTGGCTTTCGTCGTCACCGCTATCCCGGCATTCCTGCTGACCAAGGTGATCGGCAAGCATCTAGAAAGCCTCTCTATTATGGGTTGGGCGCTGCTGGTCGGCGGCGTGGTGATGTGGATTGTGGATGCTCTGAACACGTCGGCGGAGACCGCCGGACCGGACGCCGTTGGGAGTCGGATTCACACCTGGAAGATGGAAGACATGTCGCTTGGCCAGGCGCTCTGGATTGGCACTTGTCAGATTTTGTCTGCGCTGTTTCCCGGGACGTCGCGCTCCATGGCGACCATAGCCGCCGGGCAGCTGGCGGGTATGTCTCGTGCGTCCGCCTTGGAGTTCTCGTTCTTTCTTTCCATACCCACGATGGTCGTAGCAACGTGCTACGACCTGCTGAAATCGTTTCGTGGCAAGGGTGTGAACCCGATTGGCGTGTCGCAGATTGATACGCATGGCTGGGTAATTCTGGCTATCGGCTTTGTCGTGTCCTTCATCGTGGCTTACGCGACAGTGGCCTGGTTCATGGCCTGGGTACGTCGGCGTGGATTCGTGCCGTTTGCCGTGTACCGTATTGTAGTGGGAGTTTTAGTGCTGGCGTTTGCGACGAGGCTCGTCGGGTAATTGGGGTTCTCTGAGCAAAAGAACGGGTATGCAGAAAGGGTGTCGTATGAGACCTTTTGAGTTCGTCGAGCCCACGACCCTGGGCGAGGTGATCGGTCTCCTCCAGGGCGGAGCACAGCAAGCACATCTCATCGCTGGAGGGAGTGATCTCCTCGGGGAGCTGAAAGACGATGTCGTGCATTATGAGCGCCTGGTGAGTCTGGCTCGGATCAAGGCGCTGCAGGATCTGCACCAGGATGAGACGGGGCTGCATCTGGGAGCCCTTGTAACCATCGCGCAGTTGGAGCATGAGCCGCGGTTACAGGGGCCGTATGGGATTCTGGCTGAGGCAGCCCGTGGCGTCGCGACGCCGGAGGTCCGCAATCAGGGGACGTTAGGCGGCAATTTGTGCCAGCGTCCCCGGTGTCTGTATTATCGGAGTGCGCTGTCTCCTTGCCTGAAGAAAGGCGGTACGGACTGTCCAGCAGTGACCGGCCCGTATCAAGATTACCTCTCGATCATGGGCGGCCATGGCTGTTACAGTGTGCACGCTTCTGATCTAGCACCACCTTTGATCGCTCTTGGGGGACACGTGACTCTGACTGGCCCAGCCGGAGAACGCACCCTGCCTCTCGAACAGTTTTTTGCCGGCCCAGAGCGGGATGTCCAGCGCGAGAATGTCATGGCTGACGATGAAGTCCTGACGGCTGTGACCCTCCCACCCCTGGAACTCTCCTGGAAAGGCACTTATTTAAAAGCCCGGGAACGCACCGCCGGCGATTTTCCGCTGGTGAGTGTGGCAGTTGGCTATGCCCGCGATACTGGAGCCATCCAGCGTGCCCGTGTTGTCCTCGGTGGCGTAGCGCCCATTCCCTGGCGCAGCCCACAGGCTGAAGCTGTCCTGACAGGACAGGCCCCCTCACCAGAGCTGGCAGCCCAGGCTGCTGAAGCCGCTCTCGCTGCGGCGCAGCCACTGCACCATAATGCCTTCAAACTCGACATTGCTCGCGCCCTGATCGCCCGGGCAATTACGGCCGTGGCAACAATGCCTTGAGCGCGCTACGAACGTGAGCGTGCGTACGAGCTTTAGCACGCCTACGGGCTTTAGCGCGCGTGGTCTTTAACGTAGTGCGCAATCTGTTCGTGCGTGGCGAACCACACCCCAGGACGGGAGCGTATATGCTGCACCAGCTCATCGAGAACGCTCATGCGAGAGCGGTGCCCAATGATATGGGGATGCATGGTGAGCAAAAACAACCCCCGTTCCACATAGGCTCCCTCAAACTCCCGGCGCCAGATTTCGCCCACGAGTGATGGCGCTGTATGCGGGCGAATGGGAGACAGGCGGTCCATGCCAAAATAGGGGTAATCGTCTTTGATCCACTCGACGGGGAGTTCCACAATGCCGGTGGGCTCACCATCTTCGACCAGTTCGTAGGGTTCATCGTCACTCATCATCGAGGAATCGTAGAGCAGGCCCATTTCCCGCATAATCTGCAATGTCGCATCACTAAAATCCCAGGACGCAGTGCGCAGCCCAACGGGTGGCTTTCCCGCCAGCTTGTGGAGCACATCGGCAGCCCGGTGGGTGAGTTCCCGCTCATCGGCCTCGGCCAGATTACTGGTGCGTTCGTGGATCCAGCCATGCAACCCGACTTCATGCCCAGCCGCCGCGATGGCTCGTACGTCATCTGGGTGGAGCAACGCGGAGACGCCTGGAATGTAAAAACTCGCTGGAATAGCGTGACGCTCCAGGAATTTTAAGATACGTGGAAGCCCGGCGCGAGAGCCGTACTCGCCCTGGGCCAACAGGGCCGGCGAGGTCTTGCCGTCGCGCAGACTCAAGGTTTCCTGATCCACATCAAACGACAGCGCCACCGCCACCTGGGCCCCCTGCGGCCAGGTGGCGGGGCGTAAGGGACGCCCAGCGCGGACTTTATTAACGGCCCTTCTCCAACGCTCTTCAGGCCAGCGCCATGAGGCATCCGGCCCCAGTCCTGCGGCTACGCCTTCCACGCCCCCAGGCACTGGTATCGGTGTCGGTGTGCCTTGCTCCATATCGCTCGTCCTCTCTGTATGGTTTCTGTGATGATGGCAAGCCCATTATGTGGCATGAGCGTATGGGGTGCAAGCATAGGCATGCCTGGCATCCCTGCACGCGAGACGATACACTTAACCGCTCAGTGCGACGACAACTGCGTGCCCTTTCTACGGGTGTGGGTCCCCACAGGGAGAATACCGTGAAGTTTCACGCCTTCATGTACGTGACTATTGGCCGGCGCCGGGAATTGGAGCAGGGCATGGCCGGGAAAAATCCCGTCCTCTACCAGCGTATGCTCGATGAGATTGGTGCCTACGCCCGGCTGTGCGACGAGGCCGGCTATGCTGGCATCGGCATCCCGGAACATCACCTGCAAATCGAAGGTTTTGAGTTAGGCCAGGATCCAGGCCTGATGGCCATGTATATGGGCATGCAGACCAAGCGCTTGCGCATCAACCAGTTCGGCTACGTGCTCCCGACGCACAACCCGCTGCGCGTAGCAGAGCATGCCGCGACCCTGGACCATATGCTAGGCGGTCGCCTCAACGTTGCCTTCGTGCGCGGCTATCAGGCGCGCTGGTTTGAGAACTACGTAGCAGTGCCAGGGGTCAAGGCAACCGGTCCGTGGAACCGCAAGATGACCGAGGATGACGTCAATCGCGAGCTGTTCGAGGAATGCGTGGATATCATTAAAACAGCCTGGAGTCACGACACCTTTACCTATAAGGGAAAATATTGGTCTTTCCCGGTGGAAGGGCAGAAAAATCCCCACGACCATCCAGTCTATACGCAATATGGACAGGGCATTGACCCCGATGGGACCATCCGTGCCGTGGGCATTGCCCCCAGACCCCTGCAGAACCCCATCCCGCTGTATAGCGGCTTTACGCACAGTCTCCAGACCTCGCTCTATTGGGCCCGTGAAGGTGGCAAGCCCGTGGTGCTGTCCAGTCAGATGGATTTTTGCCAGCTGCTCTGGGCCAAGTACCGGGAGGTGGCAGAGCAACATGGACGCATCGTCCCTGTCGGCGAAGAGGCGGCCTGGGGTGGCTACCTGGTACTTGCCGATACTCAGGCCCAGGCGGAAGCATGGGCGCATGACTGTCTATGGTTCTGGGACACCTGGTCTTTACCCTTTGGCCAGGGCCATCCGCCGCTGCTCATCGGCGATGCTGATACAGTCTCGCGTATGATTGAAGAGGCCAGCAGGCACGTCCCCTTCAACGAGGTGTTCTTCTTGTTCGGCCAGGGTCTGCTGGAGCGCGACAAGTGTCTCAAGACGTTGGAACTGTGCGCTGAGAAAGTGATGCCGCGGTTCCAGGACTAGGCATGAGAGAAGGACGAAGGAGGTGGGTGTGGACCGACCATTGCTGTATCTGATTGATGCGCTGCCGTATGTCTTCCGGGCGTATTTTGCCATTCGCGAGATGCGCAGCCCGCAAGACCAGCCAGTTAATGCGGTGTATGGCTTTACGGCCTTTCTGCTCCAACTCCTGCGCCGGGAGCCGCTGACACACGTTGGGGTTGCCTTTGACGAAAGCTTAACGTCATCCTTCCGCAACGCTTTTTTCCCGGACTATAAAGCCAATCGTGCCCTCCCCCCGCCAGACCTGGCGTGGCAGTTGCAACAGTGTCAGGCCGTAGCACGTGCGCTCGGTCTGCCGGTGTTTGTGGATCAGCTCTATGAAGCAGACGACCTCATCGGGACCCTGGCACGGCAGGCCACTCAGCAGGATATGGATGTAGTGGTGGTCTCGAACGATAAGGATCTGATGCAGCTCGTTACCCCGCGTGTGACGTTCTACGACGCCGCCAAAGACCGCCGCTTTGATCCAGCAGGGGTGGCGGCCCACATGGGGGTGCATCCCGCGCAAATCCCCGATCTATTAGGGTTGCAAGGCGATGCTGTTGACAATATCCCGGGGGTCAAAGGCATTGGGGCCAAAACGGCCCTGGCGTTACTCCAGGTATTTCCCGACCTCGAAGCCCTCTATGCGGACCTCGCCCGCCTTGAGACTTTACCTCTCCGGAATGTGAAAACTCTGCGCCAGAAGCTAGAGGCAGGCCAGGAGACCGCCTTCCTTTCCAAGCGCCTGGCGACCATTGCCCTGGATGCACCAGTCGCCTGTGCTCTAGATGCCCTGCGCTACCAGGGGGCAGAGGTTGCGGCAGTCACACCGCTGTTTGCCGAGCTAGGATTCCAGCGGTTGTCGCAGCGCATAGCTCGCTGGCGGTCATGAGCAAGAGGGCTTCTCCCTGTCGATGGCCTTATTCTCACTTGTTTCGACCAGGGCAGCTGTGGCAGTAGGAGTTACAGAGGACTGAGGCTATCCAGGAGAGGATTCCCCAACGTCAGCTATCTAACCTCGTAGGATAATGGAGGAAGGCAGAGTGCAACACGTGCATAGGAGGAGACTCTGCGAGAGCCTCCCCCTCGTGCTCTCAGCCTACGGATACGCCATTCTGATGGGCCATATCCTGTTGGGATGACATAGGGCGGTGGCCACGACCGGGTTTATCAGCGAGACCGTCAACTCCATACTGGAGAAAACGCTTTGCCCACTTGTAGACAAAGCGACGGCTGATCCCGACCGTGTCGGCGATGTGCGAGATCGGCACACCATCAGCTACGAGTAAAATAATCCGACCCCGTCTGGCACGGCCAGCAGGAATCGTGGTAGACCGCTGCCACGCCATGAGTGTATGGCGCTCGTCAGCGGCAAGACGGATGGTCAATGCAGTTTTACGTCCACGTGCCATAAAGACACCTCCAGGAAAGAGTAACATTGCTTCTTGTTTCGGAAGAATGCAAGTTCAACTTGAGCTTTTGCACCTCTTTTTCTGTACTGGCTATGCCACCATCGCTCCCGCCCAACAAAAGAGCCATATAAAAACCCTCGCTACCGCGAGGCTCTTCCCACATAGTGAAGCTTGTCGTGTGATTTTCCTTACATCGGTGCAGAGCCGGGATGGGTGTCCCAGAGCATGGGGGAGTTGCGCTTGGCTCCTGTGATTGCCCATAATATGGCGGTTCTTGTATTATGAAGACCTCTGACGTCAGAAGAAGGGGCAAGCTATGGGAGACGCTGTGCGGCAGATGTTTGCCGCAATTGCCCAGCATTATGATGTCCTCAACACGGTGCTGAGCTTTGGCTTGCACCACTACTGGCGCCAGCAGGCAGTCACCGTCAGTGGGATACCGTCCGGCGCGCGTCTCCTCGACGTCTGCAGTGGCACAGCCGATCTCGCCCTCGCTTTTGCCCGTCACCTGGGACACGATGGACAGGTCATTGCCATGGACTTTTGTGCGGCGATGCTCGACCGTGGTCACCAAAAAGCCGTGCAACAAGGGATCCATCTTATGTCCACTCTGGCCGATGCACAACACCTCCCGTTTGACGACGCCGTTTTCGACGCCGTGACGGTCGCGTTTGGCCTGCGGAATGTTGATAATCTGGTGACAGCACTGCGTGAAATGTATCGTGTATTACGCCCCGGCGGCACGGCACTCGTCCTGGAGTTTGGTCAGCCACATGGTGTGGTGTTAGGTCCACTGTATCGCTTCTATTCACACTATATTCTCCCACGCCTCGGTGGCTGGGTATCCGGACACCCCGAAGCCTATACCTATCTCCCACGCACTGCCGCAGTGTTTCCCGCTGGCGGGCGTTTCGTGCGAGAGATGGTAGCACAGGACTTTACCGACGTGCATGCCCAAGCGCTCAGTGGCGGGATCGTTTATCTATACCGCGCCATGCGCCCTGTCTGAGCGGCATGGAGGCAACACGTCGAGCCATAGCGCACGACGCTGGCATTGACGCTACAGGAGAGGTGACATGCAGTCTTTTGACGATATTATATACACCAAACAGGACGGCATAGCAACTGTAAGTATCAATCGTCCGTGGGTACTGAATGCTTTTCGACCACGGACCATTGATGAAATGATGGAGGCATTCAATGATGCCTGGTACGACGATAGTATCGGTGTGGTGGTCCTCACGGGCGAGCAGGGCAATTTCTGTACCGGGGGCGATCAGAAAATTCGTGGCCAGGGCGGGTATCAGGACGAAGAGGGGACACCGCGCCTCCAGGTGCGTAACTTGCACCGCATAATCCGCGAGATCCCGAAGCCCGTGATCGCGAAGGTCGATGGCTATGCCATCGGAGGCGGGCATGTCCTGCATGTGCTCTGTGATCTGACTATCGCCTCTGAGCGTGCCATTTTTGGTCAGACCGGTCCGAAGGTAGGGAGTTTTGACGCTGGCTTTGGCGCCATGTACCTGGCGCGTATCGTCGGGGAGAAAAAAGCGCGCGAGATCTGGTATCTGTGCGACCAGTACAGCGCCGCAGAGGCTGCTGCTATGGGGCTGGTCAACAAGGTTGTGCCGCGCGAGCGCCTGGACGAGGAAACGGTTGTCTGGTGCCGCAAGCTGCTGGCCAAAAGTCCGACTGCACTGCGGTTTATGAAGTTTGGGTTTAACGCCGACACGGATCACGGCTATGGCCTGCAAGCCCTAGCCCATGGGGCGACGAGCTTATTTTACGCCACAGAGGAGGGCAACGAAGGCCGCCGTGCTTTCCTGGAAAAACGCCAGCCGGATTTTTCACCCTATCGCCGCACACCCTGGTAGAAGTCTGGAGGAAAGGACACCGTCATGTTGCGAGGTGCCATGATCTGGTATCGTGCTATCCGGCCATTTTCGCTGAGCGCCGCTCTCGTACCCGTGCTGGTGGGGAGCACGCTGGCCACCCAATATGGCGTGTTTGACTGGTGGCTCTTTTTCTTAGCGCTGCTCGGGTCCGTGCTGGTGCAATGTGGCACGAACTTGACTGACGAATATGCAGATCATCGCCCAGGCAAAGGCGCTGAGCACAAAGTCCAGGCACCCTACAAAGTCATTGCACAGGGTCTTCTGACCCCGGTGGCTGTGCGCCGCGGCGCCCTGACGTGTTTTGGGCTGGCGGGGCTCATTGGCGTGTATCTCGTCTCCCGGACGAGCTGGCCCCTGGCGCTGGTATGCCTCGCCAGTGTTGGGGTGGCCTACGGATACAGCGCCGGGCCACTCCCATTGGGGCATATCGGGCTCGGCGAGCCTTTAGTGTTTGTGTTCATGGGGCCAGTGATGGTGCTGGGGAGCTTCTACGTCCAGGTCCAGAGGCTGTCCTGGGCTGCAGTGTGGCTGTCAGTGCCAGTAGGATGTCTGGTCACCGCTATTCTCGTGGCGAACAATCTCCGTGATGCCGAGGAAGATCGCCACAGTGGCAAGCACACTCTGGTCGCTCTGTGGGGATCACGACCGGTCATCTGGCTCTTTTGTCTGCTCGTGCTCGTGGCGTTTGGGATGTTGCCCGTGCTGGCCCTGAGTGGTGTGGTGCCCTGGGTGGGTCTCCTCCCCTTTGTCCTTATGCTGCCACCGAGTTGGACGCTCATACGTCTGATCTGGCGCGGTACGGAGCGCGCCGTGTTACACCAGGCACTCCGAAGCACTGCCCAGCTCCATCTGCGCTTCGGCCTGCTGCTGACACTCGCGGTCAGCCCGGCACTCGCTTGGTGGCGGTAGGTCAGCCGGACTGCTGTCTATACGCTAGAGATGCCACGGCTCACCGTGTTCCATGGCAAAGACATGCGCATACAAATTGGCGATCCACTGTTTGCCTGTTTCGGTGATGCGGAGATAGCGTAAGCCGTCCTGAATATAGGGGGTCACTACCTTCCAGAAAAAGGCGGGATAGTTATCCCGCAGATCGCCAGGGTTTTTGTAGCCGAGCACTGCATTGACGCCCGTTTCTTCAAATTCATAAAACAGAGCCGGGAACTTCCGCATATGATTCTGCGAAGCGAGTTGCCCGATGAGGTCCGCAGCCCGCAGGAGCCCTGGGTAATCGTCTGTGCTCTGGTGGTCATCGTCGTGCGGGACAGGAAAGCGCGTGCGCTCGATATTGGCCGCAATCACCTCGCCATCGATGACATTGTGCACTCTAAAGCGCTCGCGGACGAAGCGCTTGCCACGGTCCACATGATAGGGCGTGAGGGCGGCATCGCTCGCTCCGGGAGGCAGCCTCACGGTCTGGTCGTCAATGCCTGTCGTATAGACACCGTTGCGGTCCTCACGGCATACGCCGCGGACGTAGCCGATATCGTGACACAGAAGCGATAACATAAAATGCATCCAATCACGCGGGGAGACGCCGCCTTCACGGACATGTTTGCCTCTGAGGATCTCCTGACCAACCAGGGTCACCATGAGCGTATGTTCAACATCGTGATAGAGGGCATCACTATTGGCGATGTTTTCGAGAGCCATACGCCCGGCCCAGGCAATGATGCCCGGGTAGGACGGTTCGAGCACGCCGTACATGCGGCAATACTCTTGCTGTAAGCGTTCAACAAAAGCATCGATCAACACTTCTGTTAGGTTGAACATCAGGCGCCTCCCTCGCCCTGGGGTGACTCATAGGCGTTTACACGTAACGCTGCACTCCAAGAGTGATCGTCATGCCCTCGATCGTATGCGTCTCACAATAACTCTCCGGTGGTGCGGCAGCCATCACGAGATCAAGGCTCAGGGTCTCAGCTTTGATGGTTTACACGTAACGCTGCACTCCAAGAGTGATCGTCATGCCCTCGATCGTATGCGTCTCACAATAACTCTCCGGTGGTGCGGCAGCCATCACGAGATCAAGGCTCAGGGTCTCAGCTTTGATGTACTCTGCCCACGTGGTTACCGCCTCCGCCAGCTCTCCTTCCGCCAGGCTGTACGTGATAATCCGGTCTTCGATGTTGAAACCAGCGTCCTTGCGCATCACCTGCAGGCGCCGCACCAGCTCACGCGCCAACCCTTCCGTGCGCAGTGCTGGCGTGACGACAGTATCGACGGCGACGGTGACGCCTTTCTCCGTTGCCACCGCTAACCCGGCAGCCGGGTGGGTGCGAATGAGTACCTCCTCTGGGGTCAACTCGATGTCCTCACCGTCCAGCGTGACAACCACGGGTGATCCGGCCTGGACCTGATGCACAACCGCTGCAGGGTCCAGCGCGCTCAGCGCCGCACGCACCTGAGGAAATTGTGCCCCAAAGCGGGGCCCCAGGAACTTACTGTTGGGGAGCACCTCGAAACGTAACAGTGTAGCTTCGTCGGCGACAAACTGTAGCGTTTTGACGTTGAGTTCATCAGCAACGATCGCGGTGAAGGCTTCCGATAGGGTCTCCTGCCTATCGTGCACGTGGATCAGAGCTTTGGCGAGCGGCTGACGGACTTTGAGGTTCACGGTACTGCGAGCCCCCAGGCCCAGACTGGTGACCTGACGCGTCAGCGCCATCTGGTCGAGCAGAGTACTCTGCACTGCAGCGATATCTGCTTCCGGCCAGTTGCAGTGATGCACGCTATCATACGCCGTGGGCTGCATCGCGCGTACCAGGTTTTGATACATCATCTCCGTGACGAATGGCGTCAGGGGCGCCAGCAGTTTGATGAGCTTCACCAAGACGTGATACAGGGTGGCATAGGCCGTATGCTTATCCAGGTCGTGCGTACTCTTCCAGAAACGTCGCCGGCTGCGGCGAATATACCAGTTGCTCAAGTCGTCCAGGAACTCGTCGATGGCCAGGGTGGCGCTGTGCATGTCTGAATCAGCCAGACGCTCCGTACAGCGCTCCGTCACCTGATTCAGACGCGCCAGAATCCAGGTATCGAGCGGATTGTCACTGGCAGGGGTTGGGCCTTCGGGCACGGCCGGCGCGAAGCCCTCGCGGCTTGGCTCCCAGCCATCCAGATTGGCATAGGTGACGAAAAAGTGATACATGTTCCAGAGGGGAATCAAAAACTGGCGCCGCACCTCATCCGCACGTTGATAGCCAAACAGCAGATTATTCTCCGGCTTATGGGCACAGTAGAGCCAGCGCATGACGTCCACCCCCATGCGACTCGCTGCCTCGTTGAACTCGATCGAATTCCCCCAGCTCTTGTGCATAGCCCGCCCGTCTTCAGCCATAAGCGTGGCATACCCAAAGCACTCCAGGAAGGGCGGACTGTCCTCCAACACCGTGGCCATGGCGAGGAGACTGTAGAACCAGTTGCGGAACTGCCCTGGGAAGGACTCGCTGATCCAGTGCGCCGGATACCAGGCGCGCCAGTAGTCGCGGTCAGAGCGGTAGCGTAAAGTGCTAAAACTGACAATGCCAGCGTCCAGCCAGGGATTGGCGACATCCGCGATGCGCTGCATCAGGGCACCACATTGCGTGCAGGCAATCTTGATGGCATCAATGTAGGGGCGGTGCGGAGTATGCCCCTGAAACGCCTCCCAGCCCTCGACCGCCCGCGCTGCGAGTTCATGCTCGTCACCAATGACTTCATAGTGGCCGCACGCCGTGCATTCCCAGAAAGGCAGGGCGAGACCCCAGTAACGCTTTTTGCTGATCATCCAATCGTGCATATTGCGCAGCCAGTCAAGCTCTCGCTCGAGACCAAAGGCCGGAATCCAGCGAATCTGCCGAGTCACATCCATAATGGCGTGGCGCAGCTCATCCATGCGGATAAACCACTCGTCCACCAGGCGAAAGACGAGCTCAACGCCGCAGCGCCAGCAGGTGGGATAGCGATGCGTATACGGTTCCACATGGTACAGCAGCCCCTGCTGCTTGAGTTCCGTACAGATCGGTTCTGAGACCTCCGACACGTGCTTTCCCGTCAACCAGCCAAAGCCGTCGACGAAATACCCTTCATCATTGAGCGGCGCCACGATGGGCAACTGATGCTCTTTGCCCAGACGAAAATCGTCGGCACCACAGCCAGGGGCGATGTGCACAATCCCGGTACCCTCAGTCTCGCTCACCTCATCCCATAGAATGACACGGTGGGCTTCGGCAGCGCACGGAGAGACACCAGAGAGGTTTTCGCGGAGGGTATAAAATCCGCCGGGGCGCTGTGACGCCTCAAACGCGTCGAAGGGAGCATCGTAGGTCCAACCAGCCAGCGCTGTCCCAGGCATCTCTGCCAGGACCTCATATGGCCCCCGCAGCATATGCACCGTGCCCTTGGAGAGGTAGAATATCTCCTCGCCCTGACGCACCTTGACGTAGGTGAGCTGCGGACCAACTGCTGCCGCGACATTGCTGCTGAGGGTCCAGGGCGTTGTCGTCCACACCAGCAGGGCCTCCCGCTCTCGCCCACGCAACGGGAAGCGCAGGGTCACGCCGGAATGGGTCAGTTCCTGATAGCCATCCGTGACAATTTCGTGCTGACTGATGCCGGTGGCACAGCGCCAGCACCAGGGCATGACGTCGGCACCGCGATAGAGCCAACCACGTTCCCAGCACTTTTTCAGGAACGACCAGATCATGTAATTATTTTCGTTGGAGAACGTAAAATAACTGCCCCCCAATTCCGGCATGCCCAGACGCCCAACAATCTGCTCCGCGGTGTCGGTCACGGGTCCCATGGGACCCTCGACCGTCAAGAGCTGTGCCGGCTCTTCGACTAAGGCATCAGCCAAGCGGCGCAAACGCTCAGGGTCGTCCCAGTCCATCCAATAACCCAGTCGGATAGATTGCTCGGTCTGCACCGCCGCATAGCGCAGCACACGCTCCTTACAGTTACGGACGAAGCGGTCCAGACCGTAGTCTTCAATATCTTTTTTCGAGCGAAATCCCAAAGACTTCTCGACTTCCACTTCCACCCACAAACCCTGGCAGTCGAAGCCGTTCTGGTAACGCAACTCCCGCCCCCGCATCGTCCAGTAGCGATTCACCACATCTTTGTAGGTCCGCCCCCAGCCATGATGCACTCCCAAGGGGTTGTTGGCCGTGACCGGCCCATCCAGGAACGACCACCGCGGTTGCTCCCGGTGTAGCGCACGGAGCGTGTCAAAGGCCTTGATGTCGTGCCAAAACTGCAACACCTGGAGTTCTTGGGTAGGGAAGTCATCAACTTTTGCAGGAACATCTTGAAACGGCATGGGCGCTGTTCTCCTGCGCCAATAGCGCAGTAAAGGGTACATAAATGCATAGGTGTTAATGTATGACGATCATAATCCTAAGAAATCATACGCCCGTTCACAAGTGTCTCCTGAGCCCAGGCAGGCGGCACCCACGGTAGTCTGCATATGCATGACGACACGGCGTAGACGAAAAAAAGCGTGAGATGACTGAGGAAGTAGGGAAGAAGACCCTCGCCCTTGCAGCCCAGCCCTTCACCCTCGCCCTCCCCTCAAAGAGAAGGATGAAGCGGCTGCAGCATGCGTCAAGGCACAGGGACCGTCTACTCACCAGGCAGGTCATATTGCTTACGATAATCGATCAAATCAGCCACCGTAGCTATTTTTAAGCCATGCTTGGCCGCAAAGTGCTCAAGGTCAGGGCGCCGAGCCATGGTGCCATCGGGGTTCATAATCTCACAGATCACCGCGGCCGGATAGAGACCTGCCAAACGCGCCAAGTCGACCGATCCCTCAGTCTGTCCCGGCCTCTCCAGGACGCCACCGGGACGCGCCCGCAGTGGGAATACATGCCCAGGACGGGCGAGATCTTCCGGACGACAATCAAGAGCCTTCAAAATTGTGTGGGCGCGATCTGCAGAGGAGATGCCAGTGGTAACGCCTTCACGTGCATCGATGGATACGGTAAAAGCCGTCCCACGCTGGGACGTATTGTCTGCCACCATGAGCGGGAGTGCAAGCTGATCGAGATGCTCGGGAAGCATCGGCATACAAATCAAGCCACAGCCAAAGCGTGCCATGAAGGTAATCGCCTCGGGAGTGACTTTCTCGGCCGCCATGCAGAGATCGCCTTCATTCTCACGGTCTTCGTCATCACACAGGATGATCATGCGACCTTTGCGGATCTCGGCCAGCACGTCCGGAATGGAGGCAAAAGGCATTGGTGAGCCCTCCTCAAGGAAAAGATGCTGTCGCAACTGCCGCCTGGCCTCTGCACAAGCATTGACCATTGCCCTGGCCAGGCCGGCGAGCAGTGTCTTGGCTAGGCATTGTATACTGTGCCATGGGCTACTGGGTAGCGCTGTCAGGTGACGGAGCTGGGTCTCATCCATGACTGTCCGGTCTTTCTGGCCTCTCCCAGCAGGTCGCATCGCATTCTACTGTAGAGGGGAACATTAAGACAAGTGTCAGGGGTGAGGCTCCTCCTGCCCCGCATTCCCCGCCCCTGGCTATGTCTGAGAGCAATGAGGACATAGGGGAGCAGTCCAGCGAGCCAGTCAAGGGCAGGCATGATCGCATAAGGAAGACAGGTATGCAAGTGCATATTGGTGCATGTGTGCTGGAACTCGTGACAGGAGATATCACACGGCAAACCACCGATGCCATCGTCAACGCCGCGAACAGCCGGTTGGCAGGCGGGGGCGGTGTGGATGGGGCCATCCACCGTGCCGGAGGCCCCGATATTATGGCTGAGACCCGTCAGCACTATCCCCAAGGCTGCCCGACGGGAGAGGCAGTGATCACGGCCGCTGGCCGGTTGCCGACGCGTTATGTCATCCACGCGGTGGGACCCATCTGGCACGGTGGGCAGCACCATGAAGCTGAGCAGCTCGCCAGTGCCTACGAGAAGAGTCTATCTGTGGCTGTAGCGCATCAGTGTCACAGTGTGGCGTTTCCGTCCCTATCGACCGGAGCGTATGGCTATCCCGTGGCTCGTGCAGCGCAGACGGCGCTCAGCACCGTGATCGCCTTTCTCCACGCCCATCAGCAACCATCGTGCATACGCTTTGTGCTTTTCGATAGCGAGACATATGCCGCCTACGCTGCTGCCCTGAGGGAGATGCAGAAGGCAGACGCCACCATAACCTAACGTTTATTCGGGATAATGACGCGAGGTAATGCGTGCGCCTTCCGAAAGTCGTAAGCGCTCTATGCCTCGAGTCCCTCCAACTCTTCTTTGGCGCACCGTAAGCGAGGTGGCGGCGCAAAAAATGCTCTTTGAAATTCCTTCTATGTTGCCGCTGTTGTCAAGTCCTCTTGGGGATTTTTTTCTCCCCTTCCATTCCTTAGGTGCTGTATTCGGCCTCGCTCGGTCTGGCGGCTTCCTTGGGCGTTGGGACCTCGCGTCTCCAACGACCTTCTATCCGTGCGGGTTCACACACCCGTCACCCGATTCTCTATGCGTTTTTTGACGAGAGCTGGAAGGCCTATGGGAGGCGACCCCATCTATACGACGGCTTGCTTCGCAGGCCCGGAATTTCAACGGGCCGCCTCCACCAGCACGAAGGCCGAAGCCTGATGCAGCACCGCAATCCCGCTTACGCCTCTTTGAGGGCTGCCCCCTCCGGTAAGACCCCGGTCTCTAGGAATCGCCACAGCGCAATAAGCAACTTACGCGCCACCGCCACAATCCCGATGCGCCGCAAACGCTTGCCACCGCCACCAAAACGCTCGCGAAACCAACAACTCAGGGCGCTCTCCGGCTGGTAACGCACCCAACTCCAGGCCAACTCCATGGTCATCCAACGCACATGCCGGTTACCGGACTTGGTGATGCCTTGGTCTCGGGCGCTCGCACCGCTTTGATACGGCGTCGGGGTTAAGCCCGCTAAGCCCCCCACCTCGCGCCGATTCTTCAACGTACGCCAGCTAAAAAATTCCATCACCAATAACCATGCCCCATTGATCCCGATGCCTTTGAGCTGCATCAACTGCCGCACCTTCGCAAGGCTGGCGTCCTGCGCGCTGTGAAGCAAGGCACGACGCTCGGCTTCCACCGCCGCAATCTGCTGGCTCAGAAACTCGTGATGCGCATACACCCGCAGCAAACGTTGACGCAAGCCACTCGGGATGGGGGCGCCATCCCACAGCCGCAATGCATCCAGTTGTTCGGGAAACTGGCTCAGGCTCGTCAGACGTATCCCCTGGCTACTGAGCAAGCCCTTGATGCGCGTTGTCGTACTGGCTCGTTCTTGCTTCAGCGTTTCCAAATCTCGGTGCAGATGCCGTTGATCCTCGGCCTCTATCGAGGGCACATTGACTCCATGCCACACGTCACGTTCGCCATAGTGAAAGCGCATCAGCATGCTCAACAACTTGCGCACGTCCAACCCATCGCTCTTGGCCCGACGCTTGCGACGATTGACCTCAATCGAGGAGGAATCCACCACATGGTTGGTGATCCCTTGGGCCTGTAAAAAACGGTGCAGCCAGAAGCCTTCACGGCCAGCTTCATAGCAACTCACCACCGCCGCAGTTTCGGAGAGGCCAAAGCGCTTTTTGGCCTGCGCGACTTCTTGGAGCAAGCGCGCCTGGTTACATGCTGCGATACTCCGTTCGCGCGGCTTTTGACCGTGGCCCGTGGTGAAACCAAGCTTCCAGGTCTTTTCACTCAGTTCAAACGCCACAAACAGAACGCGCTCAGGTGTGGTATCATGGCCGTTGTGGGTCGCTGTCGTCATGGGCCTTCTCCTCCATGGTAGACGAGTTTCATGCTGGACTGTTTCTGGAAAAGAAGCGTACCAACAGCGGCCTGTTTATGGAATCAACCAGCAAGCATAGTATCTATCCGTCCGATGAAAATTAGTTTGTGGACGCCACCAAGGTCATGTGGGGGCAGTCGCAGAGGGCGATAAAAACGATGCCAGCCTCTGAGA
>Ga0081455_10003235_pt1 | contig 18869 bp, 16 predicted proteins | sample TabmetS3T2R1_FD_70207 | JGI IMG/M metagenome (GOLD analysis project Ga0081455, IMG submission 70207) | Tabebuia heterophylla rhizosphere microbial communities from the University of Puerto Rico - S3T2R1 | ecosystem: Host-associated > Plants > Roots > Rhizosphere ... | reverse complement strand
CTTCGTTCGCAACGGTTGAGGACGCCGCTCATCGCACCGATGCCCGCAACTGCGCTCAGAGGCACAGGCCCGTTGCGTTCGCTACGGAAGGCTTGCGCCTTGTCCTGTGCTTCGCCTTCAACTACGGAATCCGGGCTGAAATAGAAAGTCATCTGGAAATCCTGATCCGTTGCACTGACCTGCTCGTCGAGCCGCTTGGTACCTACGGATACAAAACAGCGAGTTAAGCACCGAACATAACTTTGGGGCTACGGATTAAGGTAATGAAGCTCAATACCCTCGCTGGGGCCTGAAAAAACTGCTGCTGGCGTGATCGTTCCGGCGCACTCAAAGTTGCAGCTTAGCTTTATTCTCTCGCAACCATTTCGTTAACCGAGCGATGCCTTCGTCCAGATAAATCTTGGGAGTCCAGCCCAGTTCTGCCTTGGCGCGGGAAATATCGAGCGGATCGCGGTTGCGATGAGGGCCCACTTCGGCTGCGTTGGGATGTTGGCCGATTTCGAATTTGAGATCCGGCAGCGCTTTTCGAATTGCTCGGGTGAGATCCTCGTTGGTATAAGCCTTGTCGAGACCGATGTTGTAGGCGCGGCTAAGCGGTTTATCTGAAAACAGCGTACGGCAAATCGCATCGACAACATCATCCACATAGATCAGATCGTCGAGCGACCGAGTGAGAAACGGCCGGCAGGGCTGGCCGAGGATGCTCTTCTTAAGCTCCAACGGAATGCTCCGATAAAGGCCCGGGCCGTAAACCGAGGAGTACCTCAAGGCGACAAAGCTTACACCGTGTTTTTCTTTGTAAAAGTCACCCATCCATTCCGAAACCGTTTTCGCGGCGCGGTAGAAATAGGTGGGATAAATCGTAACCGCGTCTTCTTCTTTGACCAGACTATGGTCGGGTTTTTTCAGTTGGCCGTAAATCGAAGCGGAGCTTGAATAGACAACCCGCCGCATCTTAAGTGCCTTTGCCGCCTCAAGAATGTTGGTCATCGCGTGGTAACAAAAGTTGAGTACGGAAGGGTCTTCGTTGCGAGACGGATGCGCAGCGTGAAAGATGTGCGTCGGTCTTTCCTTGGCACAAAGCTCCCGGAAAGCCCCCGCATCTGTAACATCGATCAGGTGACTGGGTGTTCGGATGCCTAGCAAGGAAAGATCCGCCGACCGCGGCACGGCGTCGACGGGAATGACCTTGTGGCCGAGTGATTCTAAAAGCAGGGTCGTGTGAGAGCCAATAAAACCATTGGCACCAGTGACTAAAACAATTGAGGCCATGTTGATACTCTTTCTTGCTGACTCGATCGCGCGACTATGAGTGGGCCGTTACAAGCCGGTAGTCTGACAAATCGCCGGCCTAGATTAGCGCTTGCGAATGAAAAGTTTGCGCATCAAACCTTCCCATTCGTCGATTTTTTTCTCGAATTCCTCCGGCGTGTATTTGCTTTCGATATAGATCTTCTTGAACTTTTGCTCGAGTGAACCAATGTCGGTGCGCGCCGAGCTCAAACCTCCCTTCATGGCAATTTCTTGGCCGAATTTTGAATGGAGATAATCGAGAAACAGAAGAGCAGCATGAGGATGGGGCGAATTGAGGATCATCCCCGAAGTACCCACACCGGCAATGACCGGATCCAACGGTCGCCATTCAACCGGCGCGCCCTGTTCCTTGTGGGTAAAGATGTTGGAATTAAAGATCGTTGGCGACAGCGGAACTTCGCCTGAAGCAACCAACCCGGACAGAGCGGCCCCGGACATATTTTGTACGCTGATGTCCTGCGAGCTTAGCTTTTCCAAAAACTCGCGACCCATGGCATCCATGAGCGCTCCGACCCACTGCACCCCGGTGGTGGTTCCGGCGATCGACATTTTTCCTTTCCATTTGGGATCGAGATAATCCTTAATCGATTTTGGCGCCTCTGCCGGAGGTATGAGCTTGGTGTTAAATCCCAAGCTGATGTAGATCTCACGGTTGGTCCACGCGTAAACTCCCTTTTTCCCTTTGATTTTTCCTTCGTCGTCGTAGGCGGCGAGTTCCGGAGAGAGATACTCTTGGAGCATGTTATTTCTCACCAGGATCGCTACGTATTCTGGACTCGTTTCGACCACATCCGCGAGAAATCGTCCGGCGGCGACTTCTTCGGTCAATCGCTTCAATAGTGCTTTCGAATCACTGCGCCAAACGTTGGCTTTGACGAAGGGATATTTCTTGCCGAACTCCTGCGACACCGGTCCAGCGACCCAAGTGTTTGATGTGTAAAAAGTCACTTGCCCTTCTTTTTTTGCGCCTTCCAGGAGGATCTTCTCGCGATCGGGTCCTTGGTAAAAAGCGAGATCGGCTGCGGACAAGGGCTTGCTCTGAGCTCCAAATGACCCAACGGCAGTCGACAAAAGCGTTGCAGCGATCACTAGAACCGGAACCGCAAAACGGCCGATCGTTTTTGCTAACATTTACATTTCCTCCTTTGTAAAGAGACACTTATTGGAATCGCTCTCTGCTTTTGACCATGTCATTCCGCGGATCATAGCATCATACTTTCATCAGAAGCTGACGCAAACCGCAGATATCGGTAACATCAGAAAGCCCACAGGCTGGTCGATGATCTTTCTGGCCATCGTGTTATTGCGTTTCTTTTATCGCCGGAATGTGAACCAAAGTTAGCGGTCAAAGTAGCCAGACTTGACGGCCCATAGCCATAGGTAAGCTATTTTCTCGTTATGTAGTTCTGCATAACCGACATGACCGTAGCGGGGAATCAAAACCACATGCGCGCCGCGAGTAGTAGCCGCGTACTTTGCGCCCATGAACATCTCACGCTTATCTTGCAGACGGCCGCCTTTGACCCAGTGACCTTTGTCATTCTCGCCCACGGTGAGGAGAACTTTGATGGTTTTCAGCCAATTCGGATCCGGTTCTTGCAAGTGATCAAAATATTCCTCCCGCGGGAGACCGGTGCGCTTGGGATATTCCTCGAGTATTTCCACGGCTGCGTTGTGCTGGTTGTCGCATAAGCTGGTTTTCATCTGTGAGCGCAGCGGGCTAACCAAACGAATGTAATCATCGGCGCCCCCCCAAGGTGTTAAGTCTTCCGGATCGACATAGCCCGATGCTTTGAATGAATCCGGCGACCGCTTGGAAACATGATCAATAGGCTTCTCGACATACTTTTCGGCGCCGGTTGTGTCGCGCCATTCTTTGCGCCAACCATCCGGGCCGCCGCTGCCAAAACCGACAAGCCCGATGACTTTCGTTTTCTTGGAAAAGCGCGTCAGATGTGCAGCCATCGGTCCGCCGGTGGAATGACCGAATCCCAGAATCTCCCGGCCGCTAAGGTTTTGATCGGTTAACAGTCCCGCCCCCTGGAGAATGGTATTGAATGTGCACTTCAAATTGCGATCTTTGATTTCTTCGGCAGGCAGTTCGCGATCCAAGCGATAAACCGGCGTGCGCTCCGGGATGGGCTGTTTCCAAACGCCTCCTGGAGGATAGTGGCCCGGATAGGTAAAAGCCAGAGCTTTGAAGCCCTGGGAAGCGAGAACTCGGGCTAGACCCGGTCTGCCGTCCGGCGTCAGATCCATGATCTTTTCGCTTCCTGCTCCGCCGTGAAAACAAACGAAGGCAAGACGGGAATTAACTTCTTTCTTGGGAGTATAGAGCGTGCCATGCATGTCCCAATCATAGCCGTTTCTGTTGTAGCGCGTCCTGACCTCTTCCACTGAAAAGTCCGCGTTCTCAAACGGTGCGTTCACTGCCAACCACTCATCCCAGTTGAGTCTCAAAAGCAGCTCGCCAGATTTAAGTCCATCGAGATATTTTTCGTTTATTCCACCTGCCGACATTTCAATCCCTCCGGTTACGACTTGGAAACATAAGTGTCGAGATAATATTTGGCAATTTCCCCTTTGGTCGCGAACCATGCTTCGGGGAAACCCCTGGCGTAACGGATGCATTCTTCGAACACCCCTATAATGTTGGGTCTGCCACCTATATGCGCGTGCACGAGACAATCGATGAGCTTCGGTGCGCCGGCTTGTCCTTCCGCGTAGAGACAATCAAAGGCTGCTTTGAAGCTGTCAAAATAAACCCGGGCGGGATTTTTCGCTCTAAAGATGAGCGATAGATCATTGGCATAATCTAGCCGTGGCATGATGATCAAGGGTTTGCCGTTAACAACCCGGTGTTGAGGGATGTCGGGCCCCGGCAAGTCTCCGGTCCAGAATATGCCTTCGTCGACGAAGTTGCCGAAGGTATAATCATTAACTCTGTGCCCAGGGCTGACCCAACCTACCGGACGTTTGCCGGTAACCGATGCGATCGTGTCTAAGGTTCGTTTGATCAAAGCTCTTTCTTGAACGGCATCGAGCGAGGACAGAGCCGTGTCGTTAACCCAGCCGTGGCCGACAATCTCATGACCCCCACCATGAAGCTCCTTCAACGCATCAGGAAAGTCTTCGGCGATACGGCCGTTGGTATCGATAGTGCCTTTAACGCCGTTTCGGTTTAGCGCATCCATGATGCGCCAGATACCCGCCTTGCCACCGTATTCGCCGTAGGCGAGAGACGCATAATCCGGTTTGTCGCCGCCTTCGCGGTACTGCGAATATTTTTCAAAAGCTTCGAAGGCCACGAAGAAGCTGACCGCGATTTTCGCGTTATTGGGCCATTTTATTGGTTTCGGTCTCATTGTATGTCCTTTCTATGATCGAGGCGCGCCAAAGATCGAGCGGAACAGCTCGAAATTCTTGTTAAAATCATCGCCTGCGCTGATATCGTCAATGACGTAATTCAATTTCTCCAGTCCTTGGACGTTGGTCGAGACTCCGCGCCGCGTCGGAACTCTACCGAAAGAGGCGATGATTTTCTGTCCCTCCTCAGAGAGCACGAAGTCGCTAAAGAGTTTGGCTGCATTGGGATGCGGAGCTTTCGAGCCGATGCCCAACGGCTGGAACTTGGTGAAGACCGGATCCTGGACGATCCAATCCACCGGCGCCCCTCTGCGTTTGACCTCTTCCACATTGTGCAGGTAGGTGTTGAGGACAATCGGAAACTCGCCAGCTACCAGAAGGTTGGTGATCACCGAGAGCCCAGCATACAGCTGAAACTCCTGGGTGGCGAGTTTTTTCATGTAAGCCAAGCCTTTCTCTTCCCCCATCCGTTTTAGCTTCCAAGCGAACCACTCCGGTTTTGTATGGTCCATGCCTATCTTGCCTTTCCACTTTGGGTTCAGCAGGTCCTCGTCGGTCTTCGGTACCTCGTCGCGCTTTACCATGCGCGTATTGTAGGCGATGACGTTAGGCATGATGTAAACGGCGGTCCAGTAGCCTTCCGGATCAAAGAAAGGCTTCTGGATGTTTTTGGTTTCATTTGAGATATATTTTTGCAGCAAATTTTTCTTGTTCAGGAAGTAGGCTTGTGATTCCGCCGATTGAACAACGTCGAAATCATATTTCCCGGTTTGTGCTTCGGTCATGATCTTGGTCAGCAGTCTCTCGCCGACAGCGCGAAACATGGTCGTTCGAATGAAGGGATATCGGGCTTTAAACGCATCGAGGATTTTTTGCATCTGATCGACGGTCATCGAAGTATAGACAACCAAAGCGCCTTCCTTCTTTGCTCCTTCAACGATCATGTCCTGATCGGCCGCGTATAGATTGAAGACCTGCACCCCGCACAAAAGTGTTGCCAAGACCAATACCTTGAGAATGCCGCGCATATGTCTAGCTCGATCTCATGACCATCGCGGATACTATCAAGCGCCTGTCAAAAGCGTCAAATGGAAGACGCCTTCGCTGCTCCAGGGTTCCGCCTCGCTCTCGGCAAATTCGGTTTAATTGCGAAATCCACGTTTAATGGGAGCGGTTGGGATGGACTGCAGAGACGTCAGCAGCCGTGGGTTTGCTTTAGTTATCAGCCGGGCACTTGCCGGTCGCGAGGTGCGCTTCGAAGTCAGCGGGGAAGAGCCTGAGCGCGCTTTCAATGGGCGGACCGGGCATGGCAATGAGATTGCAAAAGCCCTTCCCTTTGTTGAAAGCGAGGATCTTGCCGAATTGCTCGAGGATCGGTTGGCCGCCTTGCCCCTGCTGCACTTTCTTCAACAATGAGGTAAGCGTGTTGGTTTCCATTCGGCAAGCGGGACACTGGCCGCAGGATTCGACGGTGAAAAATTCGGAGATCTTTAACACTTCTTCTACGATACAGGTTCCTTCCCCGATCAAGCGCACGACACCGCAACCCAGTCCCGAACCCGCTTCTCGCATGGAGTTGTGGTCCAACCTCGTATCAATTTTATCTGCCGGCAGGAAAGCCGAAGACGGAGCGGCGGGCATGATCGCTTTAATCTTCTTGCCGCTCTTGATTCCACCACCGCATTCTTCGATCAGATACCGTAACGGCGTGCCGAAAGGGAGCTCATAGATTCCCGGGTGGTTCACATCATCGTTCAGCGAGAATATCATCGTGCCCGAACTTTCGGCAGTGCCAAATCTGCGATACCACTCGGCGCCATGCAAAATGATCGGCGGCACGTTGGCAAGGGTCTCCACATTGTTGACCGCCGTCGGTTTGCCGAAGAGTCCGACCGTAACCGGAAACGGAGGCTTCTGGCGCGGCCAAGGTTTTTTCCCTTCGATGACTTCGAGAGCCGCGGTATCCTCGCCGGCGACATAGTTGTGAGGAGCGGGGGTAATTTCTATGTCGACCTTGAAACTGCTGCCCAGAACGGCTTCACCCCAATAGCTTGCATTCTCGGCTTCAGTCAACGCATCGGTCATACTCCTTATCGCCGTTTCGTAGTTCGCATTGATGTAAAGGTAGGCCTTGGATGCCCCGATCGCATAGGCACTGAGAATCACACCTTCAATGACAAGGTGGGGAAGATGCTCCATGAGCATCCGATCTTTTTTGCTGCCGGGTTCATCTTCCCCGCCATTTAATACCAGGTAACGTGGGTGTTCAGGGCATTCTCGGGTGAAAGACCATTTTTTTCCGGTCGGAAACCCTGCCCCGCCACGACCTCGGAGGCCGGCGTCACCAACTTCTTTGACGATATCCTCGGGATTCGACTTGACCGCTTTAGCTAGGGCGCCGTAGCCGCCGCGTGCCTGATACTCCTTTAACCCTTCTCGTCCTTCGACTACCCCGTGAGGGAAAAGGATGCCTTCCACGTTTTAAAATACCCCTGTGTCGAGAAGTTGATAAATAAGTTCTTTCAGCGAGGAGTCTATGGTGTCCAACCGTTGAACGTGCGGCCCACCGCCTAGACGAGCGGTGATCTCGTCGAGGTCATCTACTTTAACCCCCGCGTACCAGTTCTTTTCAGGATAGAGCACGACGTTGGGCCCCTCTTGGCAGGCGCCGAAACACATATAGGGTTTTACTTCGACGTCAGCGAGGCCCTTGGCTTCAACTCGCTTCTGAAGTTCGGCCATGATCTGTTCTGAACCCCTATTTTTGCAATCCACATTTTGACACACGAGACAAAGCGTTTTCACAAGCCTCTCCTCGCCAAGTAAACCTTCCGAATAAATACGGCAACCAAGTATCGAGCAGCTAATTCATTTGGATCTGAGCAACCCAGTCTTTCCGGCTAATAATTTCGCTCAATATTTTTTCATCCTCAGCGGTCGGCAGGACCTCCGGTAGGTGCTTCTTGTACGCTTCTGGTGACAGTAGTTCACCCATGACACTGTAGGTCTTCCCCACGTGCTCACCGATCGAACGGTTGAACTTCAAGTGCGGCGCATAGAGCTTTGGTTGTCCTTCGGGAACCAACTGGTTGAGCTGGTCGATAAGCTTGGCGCATTCTGCGAGATAGTGATCACGTGCTAAGTCATTCAGCTTATTCTTGTCCGCTGGGATCTTGGCTTCGTGCTCATCGAATCTTCCCTTCAATCCCCAAACGTAGGACCAGTTTGCTGAGGACGAATGGTCGGTGCCAAACAGGTCATAAGCCGTCGACAACCATTTGTTAAAATATTTTTGCACGATTGGAAGCGGGATCGCCCCCGCGCGTAGAATTCGTGTTAATCCCGTGTGGCCGGTAAACATATGGAAGAACTCTTCCTTCAGCATGGCGATGACGCTCTCAGCCAAGGGAGCAAACGAAGAATGGCTCAGCATGGTTAACTGGTATTTACCATCGCGGTCGACAAATTCCGTATAGGTGAAAAAGTCAAGCCAGTTATTGACCGGCGCATTGAAGGAACCCAACAGGCGGTCACCCCTAAAGGCCCTGCGCTCGAGGAGCTTTCGGGCTTCAAGTTTGCCAGAATCGCCGAAATAGTTGACCAATAGGTAACACATCTGCCAGCCGTGTCGCATCTCCTCACTATTCACTCGAATGAGCGCCTGGCGATCGTATTCGGTGGGCGCTGTTTCTAGCAGGTTCTTTTGCTGTTCCACCGATGCGAACTCTGTGTCCCCCTGGTATACGATCAAATTCAGTAAAACATCGCGGATCGACTGATTCGGGACTTGGCCGATGCGTTCCCATTTCCGTTGGCCCTTGAAATCTCCGAACTCAATCTCGGGGCTGTGTAACTCGCCCAGCTTAGTTTCAAAATTGTAGTCGCCCAAGAGCGCCGGGTCGTAGCCGATATCTTTTTGCCATTGGCGAAAGTAGTCAATCCAATCATCAAAAGTAGAGATTTTAACCATAACGAATTTCCCTTCAGTCGGTAGCGTTCGAACGATCGTTCGAATTATTTTATAACCTATTCTGATGAGGAAATCAAACCCGGATCGTGAGGTTAATGGTACATCTCTAGGAGCTCCACCATGCCCAACTCGCGCATTTGTTCGAATAGATATTTTTTTATTTCCCCCACCGTGTCCATCTGGAGAACAATCTGTGCAGCCGATTTCGCCGCCTGGTAACTTATGGACCGAATGGCTTTCTTGATCACAGGAACATACAGGGAACCCATGCTGAACTCTTCAAGGCCCATTCCCAATAGCAGCAGAGCAGCAAGCGGATCGCCCGCCATTTCGCCGCACATTCCAACTCGCTTCCCTTCTTTCTTGCCGGCCTGGATTGTCGTATGCAAAGCGGACAGCACGGCGGGATGCAGCGGCTCGTACAGGTCAGCGACGCGCCGGTTGCTGCGATCGACTGCCAGTATGTATTGAATCAGGTCATTCGTTCCGATGCTCAAAAAGTCCACCTCCCGGAGAAACCGATCCGCCAGCTGAACCGCGGAAGGGACTTCCACCATAATGCCGAGCTCCATCTGCCGGTCGAAGGGCGTACCTTCGTGACGAAGTTCCTCCTTCGCTTCCCCCAGTAATTCTTTGATTTTGAGGATCTCCTCCAGGCTCGACACCATGGGTATGAGCATTCTAACCCGGCCAAGATAACCCACTCTGAGGATCGCTCTTAGCTGGGTTTTGAAGACCTCTTCGACTTCGAGCGATATACGAATAGAGCGCCACCCGAGGAACGGATTGGGTTCGACGCTCGCGCTCCGTATGTAGGACGGGTATTTATCGGCTCCAATATCCAGGGTGCGGATGGTTACCGGTTTTCCCGCCATTCCTTCGACGACTCGTTTATATAAGGAATATTGCTCTTCTTCGCTCGGAAAATCCCTGTGCGCCAGAAACGGAATCTCGGTACGATATAGCCCCACGCCTTGGGCGCCGTGCATATGGGCAAAAGCAATGTCGCTCAAGAGGCCGATATTGGCATAGAGTGAGACCCGATGGCCGTCGATCGTTTCCGCAGGTTCGTCCTTTAGTTCCTCCAGCTCGCGATTGAGAGCGGCATAATCACGCACCAGCCGATCATATTCCCGCGTGATTTCCTGACTGGGGTTGACGTAGACCACTCCGGCATTACCATCGACGACGAGGGAATCCCCCTGATGTACTGATTCCAGCAAATTCACGACCGCCACCACCGTAGGAATCTCGAAAGATTTTGCCAGAATCGATGCGTGAGTCGTCACACCGCCGGTAGCCAATACAATGCCGCGGAAACGGTCTCCTTCGATCATGCTGAGGTCGGCCGGTGAAAGATCTTCAGCCACTAAGACTGCATCTTGGGGAATTTCAATATGCTGAGCAGTTGCACCTGAAAGGTTCTCCAATAGTCTCTGTGCCGCGTCTTTGACATCTGCGGTTCGCTCGCGCAAATAGTCGTCGTCGATTTGCGCGATGGATTGGAGGTATCGCTCGAAGACCAACCGAATGGCGTATTCGGCGATATATTTCTCCTTGCGAATTTGAGCTTCGATTTGTTGAATGATCGCAGGGTCTTCGAGAATGAGCCGGTAGACGTCGAAGATCGCCCCCTCTTCTTTGGAAATAAGACCACTCATTCGATGCTTGACAACACTTATCTGTTGAATTCCTCTTTCGACTGCCGCGCGGAACCGTTCCATCTCGCGCTCGGGATTTCTAGCTTTTTTCTTCTGGATGGCGCTGATTTCCATACGTGGTTCGAGGACGTAGGCGCGGCCTCGGCCAAAACCTGGTGATGCGGCGAGACCTCTTAATCGTCCACGCCACCGTTGGTGCGCACCGGCTGGCCGCTCCCGGCGCCGGCCCTCATAGGAGCGCAGCTTGCGCAGCGCATCCACCATCCGCTTGTGATATTCCTTACGCTCCTCCTCCTTGCTTCGCAGCGAGTCCGCCAGGCGAGCTTGAACAAGAATGCTTGAGACTTGTGCGGAAATCGTCGTTAGCAATCGTATTTCATCCCGGGAGAACTCCCGTCGCCGCGAAGTCTGAACAATCAGGACTCCCAGCGGTAACTTTTGGTCGATGAGTGGAACGCCAAGAAAGGAGTGAAAACGCTCTTCGTGGGTTTCCGGAAAGTATTTGTACCGCGGATGCTTTAAGGCATCGACGACCATCAGCGGTTTCATTCTCTCAATGACCAGTCCAGTGAGGCCCTCTCCCGTGCTCATGGACACCTTGCCTACAGACTCTTCGTCCAATCCCATAGTCGCGCGCAGGGTCAAGCGTTTATTCTGGCGGTCAAGAATATAGATGGAGCAAACCTCGGTTTCCATCCGCTCCGCCACCGTAGCAACGATGCTATTCAAGGTCTGCTGGAGATCCCGCGAATGGCTGATCAACGTGCTAATATCTTCCAGAATATTGAGGTGGGGATAAGACTGAGCCGACTGTTTCGCGGTTTTTGCCATAGACGGATGCTATCTATCGATAGAGGATTTCTTTATAAAACATATAATTGACTTTTTCGCTAGGAGGAACGAAATCCTAGAATCCGAGGGAATAAACTCTGCCTCGGCGCGGCTTTGCTAGCGAGCCTTTGGCTACAAAACGGCCAGGAATTGTTTGTCCGCAAGAACAGGCGCCGTCAACGAGATTGTATTCTAGGATGTCATGCCACGAGCGACGAATAAGCGCCTTACGGCAAGTAGGGCAATAGGTTGTTTGGCCCTCATCGTCAAAAACATTGCCAACATAGCAGTACTTGATACCTGCGGCGAGCGCGATCTGCCGGGCGCGCTGCAAGGTTGCCGCGGGGGTTCTTGGCTTGTCCGTCATTCGGAAATCTGGATGGAACGCCGTGAAGTGAAGCGGCACCGAATCTCCTAGATTTTTGAGAACCCAATCACAGAGCTGTTGGGTTTCTTCGGGAGCATCGTTCTCGTCAGGGATCATCAGATTTGTGATCTCGAACCAGATGTCAGTTTCATTCTTAAGCCACTTGAGGGTATCGAGCACCGGGTCGAGGTGAGAAAATGTAATCTTGTGGTAGAAACGCTCTGTAAACGCTTTCAGATCCACGTTGGCTGCGTCGATGTAGCGATAAACCTCCGGCCTTGCCTCGGGGGTGATGTAACCCGCTGTAACCATCACGCTCTTTAGACCTTGCTCCCGGGCGAGGCGCGAAATATCAATAACAAATTCCCCCCAGATCACCGGGTCGTTGTAAGTAAACGCAATACTAGGAACCTGGTGTTGCATTGCCAGCTGCACGACCTTTTTTGGGCTGGAACCTAGACTATGCGCTTCGTCGAGCTTGGCCTTGCTGATGCTCCAGTTCTGGCAAAAGCGGCAACCGAGATTGCAGCCCGCGGTGCCGAAGCTCAAGACACCGGTCCCAGGTAGGAAATGATTCAAGGGCTTTTTTTCGATGGGATCGATGGCGAAACCGGTCGATGTGCCGTAGCCGAGCGAATAAAGTTTTCCGCCGACATTCTTACGGATGTAGCAAAAACCGGCCTGGCCGTCCCCTAGACGACAAAAACGCGGACAGAGGGTGCATAGAATCTTTCCGTCCTCTTCCGTCTGCCACCAGAGAGCCTCTTTCATGGGCAAACTATCCCGCTTTTCCCGATGCCTGGCAAGGGGCAAACTGCCGTTGCGTCACATTTATAGCGCCCTGTGATATAGTGTGCCCATGAGCCGCATTGCAGGACTGAAGGGGATGCGCCATATCGCTCTCAAGGTCAGAGACATTGGGCGGTCTAAAAGTTTCTATCAAGATATTCTCGGCATGGAGGTTGTCTGGGAGCCGGACTCGCAAAACGTCTATCTTTCCTCCGGCTGTGACAATATTGCCCTCCATGAAGTGTCGCAGCGCTTTGTTACGGGCGCGGCAGAACAGCAACTCGATCATTTGGGTTTTTTGGTCGAGACCATCGACCGGGTAAAACAGCTAGAGCAAGAGTTCCACGCGAAAGGCGTGAAGATCGTTCATCCTTTTAAAATCCATCGTGACGGCAGCGCGTCCTTTTATTGCACCGACCCGGATGGGATCATGATTCAGATGTTATACGAGCCTCAGCTGAGCTCCCAAAGGATCAGCTAGCCGAGTTCGGGTTCCAAACCTAAGGAGACTAACCACGCGAAAAAACGCTTCGCTAGCGCGAAACGTGGCGCTGTGGTGCCGCATCCTCGCCAACCTCGGACTTTTCAACCCGGATTCCGCACTTCAATTGTATGACTTGTGCTGGGCGAGGCGTGAGCCTGGAGCAGTGAACGCATAGACCCGTAATGTTTCAAAGTTTCTTGTTACTTGGCACTTCGTTCGCAACGGGTAGGATGCCGCTCATCGCACCGATGCCCGCAACTGTGCTCAGAGGCACAGGCCCGTTGCGTTCGCTACGGAAGGCTTGCGCCTTGTCCTGTGCTTCGCCTTCAACTGCGGAATCCGATTCAAAGAAACCACGGGACATGTGAGTGCCCGTAACGGTAGAGATCATTTCCCGATGACTCACACTTGAGCACAGCTTGCCGGCGCCGTTCTCTTCCTCCGATCGGATATTCACCCATGACGACCATAATCTTCATCGTCTCCTCCTAAGCTGTAGGTCAACGCTCTCGCTTGACCCCGAGCGGTCACTTCATCTAAGTTCTGATCAATGTAATGCAGCTTTTTATAGTCGCTGGTTTGAGCGTCTTCATAGCGTGAAAGAAGGGAGAACTCAATGTACGATCTCGTGCTTAAAGGCGGAAGGATTTATGACGGGTCGGGTATGCCGAGTTTCAACGGCGATGTCGCCGTGGCGGGTGGAGAAATCGTTGAGATCGGACGCGTTAAGGGCGCCGCAAGAAAGAAGCTCAATGTGGATGGCTTGGCCTTGGCGCCTGGTTTTATAGATCCGCACACACATCTCGACGCTCAGTTGTTTTGGGACCCGCTGGGAACCTCTTCATGCTTTCACGGTGTCACCTCTGTCGTGGTCGGCAACTGTGGTTTGAGCCTGGCGCCAGCGAGGCTCGAGGATCGCGAGGCCGTGATCAAAAGCTTCGTCCGCGTCGAGGCGATAAGTCGCCGCGTGCTGGAGGAGGGCTTCGAATGGAAGTGGACTTCCACCAAAGAATATCTCGACGTTCTCGGAACGCGCCTTGGCATCAACGTTGCCGCCCTCGTCGGCCATATCGCGGTGCGTCACTACGTCATGGGCGAAGACGCCGTCGAGCGCGAAGCGACGCCGGAGGAGATCACACAGATGCAACGTCTGGTTCGTCAGGGGATGGAGTCTGGCGCCGTGGGATTCTCCACCAATCAGAATCTCCGTCACATGAGAGAGGATAAAAAACCGGTGGCGAGCCGCCTTGCTTCTAAGGAAGAGCTTGGGTCGCTGCTCGACGTCCTGGGAGAGATGAACGCCGGCGTCGTGCAGTTGAGCGGAGGTGGCGCAGACGCGCGCGGGCGAATCAGCTACGCCGCCGAATTGGCGCGGCGCACCGGACGACCGGTCCTGTGGCAGAGCATCAGCCATAGCTGGAGTCGCCCGAACCACTGGCAGGAGATGCTCGACAACACAGAGCGAGTGTTCAGAGAGGAAGGGTTGCCGATTTACGCGATGACCCAGGCCAAGCCCTTTCAGAACCGGTACACTTTGCTCAACGCGCAGTGCTTCGATGAATTTCCCACCTGGAAGGCGGCCATGTTTAACACCGTGGAAGGACGCAAAAAGATGTTCGCCGATCCGGATGTGCGAAAGAAACTGCGCGCGGAAGCGATCGAAGACAGATCACCCTCGGTTTTTCCGAGAAGGTGGGATGTTATCTTTGTCGACCACGTCAAGCTCTCTAAGAATAAGCCGCTTGAGGGAAAGTCTGTGGATGAGGTTGCCAAAGCACAGGGTAAAGACGGCTTGGATTGCTTCTTGGATTTATCTCTCGAGGAAGATCTCGAGACCCGCTTTGTGCACACAAACACCCAAGGAGATCCGCAGGCGGTCTGCCAAATCCTCAAACACCCAGCCGTTATGATCGGCCAGTCCGATGCCGGCGCTCACATGGGCTATGACGCCAGATTCGGTTACTGTACGGCATTCCTAGGCTGCTGGGTGCGGGATTATGGGATCATGCCACTGGAAGAGGCAGTTTCCAGATTGACCTTTCGCGTCGCTTCACTTTTTGGACTCAGCGATCGCGGCTTGATCCGGCCGAGCTTTGCCGCGGATCTCGCAGTCTTTGATCCGGCGACCATCAACACCTTAGAACCCGAATACGTTCAAGATCTACCGGCCAACGAGACCCGTATGATCCAAAGATCCACAGGCGTGCATCATACGGTGGTGAATGGGGAAGTGGTCATCGAGCATGGCTCGCCCACGGGCGCCTACCCAGGGCAAATACTGCGGCCGAAACGATGGAAGGATTAGAGTTCAAGGCTCAAAATTCGAAAGGAGTTGAAACTTTGAACGCTTCGAAATGAGCCGTGCGGCGCCATCACACGATGGCAGAAGACCGTTGGCGTCGTCGGCTCCATTTAAAGGTTAGGCTCGCCGGGCGCGCCCGGATTCTATGCTTCGTACGCGGTATTGCCGCCTACGACGGTCCGTGCGATCTTGATATCCTTGATCTTCTCCCCGTCGATCGTGTGCGGGTCATCGGAGAGTACGACGAAGTCCGCGAGCTTTCCCGGCGTGATCGAGCCTTTAATGTTCTCCTCTTTGGACGCGTAGGCGCCGTGAATCGTGTTTACACGGATCGCTTCCTCCACGCTGATCTTCTGATTCGCGCCCCAGATTTTGCCGTCCCAGCCCTTCCGCGTGACCATTCCCTGGATGCCCATCAACGGCGCAAACGGACCCGGGCCGAAGTCTGAGCCGGCTGCGGCATGCACGCCCGCGTCGAGGAGTGAGCGGTAAGCCATCGCTCGCTTCATGAGCTCCTCGCCGTAGAACACGAATTTGTCAGAATTGTAGTAAGCATAACTGGTGAACAGCGCCGGGATGGCGTCGAGCGCCTTGATACGTTGGACTAGACTGTCGTTGATGAGCGTGCAGTGCGTGATCTTCGGGCGCGCATTGGCGCGCGGGAACATCTTCTGCGCGCGCTCGAACGCCGTCAGGAACATGTCGATCGCGACATCGCCATTGGCGTGACAGTTCACTTGGATGCCCGCGCGATGCACCTTATCGACCCACGCGTTTAGCTCGTCCTGTGTCTCTGTGACATTACCCTTGTAACCGGAACTGTCTCCCGGATACGGTTGGCTCATGGACATCGTCCGCTCAGAGAACGAACCGTCCAATGTGTGTTCGGAGGTTGCGCCGAACTTGATCCACTCGTCGCCAAAGCCCGTCTGAATGCCGCTGGCGATCATCGCATCGAGCACGGGGCCGCGCGCTTCGTAGCTGACGCGGTGCAGCAATTCGCCCCGCGCGCGCACTTCCTGGATAGCCGCCAGGTTGCCGCTTTGGTGGTGGACGCTGGTCAGCCCGTAGCGGACGAACTGCTTAGAGATGTGGGCAATGCCATCCTTGCCGCGCCGGTCCAACTCAGCCGGCGAAAGGGTGGGCCGATTGCCGACATTGTTGAACACGCTGCGCGCCCTGTCCGTGACACGTCCGTTGAGTTCGCCCCTCTCGTCGCGGTCGTAGGTGCCGCCGGCTGAGTTCTTTGAGTCCTTCGTCAAACCGGCCATCTCGAGCGCCTTGCTGTTGTAGTAAGAGGTGTGGCCGCCGCGGTGTCGCACCACGACAGGATGCTGAACCGACACCTCGTCGAGGTCGTGCACGTTCAGTCCGCGCTTGTCCTTCACTTTGGTGTCGTCGAAGAAATAGCCTTCCACCCAAGTGCCAGGCGGCGTCTGGCGCGCCTTTGCGCGGAGCTTGTCGATGATGCTGGCAATGGTGACGAACTCCACGTCAAACGGGTTGCCGACCAGAACTTCGTACAGCAACACCTCGCCACCCGCGTGATTGTGGCAGTCAATGAAGCCGGGCACCACTGTCATCTGCTTCGCGTCGATGGTAAGCGTGTCCTTCCCCCGAATACCCTTGATCTCCTCGTTCATGCCGACGGCAATGAATCGGCCGTTCTTCACGGCAAACGCTTCGGCCTTGGGCATGCGGGAATCAACGGTGTAGATCTTCGCATTGAGGACGACGAGATCCGCGTTGCCGGCCTCCGCGCCGGCCACCGCAGCTACCGTTCGGCTGACCCACGGGCTTCCGAAGGTGGCTGCAACGGCTCCCGCCGTTAACTCCAAGAAATCCCTTCGCGACCGGCGATCTTTCATGCTGTATCTCCTCCGGGTTGGGAGTGACGGTAGGTCCGCCTAACGAGGCTGTAGAAAAACCCTCCTGAAATCGGCTTTCAGCACCTCGTCCATGCTCGCTCCTTTTTCTAAGTCGTTCGAAAATTCTGTGTTGTCGCTGTCTGTGAGCCGCTTCACGAAGAGATCGTCGTGAAGCTGGTCAGCGACGTCAAAATTTGGAAGATCGTCGCTCATATCGCGTTTAAATTCTACTCGGCGGCGTCCGGGACTTTTTCTACAGGCTCAACGTTTTGGGTGAGAGGCGTACTCGTCCGTCTCAACCCCATGGTTAGACGGATCGTGGCTCACCGGAAGCCGATAACCCGGCACTTTCGAGGAGTCTGACCAGTGAACGTGCAGCGCGGTTCGCATCATCCTCGATATAGTAGCTTCCCTCCCCGCACGCATCCGCCAGGACCTCTGTGACTTCTCGGGCTACGTCGATGAGCTCGGCAAGCCGCGCCCAACCTGGAACGCGCAGAAGAGAGGAGTCGACCCTCTCATGGTGAGCGGCTGCCTTGTCGCGCACGGTCTTCAACAAAATCAACGCCTGATCGAGGGGCCGGTTTGAGTCTGGATTGGGCTTCGGCAGTTCGGCCAAATGCTCGACGAAGCGTGACCAAAGTTGGTGGTCGCCAGCACGGCTCATAGAGCCGACATACGCTGAGCACCAGCTCGTGTTGGAGAACCATCTGCACATTCGCGAAGAAGTGTTTGCCAGTTCCTGTCCGATTGATCGCGTCGCCGAAACGATCGAGCTCCTCGAGTAGGTGACGCGACATTTCAGCGATATAGACGTCCCCCGCGAGACCACGACACAGGTCGCCTAGAACCGCTTCTGCGCTACTGCGCTCTGTATTCATTCTGTCTAACGCCATGCGGCTAAGCCGTGTCGAAGAAGCGAGCCTGGAGGCGAGCGTTGTCGGCATCGGCCTTGAGCCACGGGTTAGACAGTCACATCAATATAAGTAGAATAGGAGCTGGGTGAGGGAACCTTGTAACCCTCATGCCGTAAGCCTTCAAGATGAAACTCGATTGCCTCGCGCATGCTCTGTTCAATTTCCTGTTTGGTTGAGCCTGTGGCAACGCAACCATCCAGATCGGGCGAATAGGCAGAATATCCGGTTGCCGTTTTTTCGATAACAATCAAATACTGCATTTGTTACTCCTTCTTCAGGCCAGCCTGTTTGAAAATGCTGTTCAATGTGCCCGGAGCAAGATCATCTCCGTGTTTTCCGGGTAACGTCACGAGACCAGTCTTCGTAGGGTGCTTGTATTGGCGGTGACTGCCTCTCGTGCGAACCAAATACCACCCATCATCTTCAAGCAATTTGAGAACATCTCTGACTTTCACTTACCAACGTCCACCACTCCCAAAGTTTAACACTGCGACCTCGGAGCTGTCTAACGCCAAGGCTGAGCGGACGAGGCCAGCGAGCGAAGCGAGCGGGTCCGAAGATCCGTTTCAAGCCGATTGTTAGGCATCTCTCGTTTCCAAGGTCTTGTGCAATTCCAACCAAGCGGACAACGGTTGACTTTTTCCTTGCTCACGCTGGAGAGCCGAAAGGCGCCAGAACACCAAGCTCGATCAACATCCCGAGTTCATCTCGGGAAACCCATTCTTCCGCAATCTTTCCCTCGCGGAATCGGAAGATGACGATAGCCGGCCAACTGACTGGCTTCCCTGCTACATCATGGCGACCGAGACGACCGGTCCATTCCCCGCGATTCACAGCCCGGTGACTCAACCTGCACGCTACGCGATCATCCTCGGCTATCAGGTCGTGGATGGTCGTGCTGAACTCGCTGTACACCTGGAGAATCTTTCCCAGTCCCTGCTTAAAGGCGTTAAGGCCTCTGATCGGTTCCTGAGCCTCAGGCCGATGAATAAGGCAATCT
>Ga0081455_10003234_pt1 | contig 18871 bp, 16 predicted proteins | sample TabmetS3T2R1_FD_70207 | JGI IMG/M metagenome (GOLD analysis project Ga0081455, IMG submission 70207) | Tabebuia heterophylla rhizosphere microbial communities from the University of Puerto Rico - S3T2R1 | ecosystem: Host-associated > Plants > Roots > Rhizosphere ... | reverse complement strand
GGCGGCTGACCAGGCTCGCGGCCCGGTCCAGCCGGCGCCGCATGCCGCCGGAGAAGGTCTTCACCAGCCGGCCGCCGGCCTCGACCAGGCCGAACTGGTCCAGCAGCTCGGCGGCGCGTACCCGGGCCTGCGCCCGCGGGTAGCCGAGCAGGCGGCCGATGAGCACCAGGTTCTCGGTGCCGGTCAGGTCCTCGTCCACCGCGGCGTACTGCCCGGTCAGCCCGATCAGCGCGCGGACCTGGTCGGCCTCGCGCACCACGTCCCGGCCGCTGACCGTGGCGTGCCCGGCGTCCGGGCGCAGCAGCGTGGTCAGGATGCGTACGGCGGTGGTCTTGCCGGCCCCGTTCGGACCGAGCATGCCCAGTACGCTCCCGGCCGGTACGGCCAGGTCCACCCCGGCCAGTGCGGTCGTCTTCCCGAAGCGCTTGACCAGCCCCTCGGCGTAGATCGCGTCAGTCATCGTGTCCCTCCTCCCTCGGTTACCGGACACACCGTGACGGCCGCCGCTGTCATCCCGCGCACAGCTCGCTGTCAGGTCCGCTGCGGGCCGCTGACAGCCGGTTGGTTATCGTCGTTCACCCACGGCTGCACGTACGGCGTACGGAAGGGACGGACGCACATCGACGCGCTGCAACTGACCGGCGAGCGGACCCTGCCCGGCATCGAGGTGGAGAACTACTGGTTCCGGCGGCACGAGGCGGTCTACCGCGCGCTGGCGCCGTACTGCGCGGGGGCCGGCGTGCTGGAGGCCGGCTGCGGCGAGGGGTACGGCGCGGCGCTGCTGGCCGGGGTCGCCCGGGCCGTGGTCGCCCTCGACTACGACCCGGCCGCCATCGCGCACGCCGCGGCGGCGTACCCGGTCGCCGCCGTCCGCGCCAACCTGGTCGCGCTGCCCTTCCGGGACGGCGCCTTCGACGTGGTGGTGTCGCTGCAGACGGTGGAGCATCTGTGGGATCAGCCGCTGTTCGTGCGCGAGTGCCGGCGGGTGGGGCGGCTGTTGCTGCTGTCCACCCCGAACCGGCTCACCTTCTCCCCCGGCCGGGACACGCCGCTGAACCCGTTCCACACCACCGAGTTCAGCCCGGCCGAGCTGCGCGCGCTGCTGGGCCCGGTGGAGTTGCTGGGGCTGCGGCACGGACCTGCCCTGGTGGCCGCGGACCAGCGGCACGGCGGGATTGTGGCGGCGCAGCTGGCCGGGCCGCCGCAGACCTGGTCTCCCGCGCTGCTGGCCGATGTGGCAGCGGTGAGCGCAGCTGACTTCGTCCTCAGCGGCGACGACCTGGACCGGTGCCTGGACCTGGTGGCGGTGGCGCGATGAGGGTGCGGCCGCCGGTCGGGACGTTCTGCCTGGTCCTGCACACACACCTGCCGTGGCTCGCGCACGCCGGCACCTGGCCGGTCGGCGAGGAGTGGCTGCACCAGGCGTTCACCGGCTCCTGGCGCCGGGTCGTCACCGTCCTGGAGGAACTGGCCGCCGAGGGCCGCCGCGACCTGCTCACCCTCGGCGTCACCCCGGTCGTCGCCGCGATGCTCGACGACCCGTACTGCCTGCGCGAGATCCACACCTGGGCCGGCAACTGGCAGCTGCGCGCGCAGGAACTGGCCGGGCGCGCCGACCCGGACCTGCGGGAGCTGGCCCGGTACGAGTTCCGCGCGGCCTCGCAGTGCCTGGCCGACCTGGAGGCGCGCTGGCTGTCCGGCGGGTCGGCGGTGCTGCGCCGGCTGGCCGGCAGCGGCGCGGTGGAACTGCTGGGCGGGCCGGCGACCCACCCGTTCCAGCCGCTGCTCGACCCGCGGGTGGCCCGGCTCCAGCTGGCCACCGGCCTGGACGACGCCCGGCTGCGGTTCGGCGCCGCACCGGCCGGCATCTGGGCACCCGAATGCGGGTACGTGCCCGGCCTGGAGCGCCTGTACGCCGAGCAGGGCGTCCGCTACTTCTGCGTGGACGGCCCGGCGCTGCACGGCCACACCGAGCGCGCCCGTACCGTCGGCGGCTCGGAGGTGGTCTGCTTCGGGCGCGACCTGTCGGTCACCTACCGGGTCTGGTCGCCCCGCGACGGCTACCCGGGGCACGCCGACTACCGCGACTTCCACACCTTCGACCACGCCTCGGGGTTCCGCCCGGCCCGGGTCACCTCGCGCCGTACCGCGCCGCAGGACAAGCGCCCCTGGGACCCGGCCGCCGCGGCCGCCGCCGTCCGCCGCGACGCCGCCGACTTCGTGGACGTCGTACGCCGCAGGCTCTCCGTACTGTCCGAAGTGGACGGGCAGCCCGGCCTGGTGGTGGCCGCCTACGACACCGAGCTGTTCGGACACTGGTGGCACGAGGGGCCGGCGTGGCTGGCGCAGGTGCTGCGGATGCTGCCCGAGGCGGGCGTCCGGGTCACCACGCTGGCCGGCGCGCTGGAGCACGGCCACCTGGGCGGCCCGGTCGAGCTGGAGCTGTCCTCCTGGGGCTCCGGCAAGGACGCCCGGGTGTGGGACAACCCGGTGGTCACCGACCTGGTCGCCCGCTCCGACGAGGTGCAGAAGCAGTTGCTGTCCACAGTGGACATCCACGGCGGGCGGGCGCGCGACCCGGTGCTGGACCAGCTGGCCCGAGAGGCGCTGCTGGTCACCTCCAGCGACTGGGCGTTCATGGTGACCAAGGACAGCGCGGCCGGGTACGCCCGGGACCGGGCGCGGCAGCACGCGGCCCGGTTCGGCGCGCTGGCGGAGATGGTGGACCGGGGCGACCGGGCCGGCGCGCGGGCGTACGCGGAGGTGCTGCGCGGGGTCGACGGCCCGTTCGGCCATCTGGACGCGCGCCGGCTGTAGCGGACCGTACGGTAACTTCCACAGCCATGAACCCCCGGATCCGCGCGGTCACCGACCTGCACATCTCCACCGCCCGCGAGGCTGTCGGCCTGCACGACTGGTACGACGGGATACCGGGCGACCTGTCGGTGGCAGGCGTCCGCGCGGCGCTGGCGAAGCTGGGCGACGGGCCGGTGGAGGACGACGCGCACGACGAGGCGCACCTGGCCGCCTTCGAGTCGTACACGCAGGTGCTCTACGGCGAGCTGGAGTTCCACCGCACCAACCCGGCCGTGCACCTGACCGCGCTGGACCTGGCCTGCTACGACCGGGACTACGCGCCGCGCGAGGAGCGGGAGGAGGCCCGGCGGCGGCACCTGGCGGCCTGGCCGGAGGCGATCGACCGGGCCGTCGAGGCGCTGGACAAGGTGCCGGCGCCGACCGCCGAAGCGCTGCTCGGCGCGCTGGGCGGCCTGGCCGCCGGGCTGGACGAGGCCGACCCGGTGCAGGCGGACGCGCTGGCGGCGCACCGGCGGCTGCTGGCGCACTGCGAGCGGCTGGCGGCCGAGGGCGACCCGGACCCGGCGCTCGGCGCGGACGGGCTGACCCGGCTGATCTCGGCCGGCGAGGCGATGGCGATCGACCTGACCGAGCTCGCCGCCCGCGCCGACAGCGAGCGGGACCGGCTGCGCGCCATGCTGGAGGAGGCCTGCCAGCAGATCGCGCCGGGGCAGCCGATCGCGACCACGGTGCAGGAGCTGCTGGACGACCACCCGGACGCCGGCGGGGTGCTGGCCGAGGCGACCGCGCTCACCGCCGAGGTGATCGAGTGGACCCGCGAGCAGCAGCTGGCCCCGTACGACGACGGGGAGTGCCTGGTCGGCCCGGCGCCGGAGTCCCGCCAGTGGGGCATGGCGATGATGTCCTGGGCCGCGCCGTACGAGCCGCCGGGGCCGTCCTGGTACCACGTGACCCCGCCGCGGCCGGAGTGGTCGGAGCGGGAGCAGCGGGAGTGGCTCCAGGTCTTCAGCCGCGCCACGCTGCCCGTGATCACCGTGCACGAGGTGGCGCCGGGGCATTACTCGCACGGCATCGCGCTGCGGCACGCGCCGACCGACGTGCGCCGGGTGATGCACGGCGAGTCGTTCATCGAGGGCTGGGCGCACTACGTGGAGGAGCTGGCGGTCGAGGAGGGCTTCCACGGCGACGACCCGCGGTTCGCGGCCGGCGTGGCGATCGAGGCGCTGGTACGGGTGACCCGGCTGGCCTGCGCGATCGGCCTGCACACCTCGGCGATAACGGTGGCGGAGGCGGCGCGGCGGTTCGAGCAGGACGGGTTCCTGGCCGGGCCGGCGGCGCTGGCCGAGGCGCGGCGCGGCACCTTCGACCCGACCTACGGGCGGTACACCATCGGCAAGCTGGAGATCCTGCGGCTGCGCGAGGAGGCCAAGCAGACCTGGGGCGCCGGGTTCTCGCTGCCGCGGTTCCACCGCGCGCTGCTCGACCTCGGCGCCCCACCGCTCGGCCTGATGGGTACGGCCATCATCCGCGGCTAGCTACAGCTAGGCCGGCCAGCGTGCCGCCCGCAGCTCCGGCTTGGCGCAGGACACCGCGGCCACCGCCATGGTGCCGGCCAGGACCAGCAGCGCGGCGCTCGGCGACAGGTACTCCAGCAGCAGGCCGGCGTACACGGTGCCGACCGGCATGCCCAGGGTGAACAGCGTCATCACCGCGCCGATGGTCCGGCCGCGCTGCTCGGCCGGCACCCTGCGCAGGATCAGCACGTCCACCAGCACCTCCAGCGCGGGGATGCCGAGGCTGACCGTCAGCAGCAGGCCGGCCACCCACCAGGGACCGAGCGGGACGGCCAGCAGGGCCAGGGCCGGTACGACCAGGAACGCGAAGCCGATCAGCAGCACGCCCGGTTGCAGCCGGTGCAGCGGCTTGACCAGCAGCGCGCCGGCCAGCCCGCCGACCGCGCTGCCGGCCAGCGCCAGGCCGGTCAGGGCCGGCGAGACGCCCTGGGCGCGCAGCAGCACGACGGTCACCAGCACCAGCGGGGCGCCCACGGTGTTGATCGCCATGGCCAGCACGGTGGCGGCGCGCAGGGCCGGGTCATCCCAGAGGTTGCGTACGCCCGCGAACATGCGGCGCAGCGTGGGCTCCCGCTCGGCCGCCACCGCCGGTTCGGCCGGCTTCGTGGGCACCCGGACGAAGAACGCGCAGGCCAGCGAGATCAGGAAGGTGGCGGCGGAGAACACGAACGGCAGGCCGTGCCGCAGCGCTTTCAGCCCGTACAGGGTGCCGCCCAGCGGCGGGCCGGCCAGCGCGCCCAGGCCGTTGCGGACCTGCTCCTGGGTGAGCGCGGCGGTGAGCTGCGCGGGCGGTACGACCTCGCGGACCAGCAGCATCCGGGCCGTACCGCCGAAGGGTTGGGCCGCGCCGAGTGCGGCGGCGGCGACCAGGAAGTGCAGCAGGCTGGCGTGCCCGGTGAGGATGAACACCACCGCGACGCTGCCGGTGGCGGCCGCGCGTACGCCCTCGGCGAGCAGCAGCAGGCGGCGCGAGTCGTGCCGGTCGGCGTAGTCACCGGCCGGCAGCCCGCACAGCAGCGTGGCGAGCAGTTGCACCACCCCGAAGGCGGCGGCCTGCACCGGTGAGCCGGTCAGCGCCAGGATCGCCAGCGGGTACGCCACGTCGGCGGCCTCGACACCCAGGAAAGATGCGGTCGAACCGGCCCAGATGAGCTGGAACCGCCAGTTGCGCCGCAGCGGCACCACGGCCGCCGGCGCCGGTGCGACTGTTTCCGTCACGGTCATCGTTGCCTCCAGCATCATCGTTCATGTTGATGTGAACGATGGCACGGCGGTGAACATGTGGCAAGATGTGAGCATGAGCGAGACGGAGAACATCGACCAGGTGCGGGTCGTCGAGGACATCGAGACGCTGCGCGTGCTGACCGACCCGCTCCGGCTCGCCATCCTGCGGGTGGTGATGCGGGACGCGCACGTCAAGCCCCGGCTGATGTCGGTGAAGGAGATCGCCGAGGAGCTGGGCGAGCCGCAGACCAAGCTCTACCGGCACATCAGGCAGCTGGAGGGCGTCGGCGTCATCCGGGACGCCGAGACCCGGCTGGTGTCCGGGATCGTGGAACACCGGTACGCCCCGGGCCAGCGCGAGCTGCGCATCGAGGGCTCGGTGCTCGGCCGGATGGGCGAGGACGACGCCAGCGCCTCGGTGGCCGCCGTGATCGACGGCTTCCGCGACCACTTCGTCACCCTGATCAGGTCCGGCGGGGTCCGGCTGTGGCCCTCGGCGGACGAGGGCGACACGCACGACGACTACACCCGGGCCCGGCTCGCCTCGATGTCCAGCAAGCTGTCACCCGCGGTCGCGGCCGACTTCCACGCCCGGCTCGGCGCGCTCATGGAGGAGTTCCAGGAGACCGACCGGGACGAGGACGGCGTCGAGGTCTCCCTGTTCGCCGCCTGGTTCGTCCCCCGCGACGCCTAACCGGTCCGCAGCGTGACCACGCACAGGTCGTGGGTGGAGAAGCTGGGCAGCACCAGCGGCGGGCCGGAGACCGCCAGCTCGACGGAGTAGAGGATGTCGTCGGCGTGTACGCCGCGGTGCGTGGGCCGGTCCCCGATCGCGCTGGCCAGCGGGCGGTGGCCGGTGCCGAGCAGGTCGCGCAGGTCGCCCGGCAGCGCGCCGCACACCACCAGCGGGTCGTCGTCCAGCTTGTCGAGCACGCCGGACAGCTCCTGCCACCCGGGCGGCGGCGCCGGCACCGACACCACGGTGACCCGCGCCCCGACGGCCTCCACCGTGCCGGCCAGCACCCCGCCGGCCGGCATCTCCACGCCGGGCAGCCGGGCCAGCGCGCGGCCGGCCACCGGCCACCGGCTGGCCAGCGCCAGGCCGCAGCGGTAGCCGGGCAGGAACGCCGACGGCGAGGTCGGTTCGGCGTGGATGTACTCCAGCGCCGTGTCCGTACGCAGCGCCTTCAGCACCGCGGACCGGCCGATGACGTCGAAGTCGACGTCCTGCAGGGCCAGCACGTCCACGCGCTGCTCGATGACCAGCGCGACCAGCGCCGCCAGCGCGGGCAGCCGGTCCGCCGGGTCCTCGGTGCCGTCGGGCAGCCCCTCCCGGACGTTCCACGAGGCCACCCGGAGGCCGACGTCGATCGCCACCCGTACCTCCCCGGTGGACAGTAGCGGCACAGTCGCCAGTGCGGGTGACCCGAGGAACCCTCGGATTCTCCGTCAGCGTGGTCTGGCACGATATCCCGCCGTGCGGGTGCTGATGTTGAGCTGGGAATACCCCCCAGTGGTAGTGGGCGGCCTGGGCACCCACGTGCACCAACTCGCGGTGGCGCTGGCCGGCGCCGGGCACGAGGTGGTGGTGGTGAGCCGGCACGCCGACGGGCTGGCCACCGACGAGACCGTCGACGGCGTCCGGATCGTCCGGGTGCCGGAGGATCCGCCGGTGTTCGGCTTCGGCACCGAGCTGCTGGCCTGGACCATGGCGCTCAACCACGCGCTGACCCGCGCCGCGCTGGCCACCTGCGCCCGGTTCGACCCGCAGGTGGTGCACGCCCACGACTGGCTGGTCGCGCACGCCGCGGTCACCCTGGCCGAGCACCTGCGCGTCCCGCTGGTGGCCACCGTCCACGGCACCGAGGCCGGGCGGCACCAGGGCTGGCTGCCGGAGACGGTCAACCGGTCCATCCACTCGGTGGAGTGGTGGCTGGCGCACGGCTCGCACCGGGTGATCGCGTGCTCGGCGTACATGCGGTGGGAGATCACCCGGCTGTTCGACCTGCCGGCCGACCGGGTCGACGTGATCCCGAACGGGGTGCCGCTGGACCAGTTCGCGGTGAGCGCCGACCGGGTGGCCGCGGCCCGCGCCCGCTTCGGCGGTGGCGGCCCCATCATCGTGTACGTCGGCCGGCTGGTGTACGAGAAGGGCATCCAGGACCTGCTCGCCGCGCTGCCCAGGCTGCGCCGGCGGCACCGCGGCCTGCGCGCGGTCATCTGCGGCACCGGGCCGCTGGAGCCGGAGCTGCGCCAGCAGGCGACCCGGCTGCGGCTGGGCCGGTCGGTGGAGTTCACCGGCTTCCTGCCCGAGGACGACCTCACCGCACTCATCGCGGCGGCCGACTGCGCGTGCGTACCGAGCATCTACGAACCGTTCGGGCTGGTCGCGCTGGAGGCCGCCGCCGCCGGTACACCGCTGGCCGTGGCCGACGTCGGCGGCCTGCGCGAATTCGTCGAGCCCAACCGGACCGGCGTACGCTTCCCCGCCGCCGACCCCGCCGCGCTGGCCGAGGCGGTGGACTCCCTGCTCGGCGACCAGGTGTTGGCCCGCCGGCTGTCCCGCACCGCCCGCGCCGCCCTGGCCGAGCGGTACGCCTGGCCCCGGATCGCCGCGCGTACGGTCGACAGCTACGAGCGCGCCGTCCGCGGCAACACCCCGGCGCCGAGCCCGGCCACCCACACCATCCCGGCCGTCCGGGTACGCGAGGGGAACCTGCTCGCCGGCTCCGGCTGACGCGTCACCCCGATGGGTCGAAGCCGGCCCCACCGGCTGCCGCTCGTGCGACACTGAGCCGATCCGCGCCGGCCTGGGGGCAGGCATCAATTATCCGGCGCCGTATCCGTTGGGGGACGCACATGCAGGACGGTCGGCTCAAGGCTGCGCTCAAGCAGGCCCGGGACGTCGCCGAAACAGTAACCACACGGGTCACCAAGGTCCCACCGAGGCGCATCCGGAAAGGCATTTCGCCGCTCTGGTTCGACTACACCCTCACCGGTCGCGACCAGCTCGAATTCTTCACCGAACTGGCCGGTCTGAAGCCCACCGACCGGGTTCTCGACATTGGCTGCGGCGTCGGCCGGATCGCCCGCCCGCTGACCGGGTACCTCAGCGGCGGCGGCAGTTACGACGGCTTCGACATCCTGCCGTACATGATCGAATGGGACCGGGCGAACATTTCCTCGAAATTCCCGAACTTCCGCTTCCACCTGGCCGAAATCGCCTCCACCACGAACGAGGCGCAGGCCGCCACGCTGGACGCCGCGGAATACCGGTTCGCATTCGGCGACGACACCTTCGACTTCGCGTACGCCGGCTCGCTGTTCACCCACCTGGTGCCCAGCGGCACCGAGAACTACCTGGCCGAGACGGCCCGCACACTGACGTCCGGCGGCCGGCTGGTAGCCACCTTCAACCTCTACAACGAGCAGACCCAGACCCGGAACCCGGGCCGCAACCTGGGCACCGCCTGGCCGTACGACCTGGGCCACTACCGGCTGAAGGAGAAGGACGCGCCGGAGTCGAACGTGGCCTACGAGGAGGGCTGGCTGCGCGAGGCGTACAAGCGGGCCGGCCTCACCATCCTGGAACCGCTGCGCCCGGACGCCTCCTACAGCCCGGCCCGCTCGCCCAAGCGCGGCCACGCGCCGCACCTGTGGTATTCGGTCGGCATCATCGCGATCAAGGACTGACCGCGTGTCCTGAACCGGCCGCCGCCGGAGTGGAACCGGCCGCGCCGCCGTAACGTCGGTGCTCCCGCGCGGGCGCGTCGTGGCCCGCGCGGGGCGGCGGAAGGGGCGGTGCGGCGTGACGTTCTCCCAGGCTGAACTGGTGGCCAAGGCCGGCATCGACCCCTGGGGCCTGCGGGACAAGCTGGCCGCCGGCGACCCGGCGCAGATCGAGACCCTGGCCGCGGCGTTCTACAAGGCCGGCGGCGACATGGACCAGTCCAACCAGGCCCAGCACCAGGCCCAGACCTACGTCGGCGAGGGCTACACGGTCAACGGCAAGTCCCCGCTGGACTTCGAGGCCGAGGCCCGCGCCACCAAGCAGACCCCCGCCCACCTCAACCAGATCGGCAAGATCCTCACCACCATCGCCAGCGACCTGGACAACCAGACGCACCGGGCCAAGGGCGAGGTCACCACCCTCGAGGGCACCATCAGGACCGTCGAGGGCAAGTGGACGACGTTCGTCCAGCAGACCGGGCACGGCCTGCCGCCGGACGACCGGGAGGCGGTCCGGCAGAGCTACCTCACCGAGGCCGTCAACGCGGTGAAGGCCAGCGGCGGCCGGGTCGACACCATCGTCGTCGACTACGAGGTCGGCCTGATCGACCACCTCAAGAGCCTGTCCGACCTGGGGTACGTACTGCCCGACGCCCTGGACGAGGGGCCGAACCCGATCGACCTGCCGCTGAGCAACGCCGACGGCGAGGGCAACGGCGGCATCAACCCGGACCTGCCGCTGAACCAGGCGGACCTGAAGCGGCTGCTGGACGAGGCCCGCCGGGTCGGCCTGGACCCGAAGCGGTACGCCGCGCTGCTCCAGCAGTACTACGTGGTGAAGGCCGCCGACGAGGCCGGCATCGACCTGTCCCAGTGGGACCCGAAGGCCGGCGCGGAGGCCAACAAGAACAACATCCTCGCCGTCTACAAGCTGTACGGGAAGTGGTTCCTGGAGCACCCGGAGCTGCAGTGGGCCGGCATGGCGAACATGATCGGGCCCTCGTTCGCCGGCGGGTTCATGGACCTGGCCAGCATGAAGCACTTCTTCCAGGAGCTGTCCGACAAGCTGGACCACCTGCCCCCGGGCGTACCGGTCCCGCCGGGGCTGAAGGAGCTGGCCGCGGCCGGCGCGAACGTCGGCGCCGACGAGCTGAACTTCTTCGAGACCAAGTTCCTGGCGATGCAGAAGCACATCTTCTTCGACCAGGCGTCCATGCACGAGGCGTACCTGTCCGGGGGCATGCCGGCGATCCAGGAGATGCAGGACGCCGGCCTGATCGACGGCAAGGCGCACACCGCGTGGGCCGACATCGCCAGCGGCGACCCGACGCGTATCAAGGAAGGCAACACCCTGCTGCTCGACCGCGAGCAGAACCAGATCATCAACAAGCAGTACGACGACATGTACAACCACGACGGCCTGGTCGGCAAGGCCATGACGTACGGGATGACGGTGGCCGGGTCGGCGTCGATCCCGGGCACCAAGACGCCGGGTGAGTTCTCGCCGATCAAGATCCACGGTGAGATCGAGACGCCGGGCCCGGTGCCGTTCCTCACCCATGGCACCGTGGGAGCGACGGTCACCACGCCGCTGCCCGACTTCAACATCGCCAACAGGGAGGACCGGTGGAACTACATCACCCACGACACCCTGCCGGCGTACCAGGACCTGCTGGCCAACGACCCGGCCGGCGCGCGCGCCATCGTCGCCTCCCCGGTGGAGGATCGGATGAACGACTCGCGGCTCGCGCACCGCTGGCCGGAGCTGGCCGACGACCTGCTCACCAACTGGGACGTCGACGTCGATGCCGGCGTCGGGTGGGGCCCGCCGTACCTGCACTTCTGACGATCCTCACGCTCACCGTTGGAGGTTGCACCGTGAGCCAGCCCATTGCCGGCGACCCCGGCGACACCATCGTCCGGGACAACGCCATCACCCTGGACCTGCGGCACCGGCCGACCCGGGCCGACCTCGGCGTGCCCGCGGGCCACAACGACCGGTCGTACCAGCGGGAGCCGGGCCGGGGCGACCTGGAGACCACGGTGCTGCTGCCGACCGGGACGCTGCGGGCGCCCGCGTTCGTGGTGACCGCCAGCGGGGACGACTACACCCCGGCCGGCGTGGCGCACGAGCGGCAGCCGGCGCGGATCCAGGTGCAGCGGGTGTTCGGCTCGGCCGCGGAGGCGGCGGACAGCCTGACCGCGGACGCCGCGCTGCTCGGGCTGGACCGGGCCGACCTGGAGCTGCTGCTGACCCGGGTCGACCAGGGCCGGCCGCCCGCGCTGCCGCAGCACGGCACGCTGACCGGGTTCGTCCGGGACTGGCTGTCGGTGTCGGTGGACGTGATCGGGCACGAGGATCCCAGCGTGCAGGTCAACTACGTGTTCGGGATCAACGAGTTCCACAACCCGGCCGTCGATCACGTGGTGCACGACGGGGTGTTCGGGCTGGACCTGACCCGGACGCCGGGGCGGGCCGACCTCGGGTTCCGGGACGGGTACAGCAAGGCCGACCTCCAGCCGGAGCCGGGCCGGTCGCTGACCGCGCGGGTACGGCTGCCCGGCGGGACGCTGTCCCGGACGGTGTCGCTGGTGCTGTCCGGCAGCACCGCGGCCGGCGCGGAGGACCCGTCCGGCACCGGGCGGCCGCGGTACACCCAGTTGCTGCTGGAGCCGGCGGGGGCGGCCGACGCCGAGCGGATGCTGCGCGCCGACGCGCCCGTGCTCGGCTTGGACCAGCGCGCGGTGGACGCGATCTTCGCGGGCGCGGCCGGGACGTACGTCTCGCGCGAGCTGACCGGGGACATCACGCCGATCTACGCGGTGAGCGTGAAGGTCGAGGTCACCCTCGGGCAGCCCGGCCGGTACGCCGCCGGCGTCCGCTACAGCTTCACCTATCGCTAGCGGTCCGCCCGCTCGCTGTGTGCTCGGCGTCCGCGGCGGCCTTGGTCTTGCGGGCGATGTCGGCCAGCGCGGCGCGGCGTACCGCGTCGTTCTCGTAGTCCTGCAGCCGGTTGCGGATCACCCTGGCCGGGGTGCCGGCGGCCACGCTGTAGGCGGGCAGATCCTTGTTCACCACGGCGTTCGCGGCAATCACGCTGCCGCGGCCGACGGTGATGCCACGCAGGACGGTCACCTTCGTCCCGATCCACACGTCCGGGCCGATCCGTACCGGCGACTTGACGATGCCCTGGTCCTTGATCGGTACGTGGATGTCGCTGAAGACGTGGTCGAAGTCGCAGACGTACACCCAGTCGGCCACGATGGTCGCCGCGCCGAACTCCACGTCCAGGTAACAATTGACCGTGTTGTCCTTGCCGAACACGCATTTGTCACCAATGCGCAATGTGCCCTCGTGCGCCCGGATGGCATTTCCATTCCCGATATGCACCCAGCGGCCGAGGATGAGCCGCCCATATCCCGGCCGGGCGTACAACTCCACCCGCCGGCCGAGAAAGACGAAACCCTCGGTGATGACGTGCGGATTGCGGATCTTGAACACGGCAAAACGCCAGTACCGGATCAAATACCACGGCGTGTACGCCCGGTGCCGGACAACCCACCGGAGGCTGGCCAGGGTCAGGAATCGAGCCTGCCGGGGGTCACGGTGACGGCCGATCATGCGCAGCACCCTACCCGCCGGTAGCGTCCCACCGTGCGCGCCCCAGCCCCCCGCGCCGCCCAGACCGCCCCACTACCTCGCCCGCCGCCGAACAAGCCGGGCAGCCCCGCCGTCCGCCGCGCTGAGCGGGGCTGGCGGGGCTGAGTTCGCGGGCTTGTCCGTGCTGTGCGTCAGCTGTACATGAGGGAGCCGGGGGTGGTGAGGAGTTCGCCGGTCTCCAGCCAGGTCTTGAGGCCGGACAGGATCATCGGCCAGCCGCCGTAGAGTTGGTCGTTGGCGCCCTCGCGGAGCTGGTCGTGGGTGACGGTGAGGCGGCAGGAGTCGCCGACCGGCTCGATGTCCCAGGTGACGCGGGAGAAGCCCTCGGCCTTCACGTCCTCGCCCCACAGGGCGCGCATGGACTGGACCAGCTTGCGCGGCGGGTCGACCTCCAGGTTCTCGCCCTCGCCGAGCGGCTGCGGGGCGTTCGGGCTGGTCATCTCGAAGTGGCTGCCCACCGCCCAGTCGGAGCTGATGCCGACGCCGAAGTTGTACTTGGCGCGGATCTTCGCGTCGGTGATCGCCTCCCACAGCCGCTCCGGGGTGGTGCGGATGTAGATCTCGAAAACCTTCTCCATCGTCTTCTCCAAGTCGGTCTTGAGCTCGCTGAGCGCGGCGGCCCAGGGCTCTGCGTATTTGCTCACCCAGCGGTCGTGGATCAGCCGGATCGGGACCGGGTTCAGGAAGTGCAACTTCTCCCGGCCGCGCTTCCTGGTCACCACCAGACCCGCTTGTTCCAGCACGTTCAGGTGTTTCATCACGCCGAAGCGGGTCAACTCGAACCTCGCCACCAGCGCGCCCAGCGTCTGCCCGTCCTCCCGGAACAGCTCGTCGAGCAGGCTGCGCCTGGTCGGGTCGGCCAGTGCCTTGAAGACGTCGTCCACGAGGGAGAAAATAGGTGACCGTTTGGTCACATGTCAAGCCTCACGTTCCCCGAACACGGCGCCAATGGACGACCAACCGCGGGCTGCGACGGTCCTGCCACCCACTGACGAGGAGGCAGCAATGCGGAGGATCGCACTCGCGAGCGGCGCGGCCGCGATCGCGCTGGCAGGCACCGCGGGTTCGGTGCTGGCCGTCGCGCTCGCCCACTCCGGCCCGGCCACACCAACCACCACCAACGCGGCCCTGATCGACGGCGAGGACACCATCACCACCGACCACCCCGCCGACCCCACCTCCCTCACCCGCCAGGCCACCACCAACAACACCGCCGGGACGGGCGGCAGTTCCGGGGGCGGCGCGGCGGGTGGCGGGGCCGGCTCGTCGGGCGGCAGCTCGGCCAGCGGCTCCTCGGCCAGCGGCTCGGCGGGTGGCGGGTCGGCGGGTGGCGGGACGTCCGGTGGGTCCGGCGGGAGTGGTTCGGCGGGGGGCTGTGATGAGGGGCGGTGGCCGGCGGTGGTGCAGGGGGCGCCGGCGGACTTCGCGGGTGGGGTGCGCGCGGGGGACTACCTGTGGCACGACGGGTACGGCTTCCACCTGCGCGTGACGCACCGCGGCGACCGCCGGGACGTGTTCACCGGCACGATCCACGCCGACGCGCCCATGGCCCTGCTCCCGGTACGCCTGGAGGGCCGCGACGCGGTGGCACTGTCCGCGGACCGCAGGACGATCAGCTTCCGCTTCTACGACTACGGCCACATCGACGGCGTCAACTTCGTGACCCGCTGCGCCACCGCGCTCACCGTCCAGGGCCTGACCGCGGACCGGTACGCCCTGCCCGCCGGCCGGGTCTACCTCGGCAGCACCAAGGCGCACCCGGCCGGCGTCCCGTTCACCCTCACCCGCCCGGCTTCACGCCAGTGACGAGCGCGTTGTAGAACAGCCCCGGCGGCACCACCCTGGACAGCCAGCGACTGTCCACAGCGGACAGTCGCAGCCAGGTGTGGTACGCGAACAGCGCCCACCGCAGGCCCAGTTTGTCCCGCGGCACAGCGCATTCGAAGGTCCGGACCGGCCAGCCGAACCAGGCGGCCAGCAACTCCTCGGTGCGTACCTGCACATCGACCGCCCCGGCCACCGCGGCCAGCCGGCGCAGCTCGGCGGGCGCGAAGGTGTGCAGGTCCACCACCGCCTCCAGCTCGGCGGCCCGGGACGACTCGTCCAGCTCGGCCTGCGGCCGGCGCCAGGATTGCAGCGGCCCGAGCCTGGTCACCCGCGTCGTGGTCCACCAGGTCAGCCGGGACAGCCGCCGCGCCACCACGTCGCCGTACCTGGTCGGCTCACCGGCGAACACGAACCGCCCGCCGGGCTTCAGCACCCGCATCACCTGGCGCAGTGCCAGCTCCACATCCGGGATGTGGTGCAGCACCGCGTGCCCGACGACCAGGTCGAACTCCCCGTCCCCGTACGGGATCGACTCCGCGTCGGCAACCCGCCCCTCGACCTCGAAGCCGAGGCTGCGCGCGTTCCGCTGCGCCACCGCGACCATGCCGGGGCTGATGTCGGTCACGTGCCCCTCGTCCAGCACCCCGGCCTGCTTCAGGTTCAGCAGGAAGAACCCGGTGCCGCAGCCCAGTTCGAGCGCCTTCCGGTACGGCCAGCCGCCGCGCCCGGCGATCGTCTCGAACCGCTCGCGGGCGTACCGGATGCAGCGCTCGTCGTAGGAGATCGACCACTTCTCGTCGTAGGTCTGCGCTTCCCAGTCGTGGTAGAGGATGTTGGCCTGCTTCGGGTCGTTGCGCGCGGCCTCGACCTCCTCGCGGGTGACGCTCACCGGCCCACGAACTCCGCCTTGCCGGGCCCGTTCTCGATGAACGAGCGCATCCCGATCGCCCGGTCCTCGGTGGCGAACAGGCCGGCGAACAGGTAACCCTCCAGGCGCATCCCGCTGGCCAGGTCCCCGTCCAGCCCGCCGTCGATCGCGGCCTTGGCGGCGGCCAGCGCGACGGCCGGCCCGTGCACGTACCGCGCGGCCATCTCGCGGGCCGCGGCGTACACGTCGTCGGGCGCCACGACCTTGTCCACCAGCCCGATCGCCAGCGCCTCGGCGGCGTCCACGAACCGGCCGGTGAAGCACAGGTCCTTGGCCTTCGCCGGGCCGATCAGCCGGGCCAGCCGCTGCGTCCCGCCGGCCCCGGGGATGATGCCGAGCAGGATCTCCGGCTGCCCGAACTTGGCATTGTCGCCGCAGACCCGGAAGTCGGCGGCCAGCGCGACCTCGCACCCGCCACCCAGCGCGTACCCGCTCACCGCGGCGATGACCGGCTTGGGGATGCGGGCCAGCGCGTCGCAGGCGGTGGACAGCCCGAGCGGCCGCTGCACCATGTCGGCGTAGGACCGCTCGACCATCTCCTTGATATCGGCGCCCGCCGCGAACACCTTCGGCCCGCCGTAGACGATCACCGCCCGTACGTCCGCGCGCTCGGCCGCCTCGGTCGCCGCGGCCAGCAGCTGCTCCTGTACGGCGCCGTTCAGGGCGTTCATCGGGGGGCGGTCCAACCGGATCGTGCCGATCCCGTCCTCCACCTCGAGGCGCACCAACTCGCTCATCCGCTCCGCGACCTCCTCGGCCGTACGCGTGACTGGACCACGCCGTACCCTACTCGCGCGTAGGGTACGTCCGGTGGGGGACGCAGCGGTGGACCTGGCGGTGCTGGGGGCCGGGCCGGCCGGGCTCGCGGCGGCGTGGTGGGCGGCGCGCCGGGGCCTGCGCGTGCTGGTGCTGGAGCGCGCCGCGGCGGTCGGCGGGATGACCGCGTCCTTCGAGGTTGCCGGCGTCCGGGTGGACCTCGGCAGCCACCGCCTGCACCCGGCCACACCGCCGCCGCTGCTCGCCGCCCTGCGCGCCGAACTCGGCGCCGACCTGCAACTGCGGCCCCGCAACGGGCGGCTGCGGGTGTACGGGCGGTGGGTCGGCTTCCCGCTGCGCGCGGGCGAGCTGCTGCGTGCCCTGCCGCCGCGGGCGCTGGCACGCATTGCCGGCGACGCGCTGGCGGCGCCGCTGCGGCCCCGGTCGGAGGCCTCCTTCGGCGCCGCGCTGTCGGCGCGGCTCGGCCCGGAGCTGTACGGCGAGCTGTACGCCCCGTACGCCCGCAAGCTGTGGGGGCTGGACGCCAACCGGATCGACGCCGAGCAGGCCCGCCGCCGGGTCACCGCGGACAGCCCGTGGGCCATCGCCGCACGGCTGCTGCGCCGGGACCGTACCGGCCGGGGCCGCGCGTTCTGGTACCCCCGCCGCGGCTTCGGCCAGATCGCCGACGCACTGGCCAGTGCCGCCACCGCGGCCGGCGCCACGATCCGCACCAATGCGGAAGTGTCCACAGTGGACCTCGACGGGCCGGAACCCCTGGTACGCCTGGCAGATGGTACGACCGTCGCATGTGGACACATTGCCAGCACGATCGCGCTCCCGGCGCTGGCCAGGCTGGCCGGCGCCCCGAACGACATCCTGGACGCGGCCGGCGGGCTCGCCTTCCGCGCCATGGTGCTGGTCTACCTCGTGCACGAGGGGCGCCGCTGGACGCCGTACGACGCGCACTACCTGCCCGGCCCGGAAACGCCGGTCACCAGGATCAGCGAGCCGGCGAACTACCGCGACTCCCCCGACGACCCGCCCGACCGGACCGTGCTGTGCGCCGAGATCCCCTGCACCGCAGGCGATCCACTGTGGACGATGGACGACACCGCCCTCGCCGGCCTGGTCCGGGAGGGGATCGCGAGGACCGGCCTGCCGCCGGTACGCCTGGCCGCGGTGCGGACCCGCCGGCTGCCGCACGTCTACCCCGTGTACGAGCTGGGTTTCCGGGACCGGTTCGACCTGCTGGACGCGTGGGCGAACACGCTGGACCGGGTGACCACCTTCGGCCGGCTCGGCCTGTTCGCGCACGACAACACCCACCACGCGCTCGCCATGGCGGCCGAGGCGGTGGCAGCGCTGCGCACCGGCGGTCAGCGCGACCCGGCCACCTGGGCCGCGGCCCGCGCCCGCTTCGCCACCCACGTGGTGGAGGACTGAGCGTTCAGCTCGCGGTGCACGGCCGGCAGGACCCGCCGCAGGTACCGGCCCAGCCGGATGTACGAGCTGCCGGTCGTGCGGAAGGTGTAGGAGATCGGCACCTCGGCGTACCGGTATCCCTTGCCGAGCAGGTTCAGGGTGAGCACCTGGGCGTAGTTGTAGTCGTGCACGATCTCGGCGCCGGCCGCGGCGCGCGGCGAGAACGCCCGGTACCCGCTCTGCCCGTCGGTGAGGTCGCGGCGGCGGGTCATCCAGCGCACCCAGCGGGTGAGCAGCAGGTTGCCCACCAGCCGGTGCGGGTGCATCCGGCGGCGCCCGTGCCGGAACCGGGAGCCGACCACGTAGTCGGCGCGGCCGGCCAGCACCGGCGCGGCGAGCAGCGGCACCTCCTCCGGGGCGTACTCGCCGTCGGCGTCGAGGTAGACTACGCACGCCGGCCGCAGCGCGACCGCCTCGGCCAGCCCGCGCCGGACCGCGGCGCCGAGCCCCAGGTTCGCCGGCTGCCGCAGCACGGTCGCGCCGGCCAGCGCCGCCTCGGCCGCGGTCGCGTCGACCGACCCGTCGTCGATCACCAGCACCACAGTGGACAGTCCACACGCGACAGCCGGGACGCGGCGGACCACCTCGCCGACCGTCGCCTCCTCGTTCAGCGCCGGGATGAACACCACGACCGGCCCGTCCGGCACGGCGGGTACGCCGAGCACCGGGAGATGCCGCGGCAACCGCAGCCGCCCGAAGTACCCCGGATCGGGCCAGACCAGCGCGACGGCACCGAGCACCAGCGCGTACGCCGTCTTCGCCGCGTGCGCCACCAGCGCGGCGGCCAGCGCCGGACCGGCCGGGGCGCCGAGCGCGACCAGCGCGGCGGTGGCGGCCGCCTCGTACGAGCCGACGCCGCCGGGGGTGACC
>Ga0081455_10003233_pt1 | contig 18873 bp, 18 predicted proteins | sample TabmetS3T2R1_FD_70207 | JGI IMG/M metagenome (GOLD analysis project Ga0081455, IMG submission 70207) | Tabebuia heterophylla rhizosphere microbial communities from the University of Puerto Rico - S3T2R1 | ecosystem: Host-associated > Plants > Roots > Rhizosphere ... | reverse complement strand
GAGCCCGGCCATACCGAATTTCTTGCCAGGCTTGTGCACGAAGCAACGGGCAAGCCTGCCAGTCCGGTCATGATGCTGTGGTCGCCGGAGCTCGCTGTCGTGCCCGTGACCATTCATTTGCCGTTCAAAGAGGTCGTCACGCAACTCTCGTCGGAGCTCGTGGTGGAAACCGGCCGCATCGTCGCGCGCGACCTGACGGCTCGATTTGGTATTTCGCATCCGCGCATTGTAGTCGCCGGGCTCAACCCGCACGCCGGCGAACAAGGCGCGTTGGGCGGCGAGGATGCGTCAATCGTGGCGCCGGCCGTGAAACGGCTGCAGGCAGAAGGCATCGATGCGATCGGCCCTTTGCCAGCCGATACATTGTTCCATGAGCGAGCTCGCGCCGGTTATGACGTGGCGCTCTGCATGTATCACGACCAGGCACTGATCCCGATCAAGACACTCGCATTCGATCACGCTGTGAACGTGACCCTTGGTCTTCCCTTCGTGCGGACGTCGCCGGATCACGGCACCGCCTTCGATATCGCAGGAAAAGGCACCGCTGATCCGACCAGCCTGATCGCGGCACTCACACTCGCGGCGCGTCTGTCGGCGGCAGCCCCCGCGCTCGTTCCTGCAAAATAGAGCCGCAAATCGACAATGGCACAGCTCGATGACCTTCCGCCGCTGCGCGAGGTCATCCGGCGACATGGTCTCACCCCGAAAAAATCGCTCGGTCAAAATTTTCTGTTTGACCTCAACTTGACCGCGCGCATTGCGCGTGCGGCTGAGCCGCTTGAGAACATTACCGTGGTGGAAGTCGGACCCGGTCCGGGGGGCCTGACGCGGGCGCTGCTCGCGCTCGGGGCGCGCCGCGTCATTGCCATCGAACGCGATCAACGCGCAATCGCCGCGCTTGAAGAGATCGCCGCGCGCTATCCCGGACGGCTGGAAATCGTCGCAGGCGATGCCTTGAGCATTGACCCCCACGAGCACCTCGGCCCCGAACGGGCTCGCGTCGTAGCGAACCTGCCCTACAATATAGCAACCGCACTGTTAGTGGGCTGGCTTACCGCCGAGCCCTGGCCGCCCTGGTATGATCACCTGCTGCTGATGTTCCAGCGCGAGGTGGCCGAGCGAATCGTCGCCGCGCCCGGCACAAAATCATATGGGCGCCTTTCCGTGCTGGCAGGGTGGCGCACCGAGGCCAAAATCCTGTTCGATGTCGCGCGCTCGGCGTTTGTGCCGCCTCCCAAAGTGACATCCTCGATCGTGCGCCTCACGCCGCGACAGGAACCGCTCCCCTGTGACGCGCTTGCGCTGCAGCGCGTGACCGAGGCCGCTTTCGGCCAGCGCCGAAAAATGCTGCGGCAAAGCCTGAAAACCTTGGGCGTGGACCCAGTCGCGATCCTGGCCGAAGCCGCTATCGATCCAACATCGCGAGCCGAAGAAATTCCGGTCGAAGGTTTTGTCGCGTTGGCAAATATTTTTTCCCGACAAGCGAAAGCCCAAGTGTAAAGTCGCAACTGATGAAAATGCTCCGACAATCTTTGACGGCCTACGGAGCGCAGCTCTGCGAAACGGTGGCGGACTTGCCGACGCCACAGGGCTCCGAGGTGCTGGTCCGGGTTGAACGTTGCGGCGTCTGCCATTCCGACCTGCACATGCAGGATGGTTATTTTTTGCTTGGTGGAGAAAAAAAGCTCGATGTTCGCGCAGGGCGCACGCTTCCGTTCACTCTTGGTCACGAAATTGCCGGCAGGATCGAGGCCGCCGGACCGGACGCGGCAGTAGAATCCGGGAGGCCCGTTGCCGTTTATCCCTGGATCGGTTGCGGACAGTGCGCAGCATGCAAGGTTGGTGACGAGAATATCTGCAGCTCTCCGCGTCATCTCGGAATAACCGTTGACGGCGGCTTCGCCAGCCACGTCCTGGCACCCGACCCGCGCTACCTGCTTGACTATGCGCCTTTGTCGCCGGGTTATGCCGGCGCACTGATGTGCTCCGGACTGACGGCCTACGCCGCGCTGAAGCGGCTTGCCGACCGCGCGGCACGCGCGCCGCTTTTACTGGTTGGTCTTGGCGGCGTGGGGCTCATGGGGCTCGCGCTCGTGCGGGCGATGTACGGGGCCGCCCCGCTCGTAGCCGATATCGACGCAAAAAAGAGAGCGGCCGCGCTCGCGGCCGGAGCGGCCGAGGCCTTCGATCCCTCCGATCCGGACGCCCGAAAGACCGTGTTGAAGGCCACCGGCGGTGTCTACGGCGTTTGCGATTTTGCCGGCTCCGACGCCTCGCTGAATTTTGCCACCGGTGTACTGGCCAAGGGAGGAAAGGTCGTGGTCACGGGATTGATCGGTGGAGGCTACGCGACGGCAGTGGCCATGTTTCCGCTCAAGGCCATGACAATCGAAGGTACCACGACCGGCACGCTGGCCGAGGCGCGCGAGCTTGTCGATCTCGTGCGCTCGAAAAACATCCCTCCGCCTCCGATCGCCGATCGGCCGCTCGCGCAAGCCTCATCCACGCTCGATGACCTGCGCGCGGGACGCATCGTGGGGCGGGTCGTGTTGGCTTGCTAAAACAGTTTCGCCTGCAAGCCACGAACGAAGTCAGATACCCCGGTTTGACGCTCGCGTTTCAATCGTTCCGCAGCGAGAATGGAAGCGACTTCAGCGAACGCCTGATCAAGATCGTGATTGATCACGACATAGTCGTATTCGTTCCAGTGACTCATTTCATTGGCAGCTTTTGCCATGCGTCGATGAATTGTCTCGTAGTCGTCCTGTGCCCGCGTGCGCAACCGCCGCTCTAGCTCCAAGACCGAGGGTGGTAGAACGAATACGCTTGCTATGTCTTCGCGCGCCACTTGCTTGAGTTGCTTGGTCCCCTGCCAGTCGATGTCAAATAAGACATCCCGACCCGCAGCGAGCGCTTCCAACACCGGTTTTTTAGGCGTGCCGTAATAGTTGTCGAAAACTTCCGCCCATTCAAGCAATTCACCTTTCTCGACGAGGTTGTCGAACTCCCGACGAGTGATGAAACGGTAGTCGCGCCCCTCCATTTCGCTCGGGCGTCTTTTTCGGGTCGTAACCGAGATTGATAGCTCTACATTGGGATCATATTCCAACAGCCTGCGCGACAGCGTTGTCTTGCCGGCCCCCGAGGGCGATGACAGGACGAGCATCAGGCCGCGTCTGGCGACGGCTGTCTCGTTTTTCGACCGATGCGCCATTCAGATCACTCGAGATTCTGCACCTGTTCCCGGAATTGCTCGATCACGCTTTTGAGCTCAAGACCGATATTGGTCAGTTCGACATCGTTGGCCTTGGCGGTAAGCGTATTCGATTCGCGATGAAGTTCCTGCGCGAGAAAATCGAGCTTGCGGCCGATCGGGCCGCCATCTGCGAGAAGTTTTTTCGCCTGCCCTATATGAGACGAGAGCCTGTCGAGCTCTTCGCGGATATCGGCTTTGGCGGCAAGGAGGATTGCCTCCTGGTGCAGGCGATCGGTGTCGAAACGCTCCGACGCCGAAAGAAGTGCCGTAACCTGTTCGAGCAGCCGCGCCCTGATCGCTTCCGGCTTGCGCCCCGGCGCTTTTTCCGCGCGTGCGGCTAGTGCTCCGATCTCATCAAGCCTTGTGCGCAGCAACCTTCCGAGAGTGGCGCCCTCTCCGCGTCGCATTGCAACCAGCTCGGAGAGGGCATGATCGAATGCGGCGACGATGGCGGCTTCGGCTGCGCGATGGTCTTCCTCCCGTTCATCTTCCTCGGTGACTTCGATCACGCCCTTGAGCGAAAGAATGCCGTCCAGAGTCGCTGGAGCGGCGTCGACTTTCCCGGACAGGCTCCTGAGCGTCGAAAGAACGGCGCCGAGCACCGGCTCATTGATCTTGGCCGTCGGCTGCACGCCTTTGCGCTCAACGGAAAGGTTGGCGTAGATCGTGCCGCGTGCGAGCTTTTCGGCGGCGCGGGCGCGAGCCGGTACCTCGACCGCATCCCATCCCGTCGGAAGACGGAAGCGCAAGTCGAGACCCTTTGCATTGACGGATTTGATCTCCCAGGTCCAGGCATAGGAGCCGGCGATCCCGTGGCCGCGAGCAAATCCGGTCATGCTCGACAGAGCCATGGGAGATCTCGTGTTGTTGCCTGCGCGAAGCGCGGCGACCTTAGCCGCGTGAGGTTGCCCTCACAAGCCTACTGCCTGATGGGTGCGCCGGCCGCCGGTGAGGGAGCTCCATGCTCAATGCTCCGTAGGCGCGCGACGTTTTTCTGATGCTCGGCATAATTGTCCGAGAAAACATGGCCGCCGGTCCCATCGGCAACGAAATAGAGTTCCTTGGTGCGTGCCGGATTCGCGGCGGCCTCGAGCGAGGCGCGGCCGGGATTCGCGATCGGTCCCGGCGGCAGGCCATCGACGACGTAAGTATTGTATGGGGTCGGCTGATCGATCTCGCTTCTCAGAATGGGACGACCGAGTGACCCTTTGCCCCCCGTCAATCCATAGATGATGGTGGGGTCGGACTGAAGCCGCATCCTGCCTTTCAGTCGATTGACAAACACGGCGGCAACCCGTGTGCGCTCCTCGGGTCTGCCGGTTTCCTTCTCCACGATCGAGGCAAGCGTGACCAACTGCTCCGGCGTTTTGATCGGGAGATCCGGCATCCGGCGCTCCCACACTTCCTGCAGCACGCGTCGATGCGCCTGCTGCATGCGCTGGACGATCTGCTCGCGCGTCATGCCTCGGGTAAATTTGTAGGTTTCCGGAAGCAACGTGCCCTCGCGCGGTATTTCCCTGATCTGTCCGGTAAGGACGTCGTTTTCCAGGAGGCGGGCAACAATCTGTTCGGAGGTCAGTCCCTCCGGAACCGTCAAGCCGTGCTGGATTACCTTGCCTTCAGTGATCGTATCGACAACCTCGGCGACGCTTGCCTGTTTGCCGAATTGGTATTCGCCATACTTAAGCTCGCCACGGGCTTTGAGCACAATCACTCCGCCCATGAACACATATGGTTGATCGATCACGCCCTCGCGCTGCAACAGGTCCGCAATATCCCGAATGCCCAGACCACGCGGAATATTGACCAATTTATCCTCGGGCAGCGGCCCAGGCGCTTCGAATCGCTGCCTGCCGATGAACAAAGCGGCACCAACTGCGATCGAAACCACGATCAGCGCTGTGAAGATCGCGTTGCCGATTACCACAATGGGATGCCGTACGCGGCGCGAGTGGCGCTTGGGTACAGGTATTCTTTCGGGCTCGAGGGCGGCGCGCGGGCTTCGGGGCAACGACGGCTTGGCTGCAGATGAGCCATTTCCGCCAATGGGCGGTCGATTTGCGTTCACCTGAGCCACTCCCCGAGTCGGCACCGATACCGTCCCCTGTCCTATACCCTCCACGCCGGCACAAAAATTTCAATCGCTTTCGCGACGTTAGAAAAAATTATGGCGAAAGCTTGGGTGCTCTGTGAGGTGGCCTCCTAGGCGGCGTAGCCGCGGAAGATCAGCGAAGCGTTTGTCCCACCGAACCCAAAGGAATTCGATAGCGCGGTGTCGACCTCGCGTTTGCGGGCCTGATGGGGCACGAGGTCAATCGGCGTGTCGACGGAAGGGTTGTCGAGGTTGATGGTAGGCGGCGCAACCTGGTCGCGAATCGCGAGGACGGAGAAAATCGCCTCGACGGCTCCAGCCGCGCCGAGAAGATGTCCGATACAGGATTTGGTGGACGACATCGACATGCGGCCGGCGGCATTGCCGACCAGCTTCTGTACAGCGCCCAATTCGATCTCGTCGCCTAGCGGCGTCGAGGTGCCGTGCGCGTTGATGTAATCGATGTCCCCGGTTGAAATGCCGGCGCGGCGAATGGCGGCGCTCATGCAGCGCAAAGCGCCGTCGCCGTCCGGCGATGGCGCCGTTATGTGATAAGCATCGCCCGACAAACCGTAGCCGATGAGCTCGGCATAGATCTTCGCGCCGCGCGCTTTGGCGTGCTCCAACGATTCCAGCACGACGATCCCCGCGCCTTCTCCCATCACAAAGCCATCTCGGTCTTTGTCGTAAGGACGCGAGGCGCGAGTCGGATCGTCATTGAAGTTCGTCGAGAGCGCGCGCAGCGCTGAGAAGCCCGCCAGCGATATTCGGTTCACCGGCGACTCCGCTCCGCCGGCCACCATCACTTCCGCATCGCCGAGAGCAACCAGACGGGCAGCGTCGCCGATAGCGTGAGCTCCGGTCGAACACGCGGTGACGACCGCGTGGTTTGGCCCTTTCAATCCGAATGCAATCGATACGAACCCGGAGGCCAGATTGATGATGCGGCCCGGTATGAAGAATGGCGACACTCGCCGCGGGCCTTTCTCGTGCAGCGCAATAGCGGTTTCCGCAATGCCTTCGATCCCGCCGATGCCCGAACCGATCAATACCCCGGTGCCGGTCTGATCCTCATAACTCTCGGGATGCCATCCGGCATCATCGAGCGCCTGCCGAGCGGCGCACATTGCAAAGACGATGAACTCGTCAACCTTGCGCTGTTCCTTCGGCTCCATCCACTGATCGGGATTGTAGGTCGCGTTCGAACCATCGCCCCGTGGAATCACGCAAGCAATCTTGCAGGCGATGTCCGAGACGTCGAAATGGTCGATTTTCTTGGCGCCGCTCTCGCCGCTGAGCAGGCGCGTCCAGGTCGGCTCCACGCCGCAGCCAAGCGGCGTGAGCATTCCCAATCCTGTGACGACGACACGTCTCATACCCGGCTCCGCGCGAAATTATTGCGCCGCTGCATTGCGCAGCTCAATAGCCAATCTGGCGAAGCGATTGAGCAGCGCCCGTGCCCGCTTGCTCAGCTTTTTGCGTTTTTTTCGAGAAACTTGACTGCGTCGCCGACGGTCAGGATCGTCTCGGCGGCATCATCGGGAATTTCGCAGCCGAATTCCTCTTCGAAGGCCATCACGAGCTCGACGGTGTCGAGGCTGTCGGCGCCAAGATCGTCGATGAAACTCGCTTGATCGGTCACCTTGTCAGGCTCTACGCCCAGGTGCTCCACGACGATCTTTTTCACCCGCTCGCCAATGTCACTCATCGTTCCAACCTCGTGCTTTTTAGATTGGGCTGCCATCCAAGTCTGGATCGCAACCATCGCGGTACGGCCTCGTCGTGTTTGACGGTGATGAGACGATCCCCAATTGCGGAATATCGGGAACGACTTCCGCGATCAGCCGCCCCAGCCGGGCCAAAGTTCGGTTACCATACTTCAAAAGCGTTGACTAGCGCGCGAACGCTAGGCGAGCAAGCCCTGAAAGGGCAGCATTTCCGCCTTCTCCTCGCATGAACTTCGCGAGACCTCCATTTCCGACCACACGCCCTAAATCATGGCCATCCCGCCGTTCACGTGTATGGTTTGGCCGTTGACGTAACCGGCTTCATTCGAGGCTAGGAAAACCGTGGCCGCGGCTACGTCGTCGGGAGTGCCCAACTTGGCTGCGGGAATGCGCGCGAAAATGGCCTCACGCTGCTTATCGTTGAGCTTGTCGGTCATGGCCGAAGCGATCAGGCCGGGCGCAATGCAGTTTGCCGTGATGTTGCGCTTGGCATATTCAGCGGCAACCGATTTTATCATTCCCACCATGCCGGCTTTGGAGGCGGTGTAGTTTCCCTGCCCCGGATTGCCGGTAAATCCTACCACCGACGAAATCGCGATCACGCGACCCCAGCGGCGGCGCATCATGCGCGACACGGCGGCACGAGTCAGTCGGAACGTGGCCGTGAGATTGACCGCGATAACCTTGTCCCAATCTTCGTCGCGCAATTGCACGAACAAGTTATCGCGATTGACCCCGGCATTGGCGACCAGAATATCCAGCTTCTCCATTTTTTCTTCCGCGCTAGGCACCAGCGCTTCCACTGCGTCCTTGTCCGCAAGATCGCAGGGCAAAACATGCACGCGATCACGCAGCGCAGCCGCGATGCTATCGAGCGCGTCTTGGCGCGTGCCAGAGACCGCCACGATGGCACCTTGGGCGTGTAAAGCGCGCGCGATCGCGCCACCGATCGATCCGCTCGCGCCCGTCACCAACGCCGTCTTGCCGGTCAAATCAAACATCATGGGGTCCTCCCCGCCTTGAAGGACGCGACGTCCTCCGCGCTGCCGATGGCGCCGGTGGTGGCTCTGTCGGCAATCCGCTTGATCAAGCCGCTGAGCACCTTGCCGGCACCGACCTCATAGAAACTCGTGACGCCAGCACCGGCCATGTACGCAATCGACTCGCGCCAACGCACCGTGCCGGTCACCTGGGCGACCAAGGCGCGCACGATCTGCGCCGGATCCTGCACCGGCGAGGCAAGAACGTTCGCCACAATCGGTACCGATGGTGCCTTGATCGACACGTTTGCCAACGCCTCGGCCATCACATCGGCAGCCGGCTGCATCAGCGCACAATGGAAGGGGGCCGACACGGGCAGAAGCATTGCGCGTTTGGCACCTCTCGTTTTGGCGATCTCGACTGCACGCTCGACCGCCCGCTTCGAGCCGGAAACGACCACCTGTCCGCCACCATTGTCATTGGCCGCCTGACACACTTCGCCCTGTGCGGCTTGCGAGGCGACAGCCGAGGCGGCGTCGAATTCAAGCCCGATCAGCGCCGCCATGGCGCCTTCGCCGACCGGCACGGCCTTCTGCATCGCCTGCCCGCGGGTTCGCAGCAGCCTCGCCGCCTCGGCGATAGTGAAGGCTCCCGCCGCGGCCAAGGCAGAATACTCACCAAGCGAATGACCGGCGACGAACTGCGCATCGCTCTTCAGCCTGAAGCCCGCTTCTTGCTCCAGCACCCGAAACGCGGCCAACGAAACCGCCATCAGGGCAGGCTGCGCATTTTCGGTGAGCATAAGCGTATCGGTGGGTCCTTCGAATATGACCGTGCTGAGTTTGCCGTCGAGAGCGGTATCCACTTCGTCGAAGACATCCTGCGCGGCGGTGAAGTTCGCCGCCAGCGACTTGCCCATTCCAACAAACTGACTGCCTTGGCCCGGAAATACAAAAGCGACTGACATGCTGTGTCCGCTGGTCCCCCGCACCCATAAATCGGGCCGAAAGACACCTTCGCCGGCGGTCCTGTCAAGTTTCCCGCCTCCAGTAACCTTGCGACAAACACTTGTGAGTATGATTTCCAGCTGTATTCGGCGAGCCAATGCGCGATGTACGACCCGGTTACCGAGGATGAGCTTGTTCGGGCACGGATCGATCCGGTCTTTCGCCGGCAGTTCCTGGCGCAAAATTTGAACCGGCTCCTCGAGGCACTCAAAAGATTGCGTCTGGCCCAGCAGAACGGTGACACCGCACGGCAAATCCGCGAAGGCGCCGACCTCGCCGTAAAGCTGGCCGATCGGCTTCAAAGCGACGAGGGCGGGACACACGCTGTATAGAGGTCGTATTGCGCGCGCGGATCGCAAAAGCGTGCAGCGTTGTTTTGCCTTGCCTTTTCGGCAAAAAACCCTATAAACCCCGGGCTCCATCGATCCTGGTTGGGAGCTGAACGGACGGCTGGCCCGAATTCAAGCCGGCAGGACCTGTTGGTCCGGCGTCCCGTGCTTCCGCCTTCAGAGCATTCGAGCCTTTCCCGAAGGGCTCGAGGGGCTTGGCGCCGAGATCGAGGACAGGGATTTGAACAAGGGAAAGGCATTCATGCCGCTATACGAACATGTCTATCTTGCGCGCCAGGATCTGAGCGCGCAGCAGGTTGAGGATTTGACCACGCAATTGTCCGGCGTTATCGGGCAGATGGGTGGCAAGGTCACGAAGAACGAATATTGGGGTTTGAAGTCCCTCACTTATCGGATTCGCAAGAACCGCAAAGCGCATATGACGCTGATCAACGTGGATGCGCCGGCGGCAGCTCTCAACGAAATTGAGCGCCAAGAGCGCCTCAACGAAGATGTGCTGCGCTATCTCACCATCCGCGTTGAAGCACACGAGGAAGGTCCGTCTGCGATGGTGCGCAAGTCCGATCGCGACCGCGACGAACGCGGACGCGGTGAGAGGCGACGCGGCGATGAAATCGAAGACGTCGGCGTCTCGGAGGAATAAGCCATGGCATTCGCACCGCAAGGCGGCGCTCGCCGTCCGTTCTTCCGCCGTCGCAAGACCTGCCCTTTCTCCGGCGCGAACGCCCCGAAGATCGACTACAAGGACGTGAAGCTGCTGCAGCGCTACGTATCGGAGCGAGGCAAAATCGTCCCCAGTCGCATCACCGCGGTGTCGGCAAAAAAGCAGCGCGAGCTGGCGCAAGCTATTAAGCGCGCGCGCTTTCTCGGCCTTCTGCCTTATGTGATACAGTAGAAGATTAGCGAGGCTTTCCGCTTACCGGAAAGCCGATGGTTGGGGCGGAGGTTCGATCCGCCTCTAACCGCTCAAGGAGCGGGACAGCTCGTGATGATGCATCTGGCAGTTATAGGCATTGGTGCCGGGGCCGCGGCGGCCCTGCTATTCGCGTCGGTGACCTCGGGCACGTTGTTATCGATCCCGTTGTTCTATCTGGCGCCGCTGCCGATCATGATCGCCGGTCTCGGGTGGAGTCATTGGGCCGCATTGACCGCGGCCCTTGCCGGTTCGGTCGCTCTGGGCATCTTTTTCGGCGTCGTTTTCCTGTTTGCATTCATGGTCGGTGCAGGCATTCCGGGGTGGTGGCTCGGATACCTTGCGATGCTTGCTCGGCCTGCGGCGCCAGCCGCGGACGCGCCCGAGCATCAAACGGCAGTCGAATGGTATCCCCCCGGGCGGCTGGTCCTGTGGGCGGCGATTCTTGGCGCAATGGTTGTGCTCGTCGCGATCCCGAATTTTGGCACCGACGCTGAAAGTTTTCGGACCGGACTGCGCAGCGCGCTGAGCATGATTCTGCGCACCCAGGTCGGCAGCCCCGGCAACGAGTCGGTTGACGTGCCTGGCGCGGGCAAAGCCGATCGGCTGATCGATTTCCTGGTCACCGCGATACCGGTTGCGGCGGCGGTGCTCGCCACGATTACAAATCTGCTCAACCTTTGGCTGGCTGCGAGGATCGTTAAGTTTTCGGGTCGCCTCTCACGGCCCTGGCCGGAACTTTCCGCCATGACCTTTCCCCCGGCCATCATTGCCGCACTCGCACTCGCGATTGCCCTGAGCTTTGTCGACGGATTGCTCGGGATCGTGGCGGGCGTTTTTTCGGCAAGTCTGCTGCTCGCTTATGGCGTGCTCGGCTTTGCGGTCCTGCACGCAATAACCGCGGGCATGAACATGCGCGGCTTGGTGCTCGCACTCGCTTATGCGGCTGTGATCGTGCTTGGTTGGCCACTGCTCGCGCTCTGCCTGCTCGGTCTCTTCGATTCGGTTGTTGACTTACGAGGGCAGGTCGCGCGCAAACGCGGCCCTCCCGCCCTTTCGTGAGATCAAATCGGTGACGAAAATTCAGATTAAGAAGGAGAAACAAAAATGGAAGTGATTCTGCTCGAGCGTATCGGAAAGCTCGGACAAATGGGCGATGTCGTGCGTGTAAAGGATGGGTTTGCGCGCAACTTTTTGCTCCCGCGCGGCAAGGCCTTGCGAGCGACGGTCGACAACAAGAAGCGATTCGAGGAGATGAAGGCTGAGCTTCAGGTGCGCAACCTCGAAATGAAGGGCGAAGCCGGCAAGCTTGCGGGCAAGCTCGACGGCAAGAGCTTCGTGGTGCTGCGTCAGGCGAGCGAAGCAGGCCAATTGTTTGGCTCTGTTTCCGCGCGTGATATTGCTGTCTTGCTCAAAGATGACGGAGCAGAGATCGCGCGCTCGCTGATTGCGCTCAATGCACCAATCAAAACGATCGGCCAATACAAAGTGCCATTGGCACTTCACCCCGAAGTCGAGGTGGCAATCACCATTACAGTCGCGCGTAGCGCAGACGAAGCGCAGCGCATTGCGCGTGGTGAGGACGTGACAGTGAGGCGTACAGACGCCGAGGAAGCTGCGGCTGTTGCGGCGGCCGCTGCGGAAGCGATGTTTGAGCCCGAGGCCGCAAGTGCGCGGCGCGATCGCGAGGACACAGGAGCGACGCCGGCGGCCGGGGCGGAAGCCGCCGAGACCCCCGCCAAGCCTGCAAAAGCCAAAAAGAAAAAGAGCGAAGAGGCCTGAGCCGCGTCGCCCGCTGGTTCGATTTATCGCTGCCTGGTGCCTTCGACGGGCTTTGCCTCGCCTGCCGCGGGCGCGCTCGGCTTCCGGGCCGCCGATCCAGGTTCGGGCGCAAGGATATCAGCGGGCTTGGACTCGGACGCCTTGGACTCCCCGGCTCCCCTCGCCTCGCCTGGCTTGGACGCCGGCTTTTTCCTTTCATTGAGCTTCGCATTGTCGTCGCCTCTGGCCGCACGCTTTGATGCGCGCGCCGGAGCAGGCCCGCTGTCCAATCCTCTCAGATAACTGGACATGGCAGCGGCTGTTTCGCGGCTGGTCATATAATGCTCGCGCAGGAAACCATCGAGACCGAATAGCCCGCCCGATTTGGCCAACCCGCGGGGCGATTTGTGACAAGCCGAACAGTGGGAGGCGAATAGCTGGGCCGGACTTTTGCCCCGATCGAGGCTTTCCTGCGCGCCCGCGCTGCTGCCTAGGAATGCCACTATGATGCCGCTCACGAGACCTGTCCTGCAGACGCGTCTTTTTAGATTCATCCGTTTTTACACTCCCTTGGCGTCCATCTGCTCGACGATGTAATACCTTGCTAGCGCATTATCTTACTATTGTGACTGCGTTCAGACGAATGGTGGCATTGCGTTTTTGCAGCATTGCTGGCGCTTGGTAACTTTGATTAAATACCTAAGAACGTTTGTACATCCGCTGCGTTGTCATTTCGAAAAGAGCCGGTAGGGGCGCGCGGATTGGGTGATGGAGGCGGCCGATGGACCGGTTGCTTCAGACTTTGCTCGGGGAATTCATCCGGCGGGGTACGTTCAAGCTCACCACCTCGCGGGGGACGACTCTTACATTTGGCGATGGCACTGGCGCGCCGGTTGCAGTGCGTCTCACGACGCGCGCCGCTGAACTCGGGATACTGTTCGACCCCGAGCTCAAGTTCGGCGAAGTGTATATGGATGGCACGTTGGTCATTGAGCAGGGCACAATCGCCGACGTACTTGCCGTCCTGCTCGGCCAGGAAAACGAGGTGCCCAATTGGGGGCGCGCGCAATGGCTTCTACGCTACGTCGGGCGTCGATTAGCCCAGTTTAATCCGCGTAGGCGCGCGCGACGCAATGTCGCGCACCATTACGACCTGGACAGCCGTCTGTACGCGCTCTTTCTCGACGCGGACAGGCAATACAGCTGCGCATATTTCGAAACGCCGGACATGTCACTCGACGACGCACAGCTCGCCAAGAAACGTCACCTCGCCGCCAAGCTCCGACTCGAGCCAGACCAACGTGTCCTCGACATTGGTTCCGGTTGGGGCGGCCTGGGCCTTTATCTGGCCGAAGTCGGCGGCGCCAACGTGACGGGGATCACCCTATCGCAAGAGCAGCACGCGATCGCCAATGAACGTGCCGCCGAAAAGAGACTAAGCAATCGCGCGCGATTCCTGCTGCGGGATTATCGGGATGTGCGCGATGAATTTGATCGCATCGTTTCCGTGGGCATGTTCGAACACGTCGGCGTCGGCCATTACGATGCTTTTTTTAGCAAATGCGCCGAGCTGCTCAACGACAACGGCGTGATGGTGCTGCATTCAATCGGCCGCTCGGAAGGGCCGAACGTCACCAATCCATGGATTGCGAAATATATTTTCCCGGGTGGCTATATTCCGGCGCTGTCGGAGGTGGTGCCGGCGATCGAACGCGCTGGCCTGCTTGTCACGGATATTGAAATTCTTCGCATGCACTATGCCGAGACGCTGAAGGCCTGGCGTGAGCGGTTTCTGGCTCATCGCGAGAACGTCGAACGGATATACGAGCCGAATTTCGTGCGTATGTGGGAATTCTATCTCGCGGCTTCAGAAATGTCCTTCCGCGAGCAGAACATGATGGTGATGCAGATCCAGCTTGCCAAGCGCCAGGGCGTCGTCCCTATCACGCGGGACTATATTTCGCGCGAGGAAAGGCGGCTCGCCGCCGCTGAAGGCAAGCGCAAGCCACCGCTTCGCCTTGCCGGTGAATAGCTTCGTCTGAAACCCGCTTGCATAGATCTCCGCGGTCAAGAAAACCCACTTACCCACCGCTCCGTGCGGCTTGTGAATTGCGGGGCAACCTCGTCCGCAGTGCGGTTCCCTCACAAAACGCGTGCTATGCCACAATTTCCGGGTAAGCACCGAATTTCCATGGCACTCGCTGATTCGACAGCCCGCAAGCAGGTCGAAGAACCTGCTCCGCTCTACCGCTCGGCTCCGCATAATATCGAGGCGGAACAGGCGCTTTTAGGCGCAATCCTCGTCAACAACGAAGCCTTTTATCGCGTTTCGGATTTTCTCGAACCGGCGCACTTTTTCGAACCGATCCATCAGAAGGTCTATCAGCTTTCACGTGACCTCATACGGGCCGGCAAGCTGGCGACGCCTGTTACACTGAAGACGTTTCTTGATGGCAACATCGACATTAGCGGCCTCACTGTCAGTCAATATCTGGCGCGGCTCGCCGCCGAGGCGACAACAATCATCAACGCCGAAGACTACGGGCATACGGTTTACGACCTGTCGATCCGTCGTGCGCTCATCCAGGTCGGCGAGGATATGGTCAACGTCGCGTACGATGCGCCTGTCGATTTTTCTCCGCGGGCTCAAATCGAAGATGCGGAGCGAAGGCTTTACGAGCTGGCGGAAACCGGTCGCTACGACGGGGGCTTCCAGCGCTTCGCGCAGGCGCTCACTACAGCCATCGATATGGCCGCGCATGCGTTCCAGCGCGATGGCAAGCTTTCCGGTACCGCCACCGGGCTCGATGACCTCGACCGGATGATGGGGGGCCTGCAGCAATCCGACCTGGTTATTCTGGCCGGCCGCCCCGGCATGGGCAAAACCGCGCTCGCCACGAATATCGGATACAATGTTGCGAAAGCCTGGCGTGGCGAGATCAAGCCAGACGGGCATACCAACACGGTGAATGGCGGGATTGTCGGGTTCTTCTCGCTCGAAATGTCAGCCGAGCAGCTCGCCACCCGTATCATCGCCGAGCAGACGGGCATCCCGTCAAACCAGATTCGGCGCGGCGGCATCAGTGAAAGTGATTTTGAAAAAATCAAGGACTACTCAATCGAACTGCAGAACATTCCGCTTTATGTCGACGAAACGGGTGGCCTGTCGGTTGCGCAACTGGCGGCTCGCGCGCGACGGCTCAAGCGCCAGCGCGGCCTGGATTTGGTGATCATCGACTATTTGCAGCTCCTGCAGGGCTCGACGCGCCGCTCGGCGGAAAACCGGGTACAGGAAATTACCGAGATCACCACCAAGCTCAAGGCCTTGGCAAAAGAACTTAATGTGCCGATTCTGGCGCTCTCGCAGCTTTCGCGCCAAGTGGAAAGCCGCGACGACAAAAGGCCCCAGCTGTCGGACCTGCGAGAATCCGGTTCCATCGAGCAGGACGCCGACGTCGTCCTATTCGTCTACCGCGAGGAATATTATCACCAGATGCGCAAGCCGCTGGAGTCGAACCGCGAGAAGTTTGCGGAGTGGCTGGCGGAAGCGGACAAGGTGCACGGCAAGGCCGAAGTTATCATTGGCAAACAACGCCATGGCCCGACCGGCACGGTCGAATTGCAGTTCGATGCCGCAGTGACCCGCTTCTCATCGCTTGCCCGCGAAGCTCGTTTGCCCGAACGGATGTAAGACGCCACATGGACTGGAGTGCCACGGGCAGCTAAACCGAACACCATGGCCAAGGCCGAAACAGCCCTACACGCCGACTTGCCGGTGGAGACAGCCTCCCAAGGCCGCCGGACCGAATCGTCGCGGTTCGATTCACCGGCTGGCGGGATACTGACGATCGATCTGGGGGCCATGGTATCCAATTGGCAGGACCTGGCCCGCCGGTCGATGCCGTCGGAATGCGCGGCTGTCATCAAGGCGGACGGCTACGGCTGTGGCATCGATCCAGTTGCCCGCGCGCTTGCCGCCGCTGGATGCAGGACGTTCTTTGTTGCCGATCTCGCCGAGGCCCGGCACGTGCGCGCCGTTGCGTCAGAACCTGTCATCTACGTGCTCAACGGACTTTTGCCCGGAACCGTGGACGCGTTTGCCGCGGTTCGTGCTCGGCCGGTGATCGGCAGCCTGGTCGAACTCGCGGAATGGGATGCATTTTGCGCGGCCAACGGATGGCGTGGTGGCGCCGCGCTCCATGTCGATACCGGAATGAACCGGCTGGGCGTCTCCGCTGAGGAGGCCGTAGCACTGGCGCCACGCATCCGTGCGGCAAACCACGGCATCAACCTGCTGATGAGCCATCTCGTCTCCGCCGAGCAACCCGACCACCCGCTCAACGAACGTCAGATGAATTTATTCCGTGAGGTCCGGTTTCTTTACCGTGGCATCCCAAGTTCGCTCGCCAATTCGTCCGGTATCTTCCTCGGCAGTGCTGCCCATTGCGACATGGTGCGTCCCGGTGCGGCGCTATTTGGGATCAATCCGACGCCCGGCCATCGCAATCCAATGCGCCCGGTCGTTGAACTCCAGGCACGCGTCCTGCAGGTGCGCACCGTGCCGAAAGGCGAAACGGTCGGTTACAACGCAACCTGGACAGCCAAGCATCTCACGCGCGTTGCGATAGTTGCGGTCGGCTATGCCGATGGCTATCCGCGCGCGGCCAGTGCCACCGATGCAGCCCCAGGCGCAAGCGCCATTGTTTCAGGCACACGCTGTCCCTTGGCCGGACGCGTCTCTATGGACCTTCTCGCGATCGACATAACGGCCCTGCCCGACCATTCTGTCAGGCGCGGAGACCTTGTCACTCTGATCGGCGGGGACATGGGCGTGGACGCCCTGGCAGCGGCCGCAGGCACGATCGGATACGAGATACTGACCAGCCTGGGCTCGCGATACCGGCGCGCCTATCGGGAGGGTTGAGGGCCTCTTCAATGTCCTGATCGTTAGCTACTTCTTAAAAAATGTTCTTGTATTGTTCTCATCGGTCGCCTACCGTGTTTTATCGTGTTTTCCACATCGATTCCCCATGTCGAAGCGCAACCTTAGCTTTGTTTGCCAGAACTGCGGCACTGCGTTCAGCCGCTGGCAAGGAAAGTGCGAAGCCTGCGGTGAATGGAATACCCTGAGCGAGGAAGGTGGGGATCGCCCAGGCGGCGGCCTTGGCCGCAAGCCCGGCAGGGGCCGACTTTTTGCGCTGGAGGCGCTGGCTGGGGAGGCCCACGACGCCCCACGTCTGCCTTGCGGCATCGGGGAACTCGACCGCGTCACGGGCGGTGGCTTTGTGCGCGGATCGGTGCTGCTGGTCGGCGGCGACCCCGGCATCGGCAAGTCGACGCTGCTTATTCAAGCTACCGCCGCCATGGCCCGGGCCGGCCATCGTACGGTCTATATCTCCGGTGAGGAAGCGGTGGCTCAAGTTCGCCTGCGCGCCGAGCGATTGGGGTTGCGCGATTGCAACGTCGAGCTTGCTGCGGAAACTGCAGTCGAAGACATCATCGCGACCCTTTCGGAAGGAACGACGCCACGGCTGGTCGTCATTGATTCTATCCAAACCATGTGGACCGACTTGGTTGAGTCGGCTCCCGGCACAGTGACCCAGGTCCGCGGCGCTGCACAGGCGCTGATCCGTTTTGCCAAGAAGTCAGGCGCAGCGGTCATCCTGGTTGGGCATGTCACCAAGGACGGGCAAATCGCCGGTCCTCGTGTTGTCGAGCACATGGTCGATGCAGTGCTTGCCTTTGAAGGCGAAGGCTCGCATCAGTTCCGCATATTGCGCGCGGTAAAAAACCGGTTCGGACCGACCGATGAAATCGGCGTGTTCGAAATGACCGGCGCTGGCCTGCACGAAGTCGCCAATCCCTCGGAGCTGTTTTTGTCTGAACGCGACCTCGGGCAGCCGGGCACGGCTGTCTTCGCCGGCGTTGAGGGCACTCGCCCGCTGCTGGTGGAAATTCAGGCGCTGGTTGCCCCGACATCGCTTGGCACGCCCCGGCGTGCGGTCGTGGGTTGGGACCCAAACCGCTTGTCGATGGTGCTCGCGGTCCTCGAGGCGCATTGCGGCGTACGGCTCGGCGGCCACGATGTTTACCTTAACGTTGCCGGCGGCATGCGCATCCAGGAGCCGGCGGGTGATCTTGCAGCCGCGGCTGCGCTTGTATCCTCGCTAGCCAATGCGCCCCTGCCCTCGGACGCCGTCTATTTTGGCGAGGTGTCGCTTTCCGGCGCCGTCAGGCCGGTGGCGCAGGCCGCCTCGCGCCTGAAAGAAGCTGCCAAACTGGGCTTCAAGGGTGCCGTTGTGCCGGAAGCGGGCCGTGGCGAACGTTCCGAACCAGGGCTGACAGTCAGTGAAGTCGGTAGCCTTGCCAGTCTCGTGGCGGACATTGCCGCCGGAGGTAGGGCGCGCATGGCTGCCAAAACTCGTGGACAATACGGGTGACGGGACCGTAATGGGCCGCTATATACGGCGCGTCGAAACCGGCTTTAGCCGCGTCTTCAGCGCGAGTTGAAACGCAGAAATGGGCCTAAAATTAAACACTTAGGGTCGACATTACCGCCCCGGCCCGTAGCCGCTATGGCGGGCGCGGATTCCTCGCACGGGCCGACGGCCAGGTGGGGCACGAACTGCAAAAACCTGCGGAGCGCATGAGCCCTCGATGCCGATCACGCTGCTCGACATCATTTTGCTGATGGTCATGCTGATATCAGGGCTCCTTGCCATGATCCGCGGATTCATGCGCGAGATCCTGTCAATCGGTGCTTGGGGCGTCGCTGCGGTCGTCACG
>Ga0081455_10003232_pt1 | contig 18873 bp, 13 predicted proteins | sample TabmetS3T2R1_FD_70207 | JGI IMG/M metagenome (GOLD analysis project Ga0081455, IMG submission 70207) | Tabebuia heterophylla rhizosphere microbial communities from the University of Puerto Rico - S3T2R1 | ecosystem: Host-associated > Plants > Roots > Rhizosphere ... | reverse complement strand
CGCGGGTCAACCCGCGCTGCCGGCAGCTGCACCGACTCAACCGGCACCGGCTCCGATGACTCCGGTCATCGCTCCGCCGGCTACGCCAGCCACGCAGCCAGCGGCGGCACCCGCCATGCCCACTGGCAGCGCCGGTTCGGGCAGCGCCGCGAGCGATGAATTCAAAGTGCCGCCACTCGCTGCAGGCTACCAACGTTTCGAGCCGCCCCCGATCGATGTTAAGCCTGGCGAATCGGAGGACTGGGCCCAGTGGGTGGGCGGCCCGCTCGACCAGGACTACGACGTCATCGACATCACCGGCGTCCAAACCAAGGGTGGCCATCACGCACTCGTGTACGCGGGCGTGGAAGCGCAAGCGACCGGCTTCACGCGCTTGTGGAAGGACGAGGATCAGATCACCACGCGCCTGATGGGCGGGCTCGGCGGCGAAGGCGGCGCCAAGGTCAACTTGCCGGCGGGCATCGTGTTCCGCGTCAAGAAGGGCAGCTACATCATCTTGCAAACCCATTACCTGAACTCGTTCGACAAACCGATCGTCGGGCGCACGGTGATGGATGTGAAACTCTCGCCGGTCGACCTCACGCGGCGAGTTGCGAGCATGATGTCGAGCACATCACTCGCGATCAATCTGCCGGCGCGCGTGACGTCTGTGATGGATATCTACTGCACCACGCAGAAGGACCTGCGCTTTTTGCAGATCTCCAATCATATGCACGACTACGGCACGTCGGGATTGACTGAGTTCGTCGATCCGCAGGGCATGGCGCACATGCTCAAGCAGGACGTGACGTGGAGCGGGGATCTGGCGCTGAACCCGAACTTCACGAAGTTTCCCGAAGCCATGCCGGGCTTCGTGCCGAAGGGCAGCACGTTGCATACGCGCTGTACGTGGAACAACACCACGGACAACATGATCAAGTTCCCGGCCGAGATGTGCGTGTTCTTCGGCTTCGTGCTGAATGACGCGGATATCACGTGTACAGATAACAAGTGGGTGGAGGCTGTCAGCATCGGTCAACCGGCGAATCCGCCAGCGGGTGGTAGTGGTGGGGCGGTTGCTGGTGCGGGCGGGACGGGTGCTGGCGGAGCGGGCGGTAAACCAGCTACAGCGGGAGCGGGCGGAGCCGGAACTGGCGCGCCTGCAGCTATGGGCTGCACGAGCATGGCGGATCAAACCATCATGAAGGCTGCCGCGTTCGACGGGCAAGCCACGGAGTGTGCGATCGCATGTGTGGTCGACCCCGATGCCAAGGCCTGCACCACACCGTGCTTCGAGCAGAAGATCGGGTTGTCGCATGCATGCGCGGTGTGCAACGCGGCGAACATCGCGTGCGGCCAGATGAACTGCTTCAATAAGTGTTTGGCGGACCCGGCCAGCCCCGAGTGCCGCAGCTGCGTGATGACCAACTGTGACCCTGCGTTTCGAATGTGTACGGGTACTTGAGGGGTGGGTTGAGTCGGGTCACTCCGGTTAGGGTCTTTGCGACGGCAACTGGCTCGCTGAAGCGCCGATAAAGCTTCGGATCGACAACTGCCGTCACGAAGCTCGAGGGTTATCATGCGTCTCACTCGCCAGGTAGCGCCCCACCTATGCGACGCCGTCCTGTTTCTCAGCATCGGGTTGCTCGCGTTGCTTGGGTGCGATGAAGGCTGTCCTCAGGGCTACACATTGATTGGAGATAAGTGCGTCTACAATCGCAAGGATGCCGGTACGCAAAACTCGGGCGACGCCGCGATTTCGACGCGCGCAAACGAGACATCAGTGGCCGGCATCAGCGCCGCAGATGCCGGCAGCTCTCAGAGCCGAGGCCAAGACGCAGCGCAACCGAGCAACGCAGGCCGCACGGCGGCGCCTGCGGGCAACGACGCGCCGTCGGCAGGTGGCACTGGCGAAAATGTGGCGGGCAAATCCGCCCAAGCGGGTCGAGCTGGTAGCAATGACACAGCGCCTGCGGCTGGTCATGCGGGCGGTTCAGGACCGCAGGCCGGCACCCAAAGTTCGCTGCAGCAGCTGTGCGGCAATGGTCGCATCGATTCAGGGGAAACTTGCGACGGCGCGTGCCCAACCACAGCAACCTGCAAGCCGACCTCGACTTGTCAGACGGCTGATTTCGATGGCGTACCCGAGCTGTGTACGTCCACGTGCACGCGTACAACTATCACCAATCGAAAAGCCGGAGATCGCTGCTGCCCCGAGGGCGCGAACTCAAAGTCCGACCCGGATTGCGAACCGCAGTGTGGAAACGGGGTGATCGAGGACGATGAGACTTGCGACGACGGACCTGGAAGTCCGCACCGCTGCCCGAGCAACTGTGACGACGGCCAGGCGTGCACAGCCGACAACAAGGCAGGCTCCTCGAGCAATTGCGACGTCGTGTGCACCAACACATCGATCACGGTCCCCAAGCATGGCGATGGGTGTTGCCCGCGCGGAGCACACGCTGTGAACGATCACGACTGCGAGCCAGTGTGTGGAAATGGAATTACGGAAGCGCCGCAGGAGCAATGCGATCCAAACCAGGCGGGCTGGACCGCTTGGACCTGTGACACGTCTTCATGCCGGCCGAAGACGCTGTACACATCGTGCGCCAACAGCGAACAGTGCACCGGCGATGAGATTTGCCTGCCAGATCTTTGGATGTGCGCAACAAAGTGCGATGCTCCGGGAGGCATCGGAGCGGCATCGCACTGTCCAGCTACTCCCGCGGGGAGCACGCCGCGCTGTACAAACGGGATTGCTGGTTCTTGGTGCGTTGCGGACTGTTCGAGTCAGTACGTCTGCGCGCCGGGTTTGAGCTGTACGTCAACGGCGTACTGCGCCGGCTGTGCTACGGACGAAGATTGTCCGACTGGTAAGCGCTGCAACATCCCGACCAACACGCAGAACGACCCGCATGGGTACTGTTTGTAGCTGGCAGGGCAGACGGCGCGTATTTGTTAGCGGGAAGATTACGGCGATCACCCGCCGCTCTAAGGTGAGCCTCGATCGGCAAGATCCTCGGGCGCGTGATGCATTGCCGGGCGGCGCGTCATTCCAGATGACGGTTGTGTGCGGATTCACAGCATTGTCGTGAGCGTAACGCGCAAGGTCCACCAAATAGGCGCTGGCGCACTGCGAGCTGCCCTACTTCGCGCTGCTAGTCACGTTGCCATTGTGGAATATGAGTGCGTTAGCGGGCGCGGTGCCGCAATGCTCTTGATTGCTGAGCTCCTCGACGGCTTCGCCCACCTCTGTCGGATCCCCAGGATCCGGTAGAGGCGCGCAGGCGGTCGAGCCGATGCATAGCGTGGCAATGAACGTCCACATGCGTGCTCCAATCAAGTTGTTCATACGCGCACCTCGTTCCTCGTGACCGCAATTGTTAGCCGAGTTGTATCGGCATCGATGAACAGTGTCACCGCGAAGCTATCGAGCGAGCATACAGGTCCCTTCGAGTCGTGTGTGGTAGTGCACCGCGCGTGACGCCGGCGCGCTCGTGCGGCTGGGATCGGGCCCGAGCGCACGACGGCTCGTGACTGTGCTATGTGTTGCAAGCGCCGTACCTGGAGTAAGCGCTCCAACTGCGTGCCACAAACGGGCTTATCCCTGCCGCGCACTGCAGTGTTCGACGCGATGCGAACACTCGTTCGAACACCTGACCGCTCCGTGCGGAAACACGCCTGCACTGAATAGGACGGTGGAAGGGTGCGGCGCGGAGTGATTTCACCGCAGGGGACTGGCGGGGAATTCAACGGATTCACCGCTACCTTGCGTGACGCAAGATCTATAACTCGCGTACTACTTTCGGAGTGCGGGGTCGTCCAGACGCGGGCTCACGATTTCGCGGAGCAGGCGTTTTTCGTGATCCTTGTCGCGCCGGCCTCCCATCACGGGCATGGCTCCTGGAGCGCACGAGCGGGGCTTCCGCATGTCTGCCCGCGCACTGCTCGTGCTCGGCGGATTGTGCGTGTGCGCCGCCCACGGCGGCTGCACCGGCGAAATCCATGGTTCCGGCCCGATCGCGGACTCGGACAGCAGCGGCGAGCCGAGCGCGAACTCTGGCTCGAGTTCGGGTTCGCGTGCTACGGGCGACGACCCCAAAACCGCGCCGGACGATCCCAGCCGGTGCCGGCCACCGCCGAGTCGGGTGGTCCGGCTGTCGAAGCTCGAGATCCAGAATTCGGTCGCGGATCTCCTGGCCACGACCCGCCGCATCGATTTGGCGGACGATGCCAAGTTCCTCAACTTCTCCTCCAACGCAGCGGCCCTGGTCACCGCTCCCTTCGCCAACGCATTGAAGAGCATTGCGGAAACGCTGGCTGCGGATTTCCGCGCCACCATCAAGCCTTCACAGTTCGGCAGCAACTGCGCCAGCAGCGACGACAGCGCGCGCAAGTGCGCGACGGCGTTCATCGGCACGTATGCTGGCAAGGCGTTTCGGCGGCCGCTCGAACCAGCCGAGGTCGACGCGCTGCTCGCCGTGTACGATGTGGGCCGTCAGACGGGAAGCGACGGCGACGTACTCGATCGTTTCAAAGCCGGCCTGGACTACACGTTGCGCGCCATCCTGCAAGCGCCCGCGTTCATCTACCGCATCGAACTCGGCGACCCGAGCACCGCCGCCGCCGGCGTCACGAGCTTGACGGCCTATGAAGTCGCTTCAGCGTTGTCTTATATGCTCACGGCATCGCCACCCGATGCGGAACTGCTCCAGGCAGCGGCCGTCGGCGAGCTCGGTTCACCCGCAGCGCTCGATCGGCATGCTCGCCGTTTGGTCGCGGCCCGGCCCGAACGTTTCGCGGCGCAACAACGCCGTTTCGTGCGGGAGTGGCTCGCGATCGATTTCAGCGCGCCGGCCTGGGACAAGAACACCGCGATCTATCCGCTGTATTCGCCGGCGCTGAAAAAAGCGCTCGATGAGGAGACGGATCTGTACATCGACGACTGGGTCGCCGCAGGTCCGACCCTGAGCGCGCTCTTCACACGCTCCGAAGGCTTCGTCAACGCGGTGAATGCGCCGCTGTACGGGCTCAGCGCGAGCAGCGGTGCCATGTCGAAGGTCGAGCTCGATCCCAAGCAGCGCTCGGGCATTCTCACGCTGCCGGGCTTTCTCGGGACGCGCGCGCACAGCGACTCGAGCGCACCGATCCTTCGCGGCATCACGATCGTACGCGACGTGATGTGCCTGACCATCCCACCACCTCCGCCGAACGTGCCGCAGCTACCGCCCGTCACCGACACGAGTTTTACGACGACGCGCGACCGGGTCGAGAAGCATGTGGCAGCGGGTGCTTGTACGGGTTGTCATGCTCGCATCAATCCGCTCGGCTATCCCTTCGAGAGTTACGACGGCCTCGGCGCGTACCGAACCCGTGAGAACGGCCATGACATCGACTCCACGGGAGCGATCGTCGGTACGGCAGCTTCCGACCGAGCCGTAGCCGATGCCGTCGAGCTCACACGCGCGTTGGCCGAAAGCCGTGAAGTGCAGGATTGCTTCACTCGCCAAGCCTTTCGCTACAGCTTCGGCCGGCAAGACGGTCCTCCAGATGAATGCTCGATGCGCACTGCGATGGCCGCGTTTCGGGCGAAGCACCTCGATGCGCGCGAGCTACTGTTTTCGCTGGTCGGAACCCCGACCTTCGCGCAGCGATCGAGCGACTGATCGGCGGTGGTACGCACATGACGAAACTATCCATTTCGCGGCGCACGTATCTGAAGCTGTTTGCCGGTCTATCCGCGGGTGCGGTGACACAATTTTCTGGACTGTTTCGCGGCGTCTGGGCCGCCTCGGCTCAGGCATCCTCGCGTTTGCGTCTGATTGTCATCACGCAGCCGCATGCGAACACCAAGTACTGGGCGCCCCGCATGCCGGGTGGCGCGCTAGCGAAACACAACGACACCGGATGGACGCTCGATTTCGATTCCGGCGTGACCGATCTGAAGCCGATGCAGAAACACAAAGACTCGCTCGTGATCGTCGACGGTCTCGATTTCTATTGCACGTTCAAGCCAGGCTCGACAGGCAGTCTCGGTCATCAGTCCTCCATCGGCGCGATCACCGGCACGGACCTGAAGACTGCCGACGATCGCCGCGCGCGCGGGCCCTCGCTCGATATCGCGCTCGCGAGTTACCTCAAGGTGGAACCGAAAGTGTTTCGCTTCTACGCAGGCATGAACAGCTCAGATGCCGCCGGCAACGCGTACGGAGCGGTCGGCGTTCCGTATGAGAACTTCACCGCGGTCGCCAAGGCCTATCCGCAGCTATTCAGCACGCTCTCGTCTGCGGGCATGCCTGATCCGAAGGCGGCGGCACGTCTAGCCGCCGAACGTTCCGTGCTCAAATACCTGAACGACGATGCCAAGCATTTGCGAGGCCGCCTGGCGGGGCCGGAAAGAATGAAGCTCGATCAGCATCTCGACGCTTTGAGCTTGATCGAGCAGAAATTGGCGCCGCGAGCAGCCGGCGTCTCGTGCACCAAGCCCGCAGCACCACCCGGACCGGACGACGACCGCAACGTCGCCGAGCAAGATCGTTACACCATCGTCAATCAATTCATCGCCACGTTGCTTGCGTGCAACATGACCCGCGTAGCGACGTTTCACATGAACTCGCAGTCGATGGACTGGTTGACACTGAACGGTGCGGCGTTGACGGCGGACGAGCGCGGCAACGTCCACAACAACATCGCCCACATGATGAAGAGCGACGACGACACCTCGATCCGTAAGGTCGCGCTCGTGCATGCGTTCTACGCCAGCCGAGTCAGCGCATTGTGCGACTTACTCAAGCTGATCGACGACGGTGACGGCAAGAGCGTCTACGACAACAGCATCATCCTCTGGACCAACGAGCTCGGCGATCCGGTCAATCATTTGCCCTACAACGTGCCGTTCGTACTCGCTGGCGGTGGCGGCAGCTACGCGAAAGGCCGCTACCTGAGCTACGGCAAAGAAACCAGCAACCCGCACAATGCGCTGTTGGTCTCGGTTCTCAACCAGTTCGGCATGAACTTGTCGAGTTTCGGCGACCCAGCGTTCACGGGCGAACTAAAGGGACTTCTCTAGATCGCCAATGCGCTCGACGGACTACGTACCCAGGAGCTGCAAGGTCGCGTTTGTGAGAGCGTCAGTTGTCTTCGTTGTCGATCGCGCGCGCTGGCGCTTGGTCGAGCGAGACGTCGCCGTGATCGAGCAGTTCGCGTGCGAGTTGCTGCTGCAGTTGCCGCGGCGGTAGGCTGCGCGCACCGCGCGTGACATCCAACACCAGCACGGCGGCGATCTGGTTGGTGGGCGCCGCCGTGATTAAGAACACTGCTTCGAGCCGGCGTCCATCGAAGTCGACATACTCCAGGATACCTGCCGATCGCGTGACATCGTCCTCGTCGTCGACGGTCGCCACGTCGTCGGATCCGATTGCGGTCTTCAGGCCCTCGTCGACCCATGCATTGACGTCAGCGTCGACCGGCGCGTCGGGCAGGGCGGCGACCAACACGGGCCGGCCATTGCGGATGCCATACAAGAGACCGAACGCGCTCTCAGTGCTCTGAAGCAGGAGCGTGAGCGCGCAACGCGCGCGTTCACCGCCGTCGGCGCATTCGAACATGCGGCTGTGGATCGTGTTGTACTCGTTCTCCTCGATGTTCTGCGCGTGCAGTAGCCCTTGCACTTCCGCGCTGGTCTCGTCACCGAGGTCGCGCTGTGCTGCTTCTTCGATCAGACGCGTGACGCGCGCGGCAAGCGCGGGATTTTGCGCCTTCTTGTACTCAGTCGCGCACAGGTCGATGTACTGATTGAAGCTCGCGCGATCGCCCATCTGTGCCGCGACGCGCGCTCGCGCCTCGTAGAGGATGCCGATCGAGAAGCCCGCCGCGCCCTGTTCGAGCGCCATCTCGATGACGTCTCGGCAGGTCTGGATGGCTGCATCGAATTCGCCGCTCGCTGTAAGAGCCTGGATCAAACCTAGCCAAATGCCGCGGTCGGAACCATCCAGTCGTTCGCGGTGCATGATCTCGAGGTACTTGCGACCATGGGTGATCGCTTCGTCGGTGCGGCCGAGGTCCGCCAGCAAGCGCACGTGCATGCCTGCGATCCACGGAAACGCGTTGTGCCTGCTCGGCAACGTGTACTGAAACGCCGGCAGGAGCACGTCCAGTGCGCCTTGCACGTCGCCTTGCAGCATGCGGAAGCGGCATTGGCCGTACGCGTGCATCGTGCGCCAGCCCTGATGACGCTCGGCGAGCAGCGCGAGCCCATTCAGGCAAGTCTTGAGGCCGACCACATCGCCCGTCTCGGCAGCTACCGAAGTTTCAGCAGCGAGGCCCGAGCCCATGTAGACCTGATCGGTCTGCTCCTGCAGCTGCAGCAGCTCGGCCCGACGCTCACAGCGGCGTGCTTCCTCGACGTTGCCCTGGCTGCGATGCATCAACATCCGCAAGCGCCAGGCGATCACACGGTATTCGCGCTCCTCTTCGAGCATCGCGATACGCTGCCCTGCTTTCGTAGCACCGAGCGAAGCCTCGAGTAGTGCCAGCATATAGTGCAGCCCGAGGCGTGTGCGCCGATGCTGAGCGGCGTCGAGTCCACCGTGATCGGCCTGGCTGATGCGTTGCAACACCGCTTCGGCGAGCTCAACGTTCTGCTGACCACGGCCGGCGATGAATGCTTTGCTACTCTCGACGATGTCAGCGACGACTGCGAGGGCTGGTGAAAGGGCGCGCAGTGGTTGCAGCGAGGGCAGCGACTCCAGCCCATCCAGATCGTAGATTTGATTGGCGAACGAACACAGCGCGCCACACAAGCGTGCGAGCTCGCGCAGCGCATCGAACACTGCGTACACGCGCTCGGATTCGGGTGTTGCCGCGTAACGTTCTTGTGTGCGCGCGATCGCTTGCGCTAAGCGGCTGTCTTCCGGCAGTTCGCCGAGCTCGCGGTAGAGTGCGAGCCCACTGTCGCGCTCGAGCTGCGCGAGCACTAGCGGCAGACAGCGACGAAACGCCGCTTCGTCGCGCATCATCGCGGCTTTGCTCAGGAGCGCAGCACGCAGCTGGTGCACCTTCGCTTTGGGGTAACCGAGCGCCTCGGTCTGCTCGATCGCGCGCTCGAGCAGCGATACGCTCGGCAGACATGTCTGCAGATCCACGCTGCACAGCAGATCGATCGCTTCGCGCCCACGCCCTGCGCGCAGCAAGTGATCCGAGCACAACGCGAGGTCTCCGCTGATGTTTCGCAGGCGATCTGCGTGCCGCCCGTGCATCTGTTGCTTTTGCTGTTCACTCAACGCGGCGCGCGCGACGGGTACGAAGCCGCGTTGCGCGAACCGATAGCTATCGCCTTCGGCAACCAGCACGCGCGCGGAGAGCAACTCGTCGAGCGCGGCGAAGACCTTCTTGTGCTCACGCACGCCGACGAGCGTCGCGTAGTCATGCACCGTGTACGGCTCGCCGTCTGCGAGCGCTTGCATGCTGACGAGCGCGCGCGCTGCCGGGCCCAGCTTTGCGATACGCTCGGCCAATGCGTCCGCAAGCGTGTTCGGCAGCTCACCTTCGTCGAATTGTGAAGGCAGGACCCAACTGCCGGCCTGATAACGCGCCAAACCGCGGTCGACCAAATGGCGCAGGAGGTCCATCGTAGAGCGCGGATTGCCCTGCGCGAGCGCATGGATGCGCCCCGCGACATACTGCCCGTTGGGGGAATCGCCGAAGATTGAGCGGATCAAACTGTGCGTTTCTTCTGGATCGAGCAGCTCGAGCTCGATCGACTCGGCGACCAAGCGCAAGAGCCGCAGCGGGGCCAGCGCCGAGCCATGGCCGTCGCTGTTCACGGCCAGAACTAGCATCAGCGCATGGCGTTCGCTCTTGTGTGCGAGCGCCGCGAGGAACGCGGCTGACGGCTCGTCCAGCTGTTCGACGTCGTCGACGGCGATCAGCAGTTTCTGCGTTCGCGATAGCGTGAGCACGAAGTCGCGTAGCTCGCGCAGTAGCAGACTGCGATCGGGTTGAACCGCTGTCACGCCTTCACTGGCGAGACAATCGATCACGTGCGCGAGCACGTCGCGCGAGAGGCGCGTCGCTTCAGCGGCTTCGCGCGGCAGCATCGCGACCAGTTGGTTGCAGAGCGAGCGGGCCACGCTCCAGTCGCCGCCGACTGCGTCACCCGCATCCGCGCGCAATACGTTTACACCGAGCACTTTGCCTTCGAGCACGCACGCATCGAGCATCCGCGAACGGCCGATGCCGTCGACGCCTTCGATAAGCACCGTGCCGCCTTCGCGCCGGATCAGGGACAAGAGCTTGCGGCGCACGCGCACCAGCGCTTTGTCGCGTCGGACGAGCGCGGGCGTGGTTAGGTAGGCGCGCGAGACCTGTGCGTGCTCTTCAACCGGCAGCTCGGCGATGCCGCACAGGCGTTCCATGACTTCGGCAGCACTTCGCGGACGTGCGGCGCGGTCGATTGCGGTCAGTTGGATGATCAGCTCGCTCAACGCCGTGGGTACGTCCGGCACCAGTTTCACTGGCGCGACCGGCCGCGAACGCCACATGTCGCGCAGCTCATGCACGCGGCGCGCGGGGTACGCGTTTCGACCAGTCAGGAGGTAGTAGCCGACCGCGCCGAGCGCGAACAGATCCGAGCGCGAATCGAGCGCCTGCATCTGCAGCACCTCGGGCGCGATGAAAGGCGGCGTTCCGAGCACATTGCGAGCGACGCCCATCGGCATCATCGCGCCGAAGTCGATCAACTTGGCCCGACCCTCGGGTGTGCAGCGCACATTCCGCAACGAAACGTCGCGATGGATCAAGCTGCGCGCGTGCAGGATCGCGAGCGACGAAGCGACATCGTACAGCAACGCGCAAGCTTGCCGCCAAGGCAAGCGCGCGCTGGCCTGCAGGTCGCCGCCCTCGAGCAACTCCATCGTGTAGTACGACCCGGTCGCGTCCACGCCGTACTCATAGACTTCGATGATCCTGGGGTGAGCCAGCTGCGCGAGCGTGTGGTACTCGCGCTCGAGCAGTGCAGCGTGGCGTTCTGCTTTGCGCGCGTCACTGCCGCTGCCACGCTTGAGCGCACAGAGTTGGCCGTTCTTACTGTCGCGCACGCGATAGACGGTGGCCGTCCCGCCTTGACCCAGCACGCCCTCCACGTGATAGCGGCCTGCAATGATATCCCCGTGACCGCCGTTGCGAATGGACTCCATACGTCGCTGTCCTGACGCGCCGAGGGGCGGCGCTCATGCGCGCCATGGCGCACGCCCGAAGGTTCCCCGCGACTTTGCGCGAACCGTCATTGTTGCAGCTTGGCTTGCGCTAGCCAAGCGCTTGCAGGCTAGCCCGTCGCGATCGGTCTAAGTGTAAGATGTGTCATGCCATGGCTTAGAGACGTGCATCGCGCGATGTCTACGCACGCTCGTAGTCCAACCTACGCGCTCGCTGGCCGTCCGACTGACATAGACCTACCGGTGACGAGCGATCACCGCGACCGACGACGACCTCGAGGTCGTGAAGCCGGTGGGTCGTCGGTTGGGCACCGGCTGGAGCGACGACGTCGAGCTCCCGCGGTCGACCGATGAGGTCACCGGCGAGCTGCACGAGTTCCTCCACGTCCTTGGTGTGCCGGCTCCTCGAGTGCTGGTCGGACATTCGCTCGGCGGTGCCTACGCCCAACGCTATGCGCAGCGGTTCCCGGACGCCGTCGCTGGACTCGTGCTGCTGGATCCGCTCCACGAAGACTGGGATCTCTACATGCCGCCCCAGCTGCGCTTCGAGGGCAACACGCCCGCGGACGCTCAAATGCCGCAGCTACCCCCGGAGGTCATCGACCATCTGCGTGGCATGCTCGCGAGCTCGCTGGCGGGCTTTCCCGAGACCTTGCGCGAATCGCTCGTTGCCAAACACGCAAGTCCAGAACGACTGCCAACTGGGTTTCGCGAGGGCCGGAACGTGATTTCGGTGATGAGTGATCTCCGGCGCGGCGGCCCGCGTCCGAACGTGCCCATTACCATCCTGAGCGCGAGCGGCATCGATGCTCAGCAGCTCACGTTCTCCAACGAAGCCCAGCTTCGAGAACAGATTCAAGGTAGCGAGCGGCTGTATGCGTCTTTTGCCGCCTCCACCCCTCGAGGTCAGCACCGGACCATCGCCGACGCCTCTCACGTCACCTTGCCGATGGTCCGTCCCGACGCCGTGGCTCGCGCCGTCACCGACCTGCTCGACGGCCAACTGAAGGCTTGAACTGCGTCGGCGATGGGGCGTGCGTAGTACCGCGCGCCAAATCGCACGAGCCCAGTGTCCGCATCGGATCAGCTTCACATCCGAACTCAAGTTAGAATAGACACTTGTTCGGTGGATCTGCGTCCATCGTGGCTGCCGACGCAGCCTTAAATTTGGGTCGAACTCGGCGTGCTTCCACAATCCGTAGACGCCGGTGCCGCCGGTCCACTTTCCGATGAGCAAGACGATGTAGACAGTCACGCCATTGCCGGCCAGGGTGAGCTCGACCTGCTTCAACTCCGGCTTGAGATCTGAACGCCAAGATCTTGTCCGAGCCGGAAGATCCTTGCGGGGCAGACCGCGTGTCCAGCTCTGGCTCGATCGGATTCATGAGCATCCTTTCTCGCGTTAGGCACTGCAGGACGAAGGTCGTGCGGGATCCGTCCAGTCCGTTGCAGCTTACGCAGATCTCTGATGTCCGAGTGTCACTTTGGATCCAGATGACGGAAGGCTTGCCCGGGAACGGGTACTAGAGCTACTCGAAGCCCTAAAGGAGACCGCATGACGAATTGCACCGTAGACGTTCGACTCACACGTGGCTGCCGTCTTAAGCCGCTCGCCTTGGCGCCGTACCTCGTGGCAGCCCCATTGGCGGTCGCTTGTGGTGTTGACGTCGCCGACACGGCCAGCGGCACCACGAAGGACTACTGTGCGCAGTACTGTGAGTACACTGCTCCGGTCCACTGTAAGCACCAAGGAGAAGAATGCCGATCGTGGTGCGCGGTCGACGACAGCGGTTTCGCGCAGTGCCCCGATGAACGGGCCAAATTTCGCGCCTGTACCCTGACAGCACCTCTCAAGAATTTTTCTTGTTTTGCAGATACGGCGCGGGTCCAGTGGGAGGGCAAAGCAGCTTGCTCTTCATGACCATCGGTGTCATCTACGTCCTGCTGGCAAGCAGTATGCTGGTGCGCGGCGTGGACGCGCTGCGCGAATACGCCGTGGCGCCACGCGATGTAGAGTCGCCCGTGGTCGCGGACTTCTTCATCTTCTTCTACATACTCATGGCGTTCATTGGCGTGCTCATGGTGCTATTCGGACATGTGACTCGGGAACGCACGCATCAACTGCTGGTGGCTGCCGCGTTTTTTGCCAGCCAGATCGTGTTCACGCTTCGCGATCTGCGCACTTCAGACACGTCGCTTGGGAACCATCTGTACAAGGGTGACGGGACCGTGGTGTTCGTACTCATCGGTCTCAGCTTTGCCGCGGCTTTTCGGCTTGCTGGTCGTCGGTGGGCTGCGGGGCACGCGAAACCGTGCGGGTGGCTGATGCATACGCCTTTAGTCTGTAGCTCTTGGAGCGAGCCGCGCGCGAGGTGGGCGTCGGGCGCTGGCACCGGTGGGGATAGACAGTGTCAACCTGCTGCGTCGGTTCTGGCACGTTGATCGATTGACCCGCGCAATAGTCCCATGCTACCGGTCGCGCTCTGTGTGCGCGGCACCCGTGTGATGAGGCGCAGCGCGAAGCAAGGGAAGTAGGGGGATAGTCGATGAATCGACTCGTAGTCAGTATTGGTTTCGCCGTCGCCACGTGGCTCGCAGCGCCGCATGTTTCGGCGCATACACGGCAGCAGTGTTACTCTTACACCTATGAGTACGACTGCAACTGCTTCTTCTTTACTTGTTCGACGTGTTACAGGACCGAGCACTACTGCAACGAGGTATTCTACAATTCACCTCCCACATGCTCGGGTCCGACTGCGCTCGTCACAGCCGTCGGTGTTCCAGTCCACGCGAGTTTCCTGGGCAGCGATGCCGAGGGCGACATTCTGACGCTTCAAGCAAGCGTGCCTGCAGGCGTGACTCTCACGCCACCGGCCGGCAGCAGTGGGTTACCGCCGAGCTCGGTCAGTCTCGATTGGAACCCGACGCCCGCGTTCGCGAATCAAACTATCCCGATCACAGTCACGTTCGTCGATGAGCACGGCACTACGGGATCGTGTCCTGTCACGATCCAGGTGATGTCTTCCGACGCGGACCATGACGGCGTGTTGGATGCGACGGATAGCTGTCCGAACCTACCGAACCCCGACCAGCGCAACACGGATGGCGACGCGCTCGGCGACGCCTGCGACCCAGACGATGACAATGACGGCGTCATCGATGCGGCAGACCACTGCCCGATCGTGGCGGATCCAGCGCAGCAAAACACGGATGGCGACTTCCTGGGCGACGCTTGCGATCCGGACGATGACAATGATGGGGTAACCGACAACATCGATGACTGTCCGCTGATCCCGAACGCCGCGCAGACCGACAGCGACAACGATGGGCTCGGCGACGCTTGCGACCCGGACATCGACAACGACGCGCTGTTCAATACCAGCGACAATTGCCCGACCGTGGCCAATGCTGATCAGCTGGACAGCGACGGCGATGGGCTCGGCAATGCCTGCGATGCAGATGCTGACAACGATTCGGTACCCAACGCTACGGACAACTGCCCGCTGACTGCCAACCCCGCCCAAACCGACGTCGATAGCGACGGTCTGGGCGATGCGTGCGATTCGGACGGCGACGGCGATGGGATCGCGAACAACACGGACAATTGCCCGAGCGACGCGAACACCGATCAGCTCGATACCGATGCCGATCAGCGCGGCGATGCCTGCGACTCGGACGATGACAACGACGGTGTCCCTGACAATCTCGACAACTGCGTCAGTGTCCTCAACGACGATCAGATCGACACAGATGGGGACGGTGTCGGTGATGCGTGCGACCTCGACGATGACGACGACGGCGTCGCCGATCCGCTCGACAACTGCCGGCTAGCCCCGAACCCCGACCAGTTGGATGACGCCGGCGACCAGCAGGGTCACGATGGCGAGCCAGACCAGGAACACGCCGACCACCGCCAGGAACGTCAGCAGCGACCCGATCAGGATCAGCGGTGCCAGCAGAATTACCCCAAACCGCAACCTGGGGGCGTGAGCGCGCCGGATGGCCTCGACACCGTCAAGGAGCTGCGACGCCGGCGGGTCGAGCCGCGGCCGCACCGGAAAGGCGATCACTTTGGCCGAGGGACGCATCGCGCTCACGAATTCCGCTGATGGGTCACGGACATGCCGTCCTCAAATAGCAAGCATACGCGATTCGAGCAAAGCTGACGATTGACGTCACCATGGCCGGGCGGCGTAAATAGGGCCTCTCCTGGCCGCAACGCCGGCATTCAACGGAAAATGTCATGGCTGTCGTCGCCGATCCCGAGACCGGGCTCCAGTTCTACGAGCTCAGTCACCCGTGGGGGATGTATACGCCGATCTTTCCCGGCTACGAGGAGATCAAGCTCGAGCGCATCACCTACCATGCCAAGCAGGGCGTGATGACGCACAAGATCACCACGATCTTCCATACCTCGACCCATGTGAATGCGCCGATCCACCTGCTGCCCGGCAGGGAGGCGGTGGGCGAACTGGCGCTCGACCGCTTCTTCGGCACCGGCGTGGTGCTTTCGGTGCCGAAGCAGAAATGGGAGCTGATCGGCGTTGATGATCTCGCCGCGGCCAAGCCCGAGATCCGCAACGGCGATATCGTGCTGATCATCACCGGATGGCACCGGCATTATTCCGATTCGATCCGCTACTTCGGCCACGCGCCCGGGCTCGCCAAGGAGGCGGCGGAATGGCTGGTGGCGCGCAACGCCAAGCTGGTGGGCACCGATACCGGGACCATCGATCATCCGCTGGCGACCTCGCTCGGCCCGCATCGCAATGGGCCGCAGATCAGGTTCCTGCTCCCCGAGTACAGACAAGCAACAGGCCGCAACGCGATCGACGATTTCCCGGAATGGAACCCGGCGCACCGCACCTTGCTGCAGGCCGGCATCCCGACCATCGAGAACGTCGGCGCCGACCTCGACGAGGTGTCGGGCAAGCGCTGCACGTTCCAGGGCTTCCCCTGGAAGTGGCACGAGGGCGATGCCTGCGTGATCCGGCTGGTCGCGATTTTCGATCCGTCCGGCAACTATCGCATCGAGTCGGGGATTGGACGCTAACTGCTGCGTCATGCCCGCGCCTGGCGCGGGCATCCACGTCTTTCTTGCTACAGCAAGGCGTGGATGGCCGGGACAGGCCCGGCCATGACGGAGCGAGAGGATAGGGTGGTGAGAATGACCTCGAGCACGAAAGATCTTGAGATCTACGATCTCACCCATCGCTGGGGTCATGGCATGCCGCAATGGCCCTCGCGCGCGAACCTCAACGTGCGCGTGGTCGAATTCCACGCCAAGGATGGCCTGCTGGTGCAGCAGTTCGAAGGCATCATGCATCGCGGCACCCACATGGACGCGCCGATCCATGTGCAGGAGAACCAGCCGACGCTGACCGGCTATCCGCTCTGGCGCTTCTTCGGCACGGGCGTCGTGGTCTCGATCCCGAAGGGCAAGTGGGGCGTTATCACGCCCAAGGACCTGGAGAACGCCGAGCCGAAGATCTGCAAGAACGATATCCTGATGATCAACACCGGCAGCCACCTGAAATACGGCGACAATCCCGACTACTACGCCTACTCGCCTGGGCTCTACAAAGAGGCCGCCGAATGGATCGTCGAGCGCGGCGTCAAGCTCGTCGGCATCGACGTGCAGGCGCTCGATCATCCGCTCGGCACGTTTCTGGGGCCGCACGGGCCGGGGCCGGCACAGCCGCATCTCGATGTCGAATACAAGGCTGCGACCGGCCGCCACATCATCGAGGATTTCCCGTATTGGGAGCCGGCGCACAAGATCATGATGACGAACGGCATCCCGGGCATCGAGAATATCGGCGGCGACATCGACAAGATCACCGGCAAGCGCTGCACCTTCTTCGCGTTCCCCTGGCGCTGGCCGGACGGCGAGGGCTGCGCGCTGCGGGTTGTTGCGATGCTCGATCCGAAGCAAACGTTTCGATTTGAGACGGGGCGCTAGAATCTCATGTATATGTCTCGCAATGTTTCTCCGTTCGTCCCCGCGAAAGCGGGGACCCAGTGCTTACTCGCGATCCCCGCGTGTTGGCCCTGGGTCCCCGCTTGCGCGGGGGCGAACGGAGGGTGTGGGGACGACAATCCATGATCTCCGACCAACTCCGCAATCCGCTGTCGCTGTTCGACAACAAGGGCAAGGTCGCGATCGTCACCGGCGCGTCCGGCGCGTTCGGACGCGGCTGTGCTATCGCGCTCGGCGCGCTCGGCGGCAAGCTCGTGCTCGCGTCGGGATCGAAGGCCGAGCTTGACGAGGTCGCAGCCGAGGTGCGTGACGTCGGCGGCGAGGTCGAGGCGATGGTGCGGCGGCCGGACTCGCTCGATGACGCCAAGGCCATGCTCGACACCGCGCTCAAGCGCTTCGGCCGCGTCGATCAGCTCGTCGTTGCGTCGGGCATGAACAAGCCGGGCTTCATCCAGGACCTCGCCTACGAAGATTGGCAGGCGGTGATGGACGCCAATGTGCGCGGCATCTGGTTCATGGCCAAGGCGGTCGGCACGCACTGGATCGCCAACAAGCAACGCGGCAAGGTGCTGGTCATGTCATCGGTGCGTGGCCGCCACGGCAACATCTCGGGCTACACCGGCTATTGCGCCTCCAAGGGCGCGACCGACGGCCTTACCCGCGTGCTCGCCACCGAATGGGCGAAATACGGGATCACCGTCAACGCCATCGCGCCGACCGTCTTCCGCTCCAAGCTCACCGCCTGGATGTATGGCGACGACCAGCTCGGCCAGCAGACGCGCGCGCGCTCGCTCTCGCGCATCCCACTCGGAAGGCTCGGCGAGGTCGAGGACCTGATCGGCATGGCGGTCTATCTGCTCACGCCAGCGTCCGATTTCTGCACCGGGCAGATCATGTATGTCGACGGCGGGTACACGGCGGGATGAGCGACACTCTCACCATCGGCGTGGTTGGCGGCGGCCTTATGGGCCATGGCATCGCTTACCTGCTCGCGGCCGCTGGCCACAAGGTCGGCCTCTACGAGCCGTCCGCCGAGGTGCGGGCCTCGCTGCCGCAGCGGCTGCGCTCGATCGTCGATCTGCTCGGGTCCGATGCGGCGATCCTTGACCGCATCACGATACATGAGCGGCTCGCGGATGCAGTTGCCTCGGCCAAGTTCGTGTTCGAGGCCGCACCCGAGAAGCTCGAGCTCAAGCAGCGCATCTTTGGCGAGCTCGAGACGCTAGTCGCGCCCGACACGATTCTCGCGAGCAACAGCTCGGCGATCCCGTCAACCGAGATCGGCCGCAACCTCAAGCAGCGCGAGCGCGTGGTCGGCACTCACTTCTGGAACCCGCCGCATCTAGTGCCGCTGGTCGAGGTGATCCAGACCGAGTGGACCTCGGACGACGTTGTCCGCCGCACCATCGATCTCCTCGTTGCCGCCGGCCGCAAGCCGGTGCATGTGCGGCGCGACATTCCGGGGTTCATCGGCAATCGGCTGCAGCATGCGCTCAAGCGCGAGGCGATCGCGCTTGTCGCCGCCGGCGTCTGTGACGCCGAGACGATCGACACCGTGGTCAAAAGCGGCTTCGGCGCCCGTATGGCGGTGCTCGGGCCGATGGAGCAGTCCGATCTGGTCGGGCTCGACCTCACGCTCGACATCAGCAACGTGCTCACTGCCGATATCGACCGCACGGCGGGGCCGCATCCGTTCCTGCA
>Ga0081455_10003231_pt1 | contig 18884 bp, 23 predicted proteins | sample TabmetS3T2R1_FD_70207 | JGI IMG/M metagenome (GOLD analysis project Ga0081455, IMG submission 70207) | Tabebuia heterophylla rhizosphere microbial communities from the University of Puerto Rico - S3T2R1 | ecosystem: Host-associated > Plants > Roots > Rhizosphere ... | reverse complement strand
GACGCCGCGCGAGCGGCGCAACCCCGACCTGATCCACGCCTCGCGCAAGAAGCGCATCGCCAAGGGTTCGGGCGTGCAGGTCCAGGACGTCAACAAGCTCCTGAAGCAGCACGCCGACATGCTGAAGATGATGAAACGCGTCAACAAACTCGGAGAGAAAGGATTCATGCGCAGCCTCGGAGGCATGACGCCGCCGCCCGGCTTCCCGCGCTGAAATTTGAAGGAGACAGAATGCTAGCCATCCGCATGACACGTCACGGCGCCAAGAAGCGGCCGTTCTTCCACATCGTGGTCGCCGACTCGCGCAGCCCGCGCGACGGCCGCTTCATCGAGAAGCTCGGCACCTACAATCCGCTGCTGCCGCGCGAGCACGCCCAGCGCATCACGCTCGACAAGGAGCGCATCGCGCATTGGCTCAAGGTCGGCGCCCAGCCGTCGGATCGTGTCGCCAAGTTCCTGGCGCAAGCCGAGCTGGTCAAGCCACGCGAGCGCCGCGAGCAGACAAAGAAGCCGCTGCCGCGCGCCAAGGCGCAAGAGCGCATGAAGGCGGCCGCTGCGGCCGCGGGCGGAGAGAAGGAGGCTGCTGCGAGCTGATAAGACGATCCGGTGCCAGAGCTGTGCCACGGGACCGTATCCTGCTCGGCGTCGTCGCGGCGCCACACGGTGTGCGTGGCTTGGTGCGCATCCGGAGCTTCACCGAGGATCCGATGGCGATCGCTTCCTACGGCACGCTGTCGGACGAGACGGCGCAGAAGAGGTACCGGGTCGAGGCGCTGAGTGCCGTGAAAGGCGCTGTGCTGGCCCGGATCGAGGGCGTCGCCGATCGGACGGCCGCCGAGGCGTTGCGAGGACTGCGACTCTATGTGGAGCGCAGCGCATTGCCGGCGCCGGCCGAGCGGGAGTGGTACGAGGCGGACCTGATCGGTCTTGCCGCGGTCGGACGGGACGGTCGGAATTGGGGCAAGGTCTTGGCCTTCCACGATTTCGGCGCGGGGCCGACGATGGAGATCTCGGGGGGCGAGGCATCGCGTAGTTCGTTGATGCTGCCCTTCACTGATGAAGCGGTGCCGGAGATCGACGTCGAGAGTGGCAAGGTTTTGGTCGATCCGCCGACGGGCCTGTTGCCCGGCGGCAACGAGAAGGAGGCGTGAGAGCAACGTGTGGCGCGCGGTGGCGCTGACGCTCTTCCCGGAGATGTTTCCGGGTCCACTGGGCGAGAGCCTGGCGGGCAAGTCGTCGAGAGAAGGCGTGTGGTCGCTGCAAGCGGTCGACATCCGGCGGTTCGCGAAGGATCGCCACGGCACGGTGGACGATGCGCCGTTCGGCGGCGGCGCAGGCATGGTGATGAAGCCCGACGTGCTGTCGGCGGCGATCGAGGCGGTTGCTGAGCCGGGTGTGCCGAAGCTCTTGATGTCGCCGCGCGGCGTGCCCTTCGGCCAGGGACGGGCGCGGAGACTGGCGGAAGGGCCGGGCGTGGTGCTTGTGTGCGGCAGGTTCGAGGGCGTCGACGAGCGTGTCATTGAAGCCCACGCGTTGGAGGAGGTCTCGGTCGGTGATTTCGTGCTTTCGGGCGGCGAGATCGCGGCCATGGCCGTGATGGATTGCTGTGTGCGGCTGCTGCCCGGTGTCATGGGTGAGCCGCTCTCGGCGAATGAGGAGAGTTTCGAGGACGGATTGCTGGAGTACCCGCACTACACCCGTCCGGCGACTTGGGCCGGACCCGACGGAATAGAACGGCGCGTGCCGGACATTCTGGTTTCGGGCCATCATGGCAAGGTCGCCGAATGGCGGATGAAGCAGCGGGAAGAGATTACGCGGCGGCGGCGGCCCGATCTTTGGGAACGCCGCAGGCTCGCGAAGGCGAACGAAGAGAAGTGACGAAAGGACGGATGCGATGAACATTCTCGATACGCTGGCCCAGGCCACGATGGACAAGGTGCAGGCTGAACGGCCGGTGCCGCGTTTCGAACCCGGCGACACGGTGCGTGTGCACGTCAAGGTGCAGGAAGGCAATCGCGAGCGCATCCAGGTCTACGAGGGCCTGTGCATCGGCCGCAAGAATGCCGGCGTGAACTCCTCCTTCACCGTGCGCAAGATCAGCTTCGGCGAAGGTGTCGAGCGTGTCTTCCCGCTCTACAGCCCGGCGATCTGGGAGATCGAGGTGGTGCGCAAGGGCGTGGTGCGCCGCGCCAAGCTCTATTACCTGCGCGACCTGCGCGGCAAGGCGAGCCGCATCGCCGAGGACGTCGAAGCCCAGCGCGAGCTCATTGCCGAGCAGGCCGAGGAGGCCGCCAAGCGGCCGCGGCGCGAGAAGCTCAAGAAGGAAAAGCCCAGGGGCGAGGGCACCGTGCGCGCCGCCAAGGGCGGCGGCAAGAGGTAGGCACGCCATGGTTTCGCGCAAAAGGGCGGCTCCGCCGCCCCCGCCGCCGCCGCGGACCCTGTTCGAGAAGATCTGGGATGCGCATGTCGTCCATCGCCAGGACGATGGCACCTGCGTGATCTATATCGATCGCCACCTGGTCCACGAGGTGACGAGCCCGCAGGCCTTCGAAGGCCTGCGCATGACGGGTCGCGGCGTTCGGCGAACCGATGCCACGATTGCGGTGGCCGACCACAACACGCCGACCACCGACTTCAGCCAGGGCATCGCCGACGAAGAGTCCCGCGTGCAGGTCGAGACGCTGGAGAAGAACGTCGTCGATTTCGGCGTGCCCTACTTCGGGCTCGACGATCCACGCCGTGGCATCGTGCATGTGATCGGCCCCGAGCAGGGCCTGACCTTGCCGGGGATGACCATCGTCTGCGGTGACAGCCACACCTCGACGCACGGCGCGTTCGGGGCGCTGGCCTTCGGAATCGGCACGTCAGAGGTCGAGCACGTGCTGGCAACGCAAACGCTGATCCAGAAGCCTGCCAAGAACATGCGCGTGTCGGTCGAGGGCACCCTGCCGCTCGGCGTCACGCCCAAGGACGTGATCCTCGCCATCATCGCCAAGCTCGGCACGGCGGGCGGCACCGGCTACGTCGTCGAATATGCCGGTCGCGCCATCCGCGAGATGACGATGGAAGGCCGCATGACCGTCTGCAACATGTCGATCGAGGCCGGCGCGCGGGCCGGCCTGATCGCGCCGGACGACACGACCTTCAAGTACCTCAACGGCCGCCCCTATTCGCCCAAGGGCGGAGCATGGGATCTGGCGCTGAGCCAATGGCGGCGATTGCCCAGCGACAAGGGGGCAAGCTTCGACACCCAGATCGACCTGCTGGCGTCGGACATTCCCCCCATGGTGACCTGGGGCACCAGCCCGCAGGATGCACTGCCCATCACCGATGTGATTCCCGATCCGGTCAATGCACCGGACGAGAATCGCCGCGAAGCATGGGCACGTTCGCTCGCCTACATGGGCCTGACCCCTGGCACGCGGCTGGTCGACGTGCCGATCGATCGTGTCTTCATCGGTTCCTGCACCAACGGCCGCATCGAGGATCTGCGCGCGGCGGCTGAGATCGCGCGCGGTCGCAAGGTGGCGCCGGGCGTGTCGGCCATGGTCGTGCCGGGCTCCGGCCTGGTGAAGGCCGAGGCCGAGAAGGAGGGGCTCGACAGGATCTTCCTCGAAGCGGGCTTCGAATGGCGCCTGCAAGGCTGCTCGATGTGCCTTGCGATGAATGCCGACCGCCTCGAGCCCGGCCAGCGTTGCGCCTCGACTTCCAACCGCAACTTCGAAGGCCGGCAAGGCCGCGGCGGCCGTACTCACCTGGTGAGCCCGGCGATGGCTGCAGCCGCCGCCATCAGGGGCACTCTCGCCGACGTCCGCGACTTCCAGTAGCCGCCAAACTCACGGGAATTGAAAGCACGGGCGGTGCAGCAATGCACCGCCCGTTTGCCTTGATGCGATGTGTCGGCCGGCATGCCCGTGATAGGATCGCGGCAACGATTGCCAAGGAGGGAGACGCCATGGCCAGCGTGCCGAATTCGGGTTCCGTCCCGCCGCCACCCCCGCCGCCTGTTTGGGATGCCACCCCCCAGCAGGCGAGCGCCGTGCGTTATGCGGGTTTCTGGCTGCGTGTCGTCGCTGCCTTGATCGACGGCGTCATCCTCGGCGTCATCTCCCAGGTCATCGGCTTCTTCTTCCCCGCTCCAACCATCGTGATGACCGAGGACATGGATGTCGACAAGATCATCGAACTCGTGCAGGCCTCGATGCCGTGGGGCCGTGTCGTCCTGACCACGGCGGTGGTGTGGGCTTACTTCGCCTTCCAGGAAAGCTCGTCCGCCCGGGCCACGCTCGGCAAGCGGGCCCTTGGCATCCGCGTTTCCACGGCTGATGGGGCCCAGCTCAGCCTCGGCACGACAACGCTTCGAACCTGGCCGATCTATCTTCCCAACGCCGCCTGGCTGATCGGGGCCGGCCTGGCGAGCCTGGTCTCGCTCGCCGCCTTCGTGGCCTGCGTGGCGGTCGCCTTCTCGGCCCGCAAGCAGGGGCTGCACGACAAGATGGCAGGCGCGATCCTCACGCGCGCCTAGGCTTGATCGGCCCGAGGGCTGATCGGCCTGGGCTTGACCGGCCTGGGCTTGACCGGCCTGGGCTTGACCGGCCTGGGCTTGACCGGCCTGGGCTTGACCGGCCTGGGCTTGACCGGGGCGACGAAAGCCCGTTTATTCCGGCGTTCTCGAGGGGAAGCCATGGAAAAATTCACCACGCTGCGCGGCGTCGCCGCACCGCTGCCGATGGTCAATGTCGACACCGACATGATCATCCCGAAGAACTTCTTGAAGACCATCAAGCGGACCGGTCTCAAGGAGGGGCTTTTCTACGAGATGCGCTGGACGGCCGACGGCCAGAAGAAGGACTTCGTGCTCGACCAGCCCGCCTACCAGAACGCCAAGATCCTGGTCGCCGGCCCCAATTTCGGCTGCGGCTCGAGTCGCGAGCACGCGCCCTGGGCGCTGCTCGATTTCGGCATCCGCTGCATCATCTCCGAAAGCTTTGCCGACATCTTCTACAACAACTGCTTCAAGAACGGCGTCCTGCCGATCAAGATGCCCAAGGAGATCATCGACAAGCTGATGGACGATGCCAGCCGCGGCTCCAACGCCATCATCGAGATCGACCTTGAGAAGCAGGAGATCAAGGGTCCCGATGGCGGCACTGTCCATTTCGACATCGATCCGTTCCGCAAGCACTGCCTGTTGAACGGCCTGGACGATATCGGCCTCACCATGGAGAAGGCCTCGGAGATCGACGAGTTCGAGGCGCGCCAGAAAGATAGCCAACCCTGGCTGCACGCGGCCTCCTGAACATTCGACATCTGAACGAAAGAAGGCAAATGGCGTCAAACCGCAATCTGTTGGTGCTGCCCGGCGACGGCATCGGTCCCGAGGTGATGAACGAGGTGCGCAAGATCATCGCCTGGATGGGCAAGAAGCGCGCCGTCGGGTTCGATATCCAGGAAGACGTCGTGGGCGGCGCCGCGCTGGACAAGCACGGTGTGCCGCTGTCGGACGCCACCATGAAGACTGCCTTGGAGGCTGATGCCGTGCTGTTCGGCTCGGTGGGCGGCCCGAAGTGGGACAATGTCACCTTCGACAAGAAGCCCGAGCGCGGGCTGCTGCGCCTGCGCAAGGAGATGGATCTCTTCGCCAACCTGCGGCCAGCCAAGGTGTTCGACGCGCTGATCGATGCGAGCTCGCTCAAGCCCGAGATCGTCAAGGGGCTCGACATCATGATCATCCGTGAGCTGACGGGCGGCGTTTATTTCGGCGAGCCGCGCGGCGTCAGCACGCTGCCCAACGGCGAGCGCGAGGCGATCGACACGCAGCGCTACAAGACCAGCGAGATCCGCCGTGTTTGCGCCGTTGCCTTCGAGCTGGCGCGCAAGCGGCGCAACAAGGTCTGCTCCTCGGAGAAGGCCAACGTCATGCATACCGGCGTGCTGTGGCGCGACGAGGCGACCAAGCTGCACAAGGAGAAGTATTCCGACGTCAAGCTGGAGCACATGTACGCCGATGCGCTGGCCATGCAGCTCCTGCGCGCGCCCGGCCAGTTCGACGTCATCGTCACCGACAACCTGTTCGGCGACATCCTGTCGGACGAGGCCTCGATGCTGACCGGCTCGCTCGGCCTGCTGCCGTCAGCCTCGCTGGGCGCGCCCGACGCCACCGGCCGGCGCAAGGCGCTCTACGAGCCGATCCATGGCAGCGCACCGGACATCGCCGGCAAGGGTCTTGCCAATCCGCTGGCCGAGACGCTGAGCTACGCCATGATGCTTCGCTACTCCTTCGACCTCGGCAACGAGGCCGACCTGGTCGAGAGGGCGGTCGAGAACGTCCTGAAGGCGGGCTATCGCACGGCCGACCTGCTGGGCGGCGGCAAGTCCGACGGGTTGAAAAAGGTCGGCACCCACGAGATGGGCGACGCCATCGTCAAGGAGCTCGACCGGTTGGCCTGAGAGGTTAGCGATCGGCGTCGATCGCCCGGTTCACCGCGCTCGCGAAGGATTTCATGTCGGCCGGGGCGAGGTCGGCCACGGCCCGCATCTCGAAGCCGGCATGGCGCCAATCAGCCAGGGCAAAGCCGTCGTGCTCGGAGAGGCTCGGCTCACTGTTGGCCCCGGACGACGACGGCCACAGCGTCAAGGCGAGCCGATGCTGGTTGCGGCGATAGACCAGCACCGCCACCTTGCGGCCGTCGACGACATCGAGTCGTCCGCCCAGCAGTGGAAAACCGTCTGCGGTGAGATCGTGGACCGGTGGCGCATAGTCGATGCGGCCGGCGAACCAGGGCTTGACGGTATGGCGATCGGAGGAGGCAACGTCGACGCCATGCTCGCTCATGGCGACGCGCAGATAGCCCGAGATCAGCTCGGCGGTCTGACGATCGCCGCCGCCCGTGAGACTGCCCCCCAGCCAACCGATGCCGATGGCCACAATGAAGCTCGCCGCCATCGCGGTCCAGCGCAGCCGTTCCCGCGGCCGTCCGGCAATTGCCCGCAGCTCGCGCTCGATACGCGCCCGCAATAAGTCGGGTGCCGGTTCGTCAGGCAGCGCGCGCAAAAGGCCGCTCATCTCCTGCGCCGCCTCCAGCCGGCGACGGCAACCGGGGCACAGCTGAAGGGCCTGTTCGAGCTCAGCGCTTTCGGTTACCGACAGCTCGCCGTCGACATAGGCGTCGACCATCGCCTCACAGGTCGGGCAATCCATGGTCTCTCCTTCCCAGGCGGCCGGAAAGCTCGACCGCCAATTTCTCTCTCGCGCGCGCCAAGCGGGACATGACGGTGCCGACCGGCAGGTCGAGCACGAGAGCGATATGCTTGTACGAAAGATCTTGAATCTCGCGCAGCACCAGGATCTCCCGTGCTTCAGCCGGCAAGGCGGCCAGGGCCGCCGCGACCTTCCGGCGACGATCGGCCGAAAGAGCACTCTGCTCCGGGTCAGGCCCCTCGGCCGGCCGATCCTCCGCCTCCTCGAGCGGCCGATCCGCCGTCCCTTTTCGGGCTCTCAGGTCGCTCCACGTGTTGCGCACGATGCGCAACAGCCAGGGACGCGCCTCATCTCCCCGAAACGCATGAAAGTAGCGCAGCGCCCGCAACATCGCCTCCTGCGCCAGGTCCTGCGCCGTCACCGGATCGCGCGTCAGCCACCGCGCGAAGCCATAAGCGGCGTCGAGATGCGGCAAGACGACGGCGCGAAAGCGCTCGACTGTCTGGGCATCAGGTTTCGGCGCATCGGACATGGTGCCCATAGGATATCAATACCGGCCCACCGTCGATTTTATTCCCGATGGAATAGCGCCGGCCGCTCGTCGGTAGTGCCCGGTAGTTGCCCGGGAGGTTTCCATGCAGCATGTCGATCGTCGCGATTTCCTGAAGCTGGCGGGCGTCGCCGGCGTCACTTTCACAGCCGGCCTCTTTCCCGATCGGCCGGCATTGGCGCAAGCTGGCGCCGATTTCCATTTCGTGCAGTTCTCCGACACACACTGGGGTTACAGCGGCCCTGCGAACCCTGATGCCGAACATACGCTCGAGAAAGCTGTCGCCACCGTGAACGGCCTGGCCCAACAACCGGACTTCATCGTCTTCACCGGCGATCTCACCCATACGACGGAAGATGCCAAGGAGCGACGGGCGCGCATGAAGCGCTTCCGCGAGATCGTCTCGGCACTCCGGGTCAAGGACATCCGCTTCATGCCGGGCGAGCACGATGCCTCACTCGACAAGGGCGAGGCGTACCAGGAGTTCTTCGGCACCATGCATTACACGTTCGACCACAAAGGCGTGCACTTCATCGTGCTCGACAACGTCTCGGATCCGGGCGCGAAGCTCGGAGACGAGCAGCTCGCCTGGCTCGCTGCCGACCTGAAGCAGCGGAAGACCGATGACCGCATCGTCGTGCTGACGCACCGGCCATTGTTCGACCTGCAGCCGCAATGGGACTGGACCACCGCCGACGGCGCCAAGGCGATCGGCCTCTTGATGCCCTACAGCAACGTCGTCGTGCTCTACGGCCATATCCATCAGGAGAACCATCACATGACGGGCCATATCGCCCATCATGCCGCCAAATCGCTGATCTTCCCCTTGCCTGCACCCGGCTCACAGCCCAAGCGCACGCCGCTGCCGTACGACGCGGCCATGCCAGGTCTCGGCACGCGGGACGTGGCCATGGCCAGCAAGGTGAGCCTCGTCGAGCTGCCGGTCACCAAGAGCTGAAGCCATGAAGCGTAGAGTGATGATCGCGCTGCTGATCGGCAGCGCGGCAGGCGGAGTTGTGCGTGTTCGCGCCGCCGAACGGCCTGGCGAGATCCGTATCAGCGCCAAGAAGTTCGAGTATCACCCCGACAAGGTTACGGTGAAGCTCGGTCAGCCCGTGGTCCTCGTCCTGACCTCGGAGGATCGCATCCACGGCTTCAAGATGCCGGACCTCGGCATCCGCACCGACATCGTGCCGGGGCAGGAAACACGGGTGAACCTGACACCGGACAAGGTGGGCAGCTTTAGCTTCCACTGCGACGTCTTCTGCGGCGACGGCCACGAAGACATGGAAGGCACGCTGGTGGTCGAGGCCTAACCCAAGTTGGGCTAACGCGTTACTTCAACAGCGACCCCAGCACGCCGCGCAAGAACGAGCCACCATCTTTCATCACCGCCTTGGTGGCTTCGCGTACCAGGACATTGGTGACAGTGCGGGCCGCTGTCTTTGCCACCGTCGTGCCGATCGAATCGGTGCGCCGCCCCGGTGATCTTGGTGGCTCCGGCCATTGCCGCGATCTGGATGGTCGAGGAGGCTCCGTCTGGGGCACTCGTGAATGTGCCCACGGCCCGGGGACAGACGGAGCGTCGGCGATCGGCGGCGGCGCATCGTATTGGCCGCGGCGGCTCGGACTTCCGCTCGGCGCTGGACCATCATGACTCACTTGGCCGCCGGCTGCCCGTTCCGCCAGAACTTCATACGCTGACTCCCGATCGATCGTCTGCTCGTACTTGCCGGCGAGCGGGCTCGCCTTCATCACTGCGGCCCGCTCAGCCTCCGTTGCCGGACCAATACGCGCGCGCGGCGGTGCGATGAAGCAGCGCTCGACCGGCTCCGGCACGCCCTTGGAGTCCAGGAAGGAGACCAGCGCTTCGCCTACGCCCAGCTCGACGATGGCGTCTACGGCCTTGAACTTCTTGTTAGGCCGGAAGGTTTCGGCAGCACTCTTCACCGCCTTCTGCTCCCGCGGCGTGAAAGCCCGTAGCGCATGCTGAACACGGTTGCTGAGCTGGCCCAGCACCGACTCGGGGATATCCAGCGGATTCTGGCTGATGAAGTAGACCCCGACGCCTTTGGACCGAATCAACCGCACCACCTGCTCGATCTTGTCGAGCAGTGCCTTGGGTGCGTCGTCGAACAGCAGATGCGCCTCGTCGAAGAAGAACACGAACTTGGGCCGGTCCGGATCGCCGATCTCCGGCATGACCTCGAACAGCTCCGACAGCAGCCAGAGCAGGAAGGTCGCGTAAAGACGCGGGCTCTGCATCAGCTGGTCGGCGGCCAGGACGTTGATGTAGCCCGCGCCCGACGCATCGCGGCCGATCATATCCTTGAGATCGAGCGCCGGCTCGCCGAAGAACCGTTCACCGCCCTGCTGCTCGAGCGTCAGCAATGCGCGCTGGATGATGCCGATCGTCTGCTTGCTGACATTGCCGTACTTGGCGGTGAGGGAGCCCGCATTCTCGGCAGTCCATTGCAGCATGCTCTGCAGGTCCTTGAAGTCGAGCAGCAGCAGGCCCTGCTCGTCGGCGACCTTGAAGACGATATTGAGCACACCCTCCTGGGTCTCGTTGAGCTGCAGCAGTCGAGCCATCAGCACGGGGCCGATCTCGCTCACTGTTGTGCGGACTGGATGGCCTTTCCTTCCGAGCAGGTCCCAGTAGATGGTCGGAAACGCCCGACCGCCGTAGGTCTCGATCTTGAGCTGCCGGGCGCGCTCGATGGCGCGCGGATTGTCGGCGCCCGGCTGGCTCAGCCCGGACAGGTCGCCCTTCACGTCGGCCAGGAAGACCGGCACGCCGTAAGCCGAGAAGCCTTCGGCGATCGTCTGCAGCGTCACTGTCTTGCCGGTGCCGGTGGCACCGGCGATCAGGCCGTGCCGGTTGGCGTATTTCAGGAGGAGAAACTGATCGGCGTCGCTCGCTCCTACGAAGATCGCCGTGTCTTCGCTCATGCCGCCTCCTTCGGTCGCATAATCGACTTTAGCCAAAGATGTAGGCTCATAGTAGGCTGGCTGGATGACTCTTCCCCGCCTTGCCTTGTCCGTCATCGGTGACGAAATCGGCCCCTCGCTCGATGAAATGATCTCCTTTGCCCATGAACAGGGGCTGAAGCGCCTCGACATGAGGACCGTCGATGGCCGGAATCTTTTGGGCATGACGAAGGAAGAAGTGATCGCCATCAGCCGCAAGCTCGAGAAGGCTGGCCTCAGCGTACCGGCCTTCGTGTCGCCGATGTTCAAATGGCAGGCTCCCGGTAAGTCCACCAACGGTGGAAGGGTCGATTTCGCCTTCGACCCCGGGCAATGCCCGGCCGATGACCTGGTGAAGCATGCCATCGATATCACCGTCATCCTCGGCGCGCCGCATATGCGGATCTTCAGCTACCTTCGCTATGACGGCTTCCAGCCCGACGACATGGCCATCCTCAATGACGATCTTGCGAAGCTCCTGAAGCTTGCCGGTCACTACGACATCACGCTGCAGCTCGAGAACGAACCGGTCTGCAACATCGGCAACATCGCGGAGCTGGCCAATTTCTTCACGCCACGAGAAGAGCCGGCGCAAGAGATCGATGGAGACGAAGACTTCGACAAGCTCGACAATACGCAAGCCGAGCAAATCTATCTGAGACCTCTGATCGACATCGCCAACGCCTGGTCGGCCGGCGAGCGACCGAGCGATGCCGATATCGCCACTCTCGCCCCCCTCACCACGGCGATTCATCTCAAGGATCGCAACGTGGCCGCCGCCCGCACTGTGCCACTGGGTGAGGGCGACGTGCCCTGGCCTGCCGAGCTCAGCCGCCTGCTGCGCGGCGTCCGGGCAAAAGAGGTGCTGGCCAGCATCGAGACCCACTGCCCGCAGGACGGCCGCAACGCCACGGCGCGCTCGGTAACGAACTTCCGGCGTATCGCGGCCGAGATTGGCGCGGACGTCGTCTAGGAACCGATGATGCGCACCTATTCCTTCGTGACGGTAGACGTCTTCACCGATCGTCGTTTCGGTGGCAACCCGCTGGCTGTCTTTCCCGATGCCCGCGGCCTCAGCGACAGCGAGATGCAGTCGCTCGCCGCTGAATTCAACCTGAGCGAAACGACCTTCGTGCTGCCGCCGCAGGACATCTCGAACACCGCGTGCGTGCGCATCTTCAATCGTACGGCCGAGATGCCGTTCGCGGGCCATCCCAATGTTGGTACCGGCTGGGTGCTGGCCGGGCTGGGCCGCGACCGCGACGGCATGCTGCGCTTCGAGGAGAAAGCGGGCTTGGTCGAAGTCCAGATCGATCGCGCCAGCGGCGGGCAACAGCTTGACAGGGTCACCATAGCCGCCCCGCAGCCTTTGTCCCTGGGGGCCGAGATGGCGGTCGACTTGCTCGCAGGCTGCGTAAGCCTCGATGCAAGCGATATCGCCGTGAAGGCGCATCGGCCAGTGTTGGCCTCGGTCGGCAACTCCTTCGTCATTGCCGAGGTGACGGCCGATGGGCTGTCCCGCGCCACACCCGACCTCGCGCGGTTCAAGGCGGCATGGGAAGCCTTCCCGGCGCTCGGCCCGCGTCGCCTGCCTCTCTATCTCTACGCCCACGATGGCCAAGGCGCTCAGGCCACGCGGCTCCGCGCCCGCATGTTCTCGCCTCTGTCGGGCACCATCGAGGATGCCGCCACCGGAAGCGCGGCCACACCGCTTGCCGCCCTTCTGCTGTTCCTGGGCAAGGAACCCCAAGGTCGTTACGACATCACCCAAGGCGTCGAGATGGGCCGCCCGAGCCTGCTCTCCTGCTCGGCATGGCGCGCCGCCGACGGCATCCGAGCCAACGTTGGCGGCGGCTGCGTGCCCGTGCTGGCCGGCGAAGTCTCGTTATAGGCCGACCGCGACTGGCTGGCCGCTGCGGGCGGCCTGCTTGATGGCTTCGATCACCTTCAGTGTCTGCAAGCCCTCACGGCCGGACACGATCGGCGTCGCCTGACCACGGATCACCTCGCAGAAATGCCGGATCTGGGCCTTGAGCGGATCCCCTGCGATGAAAGGCACGCGCTCGCGAGAGAGAGGCTCCAACCAGCCGCGCTTGGCGGGATAGGACCACACGTCGAGCTGCGGGATGCTGAGCGAGCCCAGCGTGCCACCGAGCTGGTAGCAGGTCTCATTCTGCTGCGGAAAGGCCGCGTTCTCGCCGGCGGTGAGCTCCCAATTCCAGGGCGCGGCAATGCACTCCGACACGGCGACGCTGCCCAGCACGCCGTTGGCAAAACTCAGCAGGACGACCGCCGTATCCTCGACGGCATTACCCCGCACCTCGTTCGACTCCTGGGCTTGCACCGAGACAATCTCGCCCAATAGATAGCGGAAGAGGTCGATGTCGTGGATCAGGTTCAGGAAGACGGGCCCTCCCCCCTTCGCGCGCCGCCAGGCAACGTCGAAGTAGTCATCGGGCTTGGTCAGCCAGAAATGGCCATGCACGGCGATGAGACGGCCCAGACGGCCTGAATCGACGATCTCTTTGGCCTTTCGGACCATCGGGTTGTAGCGGCGGTGATGGCCGACGAGCAGCGGCACATCCGCCTGCTCTGCGGCCTCCACCAGCCGGCGACCGGCCGCGACATCGTCGGCGATCGGCTTCTCCACCAGCACCGGAACGCGCGCGGCAACCGCCAGCAGACCATTCGACACATGGATCTGATTGGGTGTCGCCACGATGATCCCGTCCGGCCGGTCCTCGGCCAGAAGCTGCTCGAGGCTCTCGAACCACCTTGCGCCCAGCTTGTCGGCCAAGTCGTGTCCGACAGGCGAGGGATCGACGACGGCTGTCAGCCTCGCCGCCGCCTCCTCGGCACCCCGCTCGGCGTGGCGCCGGCCGATCACGCCGGCGCCTGCGATGGCGAGCCTCACCGGAGGATGGTCGGCCATGGGTCAGTGTATGGTGGCGAGGGCGACCAGAAGAGCAAACCCTACGCCACCGGCGACGGCAAGCTGCCAGGCGCGCGCATAGAGGCGCGTGCGCCGCGTCACCAGATTGCCCAGGCGTTGAAGGGCGGTATCGCTCAGGTCCGGCTCGCTGCCGGCCGCGCGGTCGACGCGGTTGCCGAAGAACTCCCAGTCGACATTGATCACCGGAAAGGCGAAGCCGCAGCTCAGCACGCTGGCCAGCAGGCTGACATGGCCAACAAGGCTGCCCAGCATCTTGACCACGGGCCTCGCCCCGGCGAACGGATCAGCCGCACTGACCACGACGAGATAGGCAAGGGCTGCTACCACGATGGCATTGAAGCGCAGCAGCACGGAGGTTTTCGAGTCGAGCGCGGCCAGCATGCTGCGGAGCCGGTCCCAGGCCATGATCCGCACCTTTTGATCGGGCGTGCCCTCGCCATTCTGAAGTCTGGCGACCTCGAGCGCTTGCTTGCCGACGCTCATCCGCGCAGCGCCTTTATGTTGGCGGCGTAGCGTTCCGGCCCGCCGCTGAACACGGCTGTTCCGGCAACCAGCGCGTCGGCCCCGGCTTCGATGCAGCGTCGCGCCATCTGCGGATTGACGCCGCCATCGACCTCGAGGTCGATAGCCTTGCCGAGCGTATCGATCGCCCGACGGAGGGCGGCGATCTTGCCGAGCTGGCTCTCGATGAAGGCTTGCCCGCCGAAGCCGGGATTGACGCTCATCACCAGCACAAGATCGAGATCCCCCAGCACTTGCTCGATGGCCCCAAGCGGCGTCGCCGGATTGAGCACGCAGCCCGCCTTCTTGCCGAGGCTCTTGATGAGCTGGATGGTGCGATGGACGTGCGGCCCCGCCTCGGGATGGAAGGAGATCACGTCGGCGCCCGCTTCGGCGAAGGCAGGCACCAGGGGATCGACCGGCGTGACCATGAGATGGACGTCGAAAGGCCGAGGGCTGTGAGACCGCAAGGCCTTCACGACCATCGGTCCAATCGTGAGATTGGGCACGAAATGGTTGTCCATGACATCGACATGGATCCAGTCGGCACCGGCCGTCGTCACCGCCTCGACCTCGCGGCCTAAGGCGGCGAAGTCGGCCGACAGGATCGACGGAGCGATGCGAACGGACTGTTGCGGCATGGGCTATCAGGTGCCGGGGCGAGTGGGCGCTTCCCACCCTTTACGCCGGAAAGGATGAACAGGAAACGTGCCCAGAGGCTTGAACTCCTCGGAGAAGAAGGCGAGCTCTTCCAGCGCGAGCTCGAGGCCGCGCTGCTCGGGATGGCCCTCGACCTCGGCGTAGAACTGCGCCTGCTCGAAACGCGCGCCGGAAAGATAGCTCTCCAGCTTCACGATGTTGATACCGTTGGTGGCAAAGCCGCCCAAAGCCTTGTAGAGCGCCGCAGGCACGCTCTTCACGCGAAACAGGAAAGCCGTCATGCATTGCACGGTGCGCCAGTCCGGCGCCGCCTCGTGGCGCGAGAAGACAAGCATGCGCGTCGTGTTGTGGTCGGCATCCTCGATGTTCTTCGCCAGCACCTTGAGATCGTAGATGCGGGCCGCGAGGGAAGACGCGATGGCGCCGACGCTGGCATCGCCGATCTCGGCGATCTCGCGGGCGGCGCCTGCCGTGTCGGCATGAACCAGGGGGGCGAAATGGTGCTTCTTCAGGAAGTTGCGGCACTGCGCCAGCGCCTGGACATGGCTCTTGACCGTCTTGACGGTCTTGAGGGTGGCGCCTGGAAGGGCGACGAGGCAGTGCTCGACCCTCTGGAAATGCTCGGCCACGATCTTGAGTTTGGTGTGCGGCAACAGGCTGTGCAGGTCGGCGACGCGGCCGGCGATCGAGTTCTCGACCGGAATGATGGCAAGCTCGGCGTGTCCCGCCTGCACTGCGCCCATCGCGGTCTCGAAGGTCGGGCATGGCAAGGTCGTCATGTAGGGAAACGCCGCCCGGCAGGCCATGTCCGAATTGGCGCCGGGCTCGCCCTGAAAGGCGATGGTATTGCTGGCCAAAGCCTTGCTTCCCCTGGTTCCGCCGCGCCCCTTGGCCATGGTGTGAGACTCCCCGACTCCATCCTTGCAATCGACTCGCGATAGGCGAAAAACCTCGTAAAATCCGGTACTTGCGACGTTCCGCCGCGCGGGCAGCGTGCGGCGATCGGATACTACTGGCGACCATGCGGCCGTGCTACAGCAGCGGCCGGAATTTTTGGCGCTTTGGGATCTGACTATGGCCAGTTTCAACACGGTGGCGGGCTGCGTTCTGGCCTCGGCCCTCTTCGCGATGGTGGTGGGCAAGGTCTCCAACGCCGTGGTGCATCCTCACAAGCTCGAGAAGCCCGCGCTCGCCGTGGCCGACGAAGCGCCGACTCAGACGGCAGCCGCCGCGCCCACCGAGGAGCTGCCGCCGATCGGACCCAAGCTCGCCGGCGCCAATGTCGAGGCCGGCAAGGCCATCTTCCAGAAGCAGTGTGCGACCTGTCACACCATCGACAAGGGTGGCCCGAACAAGGTCGGGCCGAACCAGTGGGACATTGTCGGTCGCAAGAAGGCGAGCCACGAAGGCTTCAGCTACTCCTCCGCCTTGCAGGCCAAGGGCGGCGAGTGGACTTACGAAGATCTCAACCACATGATCTTCAAGCCGCAGGCCTTCGTGCGGGGCACCAAGATGGCGTTTGCCGGCTTGCCCAAGGAGCAGGAGCGCGCCGACCTGATCGCGTATCTGCGCACCATGAACGACAACCCGCCACCGCTGCCTTAGCGCCAGAGGAGCCAACATGGCCGGGTCGGTTGCTGCCGAGCTGGTCGCTCTCGCCCATCGCCTCGCTGACGCCGCGCGGCCGATATCGTCACGCTATTTCCGCACCGGCGTGGTCGTCGACGACAAGTCCGACCAGAGTCCTGTCACGATTGCCGATCGCGAGGCCGAGACGGCCATGCGAATGCTGCTCACCGAGCATGTGCCGCAGCACGGCGTGTTCGGCGAGGAGCACGGCGCGGTTCGCACCGACGCCGAGTACGTGTGGGTGATCGATCCGATCGACGGCACCAAGGCCTACATTACTGGCCTGCCCATTTTCGGCACCCTGATCGCCCTGCTGCATCGCGGCCGGCCGGTGCTCGGTATCATCGATCAGCCAATCCTGGGCGAGCGTTGGCTGGGCGTCGAAGGCGCAGCGTCGATCTTCAACGGGCAGCCGATCCACGTGCGCGCCTGCGGCGCACTGGACCGCGCCTACATGTACTCGACCGCGCCGATCATGTTCCCGGGGGCTTTCGGCAAGCGCCACGAAGCGCTGACGCAGCGCGTGAAGCTCTTCCGCTGGGGCGGCGATTGCTACGCCTATGGCTTGCTGGCCTCCGGCCATGTCGACCTGGTGGTCGAGAACTCGCTCAAGCTCTACGACTTTGCCGCCCTGGTCCCGGTCATCAAAGGAGCCGGCGGGCTGATCACGGATTGGCACGGCAAGGACCTCGATGTTCATTCCGACGGGTCGGTGCTGGCGGCAGGCGACCCTGCGATCCATCGCGCAGCCATCGATGTTCTCAACGGCAGCACTGCCGGGGAACCGGGCCGGCGGCGCGGCCTGGGCTAGGATGAGAGCCACGTCCTTCGATCCGTGTCGAACCAGACAATATCGCTGAAGCCCTTGTACGCCACGCGGCGTCGATAGGTCAGGCCGAGCCGCTTCATGACCGCCTGCGACGGCAGATTGTCCGGCAGGTTGATCGCAAAGATCAAATCGAGGCCGAGCGTGTCGAAGCCGTAGGCTAGCGCAGCACGGCCAACTTCGGTGGCGTAGCCTCGGCCCCAGGCCTCGGGGTGCAAGGCCCACAACACCTCGGTCTCACCGAACTCCGGCACGTAGTTCAGGCCGCCATGGCCGATCAGCCGGCCGTCGCGGAAGACGCCCCAGGGGGCGTAGCGCCGCTCCCGCCACCCGACGGCAAACCGTTCGATGGTGTTGCGGATGACCTCGCGCGGCTCGCCCGGCGCCGGCGGCAGCCAGCGCGCGACCTCGGGGTGGAAGCGCAGGCCGGCATAGGCCTCGGCGTCCGGGAGCGCCAATGGCCGAAGCGTCAGCCGGTCCGTCTGGAGTGTGCTCATCTTTACACAACTTTACCTGGCCGAGAGGAATGCGAAACCCGCTCGCTCCATATCCCCGTCACGGGGACACCTCACCCGCAATGACGGAGACAGACATGGCAAGACTCAGCATGAAGACGATGATGGCGGCTCTTCTCGCCGGCAGCGTCGCGGCGTCCGCCGGCGGCCTGGCCTACGCCCGGAGCGACGGCCAGGCCTTCGATCCGGCCAAGTTCCAGGAGCGCATCGAAAAGCGCGTGGACAAGGCACTCAGCAGCACCGACGCCACCGCCGAGCAGAAGAAGAAAGTGACGGAGATCCTGCAGGCAGCGTTCAAGGACATGCGGCCACTGCACGATAAGCGCGTGGAGAACCGCAAAGCGATGGAAGCGGCCCTGCAGGAGACGACCATCGACCCGGCCAAGCTCGAAGCGATCCGTGTCGAGCAGATGAAAGTCGCCGACGAGGCCTCCAAGCGCTTCACCAAGGCGCTGCAGGATGCAGGTAACGTTCTGAGCGTCTCGCAGCGTCAGGCGATCATCAAGAGCATGAACGAGCATTCGTTCTGGCGCCGCGGCTGACCGTGACATCGGGGTCACGCCGGCCTGATATTGAGGCCATGGTCGAGCGTGTCCTGATGATCGATGACGACGCCCGCCTCGCCGGGATGGTTTCCGACTATCTCGACGGGGCGGGATTTCGCGTGACCATCGCCGGCACCGCGCATGAGGGTGAGTCGCTGCTGAAGCGCGAGGCCTTCGACGCGCTTATCCTCGATCTGATGTTGCCCGACGCCGACGGCCTCGATCTTTGCCGGCGGCTGCGTGCCTCGACCGACGTCCCCATCCTGATGCTGACGGCACGCGGCGAGCCGATGGACCGCGTGGTCGGCCTGGAGATCGGCGCCGACGACTATCTCGCCAAGCCCTTCGAGCCGCGCGAGCTGCAGGCCCGGTTGCGCGCCATCCTGCGCCGCAGGGGCGCGGCCACTCCCGCCGAAACCCTGCGCTTTGGTCGGCTCGAAATCGACAAAGGTGCGCGCGTGGTCCGGGTCGACGGTGAGGAACGCAGCATTACCGCCTATCAGTTCGCCCTTCTGCTGGCCTTGGCCGAGCGTC
>Ga0081455_10003230_pt1 | contig 18884 bp, 14 predicted proteins | sample TabmetS3T2R1_FD_70207 | JGI IMG/M metagenome (GOLD analysis project Ga0081455, IMG submission 70207) | Tabebuia heterophylla rhizosphere microbial communities from the University of Puerto Rico - S3T2R1 | ecosystem: Host-associated > Plants > Roots > Rhizosphere ... | reverse complement strand
CGAAGAACATGTCGACGTGGCCGGCGACCACGTCGGTGAGCGCGGGCTGCGCGCCGCGATAGGGCACGTGCACCATCTTGATGCCAGTCTGCACCTCGAGTTGCGCCGCCGACAGATGCGCGGTCGAGCCAACGCCTTGCGAGGCGTAGGTGAGCTTGCCGGGATTGGCTTTGCCGTAATCGATCAGCTCCCGCAACGTGCCTGCCGCAAGGTCCTTGCGAACCACAAGGACGTTGGGAATTTTCGCCAGCATGGTGATCGGAACGAACTTGCTCGGCTCGTAGCCGGTGTCGCGATAGAGAAGGTGATTGAACGAGAGCGGGGAGGGCGGCGCGATCAGCAGCGTGTAGCCATCCGGCGCCGCGCGCGCGACGCTGAGCGCCCCGATGTTCATCGCGCCGCCGGGAATGTTCTCCACGATCGTGGCCTTGCCCCATTTCTGGCTGAGCTGGTCCGCCACGATGCGCGCGAGCGCATCGGTGGTCGAGCCGGCCACGGCCGGAACCACGATCTTCACCGTTCGGGACGGATAGGGCTCCTGCGCCGGGCTCGGCGGCGGCCAAAGCGCGACGCTCGCCATCGCCGCGAGCCCGATCAAACCGGCAACGCGGGACATTCGCTCCTCCGCGGTCTCTCTCGCGGGCCGATCGTACTCATACGCGGCGGATGCGCAAAGCTCAGAGTTGGTATAGGAAGAGAGCGGATCGGAACGGAGAGAGAGCCATGGCTTACACGCTCGATGAATTCTGCGCCGAGAGCCGCGCGGTGCTCAAGGCAGCGCCGTTGCCCAATGCTCTGCCGCAGATCGCCGGCCGGCTCGCGCGGCTTTTAGCCAATCCCGCCTTTGTCGCCGCGGCCTTCAGCGACGATATGCCGCCGGGCCGGCGCGTCCTGCACCACGATCCCGAGACCGATTTCTACGTGCTCGCGCACGTGCAGGAAGGAAACAAGACCGGCAAGCCGCACAGCCATGGCTCGTCGTGGGCGATCTACGGCAACGCGCGGGAATATACCGAGATGACCGAATGGCGCCGCACTAACCCCGAAAGCGAGACGCATGCGGTTCTCCAAGCGGTGAGTAAGTATCGCCTCGGGCCGGGTGAGACCAAAGCCTATGGTCCCGGGGTGATCCATTCGACCGCGCATCCAAAGAAGGCTTGGGTGATCCGCGTCACCGGCACCGATCTCGACGTGCTCCCGCGCTATCACTTCGGCAAGCAGGACCGCATGCTGGAGCAGGCTTAAGTGATGTCTTGAGATAGATTATATCGTTCTTCGCCTGTCATGCCCCGCGAAAGCGGGGCACCCAGTAATCACTGAAATCTTGTGGTTACTGGATCGCCCGCCTTCGCGGGCGATGACGACAGAGAAGCCACCGATCGAACCAAAAATCGTCCCGCTCCAGCTACTTCCTTTCCCCGATCGCGTTGTAACGCGCGATCACGTCGCTCGGCGTGGCGGCGGTGCGCGCCAGCAGCGTCAGGATCGCCGCGCCGTCGATCGGGCTCATGTCGATGCCGAGAGTCTCGGCCTCCTCGACGAACGCGTTGTCCCGGCACATCGCCATGAATGCCGTCTGTAACGCTTTGGCGCGGTCGGGGGGAAGACCGGGCGGCGCCGCGAACGGCAGCGCCATGAAGAACGGCAGTTCTGCAAACTCGATAAGTGCGCGCGCGGCGGCATCGCCGGCCAGCTCGCGGCCAATCGGGATGTCCGCTAATTCCGGATGTCGGCGGTCGCGGCCGAATGCCATGAGTGGCCGAAATGCGCGTTTCGTCCAGAGATCGCGCTGACCGGTGCGCACCGAGCTTAAACCCACCATCTGACCGTCGAGTTCGCCGCGCTGCATGGCGAGAAACAGCGGCGCCGCCCCGGTATAGCCGCGCACGACCGACACGTTGAGGCCGAGCACCTCCTTGGCGATGACGGCGAAGATGAGGTTGCTCGAGGCCGCATTGTCGGCGCCCAGCACCACCCGCGTGGTTTTTAGGTCGGCAACGGTCTTGGCCGGGTGATTGGCGTTGACGAGCATGAGATAGGCGTCGTTTGCATAGGACGACAGGCTGCCGAGCCAAGTGAACTTTGCGGGATCGAACTGGGCGTTCGAATTGCCCTGAATGGCGAGCTGCGGCACCGCGCGCTCGAGCTTGGCGAGAACCGAACCGTCTTTATCCGAATTGACGTAGAGGCGGTTGGCGGTGACGAGCCCGCCGCCGCCCGGGTTGTTCTGCACGACGATCGTCGGGTTGCCCGGCAGAAATCGCGAGAGATGCCGCGCTACGAGCCGCGCCGAGATGTCGTTGATGCCTCCTGGCGCCGTGCCCACGAGCATGGCGACGGTCCGGCCTCTATAGAATGATTCGACCGATTGCGCCGTCATGTGCTGCGTCGCCTGCAGACCGACACATAGACCGCAGACCAGAAGAAGGAGTGCCGTGCGCTTTGCGGACATGACGCGCTCCGGCTAAGGCAGCGCGGCCAGCAGATGGCCGAAACCACGCCGCGGCTCACGCACGCGCAGCCGCTTCTGAATTTCCCAGACTCGTGCCGTCACCGGATGCACCACCGGCACTTGCAGGTCCTGCTCGAGCGTCTCGATGATGTCGAGCGTGCGCCAACCGGAACCGAGCATGTAGATCGCGTCGGCGCCCTTCGCATTGAGGAAATTGCGCTTGATGTGGGCGTAAACCTGGTAGCTCGAGAGCTCCTGCACCTTGTCGAACGGAACGTCGATGCCCGTCATGCCGCGCACGGTGAAGCCGGCGTCGCGGAAATACTTGGCGAAGATGGCGTTGAGCTTGGGCGGAAAATAGGTGGCGCCGAGAATGCTCTTGGCCTTCAGCGCCTTGAGCGCGTTCACGTGGTTCTGCGCCACGCTCATGATCGGTGTCTTGTATTTCTTCTCCCAAGCTCTGACGATCTCGGCCTCGCGCTTGCGGCCCTGCACCATGAACGGCGGTGCGCCGTGGGGATGAATGAGGTCGCAGCCGCACTCGGCCAGCTGCGCAATGCGTTCTTCATATGCCGGCATCATCGCCGCGAACTCGTCTTCGGTGCCGCGACGAATATTCAGGAACAAGGGAATGAGCCCGATGCCTTCCGGCAGCAGGCGGATGACTTCCTCGGTCACACCCGGCCGCATGGTCGGATTGATCATGCCCACGACGCCGCGCCAGCTGGAGAATGTCATGCTGCAATCCTCGGGCCCGGCCTCGTCCTTCGAGACGTGGGCCTTCGGCCTACTCCTGAGGATGAGGCCTGGCTCGATTCCTCGCCCTCATGCTGAGGAGCATTGCGAAGCAATGCGTCTCGAAGCATGAGGGCGCCGCTCCGGAGGAGCGTACTATTTGCCATACTCTCTCTTTGCTCCGGTGATCGAGACATATCCGTCGGCTATATCGCGGGCAAGCGCAGCGCCATCGCGCTGGCGTGGATCGCCATAGCCACCGCCGCCCGCGCTTTGCAACAGAAACCGCTCGCCGGCTTGCATCTCGTAACGACCGGAAGACGGCGTCACGTATTCCTGCGCGGTGTCGAGGCGGATGACGAAGCGCGCGCCGCTTCCAGGCTCGCCGCCCGCAATGCCGGCGGGCGGGAAACGGCTCTTGTCGTAGCGGCAAGTCACGGTCGCATTTTCCAGAAGCTCGTATTCGCGAACCAGACTCAAGCCGCCGCGCCATTGGCCGGCGCCGCCCGTGTTGGGGACAAGCTCGAATCGAGTGATGCGGCAGGGAAACTCGGATTCAAGAATTTCGATGGGGGTGATGTGCAGGTTGCTGAGATGCGTCGCCGTGGCGGAGGCGCCGTCGTGCCCCATGCCGCCGCCATAGGCCGAGCCCATGATCTCGTATTGCATGGTGGACGGTCCGGGGCGGCCCTTGGCCCAGGCGATGGTGAGCGCGCTCGATGAGCCGGAATTGGCGATGGCACGCGCAGGACAAAATCGGGCGAGCGCCTCGAGAATGACGTCCACCAGCTTGAGGTTGACCATCTGGTAATTGGAGACAGGCGCTGGCGGCTCGGCATTGGTGACGGTGCGGGGCGCGAATGTGAGGCGCACCACCTCGCGCATGCCGTCGTTGAAATGCAGATTGGGCCCGAGGCAGCCGATCAGCGAGTAGAACACGCACGCTTCGACCATCGAGGGTCGCAGATTGACCGGGCCGCGCGCCTGCGGATCGCTAGCGGAGAAATCGAAGCTGGCGATCCCGTCCTTGATCACAACGGTGACGGCGAGCTTCACCGGCTTGTTGATCACGACACCATCGCTGTCGAGCAACCCCTCGGCCGACGACTCTCCCTCCGGCAATTTGGCGATGGCCGCGCGCAACTCGTCGGCGGCCCCCTTGAGAATGGCCGCGAACGCATCACTAACCGTGCGCGCGCCAAAACGTTCGCACAGCTCTTTGATCCGCTGCGCGCCCATTTGCGTCACTGCGATCTGCGCCTGGATATCCCCGCGCATGAGCGCCGGCTGACGGCTATTGGACAGGATGATCCGTTCCACGTCCGTCTGCGCGATGCCGGCGTCCACGATCTTGATCGGCGGCACCAAAAGTCCCTCCTGGAACATCTCGGTGGCGTCGGCTGAGGTCGAGCCCGCCACCGCGCCGCCCACGTCCGCCTTGTGCGCGATCGAGCCTGCAAACGCGACGATCTCGCCGGCCGCGAAAACCGGCGCCACGAAAGCCATATCAGAGACGTGCGGCAGACCGCCCTCATAGGGATGATTGGAGACGAACACGTCGCCGTCCTTGATTGCAGCCGTGCTGCCGCCATAGGCCTTAAGGATACGGCCGATGAGATGGCGATAGACCGGCGCGTGGAAGAACATCGGTGGCGCCACGATCAAGCGCCCCTCGCGGTCGAGGATGACGCAGCTGAAGTCGCGCGATTCGCGGATGATGGTCGAGTAACCCGAGCGATAGAAGTGGTAATGCATTTCATCGACCAGGCTCGCAACCTTGTTGCGCAGGATCTGGACCGTGATCGCGTCCATGCTCACGCCCTCGCCAGGATCAGATTGCCTTGAGCATCGACTTGCCCGCTCCACCCCCACGGAATGAGGGTCGTGGCGTCGAACTGCTCGACGATCGCAGGCCCCGCGACTGCCGCGCCGACACCCAGGCGGTCGCGCTCATAGACCGTCGCCTCAATGCTCGTTCCGTCGAGCGATATCGCGCGTTGTCCCTTGATTGCGCCAGCGCTCTGCGGCGAAGGTGATGTCTCCCGCGGCTCGTATTTGGGGACCGCCACGCGCACGCGCAGGCGGTAGCTCACCAGTTCGACCGGCCGCTCCTTGGCCGCATGGCCGTGGATATGGGCGTGGCGTTCATCGAACCTCTCGCGTGCCGCCTGCAGCGACGCGGCCGTCAGCCGATCGAGGAATAATCCTTCGAGCGGCGTGCGTAGCTCGTAGCCTTGGCCGGTGTAGCGCAGGTCGAGCTCGCGCACGAAACGCGCGTCGGCAACGTTCATGCCCTCGGCGGCGAGCTCCGCGCGGGCCGCATCTTCCAATTGCCGAAAGACGGCTTCGGCATGCTCGGCGGTGACCTCGGTCAACGTGCGCAACTCGGAACGGATATAGTCGTGCACCACGTCGGTGCAGAGCAGGCCGAGCGCCGAGAACGCGCCCGGGCGCGGCGGCACCAGAATCCGCCGCATGCCGAGCTCTTCGGCGACCGCCGCGGCATGCACCGCGCCGGCACCGCCGAACGGCAACAGCGTGAAGGCGGAGAGATCGACCCCGCGCTTGGCCGCGAAGACGCGCACCTCGTCCGCCATGCGGATGTCGACGATGCGCTGAATGCCGGCGGCGGCCGCGATCACGTCCATTTTCAAGCGAGAGCCGACATGCGTCTCCAGCGCTGCGTGCGCTGCCGCGGGATCGAGCTTCTGTGCGCCGCCGAGGAAATAGTCCGGATTGAGGTAACCGCAGACGAGGTCGGCATCGGTGACGGTCGGGCGCAGACCGCCGCGTCCGTAGCAGGCCGGTCCGGGATCGGCGCCGGCGCTCTGCGGGCCGACATTGAGGAAGCCGCCGCCGTCGATCCAAGCAATCGAGCCGCCGCCGGCGGAAATGGTCACCATGTCGAGCGCGGGCACGTCGACCTGCCGTCGCGCAATCACGCCTTCGGTGACTTCGAGCGGCGCGCCGCCTTCGATGAAGGCGATGTCGGCGCTGGTGCCGCCCATGTCGAGCGTGACGAGGCCGTGCCGCGCCTCCTCGCGCGCGAGATAGGCGCTCGCTTGCGCGCCTGCCGCCGGGCCGGAGAACAGCGTCTGCACGGTGCGGCCGCCCGCAATCGCCGCCGAAAACGGCATGACGCCGCCATTCGATTGCATCAGGAAGCGCTGCTGTGTGCGCAAGCCCGCCGCGTCCAAGCCTCGATTGAGGTGATCCACATAGTGGACGATGACCGGTTCGAGATAGGCATTCAGCAGGGTCGTCGAGAGGCGCGGCCATTCCCGAATGCGCGGCAACACCTCGCTCGACAACGAAACATGCACGGCGGGAAATTCCTCGCGGATCAGCGCGCGCGTTTCCCGCTCGTGCAGCGGATTCATGAACGAGAATAGATAACAAACGGCGATCGATTCGACGCCGGCATCCCTGAGCTCGCGCGCGGCGCGCCGAACGGCATCTTTATCGAGCGGTTGCAGCACGCGTCCGGCATAGTCGCAGCGCTCGGGAATTTCCTTGGTGAGGTGCTGCGGCGCGATGGGGGCAGGCTTGGCATAGAAATAGTCGAACAGGTTGCCGTCGCGCGCTTGGTTCTGAACTTCTTGCACCGCGCGATAGCCCTTGGTGATGAGTAACCCGACCTTGGCGCCGCGCATCTCCAACAGCGCGTTGGTGGTGATGGTGGTGCCGTGAGCGAAAAAGCCGATCTGCGACTGCGGGATGCCTTTGGCAATGAAGTTGGCGATGCCTTCGAGCACGCCGAGCGCGGGATTTTTCGGCGTGCTCGCGACCTTCTCGACCGAAAGCTCGCCCGTTGTCGTATCGAGCAGAACCAGATCGGTGTGGGTACCGCCCACGTCGACGCCCAGCCGGTAGCGCGCCTCTTCAGTCGTCATAGCCGGCGCTTGTGATCGCAATCCGGTTTGAACTCACTGCACATGCAGCGGGCATGCTGTCGCAGCTCGTGCCCTCTCCCCGGCGAGGAGAGGGCTACTCTCTTTTGCAAAATCAAGGAGTGGGTGAGGGGGTTCGCATCCATCATTATCGCCGGTAACCCCCTCATCCCAACCCTCTCCCCAAGGGGGACAGGGAGCGCACCGAGTCTGCGGCACATTCATGCACAGCGCGACTTGCGACTGCGTCAACCGTAGCTCTTGAGCACGTGGCGGGCGATGACCATCTTCATCACCTCGCTCGCACCCTCGGTAATGCGGAAGCTGCGCTGCTGGCGCCAGATCTTTTCGATCGGAAGATCGGTGGTGAGCGCAATGCCGCCGTGGATCTGCATGCACGCATCGGCGGCCTTGAAGGCCATTTCGTCGGCGTAATATTTGGCCACGTAGGAATCCTCGCGCGCCTCGTCGCCTTGATCGAGGCGCGTCGCCGTCTTGTAGACGAGCAGCCGCGCGACCTGCAATTCGATGAACATGTCGGCTAGCATCCACTGCACCGCCTGGCGCTCGGCGAGCGGACGGCCGAAGGTCGAACGCTGCTTGGCATACGACGTCGCCATTTCCAGGCAGCGCTCGGCCACCCCGAGCGCATGCGCACCATGCTTGAGGCGGCCGATATTGAGCCACTGTTGGCCGTACCGCATCCCTTCGCCTTCCGCGCCGACGCGGTGGCTCGCGGGCACACGCACGTTCTCGAGCACGATTTCCCAGGGCTTGTCGCCCATCATGGTCTCGTAACAAGCCCCGAGCTTCACCCCCGGCGCATCCATATCCACGATGAAGCAGGAGATGCCGCCGCGCGAGCCTTTGCCGCGATCGGTCGCCACCATGAGCTGCATGAAATCGGCGTCGCCGGCGCCGGTGATGAAGCGCTTGACGCCGTTGATCACGTAGTGGTCGCCGTCGCGCACGGCGGTGGTGCGCATGCTGCCGGGATCGGACCCAGCATCGGGCTCGGTTTGCGCGAAGCAGGCCTTCTTCTCGCCGCGCAGCAGCGGCAGCAGGTACTTCTCCTTCATCTCGCCCTGCAGCGCGTAGAGAATGCCGCGGGGAGAGGGACCGGTAATACCTTCGCCGCGCGCCGGAATGGCGATGGTACGCGAGAGCTCCTCCCATACGACGGCGCGTGCGAGAACGGACATGCCGCCTCCGCCGTATTCGGTCGGCACGTCGAGTTGCCAGATGCCGAGTTCCCTCGCGCGGCGTTCGAATCGTTTGAGATATTCCGGCTTGATCTCTTCGCCGTCGGTGGTCTCCCGCTCGATCGGAATCAGCTCGTTGTCGACGAAACGCCGCAAGTTGGCTTTGAGGATCCGCAACTCTTCCGGCAATTCGAAATCCATCGATCTATGCTTCCTCCGTGCCCTCCTGCCACAATACCCGCACGTCGACGGCGATCGCGCCGGCTTTGTGGGCTCGCACGATCAGCGGGTTGATCTCGATCTCCTTTATCCGGGCGCGATGATCCAGGAAGAACCGGCCGAGCGCGAGCGCGGCGGCTTCGAGCGCCGCGCGATCGGCGGCGGCCCCGCCGCGAAAACCGGCGAGGCGGCGCGCCAATTTCAGGCCATCGATCATCGCCCCCACCTCTTCGGCGGCCACCGGCAGCAGGCGCAACGCTGCGTCCTCGACGAGTTCGACCAGCACGCCACCCGCGCCGACGAGCAGCAATGGGCCGTAGAGCGGGTCGCTGCGCGCGCCGACGATCGCCTCGATGCCGGCCACCATCTCCTGGACGAGAAAGCCGTCGATCCGGGCGGAGGCCTGCGCGGCACGGGTCGACAACCCCTCGGCGGCCGCTTCGACTGCGTCGCGGTCGCGCAGGTGGAGCGCAACGCCGCCGACTTCGGTCTTGTGCAGAATATCGCGCGAGCGAACCTTCAGTGCGATCGGAAAGCCGATATGCTCGGCCGCGGTTGCGGCTTCGGCGGCCGTTGCCACGGCCTGGCTTTTCGGCAGCGCGATGCCGTAGCGGGCAAGCGCGGCGTGCAAGTTTGCCGGGGAAAGATCGCTTGGCGGCGGCGCTGGCGGCGTCGCCGGCAGCCGGCCTCGACGCGCCGCGTGAAACCACAATCCGCCGAGCGCGCGGATCGTCGGCTCGATCCCCTGCAGGAATGGAAATCCGGCGGCGCGGTGATCCGCGAGCTGCTCCTCGCTCAGCTGCTGAATCACGCGCCCGAAGGCGACGACCGGCTTGTCGGTCCTATCCAGTATCTGCCGCAGCGCGGCAGGATCGCCCCACGGGTCGCCCTTTCGCGGCATGGGCGCGGTCCACGCCACCATGTCGATATCGGGATCGCGTGCCGCGGTCTCGCAGAGCTTGGCGGCGACTTCGAGCGTCGACGGAATGCCGACATCGAGCGGATTTTTCGGCGTGATTCCTTGCTGCATTAATGGCAACAGCGCCGCCTTGGTCTCTTCGGTGAAGTCGGGCATGGCGGCGCCCTCGTGCGCGGCATAGTCGTAAAGCAGGTCGACCGTTGCCCCGGAGTTGGTCACGAAGCCGATGCGCGGTCCCTTCGGCAACCTGCCGCCATCGAAGGCGAGCGCGGCTTCGACGAGATCGTCGAGCGAGCGGAAATTGACGATGCCGTAACGCTCGCACATGGCGAGATAGGCGGCGTAATCGCCAGCGATGGCGCCGGTGTGGGATTGCGAAGCGGCGCGCGACTGCGCGGTGGCGCCGGTCTTGATGGCGAGGATCGGCTTGCCCATGGCAAGCGCGCGGCCCGCCGCATGCATGAAGGCCTGCGGGCGGCGGATGCCCTCGATGAAGAGGATGACTTGCCGCGTGTGTGGATCGTCGATGACAAAATTGAGGTAGTCGGCAAGACTAAGATCGGGCTCGTTGCCCGAGGTGATGCAGTAGGAGTAGCGCAGTCCCCGCTCGGCTGCCGCCTTCATCCAGAACTGAATCAATCCGCCGGATTGAAAGATGCAGGCGACCGGCCCCGGCACAAGCCGGCATAAATCGGTGTTCGGGTAGCCGAACAGGCGCTCGCGGTAGGAATAAGCGCCCATGCAATTCGGCCCCGCCACCCGCAGTCGGCTCTTCGCCGTGAAGTCCTTCAGCCATGCGCCGCGTGCCTTCGATTCCGGGTCGTCGCCGTCGCCCAGCATGGAGGCGTACACGGTGGCGGATGCGACGCCGGTTTCCTCCGCGGCGACTAGCACGTCGGCCACCGCCGGCGCCGGCACGATCACCAGCGCATGGTCGACCGGCTCGGGCAGATCGCGCAACGAGGCAAAGCAGCGTTGGCCATAGACTTCCTTCTGTCGGGGGTTGATGAGCGCGACGCGGCCGCCATAGCCGAACTCGCGCAGGTTCCTGAAAATTTCGCTCGGCCAGCGGGCGCGCTCCGAGGCCCCGACGATGGCGAGCGACTTGGCCTGAAGCGTGCTGATGGCCGAACGGAACAAGCCCTTCGCAGCACTTGCTGCCTCCGTGCCCGCCAAATCCCGCTCCCGCGCCTGCATGCGTGTTTTTTAGGACCTCGTCGCCATGGGGTCAAAGACCGGCTCGGCGCCTCATTCTGCCGCTACACCGACGGAATGACTTTCAGCGCTGGGAACCACTGGCCGATCAGGGTGGGCGGCCAGGGAACGGCCATGAAATAATCGAAGGCCAGAAGGATGAAGAGCACGAGCACGACGGCGTAGGGGATGACGAGCGTCCAGCGCTCCTTCGCCTCGTGTCGCATGAAGAAAACGACGAACAATCCGGCCGTCGGAATAAGTCCAATGACGGCCATCACCGCCATGAAGCCGATGAGGTAGCCGAAGAACAATGCCGCGCGAGCGACGATTTCGCGCACCGGCAGATGGCCGGTGTCGGAGACCAAGTCCATGTGGATCTTTTCCGCGACCTCATGCTGCGCATGTTGCGCCAACCCTTCGGCCGCGGGCGTTGCAGGCTTGCGGCACATCTCGTTGAACAGGCTGAGCGCCGCCGCAGACAAGGCGACGGTACCCACGACCAACGGCACGACCTTGGCGCTGAAATCCCACCGCAGCGCTGCAATCACGGCGCCGCCGATGAGCGCGATCATGAACACCGTGAACAGTTGCGAAGGATGAAACGTGGGCCGCTGAAAGCTCGCCAGCATCCTCATCACGCCGCCTTGGCTGCGGATATCCTGCAGGAACGGCCGGATCAGGCCGAGAATGGCGAGCGCGAACAGCAACACCACGACCGGTCGAAGCATCCAGCTCAATCCGTAGCGCTCGATCGAGATGAACAGGTAGCGCTCGATGATGTCGCCCAGCACGACGCCGAGGATGAGGGGCGGGCGCGGCCATTTGAGCTGCTTCATCATCCAGCCGACCAGACCGAAAAACAGCAAGGTAAAAAGATCGCCCCATTGCCGGGTCGCCTCGAACGCGCCGATATAGATGATACCGAGCACGGCCGGCAGGATGAGCGTGTAGCGCAGGGTCGCGAGCTTGGCGAATTGCGGACTGAACGCGTAGCACAGACCGGCGCCCAAGATGTTGGCCAGCGCCACCGACCACACCATCGAGTAGGTGATGCTGAGGTTCTTCGTCAGCATGTCGGGCCCGGGGACCAGACCATGGATCAGGAACGCGCCGAGCAGGATCGCCATCGTAGCGCTGCCGGGGACGCCGAAGGCGACGGTCGGAACGAGCGCGCCGCCCTCCTTGGCATTGTTGGAGCTCTCCGACGCAATCACGCCCCGCACGTCGCCCTTGCCGAAGGTCGCACTCGCACCCTTCTCGGTCTTGAGCGCATGGCCGTAAGCGAGCCAGTCCACCACCGAGGCGCTGATGCCGGGAATGGAGCCGATGCCGCCCCCGATCCACGAGCATCGCAAGATCAGCCACCAGTGCGTGAAGCAGTCCTTCACCCCTTGCCACTGGCCTTTATAGATGTTGGCGGTCCCGGTATTCGCCGCGATCGCCACTCGGGCGATCAACAGGTCGCACAGCTCAGGCAGAGCGAAGACGCCGAGCAAGAGCGGCGTGAGCGGCAAGCCGTCCCAGAGATAAAGGCTGTCGAAGGTCCAGCGTAGTGTGCCGGTCTGCGGATCCGTCCCGATCATCGCGATCATGACGCCAAGGCAGCCGGCGGTAATCCCGCGCAACGGCGCATTGCCGGACAATACCGCGACCATGGAGATGCCGAGCACGGCAAAAGCCAGCAGCTCCGGTGACCCGATGAACAGCATCACCGGGCGCAGGATTGGAATGCTGATGGCCATCAGCATCGCGCCGAAGATGCCTCCCATGAGTGAGGCCATGTAGGCGGCGCTGAGCGCGCGTCCGGCCTCGCCCTTCTTCGCCATCGGGAAGCCGTCCAGCACTGTGGCGGCCGAGGCGGCACCTCCGGGCACGCCGAACAGGACCGCTGGAATAGGATCGCCAGTTGCGGTCGTCGCGCCGAGACCCAGCAGCAGCGCGAAGGCCGCATAAGGGTCCATGTTGAAGGTGAACGGCAACAGCATCGCCGTCCCGGTGAGGCCGCCGATGCCGGGAATGATGCCCAGCACAAGGCCCATGATGCAGCCGAGCGCGAGGAACATCAGCCGGTGCGGCTCCATAAGCATGAGGAAGGCTTGGCCCGCGGAGGTGGCCATGAAGGCGAGTTCCCCCCCGATCATGTCCATTTCACCCTCCTCGACATCGCTCGCACGCGAACACCCGCGACGAATGCAAATTCGTGCAGGCGCGCTCGACCCTGCATTGAGCCTTGCAAGGTCAGATCAACACATCGCGAGGAAACCGTGCATCCCGCCCGATCGCTTTGCGTCTGACTGTCGCCCCCCGCCGAATTCGCTTGCGACCAATCAGCCTCCATGGCCGCCCGGTTCGGTTATTTTGGCATCATGTAAGCAGAAGATCAGATCACGGGAAAGCTGCCGCTCTGCCGCATGGGCGTTCGCCCTGGATCACCCGAGAACCGCTACCGGCCGGCGCCGGCGTGGTCTAATTTCACGTCGAACAGTCTCCTGCAGCAGGAGGTCGACATGAGCGACGCAGCGCCGAAGCCTTGGCCGACCGAACTGCGTTTGCACAAGGACCGCAGGACGCTGACCATCACTTTCGATAACGGCGAGAGCTTCGACCTGAGCGCGGAATATTTGCGCGTCAAGAGTCCGAGCGCGGAGGTGAAGGGCCATTCACCGGACGAGCGCAAGACCGTCGCAGGCAAGCAGGATGTCGCCATTCTCGAAGTCAATCCGATCGGCAATTACGCGGTGCGGCTCGTCTTCGACGACATGCATTCGACCGGGATCTACAGTTGGGATTACTTCCTCGCGCTGGGTCGCAACCGCGACGCCTACTGGCAGGACTATCTGGATGATCTGGCCGGCAAGGGCCTCACGCGCTGACGCCAAGCGTGCGACGACGAGCCCTCTCCGTCACACCCGCCCGTCGCCTCTGTGCTACTGCACGATCACCGTCGCGCCGATCTGGACCCGATTGTAGAGATCGATCACGTCCTCATTGGTCAAGCGGATGCAGCCCGACGACACCGCCTGCCCGATCGTGTCCGGCTCGTTCGACCCGTGAATGCGGTAAAGGCTCGCGCCGAGATAGATCGCGCGCGCGCCCATCGGGTTATCGGGTCCGCCCACCATATGGTGCGGCAGATCGGGCCGGCGTTGCAGCATTTGCGGCGGCGGCGTCCAGTCCGGCCATTCGCGCTTGGCGGTGACCTGGCTGACGCCGCTCCAGGCAGCGCCTGCGCGGCCGACGCCGATGGCATAGCTCAACGCCTGGCCGTTGCCGAGCACGAGATAAAGGCGCCGCTGCGCCGTGCTGACCACGATGGTGCCGGCCTTGTGATTGCTGGGATAGCTGACCATCGTGCGCGCGATCGAGGGCCCGAACAAAGCGCCGAAGAACGATCGGCCGCGAATGTACTGGTCGTAGGGATGCGCCGCGGCCGGCGTGGCGCAGACGGACGCAAGCAAGGCGACGGCGCACGCGCCGCCGGCAAGGAAGCGTGCAAACATGACAACCCCCCGCATCATCGAGCGCAGAACGTTGAGGCTCGAACCGTGAGCTGAGAGTCTACAAGCTGCGCCGCGACTGTCGATTGGTTCGATGCGTCTGCGCGCAAATTTCCCGCCGAGTGTTGCCGAAAAGCCGCGGCGGTCTCAGCGGGCGGCGCTTCCGGCTATTCAACCCAATCGCGCGCGTCGCGCAGCCCCGCGAAGGTGGTAGTATCGGGGATAGGAGAGGGGGAAGCCGACGCGAACATGCAGGGACGAGATGCTGAGAGACGACAGCGGTAATGGCGGCGGCCGGCCGGGCGCGCCGCGCAATGTACTCGGTGAGCGGCTCGACGTCTGCTCCATAACTCCTATGACCGGGTTCTTTCGCGACGGCTGCTGCAATACCGGTGCGGAGGACGTCGCCAGCCACACGGTGTGCGCCGTGATGACCGCCGCTTTTCTCGCGTTCTCTAAATCGCGCGGCAACGACCTTTCGACACCGATGCCGGAATTCGGCTTTCCCGGCCTCAAGCCCGGCGACCGTTGGTGCCTTTGCGCACCGCGATGGCAGGAGGCCCTCGAGGCGGGCCAAGCGCCCCGCGTGGTCTTACGCGCGACGCACGAAGACGCTTTGAGCTATTGCTCGCTCGCCGATCTCAAACGCTTCGCGGTGGACTTGGCCTGACGCCGCATCGCATCCGCCGGTCATCAATTTACAAGGAACTTCGCTGCTTCGCACGAAGGTGCACGGGCGGGCTTGCCAGCCGTAGCTGCGAAGCAGCGAAGGCTGGTGGGCGCTGTAGGGATTGAACCTACGACCTCTCCCGTGTGAAGGGAACGCTCTCCCGCTGAGCTAAGCGCCCGCACCAAGGCCAGGATTTAAGGAAGGTACGCGCGCTGTCAAGCGACGCAGCCGGTTGCCGCATCGGGCCGCCTGAGCCCCGATCCGGGTGCTCTCCGCATTCGCAGTATTCGCAGTTCAGCGCCCGGCCCCGCGATTCACTTGTCCGCGCGCGCGCCGCGCGGCACAGCGCCCCGCTTCGGGCCGCGCTGAGCCGGGGCGCCGCGCGATGCACGCGCCTGCAAGGTACGGATGCGGTCGGCGAGCGTGCCCTTGGATTCACCGGCCCGAGCGGCGATGGGTGGCAACGGCCCATTCCCGGCCGGCGCTGCTGCTCGCCCGGCGTTGAGGATCGTCTCGATCGGCGAGTCCGGCCCTTCGAGCGCGGCGGTCAGCCGAGCAACCTCGGCGGCCACCTCGTCGATGTGCTCGCGCAGCACGGCGTTTTCCATGCGCTCGTACTCTCCGGTGTTTGCGGCGTCGCGTTTTACCGCCGCGATCTCGCGCTGCAGCTTGTCACGCTCGTCTTGGGATCGTTTGAGCTCGGTCTCGATGAGCGACTTCTCCGTCTTGATGGTCGCCAACGCGAGGCGGTGGCGGTCCTCCATCTCAGCCAACTGGGCGCGAATTTCCGTTTCGGTTTTCTGGGCGGTCGTCGCCTCGTCGCGCAAGTTTTGGGAGAGGCCTTCGCGATCCGTCAGCAATCGGCCCTGCTCGTCGAGCCGCGCAGCGAGCTCCTGAACGCGGCCGCCGAGAACCTCCGATTCCGCCGTTTGCGCGGTGAGCTGGCGGTCGAGCTCGGCGACGCGGTTGGCCAGATCGTCCGCGCGGCTGCGCTCCTCGGCAAGTTGCTGGTTCGCCGCCTCGAGCTCGGCGGTCTTGGTGTTGAGGTGATCCCACAGCGCCTTGGTCTCTTTCTCGTAGCTGTCGATCTGGCCCTTTAATGCTTCGGTCTGCGCGCGCAACGCCACCACCTCGACGCGCTGGCTACCGGAGGCGACGGAGGCGTCGTTGAAGTTGGCAGTAACCTGGGCGAGTTCGGTTCGCGCGCTCGCGAGCGCGCGCTCGGTTTCCTCGAGCGCACCCGTTTTGGCGGCGAGTTCAGTCTGCGTGGTCTGCAGGTCGTCGGAGAGCTGCTTTTCCTTGGCTTCGAGCGCAAACAGCGCCGCGGTCTTTTCGCCGAGCTCGAGCTTGAGGCGGCCGATGGCTTCGCTTTTCCTGCCGAGATCTGCGAGCTGGTTCGTGGTCTTCGCCTTCATCTGCTCGACGGTCATTTCGAGCCGGCTCATGGTCATGGCGAATTCGGCGCGCAGTTGATCCTTATCGGCCTGGATCTCCGCGATCGACATCGGGGTCAGGGCTTCCAGCCGACGCATGGTGAGGCGCACCGCACGCGCGTGCACCAACGGAATAACTCCGATAACGAGCAGGCCCGCGATCAAGAACCCGATCCCGACAAACATGATCTGTTCGACCATGACGCCTCCTGAACGCCCTTCACCCTAGTTCCGGCCACAATGCCACGGTGGACCACCCGCTACCAGCGCGGGCGAGGCTTAACTTAAACCAGAGCGAGCATTTCGTGAATGACACTCACGTCGGGTGGTTTCGCGCGGCCCCCCGCCCGATCGTCGCCCCCGCGGCCGTTGCTGTGAAAAATACCGCTCGAATCGATCAATCCGGTTCAGAACGGGTTCCAGGTCGCCGTCGGCGTGAATTTGAGATAGCCGACATTGGCGCCAAGACGAACTCCGACCCCCGTGCGGATCGGAACCACGACGATATTGTTCATCGTCAACGCCGTCATACCCAAGCCGCCGACGAAGTAGGCCGAGCCGTCGATGCCGGCGAAACGCTGGTAGATCGCGTCGGTGGCTGGCAGGTTGTAGACCAGCATCATCGTGCGCGCGCCTTCGCCGCCGAAGTCGAAGCCGAGCGAAGGCCCTTGCCAAAAGACCCTGAGGTCGCCGGCGTTCTTGGTGTAGAGGATGCCTTCGCCGTAACGCAGCCCCGCGACCATGGCGCCGCCGGCTTCCTGCCCCAGCACGTAGCCGTTGGGGAGCCCAAATTGGCTACCCGCCTTCTCGACGATCTGCGCGAGGCCCCGCGAGATGGTGCCGAAGAAACGGTGGCCGGCATCGACGATTTCGTTCGAGGAGTATTGCGGGCCTTGAGGAGCGGGACCGCTCTGCGGCGGAGGATTGGCTTGGGTCGGCGGCGGCGGCGGATTGGCTTGGGTCGGCGGCGGCGGAGGATTGGCCTGAGCCGGCGGCGGATTGGCTTGGGCCCATAGCGGTGCGCTTCCCAAGCCGAGCATGACCAGAACGAGAGCGATGGTTCGCGTCACGGCGTGCATCGAGCGCTCCATGGATGTCGAGAGATCAACTCCGCTTACACCCGTTGCGCACATAGATACCTCGACTTTGCGGCCAAACCGCAACCGAATCGCCGCATGACCGGCAAGACTATGACCGCATGGCGGCGGCAACGGAAGGCTTGGCTTTCCCCCAACTTAGCGCCGCGGGGAGGGCCCCATCGCCCCATCAGCCCGACCGCCGCGCGAATGCTAGCCACGGCTGTATATAGGGAGGCGGGGCCTCGTCTTAGTGGGCGTGGTTTTGAGCCGGCGCGGTCCCGCCGAACCTCGTGGCTGCCGACGGGTCGCCCCACGCGACGAAGGCGGGAACGCGGAAGCTCTCGAACATCCGCCCGTAAGTCAGCGGCGCGCCTTCCGGTGTGGCAACGGCGCCGCCGGCGGCTACCAGCACCGCGTGGCCGGCGGCCGTATCCCATTCGCTCGTCGGAGCCGCCCGCGGATACCTCGGCCGAACCGCGCATCAAGCTCAGCAACTCGGAGTGCGGCAGGCCAGTCCACTCCGCAGCGTGTGCGAGGAAGTCCCCGATTGGAATCGTTGCACTGCCAGTAAAACGCATGTGCTGCGCGATCATGGCCGAATGATGGTCACGGCAACGCTTCAAATAAGCAACCAGTTCCAAGTCCGAGAGGCCGTCAGGATTCATGGACTGCAGCTCGCGGTGAGTCGCAATCGCCGAGGGTTTGTACTTCTCATCCCAATCGCGAAGTTGCTCGCGCCATAGTTTCTGGGCGAAAACCTGTTCAGCACGCTTAAAGCGCTCGGGGATTTCAGCCTCCGGAGCCGGCAGCACCTGCCTGTAGCCGAAGCCTTTCACGTACCTCATTCGGAGACCCCCGATCAGCATCCCGTAATAGCGAGCAAAGTCGCCGGTACCCTTCTCGAAGGCGGGGGGATGGGTCTCCTGAAAGTAGCGCGTCAGAGGCCGCGGGAAGTGCACTGGGTCTTGCTCCCAGGATCCGGGCCCCGGCGGCTCGAGAGCGAGTTTGGTCGAGTTGGCTGACGCAGTCATGGCGGTTCCTCCTTGAGGTAGCACGCCTAGCCGGGCTTCGCTATCGATTGTTCCGGGGCACTGGACGACCAGTCCTCGAGCTTGAGAAACCAACACATTCCATCATGAGACGGTCATTTCCGGCCTCGGCGCTTGGTGCGAGCCGCAGATAGACCTGTTCCATCAGTCGCGCCGGCAGGTGCGCTGTCAGGGAACAGCGCGGCCACGTGCACAACATCGTCGTCTCGCGAGGTTGTTACAGTACCTCGTGCTTTTGCAGCGAGCCGCAGCATGCTTCTGTTGCTCGACAATATTTCGAAAACAAACCCGCGCACATTGCGGCACATTGCGTACTCCTGAAGGCGCGCTTGCAACGCGGTTCCCAGACCCGCCCCCTGAAATTCGGGATCAACCATGAAAGCGACCTCGGCGAGATTGGTCGTAGGATTCAGAAAATAGCAGGCACTCCCAATGATCCTTTCGTTCTCGCGTGGTCCGATGACGGCTAGGAAGGCGACCTCCGTATCGTGGTTTACATTGCACAGCGTTTGCAATTCCGGGTACGAAAGCAACCGTATGCG
>Ga0081455_10003229_pt1 | contig 18887 bp, 20 predicted proteins | sample TabmetS3T2R1_FD_70207 | JGI IMG/M metagenome (GOLD analysis project Ga0081455, IMG submission 70207) | Tabebuia heterophylla rhizosphere microbial communities from the University of Puerto Rico - S3T2R1 | ecosystem: Host-associated > Plants > Roots > Rhizosphere ... | reverse complement strand
TGCGGCTCGGTCATCTAGGCTCCTACTCGGCGTCGCATCATACACGTCTCCCGCCTCCGTGGCTTTGCCGGAGGCCTCTATTCGGTTTCGTTCGGCGCGGCAGGGATTGCGAAAGCTGGCCGGGGGCGGCCCTTGAGCTGCCCCTCCTCCGCTCGCTAACCCTCGCGGAAATCATCGAAAAGTGATGCGCCAATGCCAAATGGGCAGGAGCCTCAACCGGCCTGCCCCGCATGGCCCATCGCAGCATCGATCAAAGCGATGGCTGCCTTGAACGCGGCGTCTATATCCAAATTCGTGGTGTCGAGCAAGACTGCGTCTTCCGCACGCCGGAGCGGCGCCGCAGCGCGGCCCTGGTCACGCTCGTCGCGCCGCCTGATGTCGGCCAGCACTTCGGCTTCGGAAACGGAGACGCCGGCATGCTTCAGCTCGCGGTAACGGCGTTTCGCGCGCTCTTCCGCTGTCGCCGTCACGAACAGCTTCACGTCGGCGTCGGGGCAAATCACCGTGCCGATGTCGCGCCCGTCGAGCACGGCGCCTGGTTTTCGCTTGGCAAAGGCGCGCTGATAGGCAAGCAGCGCGTTGCGCACCTCGGGGTGACTTGCGACGATCGAGGCCGCCTCCCCGAGCTTGCCGTCGATCAGGCCCGGGTCGTCCAAGGTCTTGGGGTCGAGCGTCTTGGCCGCTTCGAGGGCTGCGCCTGCGTTCGACGGACGTGCGCCCGCTGCCAGAGTGTCGCGCGCGACGGCACGGTACAGCTTGCCGGTGTCGAGATGGGCGAGCCCGTAATGGGCGGCGACGCGCTTGCCGAGCGTGCCCTTGCCGGAAGCCGCAGGTCCATCGATGGCAATGATCATGCCGTACCACCGCGCGAATATTTCTCGTGTATGGGGAGGCAAGGCATCTTGCCCTCCCCTCCCCCCTTGAGGGGGAGGGCGAGGGAGGGGGGTTCAAAGAAAGACTCGCGTTTCACCCCCCTCCGCGCTCGCAAGGCGAGCACGTGCTCCCCCTCAAGGGGGGAGCGATAATCTCGTCCAGTCCCAATCATCTAAACTCTGCTCCGAGCTTCGACATCAGCTTCGTGAAATCGGGGAAGCTCGTGGCGATCATGCTCACGTCGTCGACGGCGACCGCCTCGCGCGCGCCAAGACCAAGGGTGAGAAACGCCATGGCGATGCGATGATCCATGTGGGTTGCAACGTGGCCGCCGCCTTTGACTTGTCCCCTGCCCTGCACGATCAGGTCGTCGGCCTCGAGGCGCGCCTCGACCCCGCACGCGGCAAGCCCCGCCGCCGTGGCGGCGAGCCGGTCGCTCTCCTTCACCTTGAGCTCGGCGAGGCCTTCCATGCGCGTCTCGCCCTCGGCATAGGCGGCAACGCAAGCCAGTACCGGATATTCGTCGATCATCGAGGGCGCTCGCTCGGGCGGCACGCGGACGCCCTTGAGCGTGCTCGTCGTTACTCTGAGATCTCCCACCGGCTCGCCGCCTTGCAGGCGGTGGTCGAGCTGCTCGATATTCGCGCCCATCTCGCACAGCGTCTCGATGAACCCGGTGCGGGTTGGGTTCAGCAGCACGCCCTCGACGACGATATCGGAGCCCGGGCAAATCAACGCGGCAGCGATCATGAACGCGGCCGAGCTCGGATCGCCGGGCACGGTGATGTCGGCGCCGTGCAGCTCGGCGTCGCCGCAGATGGTGACGACGCGGGCGCCGTCGTCGCGATCCTCGGCGGTGAGCTCGGCGCCGAAGTGACCGAGCATGCGCTCGGTGTGATCGCGCGCCGGCAATGGCTCGACGATTGTGGTGCGGCCCGGCGCGTGCATGCCGGCAAGCAGGATGGCCGACTTCACTTGCGCGGAAGGCACCGGCAGGTCGTAGACGATGGGCAGGAGGTCGCTCGTGCCACGCACGGTGAGCGGCAAGGTCTCGCGCTCTCCCTCAGCCCGCAGTCCCATGGCGGTCAGAGGCATTAGCACCCGCCCCATGGGCCTCCGGCACAAAGATGCGTCGCCGGTGAACTCGGCCTCGATGTCGTGGCCGGCGACGACGCCGAGCATGAGCCTGCTTCCGGTGCCGGAATTGCCGAAATCGAGAGCCGAGGTCGGCGCGCGCAAGCCGCCAACCCCTTGACCCATGATCTCCACGGCCCCGTTCGCTCTCCTGACCTCGGCGCCAAGCGCCGCCACGGCGTTGGCCGTGGCCATGACGTCGGCCGCCTCAAGCAGCCCGGCGACGCGGGTGTGCCCGGTTGCAAGCGCGCCGAGAATGAGCGCCCGATGGGAAATCGACTTGTCGCCTGGGACCCTCGCCCGGCCGGAAAGGCGCGCGGAAGGGACGGCTGTCAAGGGCTGTTTCATAGGGTCCGGTTTTCATTTTTTTGGCGCTCGATAGCTTTTGACAGCACAGGTCGGGCGTGGCAATGGGGAGCGCAACTCAAGACCAGCATCGAGGAGTGTCAATGTCGAAACCCGCACGGGGAACCAAGCGCGTTTGCCCGAGCTGTGGGGCGCGGTTTTACGACTTGAACCGTACGCCGATCACCTGTCCCGTTTGTCAGGCCGTGTATCAAGTGACGCCGCCGCCCTCGCGCCGCGGCGAACGCGCTCAGCCGGCAGAGGCGAGGAAAGTCGAAGAGCCTGAGGCTGACGCGCCAGTGCTTGAAGGACCAGAGATCATCAGTCTCGAAGAGGCCGAGGAGGGCACGACCGACGTTCCTATCGAAGAGGACGAGGAGATCGTCGACCTCGGCGAGGACGCGGCCGAGATTCCCGCCGGCGACGACGACAACGCCTTCCTGGAAGAAGAGGAGGAGGGCGAGGCCGACGTCTCGGGCCTTGTCGGCGGCGACAAGGGCGAGGAAGGCTGATTCCAGGCTTCAGAAATCAGAAGCCGGAAATCGGAGGCAAGAAGCCAGAAGGAATCGTGGCTCTGCTCGGGCGCGGCGCATTTTCCTTGAACCTCGGAGATCGCAAGCCTAATTCAAGGTTCAGAAATCGAGCCGTGTCATTGTTCTGATGTCTGACTTCTGATTTCTGATCCCTAAAGGGGCCATAGCTCAGTTGGGAGAGCGCGTGAATGGCATTCACGAGGTCGGCGGTTCGATCCCGCCTGGCTCCACCATCCCCCCTCGCGCGAATGGGCAAGATCAGCCAAGCTTGCTCGCCTTCAGCAGCTCGCTCATCTGGAGATCGGGCTGGCGAGAAATTGCGTCGAGCAGCCTGACATAACGCTCGAGCAGCGCCCGCACCGCAGCCGGGTCGTAGAGATTGGCGTTGAAGGTCGCCCGACCGGTGTGACCTTCGTTGACACTCAACGTGAAGCCCCACGGCATGACCACTCTTTTCCCCTCAAGCGGGGTAAGCTCAAGGTCAGCGAAGCGCAACGGCGAGAGACGACTCGTGGGGGCGCGGACAATCGCGTTGATCTCCGGCAGATCCACTCCCTGGCTGCGTAACACCGCCCGCAAGTCATCGTAGGGAATGTCGGCGTGAGCCTCGGTGTCGGCGAGAGTGGCCTGGACATCCGAGAGCCAGGAGCTGAAGCTCAGCTGCGGACCCGGAGTGAAGCGCAAGGTGACGAGATTCGTGAAGAAGCCAAACATGCGCTGAAGCTCCATCCGCCGACGGTTCGTTACGTATGCGCCGACGACGATATCGCCTGTGCCGATTGCATCAGCGAGCAACGCGGTAAAGGCGGCAAGGTGGATTGCGTATGATGTTTTCTTGGCTTCGCGTCCCAGCAGTTCGAGGCGGTGCGCGGTCTCGGCGACGGGCGACCATTCTGCGACTCCATCTTCTGGGTTGAGGTTCGATGCCGGCGCATCGCGCTTAAACGGCAGCTTGATCGGCTGTGACCCATCAACGTAGCGATCCCGCCACCATGCTAGGCAGTTCATGTAGGCCGCGTCCCCGCGACGCAGGTTTGCCTGCTGCCAGACGGCGTAGTCGGCATAGTCCAGCGTCTCGGCTGCCGGGAGCGGCCGCGCGGCGCGGCGCAGCGCGGCGTCATAGAGCATGGCCAGCTCACGGAAGTAGAGCTGCCATGACCACCCGTCGAACAATATGTGGTGCCCGATGCGGAACAACCTGTGCTCGCCGTCACCCAGCCGCACCAGGACGAATTTCTGCAGCGGCGCCTGCTCCAGGTTGAACACGTATTCGGCTTCCTTCCCGAGCATCAGTTTGGCCTGCTCGTTTGGATCCGCCGACTGAGAAACATCGATCACCGGGAGTTCGACCGGCTTCGGAGGATGGATGATCTGCACGGGTTGTCCGTCGAGCACGCCGAAGGTCGTGCGCAACATTTCGTGCCGCCCGGCCAGATAGCTCATGCAGTCGCGCAGCAGGTCGGTGTCCAGAGGGCCGGTGATTTTATAGGTCCTGAAGGAGATATAGGCGCGCGGGGACTGGCAGTGGCGCCAGATGCGCTCCTGGGCGAAGGACAGCGGCAGCGGCCGGTCGCGCGGCACGGGTACCAGCGGCACATCCTCGCGGGGACGGGGCGCGCGCCGGAGCGTTTCGATGGCTGTGGCAAGGGCCGCAAGCGTCGAATGTTCATAGAAGGCTGCCGGCTCGAGATCGACGCCGGTTGCCGCATGCACCTGCGCGCTGACCACGGCGGCAATCAGCGAATCTCCGCCGAGCTCGAAAAAATCGTCCGAGCGGCCAATGCCGGAGACATCGAGCGCGTCGGCCCAGATCGCGGCGAGCAGTGACTCGGTCTCCCCACGCGGCCGCTCGGCTGCGTCGTGGGCGGACACAGGCAGCTCAATCTGCCGCAATGCCTCGCGGTCGACTTTGCCGTGCCCCGTGAGCGGTAAGGCATCAAGGAACGCGAAACCGGACGGGATCATATGCGTTGGCAGCTCATTCACGAGGGCGCGCCGCAAGGCCCGCGCGGAGGTCGTCGTACCGTCGCGAAGCACCAAATAGGCGATGAGGCGAGGCTCGTTCACGCTCCGCTCGCGAGCGTCCACGACGGCGCGCTCCACCTCCGGCAGCCGCAGAAGCGCCCCTTCGATTTCGGAAGGCTCGATGCGGTAGCCGCGCAGCTTGATGCGCGCGTCGCTGCGGCCCAGGACTTCGAGCATTCCGTCGGCGGTGAGACGGCCGAGATCGCCGGTGTGAAAGCTAACGCCGTTAAGCCCTTGCCTGAATCGTGCAGCGGTCAGAGCCGGATCGCGCCAGTAGCCCGCCGCGAGAAACGGGCTTCGCACGACGATCTCACCCGCATTGCCTGCACTGACCGGATGCCCGCCCTCATCGACAATGAGAATCTCGGTGTCTTTGTCCAACGGCCTGCCGACTGGAAGCCGTTCTTCCACAACTGCGTCCTCGCGAGCGAGGCGAAGGGCTGCAATGTTGCCGCTCTCCGACGAAGCCAGCGTGTGCACAAGCGCCGTCGCATTGGGAAAGACGTGGCGCAGCGTGCGAACGTCATCGGAGGTCGCGGGCTCAGATGCCAACCGCGCGATCCGCACGCGCGGCAGTGCCCCGTCACCAAGGATGCGCGCGACATTGCGGAATAGCGACGCAGACGAGATGTAGACGCTGATCCCTTCATCGCGCAGCCAGGACGGCAATGCTGCCGCCCCGTGCATGGCGGTATCGAATGGGCAGAGCGCAGCGCCGGCCGCGAAGCCCGACCACGCCGCGGCCATACCCTGACCGCCACTGAGCGAGGCCAAGAGCGAAACGCGATCATCGGGACGCAGCTCCAACGCCGCGGCGAGACACTTGGCGTTGCGCATCACCATTCGGTGGGGCTGCATCACGCCCTTGGCGGGTCCGGTCGAGCCGGACGTGTAGATGAGGAAGGCTGTCTCGTCGGGGGAAACAGGGATGCCGGGATCGTGCTCTGTTCCCATCGCGCCAAGGTCGATGACGGCAACTTCCGTGTCGCTGCCTGCGGCCGTCGCAGCCAGAGCACGATGGTCGGCATCGGTGAGGATGACGCTTGCCCCTGCATCGCCGCAGAGTTGCGCGAGCCGCGCCGGGGGATGGGTGGGATTGAGCACCGTTACGATGCGCCCTGCCTTGAGGCCGGCAAGCATGCCAGCGAGCAGCGGTCCGTCATGTCGCGCAAGCACCGCAACGCGGTCGCCAGGAACGCCACCTTGCGCAAGGAGGCGGTGGGCAAGGCAATTGGCGGCGCGATTGAGCTCCGCGTAGCTCGGCTGCCAAACGCCGGACCCCATGGCCTTGCGGTCGCCGTGCATCGCGGCAAGGCGCTCGAAAAATGCGGCCAGCCCGGCCTCTGCGTCGGCCTCGGGCATGAGCTCCAACCGTTGTGCCCCAAACTCCTGCACGTTCCGCTACCCTCGGACTGACCGCGTCGTGACGTTTCTATCGCGAGCCGGATTGACATCAAAGATACCGAAAGGTGCAGAAAATTAGACCTGTGAGCTCAGCACCCTATTGGCGCATTCTGGAGGATCACGCATGCGACAGCTAAGAGGGCAATATCTCGAATTGCCACCGGTCAGCGCCCGGTCGGCGGCGATGGGCGCGCTTGCACTCGGCGCTCTCGCCGTTGGCGCGTTGGCCATCGGTGCGCTCGCCATTGGACGATTGCGCATCCTGCGCGCGGACGCCGATCGGGTACATCTCGGCAACGTCGAGATCGACGACCTCACCGTCAAGCGCCTGCGTGTCACCGAGACTGCGCAGCCTGACGAGGAGTCGGCAGAGTTGGAGCGCCCGGCGCGCTAAGCGCCGACCACGGCGATGGCGATGTTGGCCGCGCGCGCCGTGCTCACGCGAAGCGCGAGGTCCTGGTCGTACGCCCCCGGCGCGATCATGATGGTGTCGCCTGGCTTGGCGTGGTCCAAGGCCTGCTGCAACGACTTGAAAGCCGTCTGCAAGCTGCGGCCGTCGGCTTTGTCGCTGTCGGTCTTGGAGTTGACGTACCAGATCATCGTGTGCGTACGGCAAGGGCAGCCGGGGCGAAGATAAAGCAAGGCGCCGACGGGCGATAGAAGCCAAACACGAGCGAGTGATCGGCGTCCCAGTCTGCTTGAATTCCCTTGGCAATTCCCCATATCCGCACGCGGATAGCAATGCTCGGCGCCGCGGCGGGCCGAGCACATTTTCGTGGGGCGCCGTCAGGGCCTCAAAAACGCCACCGGCGCGGCCGCTTGTTTTGAAAGGGCTTTCGCACGATGTCGCGTATGACGCTTCTCGATGGCAATCTCTGGCTCAGTCTAGCGCCTGCGCGCGCGCAAAACGTCGCAGCCAAGGCAGGGGAGGCCGGATACCCTCCCTACAATATCGAGTTGTTGGGGAACGGCGAGGCGTTGCGCATCACGCTTGCCGTGGCGGGCTTCAGCCTCGATGACCTCGAGGTCAGCGTCGAGGACGGCGAGCTAACCATTCGCGGCAAGCAGCGCGAGGAGCTTGCCAAGGACTATCTGCACCACGGCATCGCCGCGCGCCAATTCAAGCGGAGCTTCGCGCTCGTCAATGGCGTCGAGGTCGGCAAGGCCGAGCTGCACAACGGACTTCTCGCCGTCGAGCTGACGCGTCCAACCAAACAGCGGCGCGTGCTCAAAGTCGGAATCGCTGCCGCAGATTGAAACTTTGCGCTTCCGCCAAACGTAGCTTCGCCATCACACTCCAGAAGGAGTAGCCAGTCGATGAAAGAGTTCGAAAAAGAAAAAGAAGATCTGACGCCGCGCACGCCCATGAGCCTGAGCGAGCTCGCGCAGCTTGGCGACGGCGAAGTGGCCTATATCAAGCAGCTCGACGCCGACTCTGCCGAGCGGCTGTTCCCGGCGCTGCAGACCGCGCCGAAGGGCATCGACCTTTATGCCGTGCTTGGCGCCGACGGCACGCCGCTTGCGCTCACCGACAGCCGCAACGCGGCGATCGCCAACGCCATCGAAAACGACCTGATGCCGGTCAGCGTGCACTGACGTTTCCCTCGCATCGCTTGCCGTAGTAGGCTCCGCGCGCCTTGCTCAGTTTGGCCGCGAAGGGAGGGACTGCATGCGCGCGACACGACGCCGGAGCTCCTTGGTTGGGATCGGGACGGTTTTCGCTCTCCTAATGGCGCTGGGCTCGGCGCCAGCCCGCGCGGACAAACTGCTCGAGGAAGCCGTCGATTTTGCAGGGACCTTCATCTATCTCGGCGCCAAGCCGCCGGCACTCGTGATCGGCGCGATCCGCAATGGCGAGACCGTGGTGCGCGGCTTCGGCGAGATTGCCGAGGGCAGCGGCAAGCAGCCCGACGGCGATACGCCGATGCGGATCGGCTCGATCACCAAGGCGTTCTGCGGCGCGACACTTGCCTCGATGGTGGCGGACGGCAAGGTCGGCCTCACCGACAAGCTGCAAGACCGGCTCGGCTGGGACATCAAAATTCCCGAGCGTGACGGCAAGTCGATCAGGTTGATCGATCTCGCCACCCACGCCTCCGGTCTGCCGCGTGAGGCCGAAGGGACGCCGGGCGAGAACCCGACATCGGACCGGAGCAAGGAGGATTACGTCAACGCGCTCACACGGGACGCGCTGTTGTTCGCGCCGGGAACCGGCATTCTCTACTCCAATTTCGGGTTTGACTTGCTGGCGCAGGCTTTAGCCAACGCCGGGGGCAAGCCTTACCCGGATCTGCTGAGGGAGCGCGTGCTCGAACCTGCCGGGCTCAAGGACACGCGCTTCGATCTGAGCGAGGCGGACAAGTCGCGCGCCATGCAAGGGCACAATTTCGACGGCTCGCCGATGCCGTTCATCCCCACCTCGCCATTGATCGTCGGCGCCGGCGGACTCTACTCCACCACCAACGACATCTTGCGCTGGCTTGGCTGGCATCTCGACCGCTTCGCCGCGGCGCACGCGGAGATGCGGCTCCTCGACCACGCAGCCTATTTGGATCGTGACGGCCTCAATCCCGTGTTCGGAATGGACGAGGGCGGCATGATGGACGCCATGGGGCTTGGCTGGGTGGTCATGCGACCCGAGGGCAATCGGCCGTTGATCCTGCACAAATCGGGCGGGCTGCAAGGCGAGTTCAGCTTCGTGGCCTTCGCGCCGGCGCACGGCGTCGGCGTATTCGTGTCAATGAACGAGTTCAGCGTCGCGGGCTTCGATGCCATGGCGAAGGCGACCATCGAGCTGATCACCGAGCTCGCGCCGCGCTAGGCGGCGTGGGAGGAGGCCTCGCCCTCGGTCAAGACCGCATAGAGCGCGGCGGCGTCCTTCGAGGCCCTGAGCTTCTCGACCGCGCTTCCCTCGCGCAACAGCCTGGAGATGCGCGCCAAGGCCTTGAGGTGGTCGGCGCCGGCGCCCTCCGGCGCGAGCAAGAGGAACACGATATCGACCGGCTCGCCGTCGACCGCCTCGAAGTCGATCGGCTCGGCGAGCCTCGCGAAGATGCCGGCGATCCCCTTGAGCCCCGCGATCTTGCCGTGCGGGATGGCGATACCCTGGCCAAGGCCGGTCGAGCCGAGCCGCTCGCGCTGCAGGAGCACGTCGAAGATGTCGCGCTCGGGCAACCCGGTGAGACGGGCGGCGCGCGAGGCGAGCTCCTGCAAGAGCTGCTTCTTGGTCTTCGCCTTGAGCGAGGGAATGACGGAATCGGGGGAGATGAAGTCGCCTAGATGCATCTTGCCTACCCCTCACACGAACGGCGCCGGCGGCGGAAAAGTTCCGCCTAGCGCCGCTTGCGCGCCTTCTTGGTCTTCAGATGCGCCGCCGCCCCCGCCTTCGCGAAGCCCGCTTCGGCCGGCGAAGCAAGGTCGCTATTCAAGCGCGACGGCGCCGCAGGATCGATCCAGCCGATGTTGCCGTCCTCGCGCCGGTAGACCACGTTGATTTCCCCGTGGCTCGCGTTGCGGAACAGGACGAAGGGCTGGTCTGACAAATCCATCTGCATCACGGCGTCGCTCACCGCCATCTCGTGCAACGGAGTTTCGGCCTCGGCAATGATGATCGGATTGTCCTCATCGCGATCCTCCTCGGGCTCCTCCGAGGCGGCCTGGATGACATAAGAGGTCGCCGCCGTCTGCTTGCGCGGTGTCTCCCCGCTCCCATGCCGCTTGAGCCTCCGCTTGTAGCGGCGCACTCGCTTCTCGAGCCGTTCGCAGGCGCGATCCGCGCTCTGATAGGCGTCGGGTGCCGCGCCATGAGCCTCGAGACTCATGCCCTGCCACAAATGAATCGTGCAGTTGGTTCGAAACTCCCCGTGCTCCTTCTCGATGCGCACATGGCCTAAGGGCGCGCGCCCGATGAACTTCTCGACGGTGTGCACAACGCGCTCCTGGACGTAACTGCGCAACGCCTCACCGACGTCCAGGTTCTTTCCGGTAACTTGTATCGTCATCGCCCGCGGAAGTTTGAATGGCCCTTTTCCACCGCGATTCCCGGGCACGTGCCGCTTGTTGCGGAGCCGACCTTCCCCAAGGCGATTCTGGCGCGCCTTGGGCCCAACCTGAGGTATCGGCCGCCACCGCGGGGCGGGAAGCTAGACCGCGCACCCTGAGGTGTCAAACCATCAATTTCGCTCTTGCCCCTTTACACGATTCGCCTTGCTCGCCAGGGCGTTAGCAACAAGTTACGGGCTCGCGCCGCTGGCGATGCGCTTCAAGCGGCGGCGCTGCACCGAGGAGGGAATGCGCAAGGCTTCGCGATATTTCGCGACCGTGCGGCGGGCGATGTCGATGCCGTCTCCCTTCAGCCGCTCGACGATCTTGTCGTCCGACAGAACATCGCTCGCGGGCTCGGCGTCGATCATCTCACGAATGCGGTGGCGCACCGCTTCCGACGAATGCGCATCGCCTTCGGAGGTCGCGGCGATCGCCGAGGTGAAGAAATATTTGAGCTCGAAGAGGCCGCGATTGGTCGCCATGTATTTGTTGGCGGTGACCCGGCTGACCGTCGATTCATGCATGGAGATTGCGTCCGCCACGGTCTTCAAGTTCAGCGGCCGCAAGTGGCGCACGCCATAGGTGAGGAAGGCATCCTGCTGGCGCACGATCTCCTGCGCCACTTTGAGGATGGTGCGGGCGCGCTGGTCGAGGCTCTTCACCAGCCAATTGGCGGTCTGCAGGCAATCGACGAGATAGCTCTTGTCCTCTTTGCGCGTGGCCGATTTCGACACGGTCGCGTAATAGGACTGGTTGACGAGGACTCTGGGCAGCGTGTCGCTGTTCAGCTCGACCTGGAAGCTGCCGTCGGGAAGCGCGCGCACCAGCACGTCGGGCACGATGGGTTGCGTCGGGCTCGAGCCATATTTGAGCCCGGGTTTCGGGTTCAGCCGCTTCACCTCCTGGATCATGTCGCAGAGGTCCTCGTCGGAGACGCGGGTCGCGCGCTTCAGCGCCACAAGGTCGTGCGCCGCAAGGAGACCGAGATTCTCGATCAGCGCGGCCATGGCAGGGTCGCAGCGGTCCTGCTCCTTGAGCTGGAGCATGAGGCACTCGCGCAAGTCGCGGGCGAACACACCGCATGGCTCGAAGCCCTGCATCACGGCTAGCGTCTCCTCGATCAACTCGAGCGGCGCGCCGAGAAGCTCGGCAAGCGGTTCGAGCTCGCCGCGCAGATAGCCAGCCTCGTCGGTCATGTCGATGAGATGCTGGCCGATCAGCCGCCGCGCGGGATCGGCGAAGGCGAGCATGAGCTGCTCGGCGAGATGATCTCTGAGCGTCCGCTCCTCGGCGACGTAGGCCTCGAGATTGGATTCCTCGTCGGCGCTTGCGCGGGAGGGAGACTGGGCGAGCATCGACCAGCCGGAATCCTTGAGCGCCCCTGGCGCGAAACTGTCGGCGTCGGGAAACACGTCTTGCGGCTCGGCGTCGAGATCGTCGCTGCGCGTGGTCCCCGCCGCATCGAGATTGACCCATTCGCCGTCGTCGGCCGCTTCCGCCTCCCCTTCGGAAGGAGCGCTTTCGCTCGCGGCTGCCTCTTGCGGCTCGCCCTCCTCCTTGAAGGACGTGGCAGCCGGCTCGGCGGCGGGCTCGCTTGGTATTGCGGCGGTCTCGTCCGGCTCGGCGCGCTCGAGCAGCGGATTGCGCTCAAGCTCGGCCTCGACGAAGCTTGCGAGCTCCATGTTGGACAATTGCAGCAGCTTGATCGCCTGCTGCAGCTGCGGCGTCATCACCAGATTGTGCGTCTGGCGGAGTTCGAGCTTTGTGGTGATCGCCATTGTCGAACTCACTCAAGGATCGCTTACTCAGATCCTGAACTGGTCGCCGAGATAGACGCGCCGCACGTCCTCGTTGTTGATGATCTCGTGGGCAGTGCCATGGGTCAGCACCATGCCGTCATGGATGATATAGGCGCGGCTGACGAGGTCGAGTGTCTCGCGCACATTGTGATCGGTGATGAGCACGCCGATGCCGCGCTGGGTCAGATGCCGCACCAGGGCGCGGATGTCGTTGACGGCGATCGGGTCGATGCCGGCAAACGGCTCGTCGAGCAGCATGAAGGACGGACGCGTGGCGAGCGCGCGCGCAATCTCGACGCGGCGGCGCTCACCGCCCGACAGCCGCATGGCCGGTGACGTTCTCAGCCGCGTGATGCGGAATTCCTCGAGCAGGGCGTCGAGCTGGAGCTGGCGTTCGCGCTTGTTGGGCTCGACCGTCTCGAGCACGGCAAGGATGTTCTCCTCGACAGTGAGGCCCCTGAAGATCGAGGCCTCTTGCGGCAGATAGCCGATGCCGAGCCGGGCGCGGCGATACATCGGCAGCTTGGTCACGTCGCGGCCGTCGATCTTGATCGAGCCTTCGTCGGCCGGGATCAGCCCGGTGATCATGTAGAACACGGTCGTCTTGCCGGCGCCGTTAGGCCCGAGCAGTCCGACGGCCTCCCCGCGGTTGAGATCGAGGCTGACGCCGCGAACGACGGTGCGCTTCTTGAAGCTCTTGACGACATGCCGGACAGTCAACCGGCCAACGGCCGGATCGGGCCGCGGCGCCGGCGCGGGGGTTGCCTGCTCCGCGGGGACCGCGGTCCCTTGTGCGGCGACTGCTTGGCGGCCTGGGAACGACAGCAATTTGCCCACTACCCCTTCCGCTCCTTAGAGTTGAAGCGATGGCCGGTTAACATTCCTTAAAGTCCAAGCTATTGCGGGAAACCCGGAACGAGCGGCCAAGGCGAGTCGTCGACAGGCTTGGCAGCCTTCTCCTCTTTTGGCGACGCCTCGCTTGCACTTGTGCTCGCGGCCTCGCCTTGATCGTCGGCGGCAGGCTTTGCCGTGTCGGACGCCTCCTCTCCTGCCGCGGGCGCTGGGGCGCCTTCTGGGGCCGCCTCTCCGGGCTTGTTCTCGCCAGATTTGGCGGCATCAGCCCCTTCCTGCTTCGGCATGAATAGCGCACGGATACGGCCCCCGGCGACGGCATTATTGCTAGTGTTGTCGAACCGGCTCTCGCCCGTCTTCAGGTCGATGACGAGCCGGTCCCCCTTTAGCACATTCTTGCCTTGGGTTAACACCACATTGCCGCCCACGGTTACCTGCTGCGACGGCACATCGTAGATGGCCCATTCGCTTGACGTTGTCTGGTCGTTTTCGCTGGTAATGACGACGTCGCCCTTGGCCTCGATCTTGGTGATCTGGGTGCCGTTGTCCCCGGCTCCCGTCGTTCCGCTCGCGCCTTTGGCATCGGCAACCTTGGTCTCGGTCGCACCCTGCTCGGCATTCGCTTTATTGCCTTCGCCGGCGATGAGCTTGTTGGCGCCGCCCGCGTAGTGGACGTTGAGCTCCTTGGCGCGGAGCGTAGTGGTGCCCTGCACCGCCTTCACGTTGCCCTTGAAGGTCGCGTATTTCTGCTGGTCGTGCACCACGAGCACGTCGGACTCGATGTCGATCGGGTCCTTCGAGCTCTTCGACAACCCGCCGAAGCTGTTGGTCAGCGTTTGCGCCGAGAGGGGCATGGCGAGCATGAGCGCAAGCGCCAAGGCGGCCGGCCCCGCGCAAACGCGGATGAGCGAAGCTGAGATGGCCTGGCGAAGCGTGCTCATTGGGGCATCACCGCCTCGACGGGTGAAGGAGTCTGCTCGGTCGTGGACCCGGTTGCCTCGGGCGCCGGCGCCTCGACCTGCGGCGGCAACGCCGCTTTGCCCTTCGGCTGCTCTGCAATGTCTTTGGCGTCGTCGTTCTGCGGCTTGATGAGATGGACGAGCACTCTGCCGCGGAAGGTGAGCGTGTGCTTGGCGGACGCGAGCGTCATGGCGTTCGCCCTGACGCTGCCGTTGGTCAGCACGAAGGACACCGGCCGATGGGTGCGAAGCGTTTGCGTCTTCATGTCGAGCGAAGCGTGCTTCAGCTCGCCGCTCACACCCGAGCTGGTGGCGACGGTGATCTTCTCCTGCATCACGAGCCGCTCAACCTTGCTGTTGAACACGCCGCGCACCGCCTCCATGCGCGACCAGTCGCCATTGGGGCTCGACATCTCGGCCTTGATGGCGTGGAGTTTGACGATGTTCGGGCTCTTGATGTCCTGGTCCGCGTAGTCGGCGCCGATGACATAGGCGCCGTTCTTCTTGTCGGCGCCTTTCAGCTTGGGATTGACCATGCGCAGATTGCCGTCGGCGACCTCGATGCCGCTGATGCTTGCCGTCACGTCGCCGACGCTGACGCTGAGGCGGGTGGAAATGAAATAGGAGGCAAGCACGAGCACCGCCAAAACCGGCAAGACCTTGCGCAGGATGGCGACGAGGCGGGTGTGACGCTCGGCGCTAAGAAAGGCGCGCGCGCGCTCCTCAGCCGAGCGGATGCGGTAGCGCCGGCCTCCGGGAACGAGATTCGCCTCGAGCGTCATTTCCCCGCCAAATCCTCAAAAAGGCTGGCGCCGTCGCCGGCCTGGAACCATCAAGCTAGCCGCAGGACTTTGATGACATTGCGACGGCCGGCCTCGGCCAAAACGCCCGTCCAGGCCCCTAAAACCCTAATGGGCAAAGGGATCGATCTCGGACCAGCCCCTCAAATCGAGTTCGGCCCGGGTCGGCAGGAACTCAAAACAAGCGCGTGCCAGCCCCTCGCGCCCCTCGCGGCTCAACATGGCGTCAAGTTTCTCCCTTAGCGCGTGCAGATGCAAGACATCGCTCGCGGCATAATTGAGCTGCTCCGGGGTGAGCTCGGCAGCCCCCCAATCCGAGGATTGCTGCTGCTTGGAGAGCTCGACGCCGAGCAGCTCCTTGCACAGATCCTTGAGGCTGTGGCGGTCGGTGAAGGTGCGGGCGAGCCGGGAGGCCACCTTGGTGCAGTAGACCGGCTTCGGCATCACCCCGAAATAATGCTTGAGCACGGCCATGTCGAAGCGGCCGAAATGGAAAATCTTGAGCACGCTCTCGTCGGCGAGCAGACGCTTCAGCTCCGGCGCGTCGTAGTTGCCGCTGAACTGGAGCAGCACGGCGCGGCCGTCGCCCTCCGAGAGCTGTACGAGGCAAAGCCGGTCGCGATAGGGGTTCAGCCCCAAGGTCTCGGTGTCGATGGCGATGGCGCGGCCGGTGAGACGACCTCGCGGCAGGTCGCCCTTGTGGAGCTCGACGTTCGGGGACTGGCTCAAGCTTGGCGCATCCTTGGCGGCCGCCGTGGCGAAGAGTGGTGCCCAGGAGAAGACTCGAACTTCCACGCCCTTTCGGGCACTAGCACCTGAAGCTAGCGCGTCTACCAGTTCCGCCACCTGGGCTTGAGGTGGAGGAGGTACGATTGGCGGTCGGCAAAGTCAATTGCCGGGAAGATGCGCCTTCAAGCCTTTGCGGCCCTCGTGTATTGCTGCGGCAGTTGGGCCGGATGGGGAAATTCAAGAGGCAAACGTGGCGGTTACTCTCAACAATAGGACTCTCGTCACCATTTATGGCGGCTCGGGCTTTATCGGGCGGAATGTGGTGCGCGCCATCGCCAAGACAGGCGCCCGCATGCGCGTTGCAGTCAGGCGGCCTGAGTTGGCCCTCCATCTCCAGCCGCTCGGCGGCGTCGGCCAGATCAACGCCGTGCAGGCCAATGTGCGCTATCCGGATTCGCTGCTCGCGGCGGCCGACGGCGCCGACGCCATCGTCAATCTCGTCGGCATCCTTTTTCCCTCGGGCAAGCAGACCTTCAAGGCCGTCCAGGACGAGGGCGCGCGCAACGTGGCGGAGGCCGCGCGCAAGGCTCAAGTCCGTGCGCTGGTGCATGTCTCGGCGATCGGCGCCAATCCCGAATCCCCTTCTATCTATGCTCGCACCAAGGCCGCGGGAGAGAAAGCCGTCCAAGAGGTGTGGCCGGGCGCCATCATTCTACGCCCCTCGATCGTGTTCGGGCCGGAGGATGACTTCTTCAACCGGTTCGCCAAGCTTGCGCGGATCGCGCCCGCCCTTCCCTTGATCGGCGGGGGCAAGACGAGGTTTCAGCCCGTATTTGTCGGCGACGTGGCCAGAGCTGTTGTCGCAGGGCTCACCGGGAAGGCAACCGCCGCCGGCGCCTACGAGCTTGGCGGCCCTGAGATCCTGACCTTGAAGGAGGTGATGCGGCGCGTGCTCACCTACACCATGCGCAAGCGGCTACTGGTGCCGGAGCCGTTCTGGCTTGCCAAACTGCAAGGCGCCTTCCTGCAAGTGCTGCCGAAACCGCCGCTCACCATTGACCAGGTGCGGCTGCTAGAGACCGACAACGTAGTGAGCGATGTGGCGCGCAATGCCGGCCGCACGCTTGAAGGCCTCGGCATGGAGCCCGTCGCGATTGCCAGCGTGGTGCCGGAATATCTCGAGCAATATCGCCCGCGCGGCCAGTTCTCCATCTACCGCCCGAAGCCATAGCCCTCGGTCCCTCCTGTCAGCTGTAAAGCATCACCAGGAGGAAGCCGCCCAACACCATGCGGTAGAGCACGAAGGGCAGGAAGCTGATGCGGCGGAGAAGCTGCATCAGAAAGGCGATGGCGAGGATGCCGGCGACGAAGGTCAGCGCCGCGCAGAGCAATATGTCCGAGGTGATCTTCTCACCGCTCGCAAACGCGTCGCCGACAGTGAACACGATGGCCCCCGCGGTGGCCGGAATGCCGAGCAGGAAGGAAAAGCGTGCCGAGTCGGGCCGGGTGAAGCCAAGGAAGCGCGCGGCGGTCATGGTCACGCCCGAGCGGCTGGTGCCGGGGATCAAGGCCAAAGCCTGGGCCACGCCGATGACGAGCGCGCTCGATAGCGTCATGTTGGCGATGGTCCGCTCCTGCGCACCAACCATGTCGGCGACCATCATCAAGATGCCGTAGAGGATCGTGTTCCAGGCCACGATGGCGACGTTCCGCTCCAGGTCGGTGTAGCCGAATTTCTTGAGGAAGAAGCCGAAGGCGACGGCGGGAATGGTGGCGAGCACGATGTAGATGGCGAGCTTGCCGTCGTCGGTGAGCTTGCCTTTGAACAAGGCGAGCCCGCCCTGAATGAGGCGCCACACGTCGCGCCAGAAATAGATGAGGATGGCGAGCAGGGTGCCGAAATGCGTCATGACGTCGACGAGCAGACCCTGGTCGGGCCAATGCATGATCTGGGGGATCAGAATGAGGTGGCCCGAGGAGGAAATGGGCAGGAATTCGGTGATCCCCTGCACCACGGCAAGGACGACAATTTGCTCTATCGTCATGGCCCCTCGCGGCCCCGCTTGTTCGACTCGCGCGCAGGTTCTATACCGAGCGTTTATCGCGCGCGATTCATTTTGAACACTTAGCCACCGAACGGTCGATGGCGACTCTCCTGCACTATCCCCTCTGCGCGTTCTCCCGCTCGATCCGACTCGCGCTTGCCGAGTGCGGGATGGCGGTCGAGCTCGCAGAGGAAAAACCCTGGGAGTGGCGGGCCGAATTTCTCCAACTTAATCCGGCCGGTACACTCCCCGTGCTGCTCACCGACCCCGACGGCACCATTGCCGGCGCCTACGCGATCTCGGAATATCTCGGCGATACTGTGGACGAGCGGGCCTCAGGCTCCTTCCAGCCCTTTCCGGGCGATGCCACTGCGCGCGCCGAGGCGCGGCGCCTTATTGACTGGTTCCATCGCAAGTTCTTTGACGAGGCGACGTCCTATCTCGTCGAGGAGAAGGTGTTCCGTCGCTTCGGGCGGCAAAGCGCATCTCCCGACATGGAGGCGATGCGCGCGGGGCGCGACAATTTGCGCTATCATCTTGCCTATATCGGCCATCTCGCCGAGACGCGGAGTTGGCTTGCCGGCGATGCCTTGAGCTTTGCCGATCTTGCCGCAGCCGCGCATCTCTCCACGCTCGATTATCTCGGAGAGGTGCCCTGGGACGAGCATGAGGCGGCCAAGAACTGGTACGCGCTGTTGAAATCGAGGCCCTCGTTCCGGCCGCTCTTGCAAGACCGCGTCGCGGGCTTCACCCCGTCCGGCACGTATGCCGACCTCGATTTCTGAGCAAAGCGCCCCGACATAGAGTCGCATGGGACTAACGCTGAAAGGCAGGATCGCAAAGGAGGCCAAGGCGCTTGGCTTCGACGCGGTGCGCTTTGCCTCGGCTGATGCCGTCGAGGGTGCCGGCGAGAACCTCGATGCGTTTCTCGCCGAGGGCCGCCAGGGCGACATGAGGTGGCTGGCTACAACGGCAGAGCGTCGCAAGAGCCCCCGCGTGCTCTGGCCAGAGGCGCAGAGCGTCATCCTGCTCGGGTTGAACTACGGTCGTGCGGGCGACCCGCTCTCCATCCTTGACGAGAAGTCGCGTGGCGCCATCTCGATTTACGCGCAAGCCGCCGACTATCACGACCTGCTCAAGGCGAAACTCAAGCCGCTCGCTTCGCGCGTGCGGGAGCTTGCCGGCGGCGAGGTGAAGATCTTCGTCGACACGGCGCCGGTGATGGAGAAGCCGCTGGCGGCGCGCGCCGGCCTCGGCTGGCAGGGCAAGCACACTAATCTCGTGTCGCGCGAGTTCGGCTCGTGGTTGTTCATCGGCTCGATCTTCACCACCGCCGCGATCGCGC